>JAAIGE0100808548.1_pt1 | contig 10095 bp, 9 predicted proteins | sample 6487951 | NCBI WGS metagenome assembly JAAIGE01 (sample SAMN13974128, study PRJNA590717) | phyllosphere metagenome | biome: tomato field; feature: multiple bacterial spot infested tomato fields; material: tomato leaves; isolation source: leaves from tomato fields | host: Solanum lycopersicum ... | reverse complement strand
GAGGCGGAGCATTCCGCAACCGTAACGCTCCTGCGTGCTCTCCGGACGCGGGGGGCGCCGGGTCGACTCCCAGGTTCCCGCAGTATCGTTGGGATCGATAGGCGGACTTCTCATTCGTCTCGCCCCGGCTGTGTGGTAACAGTCGGGGCTTTTTCTTGCTCGGATGTCTCGCGGCTACGAGCGCGGGCAGCCGCCCGTCGATTGCTCGAGCGCTCGTGGAACGCCTTCAGTCGCTTGAGCTTCGTCCACGGCACGAACTCGCGCTGCAAACCAGCCGATCCTGCTTCGCGGGTAACGTGGCGCACATGAGCCGACGTCGAGTGTGGACTGCCGCTGCGATGCTCGCCGCGTCGATGGTGCTCGCGGGGTGTGTCTCCACGACCGACCTGAGCGATGACCCGACGACGACTCCGCCGCCAGTGAGGCCTTCTCCCACGCCGTCCGTCCCCAGCGCTCCCGCGACGGTCGATGGCGACTATGCCGTACCCGGCGTCACTGAGGACGAGCTCTCGCGGATCACCTTCGTCGCCGAGGGGGCCGATGGTGTTTCTAAAGGCGAGGCGACCGTCTCGGGTGTGGTGGAGGCAGGGGAGCGGTACGTGATCGACTTCGATTGCAGTCCGTCGACTGCCCGGGTGACGCTCGAATGGGCCCCAGCTCCCGCCGAAGGCGAGGAACCGGCCAATCCCGTTGGGCCGACGTCCGTCACCCAGGATTGTGGCGCGCCCGGCCGGATCGAGGGCATCGCCTACGACGCGGACACCCTCGTGCAGCTCAAGATATTCGCGGATGAATTGAACGCAGGCTGGGCCGTCCTCCGCCCCGGCGGGTGACAACAGAGGTGGGCCCCGTGGGGCTCGAACTCGGCCGAGGGTCAATCCGTCGGGTGGTAATCGATCAGGAAGGTTGATTTCCCGGGCATCGATGGTTCAGTCCGATCATGCCAGACGGCCCCGATCCGAGCGTTTGTTGTCACGGTGTTGTCACAGGCTGATCGTGGCAGATGGCTATCGCGCCAATCGCGAGCGTCGCGGCGCCTGTGAAATCTCGCCTGAGTGTCTCGTCCCAAAATTGCATCGGCAATGTTCTCAGCTCAGGTCCCGGTCTCGCGCCCGTCCTCAGTCGGATCGCGGAGCGGCGACGAGCCGCACTTCGGGTCGCGGTGTGCGCGCCGCGATCTGTCGCACGAGTGTGTCTATAACACTGCGTACGACGTGGCGTGCTTCCCGGGTGTTGCCCGCTGCGAGCCCAACGGTCGCCGCCGCCCCGATCGATGCACCTAGCACGATACGGCGAAACAGTAGAGGTGACCGCACTGTGCGAGCGCTCGTCGAGAGTTCGACCGGCTTGTGCGATTACGATCGCGCGGCGCTGCTCTTGTCGGGAGCCTTCCCGTACCCACTGGTGGAGTTGCGTATCCGGAAGTCAGCTCCGATCTCGCGTGGGCGCTCTAGCATCTGCTACGTAGGCGTGTCTGAAGTCGCTTGGAAGAACATGGGGAATTATGAGCCCGCTGGTGGACTGGGAGAAGATGCTGGATCTTTCACATCGGGCCGGGTGGTTCGATGTGTCGACGGGTGACTTCGGCAAGCTCGAGATTCGCGAGGCGAATCAGCACTTTTCGTACTTTTACGATGCGTCTCGGCGCGCGCTCATCAAGCAGTTCTTGCTGGATGAGTCTCCGCAGGTCGCACTCCTGTGCGAGGTGAAACTCGTCGCAAATGAAGGCAAGTTTTCGCCACGGGTTCGGTTGTTGAAGGTGAACACGGCGAAGGCGTCTGTGCCCACGACTGAGCACATTGAGACGACCAGCGTTGCGGTGAAGGCCTCGGTGGATACCGCCGGTGGGCATGAGAACTTCATGAAGCTCATGAGCTTCGTGCTGAGCGTTGAGCAGGTCGACGCGGGCGCCGGAACATTCCACATGGCATCGGCCACCGACGCCGAGATCGTGAATCTTCTCTACGGCCGTAGGCGAGATGAGCTTGTTCCTTTGATTTCAGCGCTGATGGGTTCGTCTCTCAGTGAGAAGGAAATCAACCTGATCAACGACCGCAAAAGCAAGATTGAGCACTTCGAGAGGCTTCTGCGTGACCCGGCGTTCTTTGCGGAGCAGCGAGCCCTCACCGGCAAGACCCCTGAGGCGCTGTGGCAATCCTTCTTCGAGAATGCGACGTGGATCTTTGGCTACGGGCTAAGTCTCGTCGGTCACGACTCGCTGGACTCTGGGCGGCTCGAGCAGATCACTACGGGCGCCAATCTCTGGTCCGGGGGCAGAAAGCGAAGTGACGCAGTGATGCGTTCGCGGGCCGTGATCAGCACGTTGCTCTTCTGTGAGATCAAACGCCACGACACGCCGCTTCTACGGACACAGCTCTACCGCAAGCCTGACGTCTATGTGGCGTCGGAAGAGCTCGTTGGTGGTGTCGCCCAGCTTCAGAAGACGGTGCGCAAGGCATATCGCCAGTTCATGAACCAGATCGAGTCTCGGACGACTCCCGACGGGTCGCCGATGGGTCTGGACTTCTCCACAACCCGGGCGAGGCAGGTCCTTCTGGTTGGAAGTCTCGACGAGTTCCGCAATGAGCACGGCATCAATGGCGAACAGATGGAGTCCTTCGAACTGTTCCGGAAAACGAACATCGACGTCGAGGTCATCACGTTCGATGAGCTGCTGGCGCGTGCGAAGTTCATCGTGAGCGGCTGACAACACAGCAGCACTACACGCCCGGTTTGGGGCCTCGGATTTGGCGTGCCCACCTAGCCCGGGGGCGCTGACGGCCAGGCCGAGGTGAGAGTGGACAGGCGGTTGCGGCAAAATGTTCGAGTGCCGAATGGATGCATGTTCTGTGGTTCTGACGCCCCGCTGACCCGAGAACACGTTTTCGGGAAGTGGGTCGCGAAGACCGGCCTCGACCTCTCTCCGCTGGAGCATCATGCGGGTCCGCTCAACGCCCTGCCGCGGTATCTCGGAAACCAGCCACCGTACCGGCAGGAGGTCAAAGACGTATGCGGCGCGTGCAACAACGGGTGGATGAGCAGACTCGAGAGCGCAGCACAGCCTGTGTTAACCCCGCTGATTCTCGGCGATCCCGGCACCATCGCTGTGGGCGATCAGCCGATGATCGCGATGTGGGCGCAGAAGACCGCCTTGACGGCGATGCTGCTTTCTAGTGAGGAGCAACGGGGCGACGGGTACGGGCTCGCTCCGTCCGAGTACAAGGCTTTGTATGAGAACCGCGAGTCGATGAGCCCGCTCGACGGCAGCCAGTTCTGGGCGGGGCAGTTTCGGGGAGAGGCCGCGTTCGCGGCGGTCCGCGTGACGCCGCTGACCGTCCGCATCTCCGGGCTTCCTGAGCCACACCTCCCGCAGGCTTACGCGATGACGATCGTGCTCGGCGCACTGATCCTCCACGGAGTTCGGTTCCCACCCCCCGGACGCTCCGTGGACGCCGTCATGACGGGCGGGTTCCCGCAACTGTGGCCGACGAACTCCCCGGTGGATTGGCCGCCGGCTCAGGTGTGCACGGAGGAGACCTTCCTCTCACTCGCAGACGCAGGCATGCTGCGCGTTGGGAACGGGGAGATTCAGCTCCAGCCATGGGGGCGCGCGGCCGACCTACCCCGAAGTGCGATCGAGAACGGAACGGTAAAGGTCCGGGCACTGTGTCACAAACACGACGTCCACTACCCGCCCGCCCTCCTGCAAGAAGCACTCAACGGGACCTTTTACGCCTTCATGGTGGCATGCGAATGCTCTGCGTACGTCGTCCACACCGACGCTGATCGGGTTCGATTCCGTGCCGCGGGCCCGCCCGAGGGCATCAGCAAGATGTACGAGGAGATGCCGGGAGTCGAGTACGTCTTCCGCGATCGCAACGGCGAGTTCGTTTGCAAAAGGCTTCCGGACTGAACTGTCGTGTCATAGCGGGTGGTCGGCTGTGCCTGTATAGCCTTCAGCCGACGGTGAGGTCTCAACTCGGCGAAGCTTGGCTTCAATCGGATGAGTCATTCTCGTCGTATCGGCCGTCCGCTTTTTTGGGCCTATCCGAACGCCCTCGCGTGCGGCACCGCCCAGCGAGGGTCGACGACGGTGGACCGAACGCTCTGGAGCGTTCACCAGTCGGGCGTGAATGCTCAACTCGAAAACCGGGTTACGGGTTACACTGGAGTAGTGGGAAATGGCATCCAAGCAAGGTCCAAGCTGCTCTTCAACAACACGCATATGCTGAGCGTTGCCGAAGTCATCGAAGCCGGTGATGGTGTCGTGGACTCAAAGAGTCTGCAGGATCGACTCGGACTCGGACAGTCGGCGGTGCAGCGTATTCTCGTCGCTCTGGAAGGAGTGGGACTTATGGAGAGACTTGAACGTCAGTCCCGAACAGAGTCCGTCCGGTTTCGGCGCACTCCTCACCCGTTCTGGGACGCCGCGAAGAAGCTCGCTCGTGCTTGAGATCCTTCAGGAGGCGGACGCGTACCGACACGAGGGTGTGTTCGATCGGTCGATGCTGACGGTCACGTACTCCGTGAACCGAGCCGAGCACGAGGCGCGCCTCCACGCCGGGCTTCGCGAGATCCGAGATGAGTTCCTCCTTGCGGCCCTCCTCAGTGCCCCGGAGGATCGGATCGGGCCAGTGTCTTCCCGCTTCGAACGCGAACTGCGAAGGGTGGAGAGCGCGCACCTCGCGACGGTTCTGGAGGACCCCGAGGGAGGGCTCTGGGCACAAAGGCGAGTTCAACCAGCCGTAGACGTGCGCAGCATCGAGATCACGTCTACGAGCTTGAAGCGCGGATGCACGGTGGCCCACCGCTGGGCAGGCTACGGTCCACGGACCATCATGACGTCGGCCTCGGCGAGCGCCTTCGAGCTCACCGAGGCTTCCCACTACGGGATCGGTCTGCAGATGACCGACGGCGAGTGCGTCATGCCACCCGCCACTTTTGTGCCGCAGCGCTGGTCGTCAGCGCGCTGGCGGTTCGCCGAGCTCGTGTACGGCCAGTTCCGCGAACTCACCGATTAGGAGGCCTTCGCCCAGACCTTCTCGAGGATGGGGTCCACCCGGAGCGGGCGCCCGAGGTGCGCTTCGAGCTGCGGATATGTAGCCAGCGCGCCCTGAGTCTGGTCAGTCCACAGTGCTCGGCGTGCAGCGGTGCTGAGACCGACGTACGACGAGTACAGGCTGTCGAGATTGACGACATTGTGGTTGTGGCCGGTGCGACGCTCCGTCTCATTCTCGTGAAGGCGGTCGACATCAGCTCCGTTGCAGATGACGCAGAGGCACTGAATCGGGGTGACACCTGCGAACCATTCGCGCCGCATGTGGGTGGAACGGACGATGCGGAGCATGTCGGGGAGCAACATGTGCGGTGACAGATCTTCGCGGTTGCTGACGGGCCCGCCGCGGTGGTCGAAGGGGTTGAGGCGCCGCGTCGACGGGTAGGAGCCGATGGCGGAGGCGATGGCTCCGTGCGCGAGGGCGTCGAATCCGAGGAGGTCGGCGCGGTGCGCGACGACAGGGACCGTCGTCTCCTGGAAGATGCGGCGGTAGGCGCGAGCGCGCTTCACGCTCTCGACCGGGTTGTGCCCGTGGACGAAGGTGAGAAGCACGGGGTGCTCGCTGTAGTTGATGACGGCGATGAGCTGCTTGACGTACTGCTCGTCGCTGAGCCAGCCGGCGTAGGCAGGAATCGCGAACAGTGTGTCCGCGCGATCAAGCTTGTTCGCCGCGCGCAGCGCTGCCTTCATTGCGGCTGAGTCGCCCGCGCGGATCTGCCCGGTCGGTGTAATTGCGAGGTCGCTGTACACGCGCTGCTGGTCAAGGTCGTCGCTGAGAGTGGCCGAGGTCAGCTGGAACGGCTGAGCGGCGGTAGCCAGGTGCTTGCGGAGCGCGCGGGGCTCGACGATCAAAGGAAGTCCCGGATTCGCCGCACGGATGGTCGCGACTGCCGCAACTGCATCGTCGCCAACGAGGATCGCTCCACCCGCGCTGGCTTGGATGAGCGGTGCTTCACCGCGCATGTTGCGGCCGGCCACGTGGAACTGCCGGTCGGTGAGCAGTGCGATCGCGTCGCCGGTCTCGACAGTGCGCGGCGCGATGAACGGCGGGGTCGAGGCGGCACTCGGGTTGTTGATGACGGTAAGACTCATGATGTCTCCTGAAGGAAGGTCAGCTGGAACTCGCGCGGGTACATGTGGGCACTGCTCGCAAGGTCTTCGATACTCGCGCCTTCATTGAGGAGCTTGCGTATTGCTGTGGTGAGCGCCGTGGGGTTCTCGCGCTCAGTGGGGTCTGGTTCGCGGCGGTGCATCCCCGTAGTGCTCAGGCGGATGTTCCACTGCCGGTACTCCTGGTCGGTGAGACGACCGATGTCCCTGCCCCGCCGGATCAGAGCGGCCAGGGAGATTCCCCACCGCCGCTTTAGTATCAGGAGGGCGTCGAGGTCGGAACTACGGGGCCACTCTTTCTCGATCTCGGAGGCGGGGGCGAGGAACTCCGCGGCGAACGCGTCGGCCTCTGCTTCCTGTTCCTTCTCGGCGTCGCTCTCGTGCATTACGGCGTGACCGAGCTCGTGGGCAATGGTGAAGCGTTGACGGTCAGCTGGAACGTGCTCGCCGATGAGGATCACGGGCACGCTGTCGTTCTGCCAGGACGCGATGGCATCGACCTGGATGGTGTCCAGGGACCACCGCAGCACCAGCACCCCGGCCCCTTCGAGGATCGCGACAAGGTCTCCGAGGGGTTCGCGGCCAAGGCCGAGCTCGTCGCGCACATCACGCGCGATCTCCTGCGGGGTGTTGAAGCCGCCCTCGAGATCGTGGCGACGTAGCGTCGTGGCCCGATACCCGATGAGGTCGCGAACGCGAAGGCGAACCAGGGACAACTCGGCGGCCACCTTGTTTACCGCGCTCTTCGGAGTAGTGCGCTGCTTGCGATGGAAGATGCGGGCAGGTGCCGCCGACGACTGCGCGTCGCGGAATGCCGAGAGTGGCACCATCAGCGCCTCCGCGATCCTGCGCCAGGCCTGGACGTCAAGGCGGGCCTCGCCGGACTCGACCTTCGACAACGCCGCCTGGGAGATGCCAACCTCTGAGGCCAGTTCCACCTGCGTGAACCCGCGCGAAAGGCGCAGAGCCGTCAGGAGCTCACCGCGCGCTTCGAACTTGGTCGTCATGGCTCCAAGAGTAGCACAGAATATTCCAACTGTGACACATATGGCGTCTAAGGCGTCTGTGACACATCGACCGCTTTCTCTCGCCTCCTATTTGAGGCGGACTTCTCGAATTGACCGATGCCGTGCCATGTGTGACACTTAGGTTATGCGTACACGCCGACGACGGTGATCACTCCCGTCCAGCCGCATCCGCCATACGCCACGTTCCCAGCGTGGACATCTCCGACAGGAACTGAGGCAAACGCCATGCCTAAGCTCGACGCGTCCAGCGTGCCCGCAACTGAGATTGCCGTCCTAGAGACCGCTTTACACCAGCTGCCCGACGGTGCGCTGCGCACCACCCTCGAGAATCTCTCCCTTGCCCTCCGCGGGGGCCGGGACACGTTCGTGGTGTCCGAGAAGGAAGACCTCACCCCGTCCGAGGCCGCGAAGCTGCTCGGTGTCAGTCGCACCCACCTGTACAAGATTTTGGACTCCGGCGCTCTCGCCCACCACATTGTCGGAGCGAGAGATCGCCGGATCGCGGCCCCTGATCTCATCGCGTATCGCGCGCAAATGCTCGCCATGCAGAAGCGTCACGCCGAGGACCTAGCCCACGCCGATGACCTTGACGACCTCGCTCTGGACGAGTTCGACTGAGCTCAAGGTGTGATCAGTGTCGCTCGCAATTCGTATGCTGGTGCCATGGGACGAAGCCGCCGGGTCACACTGCGCTGCGTGACCGAGGACCTGGCGTCTGACTGGACAACTCCGGCCGATCTCGCCAACGCGAAGCGCCTGCGCGAGCTTGCCCAGAAGGCGATCGCCGGCGACATCCCCGACTCGGTGGTGCGCAAGCAGTTGAGGTTGCTGCCGGCGCTGTCGCAGCTGCGCCATCCGTTGATCCTCGCTTTCGATGACCAGTTCGCTGGCGACGACGACGAGGGGATCCTTCGGGAGACCATTAGCGCCGTAAACGACCGTCAGTGGTTCAAGCAGACCTACTCGGCGCGGTGGCGCGGTGCGGCCGCCGTCCTCGAAGAGGACGGTAATAAGACCGCCTGGCTCGGCGCCGCCGGCTATCACCGGCAGGGTTCGCCGGAAGACTTCTACGAGGAGTTCGCTCGGCGATGCCATGCCGGCTCCGATGCGTTCCTCCCTGCGGACGAGGACATCACTGTCCGCCGGATCGAGGTCAACGTTGCTCGACTGGACGCGTGGAAGCTGCAGGTGCATCTGACCGCTCTCGTGCTGCTTGACGCTGCCGTCAACAATCCCGAGAACACCTACGACGCCACCGTGCTTTCGCCCGACAGCGCCGAGCTGCTGACGATGTCGATGACCGTCGTACACACGGACGTGGATGGAACCACGGCACACGAACTGGTCGTCGAGTTGGTGCCGGCCGGTTGGGAACACCCCCACCTTTGCAAGCTGACGTCCGCCATCGTCACCTCCGCCATCGAACCGCAGTCGGAAGCATGGCGGTGTGCCCCGCTTAATGACAACGCGGAGTCCTATTGGACGGTTCTCACGGAGGATGCGATGTCCGCCGCGCGCGCGACCGCCGACTCCGGTGACCTCGGCTCGGACGTGCGTCCCGGTGACGTGCGACTCGGCACCGTTGCGCACTACTCGCACCGAGACCACATCGCATACGCCAGCGTTAATGGCGAGGCGATCCAGGCGATGTGCGGCCACTGGTTCGTACCCACTGCGGATCACGAGACAAAGCCGAAGTGTGCCACCTGCCAGGAAGAGTACGCGAACGCGTCTGTCTGATCGATTCTGCCGGCGCCGCGAGTCGGTTGCTCCGCGCGCGATAGCCGGTCGATGTGCGAGCGGTTTGTGGCGGCCTTGACTCAGCCTGCAGGTGCCAAGGGCAGGTGGGCCTCAGAAGGGTCGCCTGATGAAATGTACGTTGACAGCCCCGTACTCGAGCCCAGAGAGCCGGCATTCCGGCAACGATTCTCGCGAGTCGAGAAGCACTTTGAGCGGGGATGCACGCAGGCACTTTTAAGTGCGCCCCGTAGATGCATTGTGCGGCCTGGCCGAGAATACGTGGTTCGAGGGCGCAGAAACGCCAGGAAGACGGCCGCCGAGGAGCATCTGGCAGCCGAGAAAGCTCGCGTTGCGACGGGACGTGCCGATGCTGACAAGCGGGCGCGCCGTGCCGTCCGCGCAATCGCGAAAGTGGGCGGTGAGCGTGGGGCGCTCGAGCAACTGAGTCGCGTATCTCTCGAGATCGAACGTCTCCATCGTGAGGAGCTGAAGCTGCTCGAAGAACGTGATGCCCTCGTCGATGGACTGCGCTCAGCGGGACGAAGTTGGAACGCGCTCAGCTCGCGAACGCGACTCAGCCGTCAGGCGCTGATGAAGCGCGCGGCTCGGGCGCCGGGCGATCACTGAGGAGCTTCTGCACAGAACGCCACCTCATCAACTATCCACAATCTCGCGGGCCCACTGCGAAGATCGCCGCGCCGACATATCGTGCGAAACAAGGCTCGACGAGGAGGGCATCGCATGGGGAGCATTCACGCTTACACCACGGCATCCGGTTCACGTCTCTACCGAATCGCGTATCGCCCGCCAGACCACTCGCAGACGAACGAGCGCGGCTTTCGGACGAAGCGAGCCGCCGAACTCCGACTCGCAGAAGTCGAACTCTCGAAGCATCGTGGCGATTATGTCGACCCGTCGGAGGCGCGAATCACGGTCGGCATGGTCGGGGCCTCCTGGATCGACTCTCGCTCCGGCGACCTCAAACCGTCGACGCAACGCACGATCCAGTCCGCGTGGCGGATCCACGTCGAGCCGAAATGGGGCGACCGGCAGATCGGATCCATACGCCACTCGGAAATTCAGATCTGGGTTGCGGCGCTCTCCAAGACTCACAGCGCCACGACGGTCCGACGATGCCACGAAGTGCTTGCCAGCGTGCTG
>JAAIGE0100829861.1_pt1 | contig 10096 bp, 3 predicted proteins | sample 6487951 | NCBI WGS metagenome assembly JAAIGE01 (sample SAMN13974128, study PRJNA590717) | phyllosphere metagenome | biome: tomato field; feature: multiple bacterial spot infested tomato fields; material: tomato leaves; isolation source: leaves from tomato fields | host: Solanum lycopersicum ... | reverse complement strand
TGTCGCCGGTATGCAGCCAGCCTTGGGCATCCATGACCTTGGCGGTTTCATCGGGTTTCTTCCAGTAGCCCTTCATGACCTGCGGGCCCCTGATGCATAGCTCGCCGATCTCGCCCACGGGCAGTTCCGCGCCGGCGTCGACATCAGGCGCATCAACGTGGTGGACTTCTCAGTTGACGAGGTGAAATCCTTAATCACGCGCGCTGGGCACAATCCAGACGAGCTCGACCCGTCAGTACTCGACTTCATCAGGTCGCCACGCGTCCTCTCCGTCGCACTCACGCTGGTTCCAAGGCTGGGGGCAACAGACCTTACCCGCGAGAAGCTGCTGCTCGAATACTGGCGCGCGCGCATGGCCGAACGTGGCAACGGTGCCCGGCACACTTTCCAGGAATTCAACGACGTGCTGCGGGCCCATGCCGAGGAGTGGAGGTCGGCAGGCGGTAGGCCCTTCTCGCGCAAGGACCTCCCCGATCGTGACCCGGCGAGCAAGCGGCGCGGCGCCCCTGACCTCGTCGGCGACTTAACCGAAATCGAGGAGGGTCGATTCCTTAACGTCACTGAAGATGGCGAGGACTACCGTTTCCGGGAGGACGCCCTGCCGTTCGCACTCGGGCTCCTGATCGACAGGGAGCTTAAGGACGCGGAGAAGGCCGGACGCGATCTCGACGTTGAACTTGAAAAGGCGGTTCGGCCGATCGCAGGTTTTGATCTCCTGTCCGAAATTATGGCGGCCGCGACTGCCATCACAAGCGACCGCGACGCAGCGGGGCCTGCCGCTGCTGCCACGGTCAGGGCCTACTTCTCTCTCCAGAACCTGACTGAGCCGTCGCGCCATGCGATGGAGGTCCAGCTACGAACCGCGCCGGCCCCCTTCCTAGCGGCGCTCGAGTTGCCAGCGAGCGATCCACGCGCGAACGCTCTAGACCGCCGTCTGCTCGCGGGCATGCTGATTCTAGAGCGGGACGCGTTGGGCCTTGCGACAGCGCTCGCGTCGCGCTTGAGCGTCTGGCTCGCCAGCTGGTCCGTGAGTCCGCAGCCGAGGCACTGGCATGATGAAGAGGAGCGGCACCAGCGGCACGCGGAACGTGTGCGGGGCCGGTTAGACATTATGAACGGCAACGGCGAACTCTCAATTTGGCGTAGCCTGACAGTCGAACGCACGGGCCTGCCGGATCCCATGCTCGACCTTCTCGCCTCGCGTGTGCTGAGTGGTAGGCCGCAGGCGGCGCACGGGACAGGGCTTGCAGGATGGGGGCTGGTGGGGTCGGTCGCGCCCGACCTCAACCGCGCCAGAGACGACGTGCCCTGGACAGTTCGGCTCAACGCTCACGACCATGCCGAGACGGCCGCTGCGATTGAGGCCGCACTTCCATCCAACCCTCAGTCCCTCAAATCGCCGCCGCTTAAGGAAGGCATCGCAACTGCGCTGAGACTCCCAGGCCTGCCGCGCCTCGACGCTATCGCTGAGCAGCTATCGCCCTTCCGGCTTCCTGATCCGACACGCCGGACGATAGAAAATGATCCGGCAGATGTTGATGGGACGGACACGACCGGTCTGGGCTTCGCGCGCATCCGTGCAAGCGGGGGCGACCCCGAGCAGACTTGGTCGACGTTCGACACAAGCAGCGATGACCACAATCTGGAGGAAGCTGCGCCCATGCTCGCGCGGCACGACCCGGACGCCATCACCGCCGCCGTTCGCCGCGTCATTGCGACCGCGCCAAATCGGCATGGATTGGCGCTGCGGCAGATTGGCTGGAGACTGCCTGCATATGCCGCGCTGCTCGACGGCGAAGCGCAGACTGCCGTGCGACGCGCTCTCGAGGCCGCCATTACGGATCCCAACCGACTGCCCGACGAGGACCGACATTGGATCGTTGCCTGGATGGCTAGGTCACTGATGCCCTGGCTTGAAGCGGGCGAGCAGCTTCAGCTGCTCCTATCACTGCCGGACGCCATGCCGCTTTACCTCAACCTGCAGCCCGAGTTCGTCGCCCTAGACGCCGAGAATTTGGAGAGGGCCTTTGCGGCCGCCCGACAGGAAGGCGGAGAACGTCTCCGGCGAACACTTTTTTTCGCCGGCGCGAATACGCACGTGCCCCTCGGTGACGAGGGGAGGTCGGCGATCCTCGACGCCTTCTTCGCTCCTGAGACAGCGATGGCGACCTGCGCGGCGGAGATGGTCGAGAGGGCTGCGGATTCACTGCTCGACAATCGCCTCATCACCGAGGTCGATCGCCGCGGGCTGGACCTTGACCTCAACGACGAGCTCTACTGGCGCCAGCGCGCATATGCGGCAGTCGTCCGCCGAGTCGGCCGCGCTTCTTCCGCCGGCATCCCGCCCCGCTTCATCGGCGAGGTCGCGGCCGCCCTCGGTGGCCCGGCGATGAGCGCGTTCGCGTCAAATATGGACACGTTGGTAGGCCGACTTTCGGCACCCGCCCCAGAGGGTGTGCCGAAGGGCGTGGACCTGTTCGTCGGCGTCGATACGTCCTTCCCCGGGGTGACCCGTTGGGCGGAGGTGCAGGAGCAAGATCAGCGGGATCCCGCGGGTAGCGAGGAAGGTGATCTAGAAGCGTTGGTGGAGCGGGTTAACGCACCCGACGGCGGGCTTGCGGCAGACCGGGAGGAGCGCCGCTCGGTCAACGAAACCGCCGAAGTTTACCGTGAACGGATGCGGGCGAGCGGATTCGGCGATGTCGTGACCGAACCCCAAATCGCCGGCATTGAGGCGGCAACCAACACCGACCCAGCCCGTAGTGCCCGGTGGCTCCGGACCATCCTAGCCCAGCCCGATCCTTTCTCACAGGCGCAGCTCGCTAATGTGGGCCTAGCACTCGCCCAAGCGGTGGCAGGGCATGACGACGAGCTCTGCCTTGAGGCTCTCCGCAGGCTTCGTGACCTTCGCACGCCAGTTCAGATTGTGATTGGGCCCGAGCGGATCCCGCTCGCCGACTGGGCACTGGTGCGAGCAGCCCGCGCGAGCGCGCCCGCCGCGCTCTTGGCCGAAGAGCTGGAGGCGGCGGAACACGACGCTCGTCTGGCAGAGCTCGCCCGGTTCGCCGACGCGCTCGGGGCGGACGCGTGGCTCGACGGTTGGGTCGCCGAAGCGCTGCGAGACCCGCACCCGGCGCTGGTAGCTCGCGCGATCACCGTCACCAGCTTTCGGCCGAGCGTAACGGGCGTCACGGTGCTCGAGGAGGACCGCGGTACAGGCTTCCTCGGGCAAGTGACATCCCAGGCGCGTGTAGTCGTCCGGCGGCGGCGCTGGGCTCAGCACTGGCTTAAGACCGCGCGCACCGCGGCGGACCCCGTTTTCTTCTGGACGGCCGGGACCCTCGCCGCCACAGTGGTCGACCTACGGTTCTTCTCTGACTGGGGTGCTAACGAACCAGGGCCTGCCGCGCCGCGGTTCGCCTCCGCGTTGCTCGAGGAGCTGCGCAAGGCTGCCGTCAAACGGGAGAAAGAGCGCCAGAAGACACTCTTCGGCCTGAAGGCTCCGCACGATACGTTCTGGAGCGCGACGAAGGCGAATAGGTGACGAAACCGGCTCTCCACCAGATTTAGACTATGTGGAAGCAGCTGTCGTGCGGCCAGCGGGCATGAAGCGGACGGTCGGCAACTGGGGGGGGGGGCGCCGCCGAACTCAGCAAGGGCGACAATTGGCGCACAACAGTGCGGCCGCAAGACTGTGTTCGAATGGCCGGTTTCGGCGTGAGCTGACAATCAACCGTCGACCGAAGAATGGCTTGAACTGGTCGACAACTGCCGCAGCCGAACTGCCGATGGCAGACCCACTTGCGGCCATTTACAAAGCCCTTTTCAGCCATCCAGCTGCGGCCTTTCGTTCATCTTAATGTATCGGCCACCTTCCGCTCGCGCCTCAAAGGTTAGCCCGGCGCCCCCCCTTGCCGAAGCCGTCAACATCGAAGCGGTTTTTCTAGTCGCAAGCTGTATCAATGAGAATAATGGGCTGTCGTGATGGGAGTAGCAGTGCGAAGCTACTAGCAAATAGCTCAGCCGGCACCGGGAGCACACATGGACGGACAGGACGCGAGGAACGAGCTGTTGTTCGATCGCAGCGCGCTTCATGCAGGCGCAGCAAACGCGCTTGACCGGAACGGCGTAGAACTCCTCGAAGCGAAACAGGTCGGAAACGTACTCAGCTCCGAGGCGCCGTTCCCGAGCCGCCGTCTAGTAGGTGAGACAATCACTGACGGTGACCTAGTCGGCGAACCCATGATGGCGTGGTCGGACCTGTCCGGGCAAACCATCGGTCGATACTTTGCGCAGGGAGGCCGCCTCGTCGCACTACGCGAGGAGGGATATACAAAGCTGCGCCGCCTAGTTGAGCAAGCGAAACGCGCCAAGCCCTTCTCAAGCGGGCTGTCGTCTACCTTCCTTGAGGAAGAGACCTTCCGCTGGTGGCGCGCGACCCTCCGTGGCCAGACCCACGCCCCCCTATCCGCGCACCTTCTCGACGCTGCCGAGGCCGCGGTCGCCCGCCATACTCTCATTGTTCCGCTGGCGAGCATCGAGATCGAGGGCGCCTTTCGCCTCGGCGACGTATTGGTCACTCCCATGCACCGCTTGCCCTTCGAGAGTTTCGGCGACGTGGCGATCCGCGATCATCCGGACCGCGCCAACTACGTGCGCGCAGCCAGGGCAGAGCTCAGGCGGGATCTAGGGCACCTGACCGGCGTGCAGGTCGAAGTAATCGGTGACCTCGAACACGCACGAGAGCGGGCGCGCGCCGTCGCGTTCGATATGGCCGACGTGCTGCGCCTCATGTCGCCCGCCGCCCCGACCTGGAACATCCCGTTCCCCTGCCTGCCTCACGGCTGCGAGCACGAGCCGTCCGCAACCGTCCTGGAGATACGCGACGGCAATCTCGGCACCATCTCGTCGGGCCTGCTCAATCCAAGCATCTTCCGCTGGAAGGTGACACTGGCCGAGATCGACGAGCTGATGAAGGCGGGCTTCCAAGGCTGCGCCGCCTTCTTCTCGGGCCGCGAGCTCACCGGCTTCGAGCGGCGGGTGAAGACCGCCATCTCCGCGCATTCACGCGGCATCGCGTCGCACGATCAGCGCGACCGGCTCGTCTACGCCATGTCCGCGGCCGAGCACCTGCTGCTGCGCGACGCTAGCGAGCCCATCCAGGCGGGCGTCGGGGACCGTATTGCGTTCCTCGTCGCGACGGATGCGGACGCGCGGCAGCGGGTCGTCGCCAACTTCAGGAAGGCGTACGGCCTCAGATCGCGCCAGGTCCATCACCTCGCCAGCGTGGATGACGAGGAAACCCTTTCGGCGTTCTTTCACGACACATGGATCATGATGCTATCGGCCATCTCGAACATGCACCGCTACAAGGAGCAGTCCGACTTCGTGGCGGCGTTGGATCGAATGAAGTACGCCTGAGCCACCCTGCCAGCGGTGCCAAGGCCACGGCACGCGGGAGCGTCTCGCCAGAGACCAAAACCCACGATTCCAACGCGCCATCATCGTCGCCGTCGGCTGGCGAGGCGACTGGCATTGTTCTATCTCTGTTCGGATGCTTTGTGCGCGAATCGAGGTCGGGCATTCCGACGTTCCGACATGTCAGTTCAGTTGACAAACAACGATGCCTGCCTGCCGGAGAACTGGCTTGTGCACGGACCGGCGCTTGAGACGCGACGTCGTCGCTCCGGTGCCGATGCACAGCGCGGCTTTGAATATCAGCGCGCGTTCGCAGTATGGAAGATCGCTCAGCTCCTTGATGATGCCAACGAGATCGTCGGCGTCCGGTACGAAGGCGCGCAGGATGTCGATCTCCTGATGGCGGACGGCCGGGTCGTCTTCGTGCAGCTCAAGGACACACCTGAGGAGACATATCCTCCATCCCAGATCGCGCCGATCCTGACGGGTTTCGTGCTTGACCTGCTCGACAGCGGCGAGGACGAGCGTGCCAATTTCGAATTTATCGTTCCGACCACGCCAGGAGCACCGGCGCTTAGGCGCTTGGCCTGTCGGAAGACGACGCCAATCGACCAGGAAATCTATCGGCACGAACTTCTGCAGGAGCCGAGCCTTGCGGCATTAGCCCCTGACAGAGTGGATTCCATGCTCAGGAACGTCCTCGACCGCATAACTGTCCGGTTAGGCATGGGGCGGACAGGCGAGCGCTACAGCGCCTCGATCTTCACGATGCTGGCCGAGAGGGCGCTTCGGGAGGGCGGGGTTGCCGACGATCATGTCGCCGGCCTGCTCGCGCAGATCGAGACGAGCCTCAAAGGTCGACCGATTACCTCCAAAGCTCAGATGCGCGACTTGGCCTATGCTGCTAGGCGTCTGCCCGCCCGAGCATGCATGGCCCCTTCTCTCCCTGCGCATTTTCAACCGCGCGGAGCGCTGCTGGATCGCATGCGTGCGCGGCTCCTCTCCGACGCTCGCCTAGCCACCGTCGGCCTGGGCGGTAGCGGGAAGACAACATTGGCGCAGGCCTTGGCCGCCGACCCTGATGTCATAGCGAGATATCCAGACGGAGTTCTATGGATTCGTCTCGGACAGAAGCCTAACATCGTGGCGCAACTCCAATCCGTATTGAGGGTGCTCAACCGTAGGATCGATGGGGCCAACGATGAGGCCGCACTCCGCGGAGAACTCGATGCCGCCCTATCGGGTCGCAGCTACCTAATTGTTCTCGACGATCTCTGGGACACGGCAGTTGGCAGCATTTTTACGCCGCCCGAGGGATGTGGCCTCGTCATCACGTGCCGCCAACCACGGATTGCCAAAAGCCTCGACGCAGCGATCGTGGAAGTCCGAGGCCTACTGCGCGAAGAAGCTTTGGGCCTCATCGAACGGATCGCGGGACCCATTGTCGATCAGGACCGCGCGTCGGCCGAAGGACTGGTTGCGCGCGTCGGGGGGCTAGCGCTCGCCGTGCGGCTGGGCGCCTCACTCGTTGCGAACGGACGCTCATTCGATCGTCTCATTAAGGATTTAGACACAGAGGAGACACTGCTCTCGGCGCTCGACATCGACCAAGGCGATGCGAACTCGCCGGATGACGAACGGCGTCGTGACAAAAGCATCGAAGCCTGCCTCGCTCTCAGCGTGGACGCACTGGGGCCAGAACTCCGCGCCAGCTTCTTCCGGATCGCGGTCCTGCCCCGCAACGTCGAAATTGACCCCGAACTTGGGGCCGTGATCTTCGCCATGGAGGACGTCTCGGCAGCTCGCGAAAGGCTGTTCGAACTTTCGACCCGCGGGCTCGTCACCCTTAGTGGGCCAGCTTACGTGGTAACGTTCCGAATTCACGATCTCGTGATGGATTACGCGCGGACTGCGTTTGGTCCTGGGCGCCGTCGGATAGCTACAGCGCCAGCGCAACTCCCGAAAACGCTTCCCGCGCTGCACGCTGAACTCCTAAATCGTAGTCTTCATGCGACCGCATCAGGATTTTGGGCGGAGATGTTGCCCGACTTCTATTTTGACGATCATCTTGGCATGCATCTCATAGCCTCCGGACGTACGGTCGCCCTTGCGGGGGTGCTGCGCGAAACCGAGGACGGGCATGCCTCTTGGCTCGCCCGTCAGAGGCGCCATCAGAACACCGCCGGCTTTCTTGAATTTGTCCGAGTCTGCCTTGACGAAAGCTTCCGCACGGTGCTCGATCGGGCCGGAGACGTCTCGCAGGCGGCACTGACTGACATGATGACTGCGGCGGTCGCTGGCGCAAGTGCGGTGCGTCGAGCCGCCAACATACCGGCGGGGCTGCTGGGGGCGCTGGTGAGGGCTGGAGAGCTATCGTTCGACGATGCATTGGCGAACGCCGGCCTATGCAATTATGCGCAACGTGCATTCCATCTGGTCGACCTCCTCCCTCATGCCTCCGCGAGTGATCGCTCGGCGGTCATCGCAAACCTCGTCGCAGAGCTTGTCAGGACGCCGCTGCCTCTTATGGCGGACCAGGAACTGCTGGACATACTGCTACCTCAGCTCTCTGATTTCGAAATCGAAATCGTCTGGAGGTCTGCCCGATGTTCCCCAGAAGTGGAATCCGAACTTCTTTGGGCACTCGCGCGGAACACACCTGTCGGACGATCTGACCGGATGGACAAGATCGTCGCGCGGTGCCGCCAATCCGAAGAGCCCGACCTTCGCGACACGATCGTGCTCCTCGCGGCGGACGGCTTAGGCGGGATCGAGGTGACAGCGGAGATGATTCATTCCTCAATGTCATCCAAACGACAACATGTGAAATCCGCTACATTTCTGACGATCCCCCCCGACGAGCTGGCCCGGCACATCACGACGATGGAGATCGCAAGCTATGTGGTCGAGCGGTGGGAACAGCATCCTTCACGAATTTCGACTGCTGCGACGGAAGCGATCACGCGGGTAATCGCCAGCTACGCATCGGACACCGCGCAAGGAGCCTTACTCGACGCACGGCTGATGGCAATGACAGGGAAAACCGATTCGGCTCGGATCGCCAAATGCGAGAACGCCTTCGCATCCGTAGGCGACGATGATTGGCGGAAAGCCGATGGCTATGGCTGGCTAATGCAGGCCGCCCCGCCTGATCGGCGCTCCGATCTGGCCGGGCGGTACGTCCAAGCCGCGTCCGCACGCCGTTTCGTCGACTTCGGGGTTCGCCGATTTAGGCAGATTGCCGCCCTACTGCCAATCGAATGGTTTGTGCCCATTGTGTGCGCCAGCCGAGCGGCACCGCCGGATAAACGGGCAGGTGTGCTCGCCGGACTGCTGGAACAAGCGCCCTACGAGCTCTGGGGAATGCTAGCGACGGAAATATATCGTGAGTCCGCGCACTCAGGTCGAACGGGCGACATCTTCCTGATCGCCAAGCGGATACCGGCGGAACTGCTCACGGGGCTCTGGCACGCAGTCGATCAAATTTCACCAACCCCCGAACTTGTACATGCGGCGGCTGCGCTTTCAGAACGGCTTCCTACAAACCTCGTGAACTGGTTTGAACGAGACTGGCTCCGGCTACAAAGCTACGAGCGGATGCGTGCTGCGTCCGGCCATCCGGACATCGCGTCGCTCTATTCCAGCAGGCAGGCAATGCTCGCGGATATTGCCCAAGCAATTGGCCTTCTGGGTGAGGACGGTCAACGGAGACCGATCGATGTAAATGAGGCAGACGCCAAACGGCTGGTTAGCCTATGCACCGCCGAAGATGTCCGCCGCTTTATTGATGACAATCCCAAGATCACCATCGATGTCGCGAACTACGACATAGCCAGACTGCTTGACGTTTTCGGCAAAGGCATATCACACGAGGCCATCAGGGACATGTGGTTGCGTGCAGGGAACAAATCCGCTCATCAGCGAATGGCCGTCCTCGGTCATGTTGCTGATCTTCTCCGCGACGGTTCCGGGATTGAGGAGGCGATCACGGCGCTAATTGAGGACGGATCACGCAGTGGCGCAGCTATCTGGCTCGCACGCCACAGCCATTTGATCAGGGGCGAAGATCTCGCCCGCCTCCACCCTCTTCGAGCTCCGGACATGCAGGACCGGGACGCGATAATGCTCGAAGTGGTTCTACACCCTCATCTCGGCGAACAGGCGAAGCTGCAGATCGAACGGTCCTTCGTGGGACACCGCGGTCTGCTCCCAGGGTTCGTCGCTCTGCTCGACCGATCGAGCTATCCGCAAACCATGAAAATGGCTTTCGACCAGTGCCTCGACGACTTCGTGCAGGCGAGACTGCGATCCGATGCGAAGGGCAACCTGCTGTTCGATGCCAAGCAGTTGCTCGATCTTCCCGAAGAATGCCTGCCCGCGCTTCGGCTTCGTTTCGCAGCAGATAGCGAGACGGCGGCAGTCTTTTCGGCCGTCACCCTGCTCACTGCTACCGGAATGGAAATCGGAAAACTCTGCGAAGCGATCAGACGCGTCGCGCTACTCGTGGATACATCGCTTGGCAAGGATCGGGGCGAAGTCTTGGCCGCAGAAATGACCGCCAGCGCGAAGGCCCACTCCCGGTAGAACCTGAATGTTCGGGACGCCGCGATCAGGACCAGAGAACCGACCACCTCCATCCGACTAGTCATACGAGCGTTCGTATGACTGGTCGTAGAAC
>JAAIGE0100083678.1_pt1 | contig 10100 bp, 8 predicted proteins | sample 6487951 | NCBI WGS metagenome assembly JAAIGE01 (sample SAMN13974128, study PRJNA590717) | phyllosphere metagenome | biome: tomato field; feature: multiple bacterial spot infested tomato fields; material: tomato leaves; isolation source: leaves from tomato fields | host: Solanum lycopersicum ... | reverse complement strand
GATCGGCAGACCGATATGGTCGGAGTACTTCTTGATGACGTTGCGCAGGCGCCAGCCATCGGCGAACTCTTCTTCGCCGCTCTTCAGGTGCAGGACGATACGGGTGCCGCGCTCGGCTTTCTCGACGGTAGCGATCTCGAACTCGCCTTCGCCCTTCGAGGCCCAGTGCACGCCTTCGCCGGCGGCCAGGCCTGCGCGACGGGTGAACACCTCGACCTTGTCGGCGACGATGAAGGCCGAATAGAAGCCCACGCCGAACTGGCCGATCAGGCTCGAATCCTTCTTCTGATCACCGGAGAGGTTCTTCAGGAAATCGGCGGTGCCGGACTTGGCGATGGTACCCAGGTGCGCGATGGTCTCCTCGCGGCTCATGCCGATGCCGTTGTCTTCGAGGGTGACGGTCTTGGCGTCCTTGTCGAAGCTCACACGGATCTTCAGCTCCGAACCGCCCTCGAGCAGCTCGGGCTTGGCCAGCGCTTCGAAACGCAGCTTGTCGACGGCGTCCGATGCGTTGGAGATCAACTCGCGCAGGAAGATTTCCTTGTTGGAATACAGCGAGTGAATCATGAGGTGCAGCAGTTGCTTCACCTCTGTCTGGAAGCCCAGGGTTTCTTTTTGAGTTTCCACACTCATGGTCATCTAACTCCACATTGATGGCTAAGCCGCGGTACGGCGGATGACCATCAGGTGGGGGCGGCGTGGAAAAATTCAAGTCACTCGTCGACGCGCTCCACGTGCACGACATCGGCCGGCGCCATGGAGAAGCGTGCTTCGCCCGAACCATTCAGGCGTTGACGCAGCACCAGCTGGCCCTGTTCGTCGATGCCGGCGAACTGGCCCTGAACCGCCGTGCCCTTCTCGCTGAACAGGCGCATGGGCTGGTTGACGAAGTGCTGCGGCTCGGCGAGCAGCCGCGCCAGGGTCAGCTCCTGACGGGCATCCGGCTGCGCCGATGGTGCGTTTACCGCAGCCTTGGGCGCGGCGGCGATCGGCGCAGCCTCGGAGGCCTCTGGTAATTCCGGGAAACGGTCATCGTCGATTCGCCAGCCAAGTTGCGGATGTTTGCTCAAGCGCACCGGAACGCGCTGTTCCTGGCCGCCCACGCGCGCCTGTACGTCGAGCACCAGATTGCCGGTGGTGACATCGTGCAGCGGCAACGGCGCGAGCTGGACGTCACGCGTGGCGAAGCGCCGCTGCAGGTAATCGGTGATCAGGTAAGCCAGGGTGTCGCGTGAATCCACAGTACGGTCGACCTTGCCCTGCTGGTAGCGCAAGCCGTTGCGAAACAGCTCGACCTTGCCGGTCAGGGTGGTCTGGAACTGCGCCGGCAGCACCAGGTGAAATTCACCTGCCAGGCGGTTCGGTTCCTCGGGGTGAAGGTCCAGATGCAGCGTATAACCGCCCTTGAGCTGGCGCGCTTCGGGCAGATCCTGATCGGGCAACAACCAGCTCAATTCGATCTCCGGCAGTTGCCCCGGATCATCGGGCAGCACATCCAGGCGCAAACCATCGGCGCCGACCGGCAGCCCGCGAATGCTGAGTTCGCGACGCGCGAAGAAATCCTGGCCTTCACGCAGGCTGAGCACGCCATCGGCCAGTTCGCCTTCCTGGGGCGTGAAGGGCTCGCCGTTGAGCTGACCGTGCAGCTGGATGTTCAGTTCGCCGGCTACCGGCTGCTCGGGCTTGAGCCACTGCAGGCCGATGATGGCTTCCAGACGTTGCGGATCCTGCCCGGCCATCACCGCCAGCCCGACGATCAGCGGGATCATACCCAAAGCGCAGCAACCCAGTGCGTGCTTGGCACGACGCCAGTGCCGCACGATGAACAGCAGCGTCAACGGCGGCAACAGGCAGGCCCACCCCCACAGCAGGCTGGTGGCGAAACCGCGCATCACCAACAGCACCAGGCCGACGAGGATCAGCAGCAGGCCGCCCAGGATCAACAACGCATCCATTCGATTTCCTTAGATCAGTGACTGGCGTCGATCAACCGCGCAAAGAGCGCAACGATAATGATCGCCGCACCTGGGTTCCATCGACGCGTCGAGACTTTTGGCTTTTCGTGGCAGGCCCTGGATTGGTGCTTTCGCCTGCCTGGGCGAAGCAAAAAAGCGCATCGACGCAAAGTCAGTGAACTTATCGCGCCCTTGACGCCTCGAAAAACGGTGTAATGGTCTTTACCCAAAGGAGAAACACCACCATGCAAAAATCAGTCGCTTACGCCTTCATGCTGGCTGCCACGCTGGGCCTTGCGGCCTGTGACAAGCCGTCCGAAAACAAAGCTCAAGATGCTCAGGAAGCCCGTTCTGAAGCTCAAGAGTCGATGAACGACGCTGCTAAAGAAAGCAACGAAGCTGCACAGAAAGAAGCAGAAGCCGCTCAGGAAGCCGCCAAAGAGCAACAGGAAGAAGCTCAGACTCCACCAGCCACTGCCCCGGCCGAGCCTGCAGCCCCTGCAGATCCAGCCGCGACTGACGCACCAAAGCAGCAGTAAGCTGACAGATTCACGTTACCCGCAGTTCGCTGCGGGTAACGCCCCTCTCCTCTCCCCATTCCCTTCTGGTTCAACGCATCGCTGGTGTCAGCATCAGCAACAGCGTACATCCCATCCCTATCGCCCATACCAGGCTGCGCTGCCAATGCAGGTCGGCCCAGTAGAAGATCAGATACAGCACCCGCGCGATCACGAAGATCACCGCCAGCCAGTCGACCAGCCAGCCACTGCTCTGGGTGACGTGCGCCATGAGCACGCCCACCGCGAACAGCGGGAAGGCTTCGAAGCTGTTCTGATGCGCCGCCAACGCCCGCGCACCGAAACCGGTCAAGCGCGCCTGCTGAGCCCGCGGATGGTGATTGTCGTACGTGCCGCCCTCCTGCTTCATTGCCCTGGCTACCGGCGCTTTGGCGATGAAAATCAGCAAGGCGCTGATGAAGATGCACCAGAATGGAATGCTCACTCGCTCTTCTCCTTGGCCGGCTCGAAGGTCGGCGTTTGTGTGTACACCATGACTTCCAGTACATCCGAATGAAATTCGCGGCGGTACAGCACCACCACGACCCCCGCAGTCACCATCATGAAGAACCAGGGGTTGATGAACCACGCCAGGGTGGCCATGCCGAAATAATAGGCGCGCAAACCATAGTTGAACTGGTTGGCCGCCATCGAGATGACGCGCGCAGTGCGCTCGGCGAACGCCTTGCGTTCCTGCTCGGTAACGTGTCGCTCACCGATCATCGGTGCCGAACCCACCAGCACGGCGGCGAAGTTGTACTGGCGCATGCACCAGCTGAACGTGAAGAAGGCGTAGACGAATACCACGCCCAGGCAAAGCAGCTTGACCTCGGAGATGCCACGGCTGGCCGACTGCACGAATGGCAGGTCGGCGAGTAGCGACACTGCGCGATCCGAGGCGCCAAGTACGGTGAGGATACCGGCGAGAATGATCAGCGTACTGGATGCGAAGAACGAGGCGTTGCGCTCCAGGTTGCCGATCACGTTGGCATCGGCGATGCGGTTCTCGCGCAGCAGCATGCGGCGCATCCAGTCCTCGCGATACAGGTGCAGTACGCTGGCCAGGCAGGGTGTGGTGCGGCCCTTGGCATGGGCATAACGGGTGTAACCCGCCCAGCACAGAACGAACCAGCAGGCGGCAATCAAGTGGTGGAGATAGTCTTCGCTGATGGACATGCAAATTCCTTGTAGGGCGAGGGCCTGCCGGTTATCGCGCCTTCCTCTTCGAGTGGCGAGGAAACGGCGGCAGGCCTGCGAATTATAGCCACGCAAGACAGCAAAAAGCCGCTCCAGGGAGCGGCTTTCGTTCACGCGTTATGGTCTAAGCCATGACTTGCTGGGGCTTGCCGCGCAACCAGTCGTAGCCGCTGGCGAGTGCCAACATCAGCGCCGAAGGCAACAGCCACGCCAGGCCCTGCTCGGCCAGCGGCAGGCTGGTCAGCCAACCTGGCAGCCAGCCGTCCAGACCCGCCGCTTTCAAGCCATCGACGATACCGAACAGCGTCGCCACCAGCATCACCGGGCCGACAACGCGCGCGGCCGCGTTCCACAGCCCCCAGCAGAAGCTCAGCGCGATCAGCACGATGCATGGCGGGTAGATCGCCGTGAGCACCGGCACGGAAATCTGGATCAGCTTGGTCAGCCCCAGGTTCGATACCAGCAGCGAGAACGCTGCCAGGATGATCACCAGGCTGCGGTAGGACAGCGGCACCAGACGGCTGAAGTACTCCGCACAGGCGCAGGTCAGGCCGACCGCGGTGACCAGGCATGCCAGGGAAATCAGCACCGCCAGGAAGCCGCTGCCCAGGCCGCCGAAAGTGTGCTGCACATAGGCATGCAGCACGGCCGCACCGTTGGTGGCGCCTTCGGCGATGGCATGACTGCCGGCACCGAGACGGAACAGGCTGATGTACACCAGCGCCAGGCCGACGCCGGCAATCAGCCCGGCGATGATCGCGTAACGGGTGATCAACTGCGGCGAGGTGACGCCGCGCGAGCGGATGGCGTTGACGATCACGATGCCGAACACCAGTGCGCCCAGCGTATCCATGGTCAGGTAACCATTGATGAAGCCCTGGGAGAATGGCGCAGCCTGGTAGGCCGCCGTCGCCGAGCCCACGCCATCTGGCGTCAGCACGAACGCCGTACCACCGAGAATCAGCAGCGCGAGAATCTTCATCGGCCCGAGCACCCGGCCGACCGTATCGAGCAGTCGGCCCGGATAGAGCGACACACCCAGCACGATGGCGAAGTACACCAGGCTGTAGATGAACAGTGCCAGCGGGCTTTCACCGGTCAGCGGCGCCAGGCCCACTTCGAACGACACCGTGGCGGTGCGCGGTGTGGCGAACAGCGGGCCAACCGCCAGGTAGCAGACCACGCCGAGCAGCACACCTGCGGCGCGCCCGATAGGCGTGCTGAGGGCGTCCATGGCGCCGCCGACCTTGGCCAGCGCGACCAGCGTAATGACCGGCAGCCCCACGGCGGTGATCAGGAAGCCCAACGCAGCCAGCCAGACATGCGGCCCGGCCTGCAGACCGACGATAGGCGGAAAAATGATGTTGCCGGCCCCGACGAACAGGGCGAACGTCATGAACCCCAGGGCGAGCACGTCCTGGCTTTTCAAGGAAGTCATCTAAGGAAATACCACATCACTAAAACGGAGTTGAGAGAGGGAGTCCCGATGGATAGAGGGAAACGTCGTTCGCCCTTGTGGCGCGAACCTTGTTGCAGGCTCATTTCGGATAGAAACGAAACCTATTAGTTGCAAGGCTAACGATTTTGCCGCAAACGCCCCATCCGTTCCAGCCCGGCTGACGGCTGGCTGTAATGTGCTGTCGCCTGGGCAACAATTTTCATGCACAAAAAAAGGCCACCCGAGGGTGGCCTTCTTTCGTCAGATCAGAATGGCTTACGCCTTCTTCACTTCCCAACCGGTCAGCTCGGCCAGGGCCTTGCCGATGTCAGCCAGGGAACGCACGGTCTTCACGCCAGCGTCTTGCAGAGCAGCGAATTTCTCGTCTGCAGTGCCTTTGCCGCCGGAGATGATGGCGCCAGCGTGGCCCATGCGCTTGCCGGGCGGAGCGGTCACACCAGCGATGTAGGAAACTACAGGCTTGGTGACGTTGGCCTTGATGTAGGCAGCCGCTTCTTCTTCAGCCGAACCGCCGATCTCGCCGATCATGACGATCGCTTCGGTCTTCGGGTCTTCCTGGAACAGCTTCAGGATGTCGATGAAGTTGGAGCCCGGGATGGGGTCGCCACCGATGCCCACGCAGGTGGACTGGCCGAAACCGGCGTCGGTGGTCTGCTTGACGGCTTCATAGGTCAGGGTGCCGGAACGCGACACGATGCCTACCTTGCCTGGCAGGTGGATGTGGCCCGGCATGATGCCGATCTTGCACTCGCCGGGAGTGATCACGCCCGGGCAGTTCGGGCCGATCAGGCGAACGCCCAGCTCGTCACACTTGACCTTGGCGTCGAGCATGTCGAGGGTCGGGATGCCTTCGGTGATGCAGACGATCAGCTTGATGCCGCCGAAAGCCGCTTCCAGGATCGAGTCCTTGCAGAACGGAGCCGGAACGTAGATGACCGAAGCGTCGGCGCCAGTGGCTTCAACGGCTTCTTTCACGGTGTTGAACACCGGCAGGCCCAGGTGAGTGGTGCCGCCCTTGCCCGGAGTCACGCCGCCAACCATCTGGGTGCCGTAGGCGATGGCTTGTTCGGAGTGGAAGGTACCTTGCGAACCAGTGAAACCCTGGCAGATAACCTTGGTGTCTTTATTGATCAGGACGCTCATTACTTGCCCTCCGCAGCTTTGACGACTTGCTGAGCAGCGTCGGTCAGGCTGGTTGCCGCGATGATGTTCAGGCCGCTGTCGGCCAGTACCTTGGCACCCAGTTCAGCGTTGTTGCCTTCCAGACGGACGACAACCGGAACCTTCACGCCAACTTCTTTCACTGCACCGATGATGCCTTCGGCAATCATGTCGCAACGAACGATACCGCCGAAGATGTTCACCAGAACGGCAGCGACGTTGCTGTCGGACAGGATGATCTTGAATGCTTCGGTCACGCGCTCTTTGGTCGCGCCGCCGCCAACGTCCAGGAAGTTGGCCGGCTTGCCGCCGTGCAGGTTGACGATGTCCATGGTGCCCATGGCCAGGCCAGCACCGTTGACCATGCAGCCGATGTTGCCTTCGAGGGCGACGTAGTTCAGTTCGAACTTGGCAGCGTGGGCTTCACGGGCGTCGTCCTGGGACGGGTCGTGGAAAGTCTTCAGCTTGGGCTGACGGTACATGGCGTTGGCGTCGATGTTGATCTTCGCGTCCAGGCAGTGCAGATCGCCGTCGGCCTTGATGACCAGCGGGTTGACTTCCAGCAGAGCCAGGTCGTGATCTTTGAACAGCTTGGCCAGACCTACGAAGATCTTGGCGAACTGAGCGACTTGCTTGCCTTCCAGGCCCAGCTGGAAAGCCAGCTCGCGGCCCTGGAACGGCTGAGCGCCGACCAGCGGATCGATGGTTGCCTTGAGGATCTTCTCGGGGGTTTCGTGAGCGATCTTCTCGATGTCCACGCCACCTTCGGTGGAAGCCATGAACACGATACGGCGGCTGGAGCGGTCAACGACTGCGCCCAGGTACAGTTCCTTGGCGATGTCGGTGCAGGACTCGACCAGGATCTTGGTGACAGGCTGGCCATTGGCGTCAGTCTGATAGGTCACCAGGCGCTTGCCCAGCCAGTTGGCAGCGAAAGCCTTGGCGTCTTCCTTGCTCTTGACCAGTTTCACACCGCCCGCTTTACCGCGGCCACCAGCGTGTACCTGAGCCTTGACGACCCACTCGGTACCGCCGATTTTTTCGCAGGCCTCAGCGGCCTCTTCCGGGGTGTCTACGGCGAAGCCCTTGGATACGGGCAGGCCGTATTCAGCGAACAGCTGCTTACCCTGATACTCGTGAAGATTCATGCTTGTCTACCGTCTTCGTTTAGGTATTGCGCATCGGCGCCGCACTCACGTGCCGCACCACCTGTGACCGCCATTAGGCAGTCCGGCGCACATTCCGTGTCGAGCCGAGCCCGACCCAGGCAACGCGCCGTGGTTCTATGCCAGAGAACGCCTGAAAAACGCCGGCCCGAAGGCCGGCATGCGACGTCTTAGCGCTTCTTGCGGTTGGCGATGTGAATCGCGCCACCGTTGACTGCCAGCGCGGCTTCGTGCAGCGCCTCGGACAGGGTCGGGTGCGAGAACACCATCATGCCCAGGTCTTCGGCACTGGTGCCGAATTCCATGCCGATGGCGCCCTGCTGTACCAGCTCGGCCGCGCTCGGGCCGATGACGTGAACGCCCAGCACGCGGTCGGTGTTGGCGTCAGCGATGACCTTGACGAAACCGCCGGTATCGTTGGCAGCCATGGCACGGCCGCTGGCGGCGAACGGGAAGGTACCGACGTTGACGGCAACGCCTTCGCTCTTGAGCTGCTGCTCGGTCTTGCCGACCCACGCGATTTCCGGGTGGGTGTAGATGACCGACGGGATCAGGTCGTAGTTCATCTGGGCCTTGTGACCAGCGATGCGCTCGGCGACCATCACGCCCTCTTCCGAGGCCTTGTGGGCGAGCATCATGCCGCGTACCACGTCACCGATGGCGTAAACGCCCGGAACGCTGGTGGCGCACTGGTCGTCGACGAAGATGTAGCCACGCTCGTCCAGGTCCACGCCGCTGTCCGAAGCCAGCAGGTCAGTGGTTACCGGGCGACGGCCAACAGCAACGATCAGCTTGTCGAAGACGATTTTCTGTTCGCCAGCCGAGTCGGTGTAGTTGACGGTGACTTGCTTCTTCTTGACTTCGGAGCCGGTGACGCGCGCGCCCAGCTTGATGTCCAGGCCCTGCTTGGTGAGGGTCTTGAAGGCTTCCTTGGCGACGGCTTCGTCAGCGGCCGGCAGGAACTTGTCCAGCGCTTCGAGAACGGTCACTTCTGCGCCCAGACGAGCCCACACGGAGCCCAGCTCCAGACCGATGACGCCAGCGCCGATGACGCCCAGCTTCTTCGGCACGGCCTGGAACTCCAGGGCACCGGTGGAATCGACGATGACGTCCTGGTCGACCGGAGCCGGCGGAATGTCGATCGGACGCGAGCCGGAGGCCAGAATCACGTTCTCGGCTTCGACGACGGAAGTCTTGCCATCCTTGTCGGTGACTTCGACTTTCTTGCCGGCCAGCAGTTTGCCGTGGCCTTCGAGCAGGGTCACGCCGTTGGCCTTGAACAGACCGGCAACGCCGCCGGTCAGGTTCTTGATGATGGTGTTCTTGCGACCGACCATGGCCGGTACGTCGATGCTCACGCCCTTGGCGCTGATGCCGTGAACGGCGAAACCGTCCTGGGCTTCATGGAATTTCCAGGAGCTGTCCAGCAGCGCCTTGGAGGGAATGCAACCGACGTTCAGGCAGGTGCCGCCCAGTGCGGTCTTACCGTCCTTGTCCTGGTACTTCTCGATGCACGCGGTCTTGAGACCGAGTTGAGCGGCCTTGATGGCGGCAACATAGCCGCCAGGGCCGGCACCGATGACTACCACGTCGAATTTCTGGCTCATAAAAGATTCCTTTTAGCGTAAAGCTTCGAGCTCGAGCCGCGGACGAAGGCCCTGTAGGGCGCGGCGTCCACGACCCGCAGCTGCGTTTAGATGTCCAGCAGCAGACGCGCTGGGTCTTCCAGCAGGTTCTTGATGGTCACCAGGAAGGTCACGGCTTCTTTACCATCGATCAGGCGGTGATCGTAGGACAGTGCCAGGTACATCATCGGGCGAATGACCACTTGGCCGTTCACGGCAACCGGACGCTCGATGATGTTGTGCATGCCCAGGATCGCGGCCTGCGGCGGGTTGACGATCGGCGTCGACATCATCGAACCGAAGGTACCACCGTTGGTGATGGTGAAGGTACCACCGGTCATTTCCTCGATGGACAGCTTGCCGTCGCGGGCTTTCTTGCCATAGGCAGCGATGCCGGCTTCGATGTCGGCCAGGCCCATCAGTTCGGCGTTACGCAGAACCGGAACAACCAGGCCACGGTCGCTGGAAACGGCTACGCCGATGTCCTGGTAACCGTGGTAGACGATGTCGTTACCATCGATCGAGGCGTTGACCGCCGGCAGACGCTTCAGCGCCTCGGTAGCTGCCTTGACGAAGAAGGACATGAAGCCCAGGCGAGTGCCGTTGTTGTTGCACATCTCGACCGCGCCGCCGAAATCGCCGAACTCGGACCAGTCCAGCGCGGGCTTGGCGGGCAGGGCGGTTTGGTAGCCCGGCTTGAACCGCATCAGGCTGCGGTCGTCCATGCGCAGGGGGCGCACGATCTTGCCGGGGTTCAGGCGGTTGTCGGGGTCGAACGCGTCCTTCACCGCCTCGAACGCACGGGTCAGCTTCGAGCCGAACATCGGCTCGATATAGTCCGAGCGGGAGATGCCGTCGCCATGCTCGCCCGAAAAGCTGCCTTTGTATTTGCGGACCAGATCGGCGGCTTCGTCTGCGATGGCGCGCATGTGTTTTGCGCCATCCTCGGTCTTCATGTTCAGGATCGGGCGCACATGCAG
>JAAIGE0100534064.1_pt1 | contig 10105 bp, 9 predicted proteins | sample 6487951 | NCBI WGS metagenome assembly JAAIGE01 (sample SAMN13974128, study PRJNA590717) | phyllosphere metagenome | biome: tomato field; feature: multiple bacterial spot infested tomato fields; material: tomato leaves; isolation source: leaves from tomato fields | host: Solanum lycopersicum ... | reverse complement strand
TGTGCCTGGCCTTCCCACCCCTGTTCACCTACCTGCTGGCCCTGGCGCTGCGCATGGAAGCGCTCAGCCGCATCCGCTTGCTGGGCATCTGCATCGGCCTGTCCGGCAGCCTGCTGCTGGCGCTGGGCAAACTGCACGGCGGCGACAGCCCGGCTTTGTGGGTGGTGGCGGCGCTGTGCGTGCCGGTATTCCTGGCGCTGGGCAATATCTACCGCGCCCGATACTGGCCCAGCGGCGCCACGCCGCTGTCGCTGGCGCCCGGCATGCTGCTGGGCGGCGCGTTCCTGTTGGGTCTCACGGCGCTGTTTGGCGTGGACTTCTCGCCTAACCTGAACAGCCCCCTGGCCGTCGGCCTGATGCTGGTGCAGATGCTGTTGTTCGCAGCGGTCTATGCGCTGTTCTTCATCCTGCAGAAGCTGGCGGGCACGGTATTTCTCAGCCAGATCGGCTCGGTAGCGGCGATCACGGGCGCCGCCATGGCCATCGGCCTGCTCGGCGAACAGGGCAGCCTGAGCCTGGCGCTGGCGGCGCTGTGCATCGTCATCGGCGTTTTGCTGGTGGCCTGGCGTGGTGCCCAGGAGCAAGCACAATGAAACGGCAAACCCTGTTGCTGCTGGCGATCATCCTGCTCGGCCTGAACCTGCGCCCGGTACTGGCGGCAGTGGGCCCGCTGCTCGACAGCATCCAGCTGGACACGCACATGGGGCATGTGGGGGCCAGCCTGCTGACCAGCCTGCCGATCGTGATCATGGGCCTCGGCGCCCTGGCTGCGACCTTTCTGCGTGGATGGCTCGGCGAGCGACGCGGCATTCTGCTGGGTACCCTGCTGATCGCCCTCGCCTGCCTGGCCCGCGGCCTGCTGCCGGGCGCCACGCCATTATTGGTCAGCGCCCTGCTGGCCGGCGCCGGCATCGCCTTCGTACAGGCATTGCTGCCAGGTTTGATCAAGGCGCGCTTCAGCCACGATGCTGGCCGGCTGATCGGTTTCTACAGCTGCGCGATCATGGGCGGCGCGGCCTTCGGTGCCGCGCTGACGCCCTGGCTGGCCCAGTGGCTGGGCTGGGCCTGGGCATTGGCGGCCTGGGCAGTGCCGGCCATCGCCGCGTGCCTGGTGTGGGTGCGCGCGGCGCCGGCGGACGAGCCGTCTATCGCCCACACAGCCGCGCCGCTCAACCCATGGCGCTCGCCGCGCGCCTGGTTGCTGATGGCGTTCTTCGGGGTCGGTACCGCAGGTTATACGCTGGTGCTGGCGTGGCTGCCGCCCTACTACACATCGCTGGGCTGGAGCGCCGAATCCAGCGGCCTGCTACTGGCCGCCCTGACGCTCTGCGAAGTGGCAGCCGGCCTGTTGGCGTCGAGCCTGCTGGCACGCTGCCCGGATCGCCGCCTGCTGTTGGCTTTCGTGCTGACGTGCCTGCTGCTCGGGCTGATCGCCCTGGTGGTAGCACCCTTGGCGCTGGTGGCGGTGATCTGCGTGCTGATCGGCATCGGTATCGGCGCGCTGTTTCCACTGTCGCTGGTGGTGGCTCAGGACCATCTCGACGACCCACGCCAGACCGGCGACCTGCTGGCCTTCGTACAAGGCGGCGGTTACCTGATTGCCGCCACCTCGCCGCTGCTCGCCGGCCTGCTGCGCCAGTACACCAACGACCTGCGCCTGAGCTGGCTGATGATGGCCGCCGCCACGCTGCTATTGATGATCATGGCCGCGCGCTTCAAACCGGGCAGCGGGCATTTTCGCACCCGCTGATAGGTCAGCGCGCCTCGCGCAGGTAGGCGACCACCGCGGCCTCGTCGCCGGCGAACACGATGCGCTCGGCCTTGCTGTCGCGCTGGTAGGCGTACATGGGGTCGTAGTACTCGCGCAGCAGCCCGGCGATCCAGTCGCGGTGGAGGTCCACGGCGCCGCTGCGCTGCTGGACGCCGAGGGCATCGACCATGATCGCCCGCAGGCGCTGGTGGCGTTCGCCGCCCAGGCGCTTGTGGATGTTGTCCAGGCTCTGCAGCAGCCGTGCGGCGAACAGGTCGAAGCCGCGCGCCTCACCGTTTACGGCGATGAACTCGGCGCAGAGGTCGATCACGTAGTCACGCAGGATGCGTTCAACGCGCCCGTCGAAACTGTCTTCCAGCCACACCAGCGGATAGCCCTGCATGCCCTGGTGCAGCGACAGCGGCACGTTGCAGCTGCCGACGATGCGCCCTTCGTCTTCGATCACGAAGCGCTCGATGCCCGCCGCCCGCTTGCGCAGGATGTCCACGGCCAGGGCGTTCTCGAAATCGATCTGTGCCGGCTGCCCGGTGGCGCGTTTGCCGAAGCTGGAGCCGCGGTGGTTGGCATGGCCTTCCAGGTCCAGGCCATCGGGCAGCTGGGCCAACACGTCGGTCTTGCCGGTGCCGGTCATGCCGCCGACCACCACGAAACGGCACTGCGCCACAGCGTCGTCGATGGTGTCGAGCAGGAAGGTGCGCATCGCCTTGTAGCCGCCGGTGATGCGCGGGTAATCGATGCCCGCCTCACGCAGCCACTGCTGGACGATCTGTGAGCGCAGGCCGCCGCGAAAGCAGTACAGGTAACCGTTCGGATTGGCGCGAGCGAAGGCCGCCCAGGCGGCGACGCGTTCGGCCTTGATGTCGCCGCCGACCAGTTGATGGCCGAGCTTGATGGCGGCGTCCTGGCCGTGCTGCTTGTAGCAGGTGCCGACCTTCTGCCGCTCCAGGTCGGTCATCAGCGGCAGGTTGATCACGCCGGGGAATGCGCCCTTGGCGAATTCCACCGGCGCGCGGGTATCCATCATCGGCACGCCATCGAGGAAGATCGTTCGAAAATCGCGGGCATCGTCGCGCATCAGAACACCTCGACGGCGTGACGCTGTCGCTCCACCAGCACGCCGATCGGCGCCAGGTGCAGGCCCAGCTCGGCCGCTGCGGCCAGAAACGCGTCCTGGCCCGCCTCGCTGACGGCGATCAGCAGGCCGCCGCTGGTCTGCGGGTCGCACAGCAGGTCGCGCTGGCTGTCGCTCAGGGCGGCGATGCGCTCGCCGTAGCTGTCGAAGTTGCGCAGCGTGCCGCCGGGCACGCAGCCTTCGGCCAGGTAATGCTCGACGCCCGGCAGGCGCGGCACGGCGGCGTAATCCAGGCGTGCGGTGAGGCTGGCGCCGTCGGCCATTTCCACCAGGTGGCCGAGCAGGCCGAAGCCGGTGACGTCGGTCATGGCGTTGACGCCGGCCAGCTTGCCGAAGCGGCTGCCCGGCTTGTTCAGGGTGCACATCCAGTCGCGGGCCAGGCCCACGTCCTCGGCGCGCAGCTTGGCCTTCTTCTCGGCGGTGGTGAGGATGCCGATGCCCAGGGGCTTGGTCAGGTACAGGGTGTCGCCGGCCTGGGCGGTGTCGTTGCGTTTCATGTTCTGCTTGTCGACGACGCCAGTCACCGCCAGGCCGAAGATCGGCTCGGGTGCGTCGATGGAGTGCCCGCCGGCCAGCGGAATGCCGGCGGCATCGCACACCGCACGGCCGCCGCGAATCACCTCGCGGGCGACCTCCGGCGGCAGCAGGTTGACCGGCCAGCCGAGAATGGCGATGGCCATCAGCGGGTCGCCGCCCATGGCGTAGATGTCGCTGATCGCATTGGTGGCGGCGATGCGGCCGAAGTCGAACGGATCATCGACGATGGGCATGAAGAAATCGGTGGTCGAGACCACGCCGAGGGTTTCGTCCAGGGCATACACCGCCGCATCGTCACGCGAGGCATTGCCGACCCACAGTTTGGGGTCGAGATTCTGCGCACCGCTGCCCGCGAGGATTACCTCCAGCACCTTGGGGGAAATCTTGCAGCCGCAGCCGGCTCCGTGGCTGTACTGGGTCAGGCGGATCGGCTCACTCATGGCAACGCTCTCGTCAACGGGAAACAGGCGGCGGATTCTACCAGCCCGCGCGCCCTCGCAGGAGCAGGCAGCCGAGCCGCCCTGGCGCGTTCGCGCGCATGAACTGCAACACTTTTCCCTTCCCGCTGCTGTGCAAATCGTTTCAGGGCCTATCTAAGCTCCATGAAAATGCCCTGGCGGCGCCCACAGGATGATGCCATGAACGACAATAACGAGACGCGCGCACCTTCTATGGAAGAACCTACCCAGTCAGCCCCACCAAGCAGCACGGCGGCGCGCTGGAAGCTCATCGGCCCGGGTATCGTGGTCGCGGTCACCGGGGTCGGTGCCGGCGATCTGGTGGCGACCCTGATCGCCGGCTCGCGCTTCGGCTATGCGCTGCTCTGGGCCGCGGTGGTCGGCTGCATCGTCAAGATCGCCCTTGCCGAAGGCTCGGCGCGCTATCACCTGGCGACCGGCTCGACGATTCTCGAAGGCTGGCGCTCGCTGGGCAAATGGACGTACTGGTACTTCGGTATCTACATCGTGATCTGGGGCTTCGTTTACGGCGGCACCGCGATGAGCGCCACGGCATTGCCGCTGTCTGCGCTGTTCCCGGACGTGATGCCGTTCTGGATGTGGGGCGCATTGTCGGGGATCGCCGGCGCGGTGTTCGTGCTGTTCAACCGCTACAGCGCCTTCGAGACGGTCATGAAGCTGTTCATCGGCATCATGTTCGTGGTGGTCGTCGGCCTTGCCATTCTGGTCATGCCCAACCTCGGCCAGGCAGTGACCGGCCTGGTACCGACCATTCCCGAAGGCTCGGCGATCTATACGCTGGGCCTCATCGGCGGCGTTGGCGGCACCATCACCATGGCCTCCTACGGCTACTGGGTGCAGGCCAAGGGTTGGCGCACCCCGGCGTGGATGGGCATGATGCGCCTGGACAACCGGGTGGCCTACATCGCCACCGGCATCTTCGTGATTTCGATGCTGATCGTCGGCGCCGAGCTGCTCTATACCGCCCAGGTCACCCTGGCGGGCGGTGACCGCGGCCTCCTCGACCTCGATGAAATCCTGCGCGAGCGCTTCGGCAGCGTGGTGTCCACCCTGTTCCTGATCGGCTTCGCGGCGACCACCTTTTCCTCGATCCTCGGGGTCTGGCACGGCGTGTCGCTGTTGTTCGCCGACTTCGTGCGCCAGGTGCAGGGCGGCGAGCAGGCCAAAGGTGCCCGCCAGGACCTGGAAAAGACCCCCGCCTTCCGTTTCTACGTGCTCTGGCTGACCTTCCCGCCGATGTTGCTGCTCACCCTGGGTCGGCCATTCGGCCTGGTGATCGCTTACGGCGCCTTCGGTGCGTTCTTCATGCCGTTCCTGGCGCTCACGCTGATCTGGCTGCTCAATTCGCAACGGGTGCCGGCAGAGTGGCGCTCGGGCTGGCTGTCCAACGGCCTGCTGGGAATTGCCGCGGCGCTTTTCGTGGTGCTCTGCCTGAACGAGTTGGCCCGCCTGATCGGCTAGGCCCACACCCACCCCCGCGGCGCTCGCCGCGGGCGGCGACTGCCCCTATACTTGCGCCGCCCGTGCCGCGCACCAGCCGCCCAGCCACGCCTGAGCAGCACTGCATCGGCCCGAAAGCCGCACACATCCTCTCGTTTTTTCCGCTATTGAACCGGAGAACTCCATGCTCAAGCGCACCCTGTCGCTGGTCGCCGGCCTTGCCCTGTCCGCCGCTGCCCTCACCGCCCATGCCGCCGAAACCCTGCGCGTCTCGGCCATCCCCGATGAAGCGCCTACCGAGCTTCTGCGCAAGTTCAAGCCGCTGGGCGCCTACCTGGAGCAGCAACTGGGCATGAAGGTCGAGTTCGTACCGGTCGCCGACTACCCGGCAGTGGTCGAGGCGCTGGCCACCGATCGCCTGGACATGGCCTGGCTGGGCGGCTTCACCTTCGTGCAGGTGAACCTGAAGACCGGCAACGCGATTCCGCTGGTGCAGCGTGAGCAGGACGCGGCCTTCACCAGCACCTTCATCAGCGCCGACCCGCAGGTCAAATCGCTCAAGGACCTGAAAGGCAAGACCTTCGCCTTCGGCTCGATTTCCTCCACCTCCGGCAGCCTGATGCCGCGCTACTTCATGCTGCAGGACGGCATCAAGCCGGAAAGCTACTTCAGCCGCGTCGCCTACTCCGGGGCCCACGACGCCACCGCCGCCTGGGTGCAGGCCGGCAAGGTCGATGCCGGGGTACTGAACTCCAGCGTGTGGGACAAACTGGTCAAGAGCGGCAAAGTCGATACCGCCAAGGTCAAGGTCTTCGCCACCACGCCGACCTACTTCGATTACAACTGGACCGTGCGCGGCACCCTCGACCCGGCGCTGGCCGAGAAGATCAAGCAGGCCTTCCTGGCCCTCGACCCGGCCAACCCGGAGCACAAGGCGATTCTCGACCTGCAGGCGGCCAGCCGCTTCATCGAGACCAAGCCTGAGAACTACAAGGGCATCGAAGAGGCTGCCCGCGCTGCCGATCTGCTCAAATGAGCCTGCGCCTGACCGCCGTCGGGCTCAGGCACGGCAATGGCGTGCAGGCGCTGCAGGGCATCGACCTGCAGGTCGAACAGGGTGAGCGGGTGGCGATCATCGGCCCGTCCGGGGCCGGCAAGTCGAGCCTGCTCAACCTGCTGGCCACTACCCTGGCGCCAAGCACGGGCGAGCTGCAGGTGCTGGGCGAACGCCCGTGGCAGCTTTCCAGCCGCCAGCGCCAACGCCTGCGCACGCACATCGGTCTGATCCATCAGGCGCCGCCTCTGCCCCTGCGCCAGCGGGTGGTCACCGCCGTGCTGGCCGGACGCCTGGGCCAGTGGAGCCTGGCCAGGAGCCTGGTCAACCTGCTGTATCCGCTGGACATCCCCGGTGCGCGAGCGCAGTTGCACAAGCTCGACCTCGGCGACAAGCTGTTCGCCCGCTGCGGCCAGCTCTCCGGTGGCCAACTGCAGCGTGTCGGCATCGCCCGCGCGCTGTATCAGGGCCCACGATTGCTGCTCGCCGATGAGCCGGTCTCGGCCATGGACCCGCGCCTGGCCGATCACACCCTGTCGCTGCTGGTCGGCCATGCCGAAGCCGGCGGCGTGACCCTGGTCGCCAGCCTGCACACGGTGGAGCTGGCCCTGGCTCATTTTCCGCGCATCGTCGGCGTGCGTGACGGGCGCATCGCCTTCGACCTGCCGGCCGGCGAAGTCGACTCCGGGCGCCTGCAGGCGCTGTACGCCAACGAACAGCTGAGCCCCGCCCGCGTTGACGAGCCTGCGCCGGGGGCCTGGGCGGCGCGATGCTGAAACGCGATTACCGCGATCCCGCTGCCCTGCCGCGCCTGGCGCTCGCGCTGCTGGCCATCGTCCTGTTGTGGCCGGGCATGCGCCTGGCCGAGCTGGATCTGGGCGTGTTGCTGCACCCGGACAGCGGCCAGTCCATGGGCGGCTTTCTCAAGGATTTCTGGCCGCCGGCCCACAGTGGCGAATTCCTCGCCCTGCTTGTCGACGCCACCCTGCAGACCCTGGCCATCGCCACCGCCGGCATGGCCCTGGCGCTGCTGCTGGCAGTGCCGGCGAGCCTGCTGGCCAGCCGCGCGCTGTCGCTTTCGGCAGCTTCGCGCGGCGGCCAGCCGAGTGTGCTGGGCCGATGGCTGCGCTGGCCGGTGCGCGGTTTGCTGATCGTGCTGCGCAGCGTGCCGGAAATCGTCTGGGCCCTGCTGTTCGTGCGCGCCGTGGGCCTGGGCCCGACCGCCGGGGTGCTGGCCATCGCCATCACTTACGCGGGCATGCTCGGCAAGGTCTACGCGGAAATCTTCGAGTCGGTGGACCAACGCCCCGTACACGCCCTGCTGCAGAGCGGCAGCGGCCGCCTGGCCGCCTTCGCCTACGGCGTGCTGCCGGCCGCCGCGGCGGAGCTGACCTCCTACACCGTGTACCGCTGGGAATGCGCGGTGCGCGCCTCGGTGGTGATGGGCTTCGTCGGCGCCGGCGGCCTGGGCCAGCAAATCGACCTGTCGATGCGCATGTTCGCTGGCGCTGAAGTGGCCAGCATGCTGCTGACCTTTCTGGTGCTGGTGCTGCTGGCCGATCAGTTGAGCCGGCTGCTGCGGGCGAGGTTCACATGAGGCGCCTGGGCAATCTGCTGCTGGTGCTGGGCATCGCCGCGGCGGTGATCGGCTCTTTCGCCTACCTGGGCCTGGACCTGGCCGGCCTGTTCGGCGCCGACAGCCTGGGGCAGATGGGCAGCTACGCCGCGCGCTTTTTCGACCCGGACTTCACCGCCAGTCACCTGCAGGCCACCGCCCGTGGCGCTCTGGAAACCTTGGCGATGTCGGCCGTGGGCACACTGCTCGCCGCCCTGCTCGGCCTGCTGCTGGCGCTGCCGGCGGCCGGTCGCCTGGGTGCCCTCGCCCAAGCTGCCACTCGACTGCTGCTCAATGCTCTGCGCGCCATTCCCGAACTGGTGTGGGCGGTGCTCATGGTGCTGGCTGCCGGGTTGGGCCCCAATGCCGGCACCCTGGCACTGGCGCTGCACACCGCTGGGGTGCTGGGCCGGCTGTTCGCCGAGGCCCTGGAGAACACCCCGCCGCAGCCGGCGGACGCCATTCGCCTGCAAGGCGGCGGCGCCTGGGCCGCATTCTGCTACGGCACTCTGCCGGCGCTGTGGCCGCAGTTACTGGCCTACAGCCTGTACCGCTGGGAGAACAACATCCGCATGGCGGCGATCATGGGCTTCGTCGGCGCCGGCGGCCTGGGGCAAATGCTCTACGTGAGCCTGAGCCTGTTCCAGGAAGCCCAGGCTGCCACGGTGATCCTCGCCATGTTGCTGCTGGTACTGGCAGTGGACGCCCTCAGCGGCTGGGCACGCCAACGCTGGGTGCGCAATTAATCCGGGAGCGCAGGGGCGCTGGCCGCGGTCTGAAACTCCCTGCACAGCTGATTCCGAGACTCGCCCATGTCCACACCCCGCATTGGCTTCGCCTGCCAGTACCGCCACCCCGACCGCAGCCTGTCGGCCGGCGAGCTGAAAACCATCGAGGCGGCCTTCAACCCGCGAACCACCACCCTGCGCTGGATGGACAGCGTTGCGCCGGCCGTGGCCCATGAGAAGCTCGCGGAGATCGTCGAGCACAACCTGCTGGCCCAGTTACGGTTGCTCGCCTATGTGGTCACCCTGCCCGAACCGTTGCAGATGCTGCGCCTGAGCAGCGATTTGCTGCCGTTCTACAGCCACCCGAAAGTCGCCGCGTTCTACCAGCGACCCGAGATGCAGCAGCGCCTGATCGAAGGCTTCGCAGCCATCGGCGAAGTGGCGCGTGCAGCCAACATTCGCCTGTCCATGCACCCCGGCCAGTACTGCGTGCTGGGCTCGGATCGCCCCGACGTGGTGGAGAACAGCCTCGCCGAGTTCGAATACCACGCCGACATGATCCGCATGATGGGCTACGGCCGCACCTTCCAGGACTTCAAGTGCAACCTGCATATCGCCGGCAAGCTGGGCGGCGATGGCATTCGCGCGGTGTGGCCGCGGCTGTCCCATGAAGCGCGGCAGTGCATCACCTTCGAGAACGACGAGAAGACCTACGGCGTGGATGCCTGCCTGGCACTGGCCGATCTCGCCCCGGTGGTACTCGACGTGCACCACTGCTGGATCCACGAGGACGATTACATCGACCCGCACAGCGAGCGCGTGGCGCGGATCATCGACAGCTGGCGCGGCGTCCGCCCGACCATGCACCTGTCGCAACCCCAGGAGCGTTTGCAGGAGCTGGGGCTGAGCGCCGAGCAGAAGCTGGAGATGCCCGAGGTGCTGAAGGTCGTGCCCAAACGTGAGCTGTACGCCCACAGCGCACGCATGTGGAACGCATGGACGAACCGCTACGTGCTGCAGTTCCTGGATCGCTTCGACATCATGTTCGAGTCCAAGGACAAGAACGTGGCGACTCTGGAGTTCTACGAACGCTATCTGAAGAACGCCTGACTTGTAGCCCGGGTCGAGCGCAGCGACACCCGGGAAACCGACCTGGGTATCGCTGCGCTCGACGCCAGGCTACGGCGGCTTATGAACTTTCGCCTGGCTGCTCCCAGCCGCCACCCAGCGCGCGGTACAGGCCGACCAGCGCCAGAGCGGTGGCCTGGCGGCTGTCGAGCAGTTCTTCCTCGTTGCTCAGCAGGGCCTGCTGCACGCTCAGCACGTTGAGGTAATCCACCGTGCCTTGC
>JAAIGE0100938941.1_pt1 | contig 10111 bp, 13 predicted proteins | sample 6487951 | NCBI WGS metagenome assembly JAAIGE01 (sample SAMN13974128, study PRJNA590717) | phyllosphere metagenome | biome: tomato field; feature: multiple bacterial spot infested tomato fields; material: tomato leaves; isolation source: leaves from tomato fields | host: Solanum lycopersicum ... | reverse complement strand
GATACATCCGTCCGCCATACACAGCGCTTGTCGGGCCTGGTGCAACCACTCGGTACCGCGCTGCACTGCGCACCGATGCGGGCGTTACCCATCCGGCGCCCCAGGGGCGCGACGGCCTCAACGTCGTCTACGTTCTCCCGGACGGCCAGCCGACGACAATCGCCGCTGCGGAACGTGACATCCGGGACTACGAGCGGTGGCTTCGGCGTGCTGGCGTGGAAGATGGCAGCAGCCTCCGCCGTTACATCTCCATCGCCCGGCCCGAAGACTTCTCCCCCTGGTTCCGTGAGCTGGTGCAGTTCGTCCCCATCGAAGCTATCGAAGAGGATGCCGTCGCCGAACGCCGGGAAGCCCGACGGCTTTCGGCAGCGCGCCGGGCACGGAGCGGAGAGGCAGCCAAGCGGACGCAGCGTGAGAAGCGTGACTACACCGTCCTCTCGTCGAGCCTCTCATCGTCCTCTGAGCGAGCGCGATTCGAGCAGAAGTCGATGGACAACGCCGCCCTCGGCGAGTACGTCACCGGGTCTCCTGAGACCGGTCCTGGCAAGGTCACGTACGTCATCCCCGATGCCAACGCATCGTTGGAGAACGTGGCCGGGTATGTTGCCCGCCTGGCTGACCGAGCCGCTCACCCCGGACGCAAGAACGCGGAACGAGCATCCGACATCCTGGACTTCGTGGAGGAGGCTGGCTACAAGGTCATCTCTCTCCGCGCTTCGCAGAAGCTCGACCATCTCCTCGAAGACGCCCCCGGTGTGCGCCCGCTCAGCGAGGTCGCGTCTGAAGCCGTCGCTGAGGCGGCTGAAGCGTTCGTCTCTGAGGCTACGCTATTGATGCTCCGCGAAGGAACTGAGGCCAGCTCAATCATTTCTGCTCTGGCTGCCCACATCGATGAGATTGCAGACCCGATGTTTGCACAGGGTATTCAGCGCCCAGGCGCCCTGTCACGCGCGTTCCTCGTTGCGCTCCGCCGCGGCGCGCGCGGGTGGTGGGGCTTGTCATCACGCGAACGATACACGGAAGCTGCCATGGCGAACGCAGAACTCCTTCATCTCCCTGGTTCGCTGGAGCAGGCAGTGAAGGATGCTCACGACTACATCTCGTCGGAGGTACTGTTCAACCGGTACCCTCTCCTGGAAGCACTCGCGAAGCAGAGCAAGAAGGAAAAGAAGAAGGCCGCGGCCCACGCCGTTCTGTACATCAACGCGGCGTACGCGGTGGCTGCGGGCGACGACGAAGACTGATGGTAGACTGAGGCCCGAGAGGACACACGACATGACACTTCCCTACAGCACATACACCCCCGCAGAGGGCGAGGACATCCCCTCGGCCATCACCATCTACCGGCCGGGCGGTCTACCGCTGACGGTGCTGTCGAACAACCCGGCCTTCTCCCGGGTGCGCTCCATGCTGGAACACGAGAAGACCGACGACATCGAAGCCATCGAGACCATCCTCTCCCCGGCTGTCGTCATCGGCGAGAAGCTAGCCCAGCTCTCCGACAACATCACGTACGACGGCTCGACCGTTCTCTACGACCACGACCCCATCGATGAGGGCATCGCCCGCTACGTCAAGCGCGTCATCGAGAAGTACGGCATCGGCGACGAGGACAAGTGGAAGCCCACCGTCCGCTTCCTGGAGAAGCTCTACCAGAACCCATCGGAAGAGTCGCGCAAGTCCCTCTACTCGTTCCTGCGCCGGTTCGATTTCACCATCACCAACGATGGCGACTTCATCGCGTACAAGGGCGTTCGGAAGGACTACCGGAGCATCCACGCTGGCCCCGGCATCGTAGACGGTGTGCCCACGCGCGGCCACCTGCTCAACAACGTCGGCTCCACCATCGAGATTCAGCGCTCCTATGTGGACGATGACACCTCACGGGGCTGCTCGAACGGTCTTCACGCAGGCACGTACGGGTACGCCAGCCGGTTCGCTCAGGGTGTTCTCCTGCGCGTCCGCGTGAACCCACGCGATGTCGTCAGTGTCCCTAGGGATGCGAACTACCAGAAGATTCGCTGTACCCGGTACGTCGTGCTCGAAGCGTCGGACGTGGAGTACACCGAGACGCACTACGACGACTACGATGATGAGGACGAGGACGACTGGGGCTTCAGCGAGAGCTGAGCCATGAGCGTCCGAATCGCCAACGGCTTCCGCATCCCCTACAGCCGGTACAAGGGGCTTCCCGCCGAGATGGCGCGTGAGCTGCCCGCTGCCCTTGCGCCGTACGCACGGACGAAGGTCGCCGAGATGCGTGGAGACCTTGCCGACAGCACAGCCGAATCCGCCAAGCCCTACATCGAGAGGGCTGCTGCTCCGCGCGGGTATACGCCATCGAACTTCGTCCGCCATCGCCTGGAAGCAGGCAACGTACTCGACACTGAGTTCGCTGTCTCCGTGCTCGCAGACTACGCGCCGTACTTCCTGCACCCCCACCAGGTGTGGTCATCGTTCGACCTGACTATCCGAGTGGACCTCTGGATGCCGCACGCCGACGCCGAAGGCCCAGACGCTGGCTACGTCTACGGGCGTCTCGTATGCGCAGCGGCCGACGAGACGTACATCGCACTGCTCAGCATCCCCGGTGTCGAGGAGTTCTCCTACTTCGGCTGCGAGGACGGGACAGAGCAGTGGGCAGCCCGGGCAGGGGTGTGGGAGGGCATCGTCGATGAGGACTCCCTCACGCAGTGGACGTTCGTACCGCAGAACATCTGGCTGCATTCGGTAGTGGAGGAGGACTGATGTTCGTTGTCATGGTCACCGGCTCGCGCAAGTACGAGAACGAGGCGACCGTGGATGACGCGCTTCGCCGCGTCGAACGCAAGCACGGCGCCGGGCTCCTCATCCACGGTGCCGCCAAGGGAGCTGACCAGCTCTGCGCGCGTGTTGCCGCACGCCGCGGCTGGCAGCTTGAAGCGCACCCGGTCACTGACTGGCGCCGTGAAGACGGCTCCCTGGACCGAGCGGCCGGACACCGTCGGAACGCCCGGATGATTGCTCGCGAGCCGGACGGTGTTCTCGCCTTCTTCCAGCCGGGTGAGCGCAATGCGGGCACCCGAGGTGCTACGATGTTGGCTGTAAAGAAGAACATCCCCGTGGTCTGCTTCTGGGGAACCGAACAGGTGACGTGGGAGCAGGTTCAGGAGCGACTCCCATCATGACGACAAGAAGCGACAGCCCCCTGTTCAGCGTGACGCTGGATGACTGTGACATCCAGACGTTCACCGTATCCGGCGCGGGCGGGCAGCACCGTGACCGTGCCCAGACAGGCGTCCGTATCGTCCACCGCGCTTCCGGCGCTGTCGGCGAGGCCCGTGACAACCGCGAGCAGAAGCGCAACAAGCGCAGCGCCTTCATCCGCATGACGGAGACCCCCGAGTTCCGCTTCTGGCTTGACCAGGAGCGGAAGCGCCTCCAAGGAGAAGAGACTGCACACACGCGCATCGAGCGTGAACTCGCAGACCCCGAGACGACAGTCGTCGAGGTCCGGCGTGACGGGGAGTGGGTACGCGAAGGAACTCCCCGTGAACGTGTTGGTGCTGACGCCTGAGTCACTCATCGGGCAATGGGTCGTCCTCCCCGACGGCCAGGTGGGCAGAGTCAAGTCTGCCTGGTACGGGTACCTCACCCACACCGGCAAGGACTCAATCGACCTCGTAGACGCGCGCGGCCGGAGGGGCATCGTCCTCGACATCGCCTACATCTCCTGGTACCAGACTCGGGTCGGCGACATCCTGAAGGCAGCACCTGTCAACCGCGTGATGAGGCTACGCCGTGCATGGTGGGCCGTGTGGTTCTCGCTGGCCAGCGTCCCATTCACCCTGTCCATCGCGGTCGCCTACCTCCTGGCCACGCCGAGCTTCTTCTACCAGGAAGGCTCCGAGCGTTTTGAGTACATGGGCATCTTCGGGGTCGGTATCGCGGTGACAGCCGCGTTCGCTGGAGCGTTCGGTAGCCTGCTGCCGCGCAAGCCTCCGCCACCCGCCGGGTCGGGCATCAAGAATGCCAAGCGCATGTGACCTTGTTGCTGTCCGGCGTTGGTGCTAGGATAGCGGAGTGGGAAAGTACAGTCGCAAAGTCCGCACGTGGGGCGCTCTTCCGGAGTTCACGGAGCACAAGAACAAGCAGGGCAAGGTTTCGTCCCGCACCTCGTATTTCGAAGGCAAGGCTCGGACTGTTCGCGTACCACAGTATCGAACGGGCAATAGCGGCCAGAATACACGAGGCGGTAGCAGCGTCGGGTCATTCGCTCTTGGTGCCGGAGCGTCAAGCGTCCTGGGCATCGGCATCGTGCTCATTCTTCTCATCGCGGGCATCGGATGGGTATTCAACCTTGTTGCGGGTGCGTTGGAAGGCTTCTGGCCGATTCTGGGTAGCGCCCTAGGATGGACTGCTCTCGCGGCAAGCATCGTGACCGTACCCGTCCTGGGTATCGCTGTCGGGAAGCGCATTCTCTACGACGGCGCCTCCTTCGGGAATATCGTCAGTCCCATTGCGCAACTGCTCGCCCTCTTCCCGATGTGGTTCTGTTCCATCGTGGCGGTCATCGGCCTGGACCGCTTCAGCGGGTCCACGTCCATCTTGTCGAGCTGGGTGACCGTGCTCGCCATCGCACTCGTGCTGTTCACCGTTGTGAGTTCCATCGTGTTCGGCTTCATGTACGGGAAGGGATGGTTCTGGCTCAGCCCTGCCGCCATCGTCTTCTCCATCGTCTGCGCGTTCTTCACTCCGCTGGGTATCGCGGGAGCTGTGCTGTCCGCCGTGGTGACGCTCATCCGCTACAACTGGCGGTCGCTGTTCATCTGAACCTGGGAATATCCCATCAGTAGGGCGAAACGCGAAAACCGCCGCCTACACGTAGTCAGGTTGGGCATAAGCCAAGCGAAGCCCCCGGAGATTGGATGGTTCTCTCCGGGGGCTTCGTCCATTCTTACAGCCAGTCGATGTCAACTCCGGCCGTGGCGATACGCCGCTTGAAGAGTTCACGCCGCGACATCACGCGAGGCTGGAACAGCATCGTCATGTGCGCCTCCTCTGGCGTACGGTCAGCCTTCTTGTTGTTGCAGGGACCGCACGCAGCGACAGTGTTCATCCAGGTGTTACCACCGCCACGAGACTGAGGCATTACGTGGTCAACCGTCCGCGCGTGACCACCGCAGTAGGCGCACGTCCAGTTGTCGCGCTCCAGCATCCGGCGCCGGTTCCATGGGACATCGTGAGTCCACATCCACGGCACAGAGTACGTGAAGGCAATGACACGAGGAGCGGTGGTCGTTCCGTCAGGCAGCGTCAGGCCTATAGGAACCTCCGGGTCTGTCTCTACGACAGTCGCCTTCTCGGACAGGAGGTAGCCGATAGCGCGCCGGAACGGCACAACGTTGAGCGGCTGGTAGCTCGCGTCAAGGACGACAACGCTACGCTCTCGTTCAGTGGTGTTCATCTCGCGAGCCTCCTTCCGCTGTCTGTGGCTTCGAGCTGAGTATCAGGTCGGGCCACATGCGGTGGCCCTAATGGATGAGCGTGCCGGGGTACGCTGAATCGTTCTGCTTTCCTGGCAGCACGATAGCAGACGCTTCGACAAAGCGCCACTCGTGGGTGAGGAACGAACGATTCATACCCGCCAGCATAGCACATGCAGCGGGTAGACGGAGCGCAGGGGAGAGGCGGCTACTCGGCTGTGTCGAGGTCTGCGGTCTCGGCGCTGTGGAGAACCTGGGATGAGAGGAAGACAAGACGCTCGCGGTTCTCATCACTCGGGTCTGTCTCGTACGCCAGAAGAGCCCGCTCGACATCCTCGCTGCGGCGTTGGAACAGCGTAGCCTTCATTGCGGCCTGTGCCTCAGGGTCATCGAAGCTGCGAACACTCGCCAGGGCAGCAGTGCCGCCCATCTCCAGCTCGACGAAGTCGCCGACAACCACGGCAACGTGGTCAGCGTAGAACCCGCCGAAACGTTCGACGATTACATCTTCACCCGGTTCGAAAGTCACACCCTCATCGTACCACTAGGCCTGGACATTGCTGCGAGCGCATAGTACGATAGCTTCATGACTGTCCCCCGCCCTGCGTTCAGCGCGTACGCGCCGTCGAAGTCGCAGCTCGCATACATCGACGCGGACAGGCACCCAGAAGTCTTCCGAGTAGTCACAGACGGGCACAGCGGAAGCACAAGCACTGAGTCGCGGATGTGGCTGGCCGCGTACGAACGTTTCGGTGACGACTTCGAAGAAGCAGCTAGGCGGTACGACCCGCCCCGTCATGAGGGGATGAAGGGGAAGCTGCACCCCTACATCGACGACCCATGGAAGCTGACAGGGTACGCCCACGACGAGGTCAGTCAGGCCACCCACTACGTCGCCACGATGGCGGTTCCGCCTCTGCTCCGAGAGGGCAACTATTCCCCCAAGCTGTCATTCGTCATGCGGACCGTTGCCCGATACGGGATGGCCCCTGACTCCCTTGTGGATTGTGCCATGTGGTACAGCCGTGGCACAATCGTGACGCCAGAAGCCTGGACGTACCGCCTTGGGTGGGCGACCCTGCTCTTCGGGCAGCCTGCAAGCACGTGGACAGGCGATGACCTGGCATGGCTCGTGGAATACGGCAACAAGCAAGCGTTCCAAGACGCTTACGCGGCGCTCACAGGCGTCACCAGCGCCTATGACGCGACCCATGCCCGTCTGCCCTTCGCCCTTCTCAAAGCGGTCCTCACAGAGGGTCTGGCGCCGGAGTACGCGAAGGAAATGATGGAGTACGCGGAACGGCTGGAAGTCTGATGGCTCGCGAGGTGCAGCGTGTCGCCTTCCAGCAGTTCCAGCCCGTCCAAGACTACGCCAAGCATTTCGGCAAAGGTCAGCGGTCGCTCCGGTCACTCTGCCTGGGCGGACGGTTCCGGCCGAACGGGAACAGCCAGAAGGCATGGCTCCGCGGCGCCACCCGATTCCCGGATGAGTTCGAACGTGCGGCTCACGAATCGCTGGTTGCGGGTGACCGTCAGATGTTCGCGCACATCGACGACCCGTGGAAGCTGACAGGGCACACGCGTGACGAAATCAGCCCCGCAACGCTCGACATCGCCTGGCGGATAACGCGCCGAGTCACCTCTCGCACCGCCTCAGAGCGTCTCGGGCACCTGATGTTCATGGTGGAACGACACGGCATGGCTCCCCCGGAGATGCTGGATGTAGCGCGTTGGCTTGGCAAAGCCTCCTACGGATGGTCTGTCCAGTTCGCCTCAGGATGGGCTGCGCTGGCGCTGGGGTACTACGCACGTGAGTGGACGCCGGAAGACCTGGCTTGGCTTGTAACGTCCGGCACCACGCCCGAAGAGTTGTCACGTCTCGTCTTCGGGCTGATAGGCAACGACTATGGTGGGGTGCAGGGGTCAGAGGGTCTTCCGTTCCCGTTCGTCCGCATGGTCATCACGGAAGGTCTCGCCGTCGAGTACACGCGCGAGCTGCTCATGCAGCCGTCGTCCCTGTAGACTTAGGGCATGCGCATCGGAATCGCGGGCGACTGGCACGGGAACATCAAGTGGGCTCAGCGCGCCATCCCCGCCTTCAAGCGCGCAGGCGCCGACGAAATCTTCCACCTCGGCGACCTGGGCCTCGGGTTCCGCCGACTCTCCGATGCGAACGCCTACGCCAACAGCCTGAACCACTGGCTTGACAAGGCTAGCCTCGACATGAACGTGGTTCTCGGGAACCACGACGGTTACGACTGGGTAGAGCGCCAGCCTGCGGAAGAACCCGAACCGTTCAACGATGAAGGAATCCGGCGTCGCGGACGGCTGAAGATACTCCCCCGGGGCTACATCTTCGAGCGACCAAGCGCTGCACGCGAGACCGGCGTCATGCACGGCATCACGGTTAGCGGCGCGTCCAGCATCGACTTTCGTTACCGCAAGGTCGGCTTCGACTGGTGGCTCCAGGAGAACATCACCCCAGAGCAAGCCGACCGCATCATCGAGCGTCTGCGGGAGGCGCGGCGTGTCGGTGTGGTCCCTGAGTTGATGCTCGCACACGATGCGCCCTTCGGCATCGCCGAGCTGGACGCTGTGTCCGCAGCGGGACGGTGGAGTGCCGAAGAACTGACGTACGCGAACCGCAGCCGGGCGCAGCTTGACCGGGTGTTCCGCGAGGTCGCGCCCGCCCAGTTCTGGCATGGACACTGGCACGAGTACCTCAACCGGCTTGTCAGCTTCGACCATGCTGAAGGCGAAGGTCGCTTCTCGACACTGGTCCGGGGTACCACAATGGAGTGGACGAACCGGAACGCATGGATTCTCGACACAGACACGTTCCTCATCGAGGAAGTGCCGGTCTGGAAAGCATGACGCTTCGCGGCCTTCAGGGCGCGCCCTGAAAAAGTGCCGCAAGGTGATAGAGTAAGCCTAGATTTCTGACCAGGAGAACACCCCATGACTTCAAGCCCGGATTCGGCACCAGGCGTGGCCCCCGACCTCTCCCCCAAGGAGCAGGCGAAGCGCGAAAAGGAACTCGCCAAGGAGCAGGCCCGTCTGGAGAAGGAGCGCGCCCGCTCCCAGAAGGAGCAGGCCAAGCGCGAGTCTGAGCCCGCGAAAGCGCCGAAGGCGCAGACCGAGGCTCAGCTCGCCCGCGAGCGTTCCGCGCTGGAGAAGCAGCGGAAGACTTCGGAGAAGAACCGGGTCAAGCTGGAAGCTCGTGAGGCCTCCGTCAAGGCGCAGCAGGACAAGATTCTCCGTGAACTCGTCGAGAAGGCGGCACGCCCCGTCAAGGAGAAGGTCAGCCGTCGGCCGAAGTGGCTGGAGTTCGACCGGAACGTGAAGCCGGTCGAGGTCGCCGAGTCCCTCCGCATCCTCGCTCTGATGCTGGAGACGGCTCGTGGTGAGACTCGCCCGCTGGCGACGCTGGCCGAGCAGTACAAGAAGACGGAGCTGGGCAACGCCTACGCGCGCATGTACCAGCTTGTCGCGTCGGGCCAGAAGTCGTTCTCCAACGCCATGCGCGAGGAGGAGAAGATTTTCCCGCGCATCGTAGCTGACCTCCTGCATGTCGGCGCCCAGTCGGGTGCTGAGGCCGTGAACCTGAAGAAGGGCGCGGAAATCATGCTGGAGGGCCAGGACTTGAAGCAGAAAATCAAGTCCGCGACGATGCAGCCCATCATCCTGTTCACCGTCATCATCCTGTTCCTCTACGCAGTCATCCTGTTCGTTCTGCCGGTGTTCGCCGACATGTTCGAGTCTCTCGGCAAGCCGCTCCCGCCGCTGTCACAGTTCGTCATGGACCTCGGTACTGGCCTCATCTGGGTGGGTGGTATCGGCATTGCCGCCATCATCGCGTGGACCATCTACTACAAGTTCTGGGGCAAGTACAACGAGAAGCTGCGCATCAAGCTCGGCCGATTCAGCGTGAAGGTGCCGATTCTCGGCAAGGTGCTCCAGTCGCAGCGTCTGGTCCAGATTTTCTCCATCCTGTCTGGCCTTCTCGAAGTCGGTATGTCTGACCGTGAGGCTCTGAAGACGGCTGCTGAGGCTTCGTCGAACGCAGCGTACAAGTACCACCTGCTGGCTCACATCCGCCGGATGGACAACGGTACCTCCGACTTCGCAGGTGTGGCAGACGGCTACCTCATCCCGCCCTCGGCTGGCTTCATCATGCGCAACGGTTTCGACTCCGGTTCCGAAATCAAGGCCCTCGCCAACCTCACCGACTTCTACCGTCGTGAGGCTCACAAGCGCACGGAGAACCTCACCACGGCCCTACAGCCCATCGCCAACGGCGCCGTCGGCCTCATCATGGTCCTGGTCATCGTGTCGACGTACCTCCCGATTTACGACATGTTCCTAGGCTTGACTGAGGTCTAACTATCGGGAGAACCGTGCTGAGAGGGCCATGCTAGACTTCCTAGCATGGCCCTCTCAGCACATCTGGCATCGCAATGGGCGGACGCCCGCGACATCAGCCAGTTCACGGAAGGCTCCGGCCGTAGCGCGCACTGGCGCTGCGAAGCTGGTCACGAGTGGGATGCCGTCATCAGCTCCCGAGCCCGAGGCGCTGGCTGTCCAGTGTGCTCAGGCCGTCGAGCGCTTGCCGGGTTCAACGACCTAGCCACCACACACCCCGTGCT
>JAAIGE0100474118.1_pt1 | contig 10116 bp, 8 predicted proteins | sample 6487951 | NCBI WGS metagenome assembly JAAIGE01 (sample SAMN13974128, study PRJNA590717) | phyllosphere metagenome | biome: tomato field; feature: multiple bacterial spot infested tomato fields; material: tomato leaves; isolation source: leaves from tomato fields | host: Solanum lycopersicum ... | reverse complement strand
GCGCGGGCTCGCCCGGCATCCATCCCTCGACCTCGGTCCAGAAACGCCGGGCCTCCGCGCGCAGGGTCGTGCCCGGCGTCATCGGGAAATACGGGTGCCAGCCGAGCCCGAAGGGCATGGGCGCCCCGCCCCGGTTCGTCACGGAAAGACGCATGTGGACGGCGCCGTCGCGGATCGCGACGTCCTGCCGGGCGTCGTAGACGTAAGGGGTGCCGCCGCCGCCGGGATGGCTGAAGCCGAGGGCGGCGCTCGCCGGCGTCTCGTCGAGGACGGTCCACTCCGTCAGCCAACCCTCGCCATGGACATAGTGCGGGTCCCAGTCGGTATTGGGCGTCAACTCGTGCGTCCTTCCGTCGAACCGGAAGCGGTTGTCGCGAACCCGGTTGCCGAAGGGCACGAGCGGATAGCAGGCGGAGGCGAGCGCGTCGGCGCCCTCGGGCGCCTCGCGCAGGAGCGGCACGGTCGCGCCGTCCAGGGTCCAGGCGAGGCGGGTGACGAGGCCGCCCCGGGTGGAGAGTTCGACGTCCAGATCGTCGGCGCGAAGGGTGAGCGTGGTCATCGATCAGCCCCGGCTGCGCTTGATCGCCTGGATGTTGGCGAGCACCGCGACGACGATGATGAGGCCCCGCACCACCTGCTGGAAGAAGGGATTGATGCCGAGGAGCACCAGCCCGTTGCCGATCAGGGTGATGACGAGGACGCCGAGAAGCGTGCCGAGCATCGAGCCGCGCCCGCCCGACAGGGCCGTGCCGCCGACGACGACCGCCGCGATCACGTCGAATTCGAGACCGCTCGCGGCGGTCGCGTTGCCCGAGCCGAGCCGCGACAGGAGAAGGATGCCCGAGATGGCGGCCATCGCGCCGGCGATGGCAAAGAGCGCGACGCGGATGCGGGCGACGTTGATGCCGCTGAGGAAGGCCGCCTGCGGATTACCGCCGATGGCGAAGACGGAGCGCCCGAAGGCGGTCTTGCGGCTGACGAAGGCGAAGACGGCGAAGAGCACCAGCATGATGATGGCGGCCGGCGGCACGCCGAGGATCGAGCGGTCCAGCGCATCGACGATGTCATTGCGGCCGATCGAGACCGGCAGCGCGTCGGTCACGAACAGCGCGGTGCCGCGAAGCGCGCTCCACATGCCGAGCGTGCCGACGAAGGAGGGCACGTCGAAATGGGCGCGCAGGATGCCGGGGATCGAGCCGAGCGCCGCGCCGACCACGATGGCCAGCGCGAAGGCCGGCAGCGTCGGCACGCCCCATTGCAGGAAGAAGGCGAGGACGACGGAGATGAAGGCGACCATCGGCCCGACGCTGACGTCGATCTCGCCCGCGATGATGATGAGCGTCGCAGCCCAGGCCGCGATGCCGATCGTGGCGGCGTCGCGCAGGATGTTGATCTGGTTGTTGAACGACAGGAAGCCGTTCGCCAGCGATCCGAACACGACATAGAGCAGGAGGATCGCGGCGAAGAGGCTGAGCTCGTTCATGTGCTGCGAGAACCCGCGGCCCTTTTCGCTGGGCCTGGCGGTGCCGGTCTTGGCGGCGTCGTTGAGGGACATCGGTCTCTTCCTCAATGGGCGGCGATGCAGGCGGCCATGAGGGCGTCCTGATCGATGTTCGGGGACGTGAACTCCTCCTGGAGCGCGCCGTCGCGCAGCACCAGGACGCGGTCGCAGACCTGCGGGAGTTCCTCGATCTCGCTGGACACGAAGACGATGCTGCGTCCCTCGCTCGCGAGCTGGCGGATGATGGCGTAGATCTGGGCCTTGGCCTCCACATCGACGCCGCGTGTCGGCTCGTCGAGAAGGAGGATGCGGCTGTCGGCATGCACCCAGCGGCCGATCACGACCTTCTGCTGGTTGCCGCCCGAAAGCGTGCCGATCGGCGTATCGGTGCGCGCCGCCTTGACGTGGAGCCGCTCGATCACGGCTCTCGTCGCCTCGCGCATGCGGCGGGCCGACAGGATTCCGCCGCGGCTGACGGCGGAGAAGTCGGTCGCGAGCGTGTTCTCGTCGACGCCGAGAAGCGGCACGATGCCCTCGTCCTTGCGGTTCTCCGGCGTGTAGCCGAAGCCGCGGCGCTTCATGTCCTGGTAGGACGGGCGACCGACGTCGGCGCCGTCGACCTGGATCCGCCCCGCGTTCGGCGGGCGCACGCCCATGACGCTCTGAAGAAGCTCGGTGCGCCCGGCGCCCAGCAGGCCGGCGATGCCGAGCACCTCGCCCTGGCGCAACCGGAAGGAGACCGAGGCGAGCTTGGGCGCCAGCGCCAGATCCGAGACCTCGAGGACGACGGGATCGCGCACCGCCGACACGAGCGCGGCGCCCCGCTCGGCCTCGGCGCCCAGCATCAGGCGCACGATCTCGCGGGTGTCGGCGCCGGCGAGCGCGACCGTATCGATGATGCGTCCGTCGCGGATGATCGTCGCCGATCGCGCGATGCGCCGGATCTCGTTCATGCGGTGGCTGACATAGATCACGCCGATGCCGCGCTCGGCGACGCGGCGCACCGCCTCGATGACCTTGTCGGCCTCGGCGGCGGCGAGCGAGCTCGTCGGCTCGTCGAGGATCACGAGCTTCGGGTTGCCCAGAAGCACGCGGGCGATCTCGACGAGCTGGCGCTCGGCCGGGCTCAGCCCCTCGACGAGGCGCGTGGCCGGAAGATCGAGGCCGAGAAGACGAAGCGCCTCTTCGGCCTCGGCGCGCATGCGGGCGTGGTTGACGACGCCGCCGCTTGTCGGCCAGCGGCCGAGAAAGAGGTTCTCGGCGATCGACATGCCGGGAACGAGGCTGAGTTCCTGATAGACGACGCGCACGCCGCGCCCGAAGGCTTCGGCCGCGCGAAGCGATCCGGCCTGGCCGAGCGGCGCGCCGGCGACGGAGACTTCGCCGGTGTCCGGCGTTTCCGCGCCGGTCAGCATGCGGATCAGGGTCGATTTTCCGGCCCCGTTCTTGCCGAGGAGCGCTCGGACTTCGCCCGGCTCGACGGAGAAGCTCGCATCGTCCAGCGCGAGGACGCCGGGATAACGCTTGGTGCAATGGACGAGCGAGGCGACGGGCGTGACGCCGCCGGCGGAATGGGCGTGGCTGGTCGAGGCCATGGGCCGCTCTTTCGGATCGTGCGTTCCAAAAATGCCGGCGGCGACGGGACGCCGCCGGCAGATGGCGCGGCTCCGCTTACGGGATGCCGTCCTTGTGGGCCTCGAGCCAGGCCTTGCCGTCCTCGGCCGAGGCGTAGACGTCGATCTCGTAGGGCACCTTGATGTCGGCCGGGGCATCGCCCTCGATCGTCTTCACGGCCTGCGCCATGGCCAGCTTGCCGAGGCCCTGGCCGGAGATGTCGACCACCGCCTTGATGACGTCGAACTGCGCCAGCTCCTGGGCGATCTCGGTGGTCATGTCACCGCCGAAGACCACGACCTTGCCGACGCGGTTCTGGCTGCGCACCGCGCGCGCCGCGCCGAGCGTCGCACCGCCGGCCTCGCCGAAGAAGGCGTCGATCTCGGGGTTGGAGGAGAGCATGGTGCTGGCCACGGATACGGCCTTGTCGAGGATCGCGCCTTCCTGGTTGGCGACGATCTCGGCGCCCGGCACCTTGGCCTTCAGCGCCTCCTCGAAGCCCTTGCGGCGGGTGACGCAGACCTCGACGAACTCGCAGTTGAGGACGGCGATCTTGGGCGCCGTCATGTTGGCGGCGATGAAGTAGTCGGCCGCCTTGTCGCCGAGCTTGTGGCCGAAGTCGTAGGGGTCGCCGACCGCGTAGGCCGAGACGTATTCCTTCATGTCGGCGTCGTTCAGGCAGGTGTTGTAGCACACGACCGGAATGCCGGCGTCATGGGCGCGGCGGATGGCCCGGTAGGAGCCGTCGGCGGAAACGGGCGAGACGATGATGGCCTGCACGCCCGAGGAGATGAGCGAGTCGATGAAGGAGGATTCCTTCGACACGTCGCCCTGCGCGTTGGTCTCGATGACCTCCAGCTTGCGCCCGGCGTCGTCGGCGGCGGTCTGGATGCCCTTGCGCACGCCCGCATAGAAGCCCTGCGCGTCCATGTAGATCGCGCCGACCTTAATGTCCTTGTCCTGCGCCGAGGCGGGGGCGGCGCACATGAGGGTGGCGCCCGCCAAGGCGAGCGTCAATCGTCCGAAGCTTGTCATCGATCTCTCCCAACCGACGGTTCCGCTGCCACCTCCGGCAAGTCGGCCTCCCGTTCGGTCATTTTCGTAGCGGGCTCCCAAATCGCTGTCAATTCATCCTACAAATTTTCAGCCGACGGTCATCGGAAGCACCTGCCGGGCGAGAATCCCCTCCGAAACCCACGCAGCGAAGGACCTCGCCCCCTCAATCGATCAGCCTTTCCCGTGCATTTCGCCTGTACGGCCATCCGCGCATGGTCTAATTGTACGATCTATGAGCATGGTCGTTGTCTGGAGGGGTGGCGAGTGAACCAGATCGCACCAGTGCCGCGGGTCGGCGAGGAGACGGGGGGCGGGCGTCGGCGGGTCCGCAAGGGCCTATTGCAGCGCCTAGTGGACGAGATCGTCTCCGGGCAGTTCCCGGAAGGCGGGACGCTTCCCAACGAAACCGAGCTCGCCGAGCGGTTTCAGGTCAGCCGCACCGCCCTGCGGGAGGCCATGCAGCATATGGGGGCGCAAGGGCTGCTGCGATCGCGCACGCGGGCCGGCACCATCGTGATGCCGCAGGAGAACTGGAACTATCTCGATCCGCAGATCCTCGAAGCGGCCTTGCGCTACAGGACGGACGACCGCTTCTACCTGTCCCTCCTGGATGCGCGGCGCCTTCTGGAGCCCGCTGCGGCGGCGCTTGCGGCCGCGAGCGCCGACGAGGAGGCCCGCGAGGCGATCCGCGTCGCGCTCGACGCCATGGTCGAGGCGAACGACCGGGACGGCGAGGCCTGGAGCCGCGCCGATCTCGCCTTCCATACCGCCATCATCAATGCCAGCGAGAACTGGGTCTACCAGCAGTTCGTCTCGGCGATCCGCGCCGCCCTCTTGTCGAGCTTCCGCCTGACGAACCGCGCGAGCCAGTCGCACGAGGACGCGATCCGCATGCATCGGGACGTCTGGGATGCGATCGACATGCGCCGCCCCGATGCGGCGCGCGGTGCCATGGAGCGTCTGATCGATCTGGCCCGCAGCGAGATCGCCGACGCCTTGCGAGTTGCCCGCTCGGACGCTCTCGTCGCCCGGACGGATGAGGCTTACAGCTGAGCATCCGAGCTTGCCCGTCGTCGCGCATGGATGGCGGAGGAAGGGGGCCGCTGTGCTCTTCGGTCCGGCAAGGCGGGCGACGCGCCGGTGCGGCACGCCCCTCCCCCCGCCTTCGCTCGGCGCCCTCTAGCTCCGATATCGACAAGACGCGTGTGTTCGGGATCGGTTTCGGGGGCAGGTGAATGTTGCGGTCGATGCGGGCCCGTCGGGGCCTGCGCATCGATCGCGCCATGCCCGCGTTTCAGCCTCCAGGCGCTGCCGCCGGGACGGAACCCGGCCGAACTGGAGCGCATCGCGAGCCCGCGCCCGAGGAGGTCGCGCCACGGCCTCCCGCACCCTGACGGGCAAGGGCTTGCCCTGCCCGTTCCTCGTCGTCTTGCACGGACTTCAGGGCATCGAACTCATGAATCCAGCCGAACTCGACAGGGAAGCGGCCGACCCTCACGTTGCGCGCGGCAATGTCGTCGTCGTCGGTGAGGTGAAGCGCGTCGTTCGTCGCCGCGGCGCTGCGCTGGATGATGCGCGTGCGGCTGCGGCGGAGAGCGCCGAAGCGCTCGAGGGTGCGATCGAGATCGGTCAGACCGCGCCGCGAGATCAGCTCGGCCAGGACGACGGCGTCCTCGATCGTCGTGTTGGCCCCTTGCCCGTGATGGGGCAGCATGGCGTGGGCCGCGTCGCCGAGGATCACCGCGCGGCCGCGATGCGACCTCGTCAGCGGACGTGTCGTGAACAGGCCCCAGCGCAGGCCGAACGGCTCCTGCCCGACCATCTCGACCACGGCCGGGTCCCAGCCCGCGAACGCGGCGAGGCTCTCGCCCTTTTCGACGGGGATCGTCCAGCGTTGCGGGTCGGGCCACTCGGCCGGCCCCTCGACCACGGCGAAGAAGTTCACGTCCTTGCCGTCGGGGCCGATGGCGTAGTGCAGGAGGTGCGCGTCGGGACCCATCCAGAACTGGATCGCCTGAGGGTCCGGCAGTGTCGGGAGGGAGGACGCGGGGATGATGCCCCTGAACGCGCTCGTGCCCGAATAGCGCACGACGTCACGGCCCGCCACGTGCTCCCGGACCCTGGACCGGACCCCATCGGCTCCGACAACGAGGTCGGCCTCCACGCTGTCGCCGTCCTCGAAATCGAGCCGCATGCCATTCGCTCCGTCCGCAACGGACGAAACGCGCTTGCCGAAATGGATGCCGTCGGCGCCGAACGTGCTCCCCAGAACCATCTGGAGGTCGGCGCGATGGATGCCGAAATAGGGAGCGCCGAAGCGGTCCCGATAGGCCCGGCCGTTCCGGACAGGGAATGCGGCGATCCGTTCCCGGTCGAGCCAGCCCCGATAGATCAGCTCCGTCGGCTCGGTCGAGGCGGCCTCGACGCCTGGCAGGCAGCCGAGCCTTTCGAGTTCGCGCGTGGCGTTGGCGGACAGGGCGACCGCCGCGCCGATCTCGGCGAGCTTCGGGGCCTGCTCGTAGACGGTCGCGTCGATGCCGCGTCGGCGCAGGGCGATGGCAAGCGTCAGGCCTCCGATCCCCGCGCCCACGATCGCGATCCTCGGCTCGCGTCCACCGTTCGTCGGGCGTCCATCCATCGCGTCGTCCTTTCGGGTCGGGGGTCGGTCAACGGGCCGGGCATGGTCCGGCACTGGGGTTCAGGCAACGGCAGCAGCCCGGCCTTCGCGGTCGGCGGCTCCGCAGACGGAGCGAAGGTGCTCGGCCACCTCGCCGGGGCGCTCGATCGCGATGAGGTGGGCTGCGGGCGACATGAGGGTCCAACCGGACCCGCGGATGGCCTCGTGCAGCTCTCGCACCATCGCCGGAGGGGTCGCGGGATCGTCCTGCCCCGCGACGACGCTCGTCGGGACGGCGATGGTCCCCAGCCTTTCCCTCAGGTCGGCGGAGGCGATCGCCTCGCAGGCGGCGGCGTAGCCCATCGGATCGAGGGAACGCAGCTCCCGTCCGGCCGCCGACACCCGGCCGGGGTCCCGTGCGGCGAAGCCCGGCGTGAACCAGCGCTCGAGGGACTGCGCCTCGACCGAGGCCATTCCGTCGCGCCGGACGAGGTCGGCCCTGTCCCGCCACCGCTCGGGCGGGGGCATGAGCGCGGCGGTGGCCAGGAGCGTCAGCGACCGCAGGCGCTCCGGGTAACGCGAGGCCAATGCCTGCCCGACCATGCCGCCGAGCGAAAGCCCCGCGAAATGAGCCGTCGCGATCCCCAGATTGTCCAGGATGGCGATGACGTCGTCGGCGAGATCGTCCATGTCCCAGGAGGCCGACGCCATTCTCGACGAGCCGTGGCCGCGCGTGTCGTAGCGCACGCACCGGTGGTCGACGGCGAGATCGTCGACCACGGCGTCCCACATGCGGTGGGTCGTGCCGAGGGAGTTCGAAAACAGGATCGCGGGCCGTTCCGGCGATCCGGCTTCAGTGACGAAAAGCGTGGCGCCGGGCGTGCGTACGAAGGGCAAGGCGTCAGACTCCGAGATGCTTTTCGAGGACCGCCGGGGCGGCGGCGAGTTCCACGGGAGTGCCGTCGAAGACGATCTCGCCCTTCGACATGATGAGCATCCTGTCGGACACGGCGCCGAGCGAGCGGTGGTCCTTGTCGACGACGATCGTCGCGATTCCCTCCTCGCGGATGATCCCAAGCGTCTTCCAGATCTCCTGCGCGACCAGCGGCGCGAGACCTTCGGTCGCCTCGTCGAGGACGATGAGGTCCGGATTGGTCATCAGCGCCCGGCCGATCGAGAGCATCTGCTGCTCCCCGCCCGATAGCTGGTGCCCGCCATTGGCGCGGCGCTGGTGGAGGCGCGGGAAGACCTCGAAGACGCGCTCGATGGTCCATCGCCGGGAGCCCGTCACGCCGGCCCGCGCGGCCATGACGAGGTTCTCGACGACCGAAAGGGAGCCGAAGACGCCTCGCCCTTCCGGGACATAGGCCATGCCGCGGCGCGCGATGTCCTCGGGCTTCGCCCTCGTCGTCTCGATCCCGGCGAACGAGATCGATCCGCGACGGTCCGCCAGAAGGCCGACGATCGACTTCAGGAGCGTCGTCTTCCCCATTCCGTTGCGACCGATGAGGGCGACCTGCTCGCCCGGCCGAATGGAGAGATCGACACCGTGAAGCACCTCGCTGGCTCCGTAGAAGCCCTTCAGGTCGCGGATGGTGAGAAGCGCGCTCATGCTGCGACACCGTGTTCGTGGCCGAGATAGGCGGCGCGGACCGCCGGGTGGTTCCGGACCTCCTCCGGATCGCCCGATCCGATCACCTTCCCGTCCGCCATGACGGTCAGGCGGTCGGCCAGGGCGAAGACCGCGTCCATGTCGTGCTCCACGAGGACGACAGCCCGGTCGGCCTTGAGCTTGAGGACGATGGAGATGACACGCTGGGCCTCCGCGTGGCCCATGCCCGCGAGCGGCTCGTCGAGGAGGATCACGGTCGGCGCGGTGGCGAGCACCATGGCGATCTCGAGCTGGCGCTGTTCGCCGTGGCTCATGTCGCGCGCGATCGTGTCGATCCGCGAGGTGAGCCCGACCTCCGCGATGGCGTCCTCGGCCCTGGCGTTCACGCCTTGGTTCGCCGTCGCGGCTCCGAACATCCTCAGAGGATGTCCGGCGCGGGCCTGGGCGGCGAGCCGGACATTCTCGAACACGGTCGATCCCGGGAAGATCATCGTCTTCTGGTAGGACCGCGCAATGCCGGCCATGGCCCGCGCATCCGGCGCGAGCCCGGTCACGTCGCGCCCCGAAAGCGCGATCGTGCCGGAGGTGACCTTGGTGTCCCCCGAAAGGAGGTTCACGAGCGTCGACTTGCCGGCGCCGTTCGGGCCGATCACGGCGTGGATCTCTCCCCGCCGCACCGCGAGGCTGACGTCCGACACGGCATGCAGCCCGCCATATCGCTTCGACAATTGCCTGGCTTCGAGCAGGACGTCATCCATGGCTGGCCACTCCCTTCACCGCGTCCGCCGAAACGGGGACGTCGTTTCCGACCGCCGTCGCGGACCGCCTGACGGCACGCTCCGGCATGACCATCGCCAGGAGATGCTGGAGGCCGCCGGGCAGGAGAAGCACGATCGCGATGACGACCAGCCCCTTCGCCAGACGCCAGTTCTCGATGGACGCCTTCAGGACCTCCTCGAGGCCGAGCAGCGCGAAGGCGCCGGCGATCGGTCCGAGGATCGACGTCATGCCGCCGAGCACGACCATGACGAGGACCGTCGCCGAGGCGTGCCATCCCAGCATCTGCGGCGCGACGAAGCCGAACTGGGCCGCGGAAAAATAGCCGGCGACCGACGCGAGCATGGCCGACACGACGAAGGCGACGAGGCGGATGCGGAAGACGGGGAACCCGAGCGAACGCGCCCGCTGCTCGTTGTCGCGTGAGGCCTGAAGGGCGCGGCCGAAGGGTGAGGACACGAGGGTGCGCACCAGGAGGGCCGCCGCGAGCAACAGGCCGAAGGCGACGTAGTAGAAGGTCCGCGCGTTTGCGAGATCGAGGAGGCTCGCTCCGCCCAGGACGAGTTCCGGCGGATAGTAGATGTAGAGGCCGTCGGACCCGCCGCCGATTTTCGTGTCGTGGAAGAGGTAGAAGAGCATCTCCCCGAAAGCCAGCGTCACCATGATGAAATAGATGCCGCGCGTGCGCAACGAGAGGGCGCCGATCACGGCGGCGGCGGCGGCGACCACGGCCATGGCGGCCGGCAGCGACCACCACAGGGTCGCGCCCGCGTCCTCCGGGGACAGGAAGCCCAGCATGTAGCCGGCCAGCCCGAAGAAGGCCGCGTGGCACATGCTGACGAGGCCGCCATAGCCGACGACGATGCTCAGGGAGAGCGCGAAGACCGCCATGAGCATCGCCTTCGAGGCGAACTGGACGTAGTAGGACGCCGCCAGGAG
>JAAIGE0100282742.1_pt1 | contig 10119 bp, 10 predicted proteins | sample 6487951 | NCBI WGS metagenome assembly JAAIGE01 (sample SAMN13974128, study PRJNA590717) | phyllosphere metagenome | biome: tomato field; feature: multiple bacterial spot infested tomato fields; material: tomato leaves; isolation source: leaves from tomato fields | host: Solanum lycopersicum ... | reverse complement strand
CTGACCGACAGCGGCGGCATCGTCGAGGAGGCCGCCGCCTTCTCGAAGCCCGCGATCGTACTGCGCGAATCGACCGAGCGGACAGAATCCGTGGACGCCGGCAGCGCCGTGCTCTGCGGCACCGACGCCGACCTGATCCTGTCGACCGCGAACGAACTGGCGTCCGACGGCGATCGCTTCCGCTCGATGAGCAACGCCGAGAACCCCTTCGGCGACGGCACCTCGTGCGCACAGATCGTCTCGATCCTGACGCGCATGGGGTGATGGCGGACCTGGCCGCCGATAGGACTCAGGATACGACTTCGCTTACCTTCCACATGGGAAAATCCAAAAACATGAAGAACCTCGTCATCGCCGCCGCCATCCTGGCGACCCTCCCCGCAGCGGCGAGCGCACAGACCGCGAACGCACCGCAGACCACCCAGAAGACCCCGCTGCAGTCGACCGTCAGCGTCTACGGCGGCTTCACCGCCCCCACCGACGGCTACGAGGACCGCTTCTACGTCGGCGCCAACATGGACGAATACGTCGGCGACCTGGGCGTCCATCTGGACGTCAGCGGCGTGACCCGCGAACAGGACGGTGCCTTCGCCTCGATCGGCCTGTCGAAGACGATCGCCTCGGGGGTGCGCGGCAAGCTGGCATTCGGCGGCAGCACCGACAACCGCAACATCCTGCCGCAGTACTTCGGCCTGGCGCAGCTGCGCATCGAAGCCGGCAGCAAGACCGTCCTGACCCCGGCGCTGGCGTACCGCCGCTTCCGCACCGGCGTCGACGAGTACCTGCCGTCGCTCGACGTCGCCCACTACTTCTCGGTCAAGGGCGACCAGGGCGGCTACTACGTCGCGCAGGGCCGCGCCGCGATCGCGATCCTACCGGGTCGCACCGCGCCGTCGTTCGGCGCCGGTGTGACCACGGTCCGCAACAGCGGCTTCAGCGCCGGAATCTACGCCGAGGCCGGCCGACTGTCGTACGCCAACCTCATCGACATCGGCGCACCGGGCGTCAACAGCCCGTTCTTCGCGATCCGCCCGTCGTTCGGCGCGCGCATCTCGGACCGCACCGAGCTGTTCGTCCGCGGCGAATACTCGCACAACGACTTCTTCGACACCCGTGGTGCGATGGTCGGCGTGAAGTTCAAGATCTGACGACCCGACCGGGCCGCGATGCGGCCCGGTCTTCACCAAGCACGCTTCCCGGCGAGGACGCGCCCCCTCCACATCAGACCCGGCACCGAACCGGGCGGAGTCGCATGATCGATATCCTCGCACCAGGATCATTCCTGATCCTCTTCATCGTTACCGCGATCCTGACGGTCGCCCTGGTGTTCCGCCAGACCTTCTTCTCCTTCCTGATGGTCGGCAAGAGCCAGACCAGCCCCTTCAGCCGCATCCCCCTCACGGACGAGCAGTGGCCCAGCGTGACCATCATGGTCGCGGCCTACAACGAGGAGGCCGTCATCGGCGACTGCCTCGACAGCCTCGCCAAGCTCGACTACCCGGTCGACAAGCTCGACATCCTCGTGATCAACGACCGTTCGCGCGACAGGACGCGCGAGATCGTCGACGACAAGGTCGCGCTGTACGGCGGAAGCATCCGCGCGCTCCACCGCGACTTCGAAGCCAAACCCGGGAAGCCGGCCGCGATGGCCGACGGTCTGAAGACCGTCACCAGCGACGTCCTCGTGTTCTTCGACGCCGACTACCTGCCGGATCCGCAGCTCCTCAAGAAGCTCGTCGCACCGTTCGTCGACCCGCAGATCGGGGCCACGATGGGCCGCGTCGTCCCCTACAACACCGACGCCAACGTCCTCACCCGTCTCCTCGACACCGAACGCCGGGGCGGCTACACGATCGATCAGGCGGCACGGGGCCACCTGAACCTGCTGCCGCAGTTCGGCGGCACCGTCGGCGGCATCCGCGTCTCGGCGATGAACGAGGTCGGCGGCTGGTCCTCCGACACCCTCGCCGAGGACACCGACGTCACGTACCGCCTCTTCATCGGCGGCTACAACGTCGAGTACGTCGACGACGCCGTCTGCTACGAGGAGAGTCCGCAGGACTGGACCATCCGTCTCAAGCAGGTGCGCCGCTGGGCCTGCGGACACGACCAGTGCCTGCTGCGCTACCTGGTTCCGACGCTGATGACGAAGAAGCAGCCCCTGTACAAGCGTCTCGACGCCGCGCTGGTGCTGACCTTCTACCTGCTGCCGGTCCTGTCCTTCGCCAACCTGCTGGCCGCGCTGGTCTATCCGACGCTGTACAGCTTCCCGCCCATGAACTTCGCCGTGCTGTCGGCGGTCGCGTTCACGATGTCCTTCGGCAACTTCGCTCCGTACCTCCAGATCATGGCCGCCGCGATCCGCGACCGCCAGCCGGAGGCGGTCAAGATGCTGCCGCTGATCGCCGTGTCGTCCACCATCAGCATGCTGGCCGCGACCCACGGTCTGTGGCTCGCCATCCGCAGCGTCGCATTCAAGCGCACGCTCAAATGGGACAAGACCGTCCGCTACCGGAAGACCGCAAATGCTTGAGTACCTGCCAACCGCCCTGTCGGCCGCCCTGATGCCGGCCGTCCTCGCCGTCCACATGGGCTACTTCCGCCTGGGATCGCGCCGATCCACCAAGCAGCACATCACGGTCCGTGACGACAGCGTCGACACGCCGATGATCCTGTCCATCGAAGGTCCCGCGGCGGCCCGGCCGCGCACGGCCGAACAGATCATCACGCTCCACGTCGAAACTATCGCCCGGGACGATCTCCATCTCGCGGGTCGCCATCGCCACAAGAACCCGCTCAAGGTGACCGGCGACCTGGTGATCGACGGCTTCGTGACCTTCGACGGACCCGTGACGGTCGACGGTCACGTCACGGTGAACGGGGAGGCCGAGTTCCACGCGGGCCTCCTCGCCAAGGGTGAGATCCACGTCTCCGGTCGCGCGCGCTTCGGCACGGACGCGAAGGGATCATGGTGCATCGCACGGAGGATGGTCGGCAAGGTGGTAACCGCGCCGATCCAAGAAAACCTCCAGCAGGACGTCCTGACCGCATGACACGCACGCAAAAGGCACTGACATACACCGCGATCGCGGGGGCGGCCTACGCCGCCTCCGCTCCGCTCCTCGCGACCGCACTGACCGCCACCGGCGCCCGGTGCGGATACGCCGTCCTGCAGACGACCTGCAGCTTCGGCGACAGCAGCACCTACGATCCGACCGCCTACGCCGCCCTCGCCGGCGCCGTCGCGGCGACGATGGTCTGGGCCCGGCTGCGGGCGTACGACCGTCCCTGGTATCCGCTGATCGCCACCTTCGGCCTGATCGCCCTGGGCGTCGTCCTCTACGACACCCTCGTCGGACGTGCGGTGATCGGGGGCGACAAGATCGCGAACGACACCTTCAACACGCTCCGCTTCGCGGTGCTGGCCTCGTTCATCCTGGTCTTCCAGCTCGCGAAGAAGGTGACCTTCGGGATCGCACCCGTGCTCGTGGCGATCGCCTCCTCGCTCGGAGGCGTGGTCCTCGCCGGCATCGCCTTCCAGACCTTCTCCGGCCACCTGATCGGCGCGACCCAGCTCTTCGTCCTCTTCGTCGTCTACGCCTTCGGCGGGTTCGGCATCCACCTCATGGCCGTATCGTCGATGTTCGCCGGCGGCCGCATGGAGAACGCACGATGACCGCTGCGAACGCCAAGCGCTCCCAGGCCATCGTCGGCCTGCGCGGACTCACCGTGGTCGCCATCATGGCGCACCACTACATGCCCGCCGACTTCTTCTCGTTCAACGTCGCCAAGGCGTTCAACGCCCTCCTGATCACGATCGGCGGCTACTTCTTCGCCAGCGCGATGATGCGCGAGACCGACGCCCTCGATTCCGGGTCGTTCCTCGAACGCGGCAAGGCCGCCGGACGTCTGTTCCTGCGGCAGATCCAGCGCGTCTGGCCGCTGCTCGCCTTCGTCATCCTGCTCTACGTCGGCCTGGCCGTCGTCGACGGCGGAACGCTCACCACGCAGATCCTCTCGACCTGGTGGCTCTACCTGATCGATCTCGGCAACGTGCCGAAGGTCATGTACGGGGCAGAGGCGTTCCCGGCCCACTTCTGGACGGTCGCCGCCCAGGACCAGGTGATCCTTCTGGTCGCGATCGCCATGACGGCGTTCGGCTTCAGCCGGTTCCGGAACGCCCTCCCGTGGATCATCGCGGCGGGATTCATCGCCCGAGTCGTGGCGACCATGGCCTTCATGCCGGAGAATCCGGCGCTCGCGCTCGAGATGCCGTGGTCGGTACTCGACGTGGCCTGCATCGGGATGCTGGCGCGTCTCGCCACCGATGACGCCGCCAAGCGCGGAGCGGTGCGTCGCGGATCGTACACCGCCGCCGCCATCGTCGCCTTCGTGTGGATGGCGCTGCCGAACACGAACGCGAGCTTCTACGGCATGGTGCCGCTCGCCTTCTCGCTGCTGTCCGTCGGCCTCGTGCTGTCGGCGACCGACGAGATGCGGGGCGGAGCGATGGCCAAGGCGATCTGCCACCCGGCGATCGTGTTCCTCGGCACCATCGGCCTGAGCCTCTTCTTCCTCCACCCGTTCGTCAACACGGTCCTGCTGCTCGCATGGCCCAGGATGACGGGCGATCTGATGCCCTGGTGGGCGTTCGCCGTCGTCGGCCCGATGATCGCCATCCCCGCGGCATGGGCGATGCACGTCGCCATCGAGAAGCCTCTGACCGGTCGCCGCAAGGCGACCGCAGGCACCAAGCTCGCCACCGCCTGAAGGACCACGACGATGAAGATCCTCCTCGCCGCGCTGCTGGCGCTCCCCCTGATGGCCTCGGGCCAGGTGCGTGCCGTCTCCCAGACGGCGGCGCTCGACCCGATCCGCACCTCGATCTCGCGTCACGCCCCCTTCAAGCAGTGGGACGTGACGACCGGAACCCCGAACCGCACGATCGGGCGCACGCCCGGCGCGAGCTGCGAGGCGATGAGCTTCCTCGTCGCCGATTGGAAGACGAATCGGCGGGAGTCCTCGCTCGCGGACGCCCGGCGCCTCGCGGCGTGGATCCACGACCTGCAGGACGCATCGTCGACCAAGGCGATCCCGGGCGGAGTGCCCTCCACTCCGGACCTCGCGGGCGCGGCGGCGAGCTACCACTACACGATCGACGCCGCCTTCTGCGGCACCGCCATGCTGGACCTCGCCGATGCCACCGGCGACGTACGCGCGCGCGAGAGCGCGGAACGCTTCGGCGGCTTCATCCTATCGATGATGCGCGACGGATCGGGCAGACCGATCCCGGCGGGCTCCCCGGGTCGCGCTCCGTGCGAGGCCGTCGTCCTCGGCCCGGACAAGCCGGCCTGGAACTGCCGTCGCTACGTGAAGTCGCTCATCGCCCTGCCGCTGATGATGCGGCTGGACCGGCTCGACCCGAAGGCCGGATACGCGGCCGCGGCGCGGGACACGCGCGCGACGCTCGTCCCGGGCCTCGCCGGTCTCTGGGAGTATTCGGACGGCACGGGAACCGCGCCCGATTGGCACCGCATCGTCGGCCCGCACGGTGAGAAGGACATGTTCGTCTACGGCGATACCCTGGCCTACGGCCTGAAGGGTCTCCATGCCTACGAGGGCGCGTCGGCGGACGTCCGTCGGATGTACCTCGACTTCACGACGCCCCGCACGCACGCCGAGCGCACGCGCCACTACGATCCCAAGGTCGCGCTCGCCGGATACGTGGTGGCACGGACCCGCGCCGCGGACCCGTACAGCGCCTACTACGACATCGTGACGCTGGGTCTCCTCGACGGAGTCCGGAACGCGGTGGACCCCGCCGGCTCCGTCCGCGCCGAGCAGGTCCTCGCACGCGAACTCGCCGGCATCGACCGTCTGGGTTGGCACATGGACATGTCGTTCCGCCCTCGGCGGACCGGGATGGCGGACGCCTCGACCCTGGCGGCAGTGGGCACCGCCATCCTGAACGAAGGACATGGACACTGAGAGCTTCGCGGGATGCGCCATGATTTCCCCTTGACATCACGGCGCATCCCGGGACATTCTGAGACCAGGCCAACGCGGTGGCCCGTCGTCCGCCGATGACGAACCCAAAGGGACCGTTGATGGAGATGCAGGCCCGGTCGATAGACCACCCGTTCCCACGGGCCGAGGGGCGCATGAGCGGACGATGCGGCCGATGGCCCATGGGAATGCCGTTATGAACGATACCAGAATTGCGTCCGGCGCGCTGCTGGACAAATACATATCCGAAGCACGTGCCGCTGCCGCCGCCGGCACGAAGAGCTACGCTCAGGCGCTTCAGGAAATCGCGATCGATCACGGTCAGAGAGACTGGGATACGCTTCAGGGATTTCTGCGAGAAGGCAGGTCCTACACCGGAAAGAACCGCCTGGATCACGCATTCGACGTGCTGATGGTGACGGCCGCGGATGCGGATCCCAAACCCAGAACGCATCTCGTCGACAGGATCATCAGACGATCCTTCGGCATCCTGCTGCTTCCCTTGACGGTGGTCGGCATGCCCAAGAGGATAATGGCGATCACGATCGCCGCCGTCGCAGCGGCATGCACGAGCGTGACCGGTCCTCTCGCATACGCCACATGGCATGATGATCGCTCGTTCAGTCATGAGAACTCGATCGTCATGAGCATCCCCATATCGATCGCGCTGACGCTGTGGCTGGCTTCGAGATGGGCGATCCACAACTCCGACCCCCTGCACAGGGCATGCCACGACCTCAGGAATTGGGCGGCATTCGTCGGCTTCCAGGCGACCCTGTTCGGTGCGGTCCCGATGGCGACCATGTCGAAATGGAGCAATCCGAATACGGCCGAGATCCTGATAGGATGGACGAGCCTCATGGGGCCGGCCCTATGGTTGTTGGCGATCTACGCCGATGCCGCGGTCGCGGAGAGGAGGCGTGCGGCATGAGCACCCACGATCCGGTCGCCAACGCCAAACGTCGGGCCAAGGAGCTTTCCCGTGCCGGCACGATGACGCACCAGAAGGCACTGGACGCGATCGCAAGGGAGGAGGGCCATGCGCACTGGGCGGCGTTCGCGTCCTCATGCGGACGTCTCCCCATCCCGACGGTAGATGAACCGCCTGCAACGGCTTCGCGACCCGGTTGGAGGACGATGCAGCTGGAACGCATGGCGGGAGCCAGGCACTCACCCATGGACGAATGGGTCATCCGCAGTTTCGGACGGCCGCTCGGAAGACTGTGCCTGACGATGGGGAGGATGGCATCCTCGGTCATGATCATCGCAGCATGCACCCTATGCGCATGCCTTCAGCAGTCCATCAGCGGCTTCGCGGAAGCATTCTTCACGATGCTCGTCCTGCTGTGCTCGCCATATCTGGTCGCGATGGGCATCACGAAACCCGACCACAGTTCGACCAGAACGCTCCGCAGATCGATCCTGTCGTTCACGGTCTTCTGGATGGTGCTGACGATCGGATCATGCGTGGCGTTGTCCATCGGTCAGCATCCGCCGGGGATGCACCCATCGGATGGCATCCTGAAGGTGCTATGCATCCTCCCGACCGTTCTCATGCTCAGCATGATCCTGTCATCGGCCACCTGGACCGGACGTGAGATGAGACGTCGGCGATGAACCAAGAGAGATGATCCTGACCGGTCGGCATGACCGACCGGTAGCGTCCGGCGACATGGACTTGCGCCGTAGACGTCGAAGAAGGGAATCGTCCAGACACCAACACCGCGAATCATCGCCGATCACGGTTTTCCTTGCGGAAAGCCGGAACTCCGGTGTAGAAAACGTCATGCCTCCCCGAAGGGGAAGCAACCACCATTGGGGGTACAACTCTTGATCAAGAACCTCGTCCTCGCGGCGGCAATCGCCACGACCGCACTCGTGTCCGTTCCCGCCCTCGCCCAGCAGGCCGAGGACCCCGCCTTCACCGCCAAGCTGCGCGCATCGCTGACAGCCCACCCGGAGATCATCCAGGAGGTCATGCAGGCCGCCCAGCAGAAGCAGCAGGCCGACCAGGCGAACGCCTACAACACCAAGGCGGCCCCGCTGCGTACGCAGCTGTTCGCCAAGGGCTTCGGTCCGGTCATCGGCAACCCGAACGGCACCGTGCCGGTCGTCGAGTTCGTCGACTACGCCTGCCCGATCTGCAAGACCGCGCACACCTCGATCGACAACATCGTCAGGAAGCGTCCGGAAGTCCGGGTCATCGTCGCGATGCGTCTGATCTTCGGCGCCGACTCCGAGAAGCTGGCACGCTTCGCGCTCGCCTCGGATCTCCAGGGCAAGTTCCCGGCGACCCACGACGCGCTCTACGATGCGTTCGGCGATCACCACGAGACCAAGCCGACCGACGACAAGCTCAAGGCGATCGCCGCCAAGGTCGGTCTGGACTACGATCGTGCGCTCAAGGACATGAACGGTCCGAAGGTCAACGCGACCTTCGAGAACCAGACCAAGGTCGCCAACGAGATCGGCGTCTCGGGCACCCCGTTCTTCATCACCCGTGACGCCGTCTATCCGGGCGCCGCTCCCGAGGAGATCATGAGCCAGGCGTTCCGCTGATCGCGGAATCCGCAGACTCAGGATGGTCCGTGAGGGGGCGGTGGCGATGGAAGCGCCACCGCCCCCTCCTCGTTCATGGGCCTTCCGGACCCCGTGAACGGCGCCTACGGCGGGCTCATCTCGTCAGGAAGGGTGGATGGCAGAAGGGGTACAACCCATCGAGATGAGGAAAAAATCCATGACGTACACGCCCGCAGCGAGCCAGGAAGCCTACGACGCCAGCCCCTACGGCATCCTGGACAACGCACTCGACCAGATGTCGAGCCGAGGCGCACGGGACGGCAAGCAGGGTCGTGCGGTGCTGCGCGTCCGTCTGGAAGGACGCGTCATCGGCCACATGCGCATGCGCACCGTGGTGAACGAGGGAGACCGCATGAAGTTCTACGGCCTCTCCTTCGCCCTGGACGTCGACGACATCGTCTCGGCGCGCCGCATCGTGAGCCGCAACGGCGTGCTGGCCGGCGTCGAGATCCGGACCACCCGGACGACGGTCCTCTTCGACGCGCCTCCGGGCCTGCGCGCCCCGTCGCGGACGCGTTCCCGTCGGCAGGGTCGTCGGCCCCACGGACGTCGCGGCTGACGCCCTTGCAACGCCTCTCCGCCCTCGCGGAGAGATGATCGGACCGGACGCATCCCCATCGACGATGCGTCCGGTCGTGATCGACGGTTGGACCAATCGAATAACTCTGGACGGGACGAAAACCATGAAGACAACCATCGCCCTGGCCCGACACAGCGTCGTCCTGATCCTAGGCAACCGACGCCAGGGCGAACCCATGGCCAGATTGGCGGACCGCATGTCCGCGGTCTCCGCACCATGGGACGTGCAGAAGCCGGACGAGGGGCTGGCGCGACTGCACGACGCCCTGAAGGGCGACGGACCCGTACGCGTCTGCATGTTCAACAGCAACGGCAAGGCGCGTCGTCAGGTGGCGAGCGCCGCCAAGAAGCGCGGCGCCATCCCGATCGCCATCCGTCTGCCCGGAGCGGAGACGATGGCGGCCGACGAGGGCTACGCCCAGATCATCGATCTGGCCGCCGACACCGATCCCGAATTCGTGATCGTCCCCATGCCGAGCGACCTGCGCCGCATCACGGGTGCCTTCGACCTCGTCGGCGACGTGCACGGGTGCTTCATCGAGATGATGGATCTGCTGACCCGTCTGGGCTACGTCGACGAACTGACGGGTCTGCCCCAACGTCATCCACAGGGTCGACGTCTGGTCATGCTGGGCGATCTGACCGATCGTGGGCCCATGAACCTGGCCGTTCTGCGCATGGTGCGGCTGCTGGAGCAGTACGGTGCGATCCGCATCCTGGGCAACCACGACGAGAAACTCGCCAAGTGGCTGAAGGGTCGCGACGTCCGGATCGCCGCCGGTCTGATGGAGACCATCGCCGAACTGGAGCTCCTGGACGACGAGGAACGCCGCGACATGGGCGAATGGCTGGGCTCCGCTCAGCCGCACGTGATGCTCGACGGAGGCGCCCTCGTCGCAGCGCATGCCGGGATCAGCGCCGACCTGCAGGGCCGCCACACGAGCGGCGCACGCT
>JAAIGE0100908746.1_pt1 | contig 10125 bp, 13 predicted proteins | sample 6487951 | NCBI WGS metagenome assembly JAAIGE01 (sample SAMN13974128, study PRJNA590717) | phyllosphere metagenome | biome: tomato field; feature: multiple bacterial spot infested tomato fields; material: tomato leaves; isolation source: leaves from tomato fields | host: Solanum lycopersicum ... | reverse complement strand
CTCCGTAGAGTCCGTTGGAGAATCCCGGCTGCCCGTAGGCGTAGCCGCCGTATCCGTCGTCGTAGTAGCCGGTCGATGCGTAGCCGACGCCGAAGTCGGTCGTCGTGCAGGCGCCCAGTGCGATGGGCGAGGTCAGCGCGAGGACGATCGCCGCTCTTCGGATGATGGTCTTCATGGCATCCCTCTCCGGGATCAGGCCGTCGGAATGACGGTCGCGGTACCTCACATGTGGGTCGCCGACGGTCTATCGGCAATGCCGAGGTCGCGGATCGCGCCGGCCGGAGCGATCCTAGCGAACGATCATCCTCGCCAGAGGGCCGTAGCTGACGGGATGCACACGATCGCGGGTCGCGAACCAGGCCATGTCGACGACGAGGCCACCGGTCTCGGCGGCGTTGGAATTGACCGCTTGGGCGGCCGTGCGGTCGTAGGGCAGCACCCATACGACCTTGCTCGCGCGTATGTGCGAGCGGAGAACCCGCACCTCGTCCTCGAGATGCGGGTTCTTGGGGTTGTTGGAGCCGGCCGATACGTAGGCGACGGCGTACCGGCCGATCGGTGCCAGAAGGCCTATCTGCCAGGCGGTGAGGCCCTTGCGGGCGTAGACGTCGCAGAAGACGCCCTGAGACTTCAGGGCCATGCCCAGTCCCACCGCCAGGCTGTCACCGATCACGAGGCATTCCCGGCGACCCGAGGCGGCCGTGGAGGTCCGTTCCGCCGATGCGTTCCTACGCTGCTTGGCCTCCACCATCGGGGTCGACGCCCCGATCAACGCGACGGCCAGCACGGTCGTCCTCCCGATGGTCACATCGTTGCCCCTTGTTCCTCTTCGCCGTCGATGGCGACGGATCCCTTCGAGAAGTAGATGGTCCTGCCGTCGCGGCGGACCGCCCACAGCCGGGCACCGTCCTCTCCTTTGGCTATCTCGACGACGGCGCCCTTGTCGAGCTGCTCCGCGATGCGTCTCTCCCGCTTCGCGGATCTTTCCGGCCATACCAGGGCGCCCATGGTGAGGACGATGAGCATCAGGGTGATGCATGCCGTCAGAGGTCTGGCGGCGGCGTGCCTGATGAGGTCGTCCAGTAGGCGTGGCATGCGTTCTGTTCCCCGACCGGCCCTCGCTGGGGTGGCCTTCCGCCGACCCCCGTCGGCGCGTCGGATCCTAGACGCGTCGTGCGGATCAGTCGATAGTGAACGTGCGGGGGATCAGGCCAGGTCCATGGCTTCGGGATCCGGAGCCTGCTCCGCGTTCGCGATGGCCGTCGTGATCCTGCGGGGAAGACGCAGCCCGTCGGCGATGTCCTGCACCTCGCGCCGTCCCTCGTCCGTGGTGGACCGGGCGGCGGCCTTCATCAGGAGGCCGAAGTCCATGTCCTTGCCGGTGCCGCACTCCTTCATGGTGCGGGTCATGTGGATGTCCTTGGCGATGTGCAGCTTGCGCTTCTCCAGGGTCGGCTGGAAGCGCAGCGCGTCCTTCCTGGGATGATCGACGCGGGTGTCGAAGATCCGTGCGGAGAAGCCGTGTCTCGCGGGGATCCCGGTCGGCATGATGCGGTCCCACGTCTCCTCGCGGAACCGCCACTCGGTTGCGGTGATGTTCCTGGGTCGATCGGTCGAATTCTGGTAGCCGAACTCGCGCATGCCGGGAATGCGCATCCACATGCGCTTCCAGTCCCTTCGTTCGGAATGGAGCATGCCGTACGTCGACCCGGTCTCCGCATCCGGGATCAGGCTGATCTCGAAGCCGAAGTCCTCGAAGACGGCGCGACGTCGGGTGAGATCCGATTCCCGACCCGCCTCGTCGATCGCCCGGTAGGCGGACCACAGCGGTCGGGACGGCCATTCCCTGTCCTGCGCCGCGTAGCGGTCGATCGAGTGGCAGACGCGTTCCGCCAGCAGGCGCGCATGGTCCTTCCTTCGGATGGGATCGAGTCTCCCGCGGAATTCCGAGATCAGGCGCGAGAGTTCGGTCGCGTCGGTGATGCCGACGACGAAGGCCCATCCGATGCACGTGCTCATGGTCGCGGTTCGACGACCCAGAGGACGCAGGTCGGATCGCGCCCGACGCACATGTCGCAGGTCGCCTGTTCCAGGCGGCCGGATGCGACGACGGTCGTCGGATCGGCGACGTCGGCCCTCACCTCGACGAGGCAGTCGCCTTGAGGAGAGCGGTTGGTGACGACGCCCGGATATCCGATCCCGCGGATCGCGTCTTCCTGTCGGATGGCCATTCCGCGTCGAGCGATCTCGTCGGCGATCGAACGCGGCATGGTGAGCACGTGTTCGTAGTCGCAGCCGGAGAGATCGTGACGGCGGACGACGAGCGAGACCTCGCCGTCGTCACGCTCCTTGAGGGCGAATCCGGTCATCGACCCGCCACCGCGTGGCCGAGGCGCTTCAGCGTCTCGCAGGCGGCGGGGAAACCCGCATGACCCGAGTTCCGTGCCGCCAGGTTCCTGGCCAGCCAGCGCAGGTTGTCGTTGTTCCCCGGCGTGTGCTTGCCTGGAGGCAGATCCATGCCCCTCAGCTGCACGTGCAGCTCCGACAGCAGCGTCTGGAACTCACCCTTCTTCATTCTTCAACTCTCAATTCCGTCTTCCCTCTCGTACGATGGCATCGGCGCACCATGCGGAACGACGCGGGCGCGACGATAATCGTCGGCGTCGCCCGCGTCGAGTCCAACCTTCCTTCGTGATCCCCTGATCGTGGGCGTTCAGGCGGCGTCGGGCAGGCCGGCGAAGTCCGCGAGCGTCGTCGAGGTGGAGAGCGGCACGTCGATGATCGGCACGCCGAGCTCCTCGGCCACCCGCGTCATGATCGTGGAACGCATTCCTTTGTCCGCCTCGCCCATGTCGGGCGAGAGGACGGTGCACGGGATCGTGTCTTCGGCCAGTGCATCCGAGAGATGCGTCGGCTCATCGAAGCACAGGACGATCGCGCAGTCGTCGGGCAGCGAGGGGTCGCCGTCGAAGGCGAGGTCGAGCAGGACGTCCTCGGGGGTGCGTCCTTCATGGATGGCCTCGTCCGACGCTTGGATGCGTGAGCATCCCTCAACGATCAGGACATGGGGACGGGTGGAGCCTCGATGGGCGATCGCGCCGGATGGATCGCCGATCGTCGCGACGTCGATCCGCACCACGGTGCGGCCGAGCGATTCCGCGATGGACGCCGTCAGGTCCGCACCGCCCGAGTCGATGTCGACGAGGGCGATGGGGAGTCGTGCCTGCAGGGCTTCGGCGATGAGGGTCCCGAACGTCATCGTCAACATTTCCTTCGGTGGTTCCAGTTCACGAACCGGAGGAATCACATTCTCAATCACCGACCTTCTCGGCCGGTCTGACCTCGACGCCGGGCTTCAGACCGTACAGTCGCGCCCGTCCGGCCGGGACCTCGATCACGAGCGATACGTCGCCCTTGGACTGCACGCCCTTCTCGTCGAAGGCCTCCGCGCGCGTCACCGATTCGACCCGCCCGTCGGTTCCGACGTAGACGATGTCGAGCGGCATGCCGGTGCCCCGCATCCAGAAGTTCGCCGGACGTCCGTTCCAAGGGAACGCCATTCCCTGCTCGGGCAGCGAGTCCCGGGCCATGAGGCCACGGCGCTGCCGTTCCGGCGTGTCCGCCAGCTCGAGTCTCAGGATCGTCGTCATCGGAGGGCCCCCCACGACGTAGGTGGCCGCCGGCAGTCTCGGGTTGGCCTTGATCGGTTCCTTGGTCCCGAAGAGCACGTACAGCGCGCCGCAACCCATCACGAGCAGCGCGATCAGAGCGACCTTCCATGCCGGGGCGATCCGTCGTTCGTTGCGTAGGCGTGCTTCCATCGTCCTTCTCCTCATCCACATGACCATCCCCTTCTTGTCGAGCGGAGCGGTATGGGTCACAATCATTCCGGTTCCAGGGGGAAGAGCGCATGAACGACGAGAAGCACGAAGTCATCGATACCGCCATCGTGATGCGGGATCTGAGGGACGGCACGGCTCCGAACGATGCGATCTCCTACGGTGTCGAGGATGCCGCCGAGATCCTGAAGGAGAGAGGCGATCTCGATCTCGAGGATCGTGCCTCGTCGCTATCGTTCGCGAGGGCGGTCCACGAGGTGCTCGTTCACCATTCCCTCGACGACACGAACCTGTACGAGGGTCCGCGCGACATCGCGCGCGGCGTTCTCGCCGCATGGTCGCTCGATCAGATCCGCGAGTTCCATTCGGGGCGCGATGTCCGGGAGGACCATGACCGTTTCGTCCGGGACATCGGCGGATACGACGAGAACATCCCCGCCGTGGACGACGACCGGTCCATCCTCGACGCCAGGGTCTGGAGCGCGACGAGCGACGCCGTCCTCGCCAACGCATCGCTTCCGACCGAGATGCGCGACGGGCTGACGGCGTGGGAGATGCGTCTCGATGATCTGGGTCGGATCGATGACGTGCGGGACTTCCGACCTCTCAATGGCAGCAGCGGGCACGACATGTCGTCGGCCCACGACGTGCCGATGGATGCGGCGGTCGATGCCGTCAACGCCAGGGTGGATCACTCCATGGACGTCGTGCTGCGCGACGAGCCCTCCTATGAGGATGCCGTCAGGATCGCATCGGATGCCAGGCGCAGCTTTCCCGACGAGCTGACCTCTCTCCAGGAGGGTCTGCTGGCGGCGGAGGCGATCCAGCATGGGCCGGCCAGGCGTGAGTTCGGCGGTCTCCAGGACCGCATGGGCGAGAACGCCCTCGCCCGGATCATCGCGCGCGGTGACGCCGACGACCTGAGCGCGCAGGACGTCGCGCGCGTGATCGTCGTGGACATGTCGATCATGATGGTCGCGCAGCGCGCCGTGCGGGACGGGACCGAGGGCGGGCACGCCCAGGGAATGGTCCAGCCGTTCGATCGTGTCCTGGCCGATCTGGCGGGGACGGATCCGAGACGGGACATGGACGAGATGCGATCGCCCGATCGTGCATCGACCCTTCCCATGTCGCAGGGTCGTTTCTCCGCGGTTCCCGATGCATCGGTTCGGGAATCGGTATCGGAATCGCTGGAGGCGGCGAGGAAGCCGTTCTCGAAGTCTCTCGAGAACGCGATCGGCATCAAGCTCGCCGTGCAGAAGGGCGAGAGGGACCGTGCGACCGACATGGCGCTGGGAGCGCCCACTTCGCTCCGGAATCCTCGTTCGGTGACGAAGGGGCCGGCATCGCCCGTTCTCACGCACGGCATGATGCGGGGTGCGGGCGCGGAACGCTGATGGCGTCCGGCCGGGATCGGAGGATCCCGGCCGTATCCGGTCATGCCGCGGCGAACAGCGGAAGATCGTCGATGGGGCGGATCGCCTTCATGCGGGGCGTGCCCCGCGGAGCCTCGCGACCGTCGAGCCATGCCTTCATGGCGCCGCCGATGCGCTCGCCCAGCGCACGGAAGGGTGCCGCGAGGACCGACTGTCCGAGCATCTCGTGGGCGACCGTCACGGACAGGCCGGCCACGAGGCGCTCCGGCACGCCCTTGATGCGTGCGTGTTCGATCGGGGTCAGCTGGCGGAGGAGGTCCGGATCCGACGGATGTCTGATCTTCGGTTCGGTCGACCGGACCTTGGCGTAGCCGCGACCGATCGTCGATACCGAGACGTCGTCCTCGCAGAAGGTCTGCATCCTGAACCACTTGCCGGCCGCGATGTCGCGCTCCTCCTTCGCCTTCAGTCCGGCCATGCTGGACCATCGCGGATCGTCGTGCGCGAGATCCTCGAGCACGTCTCCTAGGCGCAGGTCGGCGGGCTCCGACGGGGCGAGGGTGTCGAGGTGCACGTCGACGCCGGGCGTGGTGGCGACGAGCGCCATCCGGTCCCGGCTCTCGAGACACCCGAAGTCGCTGCCCGAGAGCACCGTGGATCGGACGTCGTAGCCCCATTCGGACAATTGGTTGGAGAGGATGGCGAAGGATGCCGAACGCAGGTACTGCGGCACGTTCTCGACGACCAGCACGGCCGGGTTGCAGGCGGCGACGATAGCGAGGAAGCCGGCGACCAGGTGGCCGGCGTTGGGATCCTCCTCGGGGATGGAAAGCGACTTCTTCGCCCGTCCGGCGGACGAATGGGCCGTGCATGGGATGCCCGCCTCGAGCACGTCGACCTTCGGCAGTGCGGCGAGCAGCGCCGCATCGAAGGCGACCTCCTGAAGAGGCGCCGACACGGCGAGGGTATCCTCGTCCCATACCGGATTGGCGCTCATGGAATGGTCCTGGTACGCCTGGTCGATCTCGACCGAGAACGCCAGACGGCTGTCCAGGCCCGAGGCCGCCATTCCCTCGTGCATCGCCAGTGCGAGGACGCCGAGGCCGGTCGATACGGAGCCGACGCGCAGCGCCTCGCCTTCGCGGAGGCGGTTGCGCAGTCTCGTCGCCCGCTCGATCCGGCGCAGATCGGACGCGGCGGGGGTCATCCTGATGATTCCCCGTTCGAACCGCACCGACAGCCGCTCGAGGCCGTCGAACATCGACAGGGCGCGGGCACTGGCGATCTCGACGATGGGAGTGACGGAGCCGTCGCGACCCCTTCTGCTCACCATCCGTCCACCCTGGGGATCGAGGCGCAGGACGATGCTCATCCCGTCCTTGTCCACGTCCAGCTCGTAGCGGGCCGCCGGCGTGAAGCCGGAGCGGTCCAGACGCGATCCCTCCAGCCAGACGCGTGGCCGCCCGTCGCGTCGCGCCCCGATCGCGGTCGTGGTGGTCGCCTGCATGCCGCTCATCCTACTTGCCTCCTCCGGCGCCGTCGTACCGGCGCGTTCCGAGACATGCATCCTCTTTCAGGAGAGGATGGGCGGAGGACGTGCGCCGCACGTCCTCCGCGTGCCCTTCAGAGCGTCCCCTTGGCCAGCGCGACCATGCGGTCCGCCCCGAACGCGACCTCGAACACGGAGCAGGGGCGCTGCCCCGGGATCTCGGGGAAGTCGGTGCGCTTGGAGGTGCTCGCCACCTCGCGCCATTCCCCGTCCTCGAGCAGGACCTCGATGTCGACGGTCTCCGACGAGTACGCCGGGACGCGTTCCGTCTGGAGAAGCAGTCTGGTCTCGAGCCCCGTGATGCGCTTCACGACCGGAACGAGGGCTTCCCGGACCGCGGTCGCGATGTCGGCCTTGGTATCGACGGCGTGGATGCACTGCATCTCGAGCTGGTTGAAGGCGTTGAACCGCAGCTTGGCGGCGGTCGCCCCGTCCGAGGTCTCCCTTCGGAACGACTGGCCCATCTGCCAGACGCACAGCGGAGGACGCATGCGGGTCGAGCGCAGGATCTGGACGGCGGTCGCGTAGGTGCCGTCCGTCGTCTCCGCGCGCAGGGCCCATTCCGAGGTGCCCCCGGGTGCGTCCTGCAGCATGAATACGTCGGATCGGTCGTAGGCGGCGTTCATGCGCGCCCTGGGCATCATGGGAGGGGTCTCCACCTCCTCGAACGCCCACATCTGGTTGAGATCGAGCAGGGTGGTCTGGACGGCCTCGACGATCGTATCGCGGATCCGGCGGCGGAGGGTGAGTTCGGACTGCCGCCAGAAGCGGAGCCCTTCGAGGTCGTCGTAGAGTGCGTATGACATGGTGTTCCCCTTCGTGGGGTTGAGGTCGTGCGCTTCGGGCGCGAGGGATCGTGACCGCTTCCCGGAGGAAACGGCCTATCTACCTCGTCCGTACTGGCAGGACCTCCACGTCATTCTTTCTTCCTAGACCGTGTTCGCATCCATGCGCAACACCTATTCGCCGATCTCGGCGTTGTGCCGGAGGATGTGCCTGGCGGCGTCCCTGAAGGCGCCGCGACCTCCGGGTGATCCGGTGACGATGGTGGCGATCTCCGTCACCTCGTACTCGGCGTCGCGGGGAGCGAAGGACATCCGCGCCATGCCGAAGAAGGGGAGATCGGTCACGTCGTCCCCCATGACCGCCGTCTGCTCGGGGCCGTACCCGAGCTCCTTCTGGAGGTCGGCCAACGCCTGGGCGGGTTCCGGGTCCACGAGGATCCTGTCCACGCCCGCATCCTGCGCGAAGGCATCCAGCGCATGTGACCTCCTGTCGGTCACGAATGCGACGGTCACCCCCATCCTGGAGAGCATGCGGATGCCGTGCAGATCGCGTGCATGGAACGTCCGGCGGTCCGGACCCGACACGCCGTAGTCCAGCGATCCATCGGTCAGCACGCCGTCCACATCGGTCATCATCAGTCTGATCACAAGGCATCCCCTTCATCCGCACGATAGGCGCGGAAGGACCTGCGATAAAGTGCGAATCGCCGGAAACCGGACCTGTGCCGAGTCGTTACGAGGGCATCGGGGGGACCGACGCGAGGAGAGTCCCTTTGAACGGTTTCATGAGTGCGACGATGGTGCTTCTGGGTGCCACCGTACTGGGCGTATCGACCTTCACCTCCGCCGAGGTCATGCCGTCGCGCCAGGAGGCGGAGACCGCTTCCGACGCCGTCGTCGTGATGAGCGGTGTCAGACAGACCCGCCAGGCCATGGCGATGACCGGACTCATCGACGGGAGCGTCGAGAAGGGAATTCCGGCCGTGGAGAGGATGGTCGACAGGGGATGGCTGAAGGCCGTACCCGTCAATCCGACCAACAAGGATCCCTCCGGCTTCGCCGTTCCGCGTCCTCTCGGTGGAGGCACGGTGGTCGGCATGCATCTCGTCAGGAACGGCAGGGCCGTCTGCGACGAGATCTCGCGTCAGTTCGCGGGCGTATGGCCGGCCCCGGTCTCGGATGCTCCGGTCAAGGGCGAGGGGTGCGTCATGACGTCCTCTGGGCCGATTGCCTACATCTCGGTCTGAGAGGGGCGGTCGATCGATCCGTCCGTGCGACGTCGGGCGGCGATGCGCCGATCCGAGGAGAAGCACGCCGCCATGCGGGCGCGCGTCTCCTCGGCGATGCGCAGGATCGCCGGGTCCGGCTCATGGTCGATGTCGACGAGGGCGTTCCGGTTCATTGGCCGCCCTTGGTGACGGCAGGACCGTCGTCGGCGTTTCGACCGGCATGCGGGGCCGTTTTTGACGGCTCCGGCACGAGCGCCCTCTCGGACCTCGATCCGAACAACGATAGTCTGGGTCCTCTCTTCGGCTCGGTCATCGCCGATCCCTGCTCCTGTTCATCTCGCGGATCGGATCCCAGTGATCCAGCCGCTCCTGGATGCGGACCTCGTGTCCGCGGTCGTTCGGCCGGTAGAACCGCTGCGGCTGCAGCTGATCCGGCCAGAAGTCCTGACCCGAGAACGCCCTGTCGGCGTCGTGGTCGTAGACGTAGCCCTCCTTGTATCCCTGCTCCTTCATGAAGCGGGTGGGGGCGTTCATGATCCGCTTGGGCGGCTTGACGTTGCCCGTCCTCTCCGCGAACGCCATGGCCTCTCCCCATGCCTTGTAGGCCGCGTTCGATTTGGGTGCGGTCGCGACGTGGATGATCGCCTGACCGATGGCGAGCCCTCCTTCGGGAAGTCCCAGACGGTCATAGGCCTGCGCGGCTGCGACGACGGCGTTGAGCGCGGTGGGATCGGCCATGCCGACCTCCTCGCTGGCGGTCACGATCAGCCTGCGGAGCACCATCGCGACATCGCCGGCGGCCGTCATGCGCGCTCCGTAGTAGAGCGCGGCCTGCGGATCGCTGCCTCGGATCGATTTCTGGAAGGCGGACGCCAGATCGTAGTGGCCGTCGGCCGCCTTGTCGTGAGACGCCATCCGCCGCTGCACGATCTCCGAGACCTCGTCGGGCCCCATGGGTCGGTCGGGCTTGGCACCGAAGAGCAGTTCCGCGTTGCCGAGCAGGAACCGTGCGTCGCCCCCGCTGTCCTGGATGAGGGCGAGCCTGGCCTCCCTGGTGACGGGAAGGGGTCCCATCGTCTCCTCGGCCCTTTCCAGGATCCGTTCGAGCGATGAGTCGTCGAGCGGTCTCAGCGCATAGGTCTTGGCGCGGGAGTTGATCGCGGCGTTCATCTCGAAGGAGGTGTTCTCCGTCGTGGCACCCACCATGACGATGACGCCCGTCTCCATAGGATCGAGCAGCGCATCCTGCTGGCTCTTGTTGAAGCGATGGATCTCGTCGATGAACAGGAAGGTCGGTCGTTTCGTGGCGCGCATCGAGGCCTCGGCCTCGGCGAAGATCTTCTTGAG
>JAAIGE0100436454.1_pt1 | contig 10126 bp, 8 predicted proteins | sample 6487951 | NCBI WGS metagenome assembly JAAIGE01 (sample SAMN13974128, study PRJNA590717) | phyllosphere metagenome | biome: tomato field; feature: multiple bacterial spot infested tomato fields; material: tomato leaves; isolation source: leaves from tomato fields | host: Solanum lycopersicum ... | reverse complement strand
GAGGCGTCGGGGGAAAGTGCGTTGATAGCCATGTGTGCAATACCTGATTGAAAGATTACTGCCATGGTCATTGCAAAATGTGACAGAGATGCGACACAGGTCAATTCATCGGGTATTCAGACAGGTTTCCTGATAACCGGCAGCGTCATCTCCCACAACGAAGGCGTCAGTAATCGCCGCGCTTGCGAAAGGCCCAGCGACCCGCCACCAACGTGAATGTCGCGACCAGTGCCACCAGAATCCAAAAACCTTCCGGGTCAGTGGCAAGCGGTACGCCGCCGACATTCATGCCGAAGAAGCCGGCGACGATGTTGATCGGCAAGGCCAGCACCGTGACGACGGTCAGGGTGAAGAGAGTGCGGCTGCTCTGCTCGTTGAGGTTGGCGGCGATCTCTTCCTGCAGCAGCTTGATGCGTTCGCCCAGTGCCGTCAGGTCGTTGATGACCAGCGACGACTCTTCGATGGACTGGCGCAGCGCCTGCACATCCTGTTCGCGCAACCATTGTGGCGGGCGATGCAGCAGGCGCATCAGCGAGCCCGGCTCCAGCGCCAGTAGACGTTGCAGACGAACCAGCACCCTGCGCATGGCACCCAGTTCCGAGCGGTTGTTGCTCAGGCGCTGGGACAACAGCTGGTCCTCGATGCGGTCGACATTCACGCTGGTCTTGCGCAGGAACTGGGTCAGCACCTCACCCTGATCGCTCAACAGGTGAGCCAGCAGCTCCAGTGGCGAGTCGAACTGCTCGCCACGTTTGACTGCCGAGCGCAGCTTGTCCACCGAACGCAACGGTTGCAGCCGGGCCGTGATCAACAGCCGTTGCCGGGCACAGACCCACAGGGTGGAGATGTCGGTCGAGAGCCGGTTGAAGTCGAACACCACGTCGTTGACGACCGCCAGCAGCGTGGCGTCCACATGCTCGATGCGGGTCGAGCGCGAGCCTTCGTGCAGGGCCTCGAAAAACTCTTCAGGCAATTCCAGATGGGTCTTCATCCAGCGTTCGCAGGCTGCGTGCGAGAGATTGAGGTGCAGCCAGATGAAGTCGTTGCTGTCGGTCGGACTCTGCAGATGGTCGAGCGCCGCGACCGAGCCGATTTCCTGACCGCTTTCACCCGGGCGAAAGCGGAAGCCGTAAAGCAGACCAAACAGATCGGAGTCCTGATGATGGTGCGCAATGCTGTTGTTCATGGCAGTCCACGTGCGGCCAGGCCCGGACGGGGAGGCGAAGTGCGCATGATGACAAGCGCTTATTTCAGATTTGTGACGACTTGTTACGGAATCTTTCTTTTCTCGCGCCGCTGGAACTCAGCTCTTTCCGGGGCCACTCAGGGCGAATGCTGCTGTCTCTTCAACCTGCAGGTAACCCCGATGAGTGACCCGATCGCCCGCGCTTCCCGCGAAACGAGTATCCCTGAGCTTTTTACATCAGGGCAGTTCAACCCTGTCGGTGGATTGCCTCAGGTAACGGAGAAGTCCGGACCGGCTGCGTCGGGAGTCGAGTATGGCAACCCTGGCACGCTTACTCAGTTGCTGAGCAGCAACGTCGCCCAGACCGGCGCAGAGTCATTGTTGAAACGGCTGCTGAGCGCCTTGAGCAGCCAGTTGGCAGGGCAGAGCACACAGACGGTTCAGAGCGGCTACACGGATATCGACCAGTCGGGCTTCAACTCGCCCAAGGCGCTCGGAAAGTGGGATGCACTGCTCGACGTTACGCCACCGGCTGAAAGGGATCAGGCGGCGCGAGAGTTGAACAGGCCGATCGCCGTGGCCCGCATGATCGCCGAGGGCGGCCCTCAGGCGGACAAGGCCTGGGCATTCCTTGAGGCCAACCCCGATCTGAAAACCGCGATGGACACCGCTCAGGGCGGCAAGGCGGATGGCAAGATCACCAAAAAGGATGCCCGGACCTTTGCCCGCAATATGGAAAAACAGGTCGAGCGCGGCACTGACAGCCTGAATGATTACCGCAAGGACAACCCTGACGCCGGCCCACAGTCCACCGAGCTGGTACGTTCCGCTGCCATGATGATGGCCTATGAACCGATCACCGCAGCCTCTGATCCGTCCAACGCTCAGGGTGCGCACGATCAGAAAAAGGTGAACGGACGCACCACAAGTGCCGGGCTGAAGGCCATGAGCGAGGAGAATCCCGGCCTTTCCGATCTCGCCAGGCATGCCGCCACCACCTGGGCGCAGCCGGGCATGTTCGAGATGATGGATCAGGGCAACCGGCGCGGCAAAAAGCTGGCGACCCATGCGCCGGACGGTCTGATGGTCAAGAAAGACATCAGCGCCTGGATCAAGAACAAGGCGCCTGTGGATGATGAAGGCTTTTCCCGGGTGATCTCGGATGCGGCGACGGTAGGTGCCGTGGCGAAGACCGACATCAGCAGCTTGGGCAAGGACGTGTTCGCCAATCCGCAGCATTACAGTGGCGAGCAAAAGTCAGCGGTTCTGGTGGAGTTGCAGCAGGTGAGTGAATACGTGGTCGCCGGGCGCTCGATTCGCGGCACCGAGGCCACTGAAACTGCGCTGGGCGAGAAGATCGCCCAATTGCAGAATGACCCGGATGTACAGGCGTTCCTGGGCGACAACGTCGAAAGACAGGCGCAGATGATTGTGGGCAGCGACCCGGCGCTGGCCAGCGTGGTCAACCAGACGGCTTCTGCGAAAGCCATGTCCGGCGCACCGGGCATGTCCGCAGCGTTCGTACCGGGCGGCACCAACAGAAACACCAATGACAAGAAAGAAGACGTGAAACTTGCCGCCAGTGCCTTTCAGGAAGTGGCCGACATTGGTGACAAGATCGGCGTCAAGCGCGCGGGTTCACAGGCCGCGGTGGGGATTGGAGGGCGTGTTGCAGCCGCGGTGGGCGGCCGGATCGTGGGCGCGATTGCCGGTCAGGCCGCCGGTGCTGCCGCCGCTTCAGCAATTGGCGCGGCGGCAGGTCCGGTGGGCTGGGTGGTCAGCGGCGCCATCGGGCTGGGGATGGGCATTTCCGAGATCGTCAATTCGGTCAAGGAGCGCAAGGAACGCAAGGCCTTCAGCCGGACCGTGAACCCTGTATTGGATCAGTTCGACATTCCCCGTCCCAAGTGATCAGACCATTGCCAACGGCATCTTGCGGGTGGGCGTCGGCCAGGCCCGGTCGATGTCGGCCAGGTCCTGTTCGGTCAACCTGATCTGTTCCGCCTCGACGTTCAAGCGGATGTGCTCGGGATTGGTCGCTTTCGGGATGGCGATCATGTTGTCCTGGCGCAGCACCCATGCCAGCGATATCTGCGCAGGCGTGGCGCTGTGACGATTGGCGATTTCATGCAGGGCAGGGTGGTACAGCAGATCACCCGCCTGACCGATCGGGCAGTACGCCATGAGCGGTAAATGACGATTGGCACTCCACAGCATCAGGTCGAACTCGATGCCACGCTGTTCCGGGTTGTACAGCACCTGATTGGTGGCGCAACGCGGGTTGTCCAGTTCGATCATGTCCGGCACATCGAAATTGGAAACACCCCAGGCACCGATCTTGCCGTCTTCGCGCAGGCGTTCGAACGCTTCGACGGTCTCTGTCAGCGGGTACTGACCCGGCCAGTGCAACAGATAAAGGTCGATGTAATCGGTATTCATCCGACGCAGGCTGGCCTCGCAGGCCTTCGGAATACCCGTACGGCTGGCGTTGTGCGGATACACCTTGCTGACGACGAATACCTTGTCGCGCTGTCCGGCAATGGCTTGACCGACGATTTCTTCGGCGGCGCCGTCGGCATACATCTCAGCGGTGTCGATCAGGGTCAGGCCCTGTTCGATGCCGCGACACAGCCCGGCAATTTCTGCCGAGCGCAAATGACCTTTTTCACCCATGTGCCAGGTGCCTTGACCCAGCACTGGCACGGTGCTGCCTGCCAATTCCAGTGTGCGCATGTGACCCCCTGCAGTTAGTGAACAGGTCTCAGGCAACGGTGTGTGCAGGAGGTTCCCGCACACACCGTTGAAGCGATCAATTACACGCGGAATTGCTTCAGCAGGTCGTTCAACTGGTCGCTCAATCTTCTCAGGTGCTGGCTGGCCGTGGTGGACTGTTCGGCTGCCAGCGCAGTGCTCTGCGACAGTTGCGCGGCCTGGGTGACGTTCTGGTTGATGTCATCGACCACGTGTGACTGTTGCAACGTGGCGCTGGCGATGGAGGCGTTCAGACCGTTGAGGTTGCGCAGGGCCTGACTGATCGATGTCAGGCTCTGGCCCGCCTGATTGGCCTGTTCGATGGTCAACTGCGAGGAACGACTGCTGTCGCCGATGACCTTGACCGCCGCATCCGAATGCCGTTGCAGGCGCTCGATCATCGCCTGGATTTCGGCCGTGGATTTTTGCGTGCGCTGCGCCAGCAGGCGTACTTCGTCCGCCACCACCGCAAACCCGCGACCCTGTTCCCCGGCGCGTGCCGCTTCGATGGCCGCGTTCAGCGCCAGCAGGTTGGTCTGCTCGGCAATCGAGCTGATCACCTCCAGTACACCGCCAATCTGGGTGCTTTCGCTGGACAGCGTCTGCATGACTTCCACCGCCTGGCCGATCGTGTCCGAGAGGTGCTCGATCTGGCGCAGGCTGTTGTCGATGTTGACCTGACCCTGCTGCGCCTGGGATTCGGCATTGCGCATCTCACTGGCAGCGTGTTCGGCATTCTTGGCCACGTCCTGCACGCCATAGGTCACTTCGTTGACGGCGGTGGCCACCAGATCCATCTGCTGCGACTGTTGCTGGCTGCGGTTCTGCGCCTGCTCGGCGTTGTTGCCCAGATCGGTGGACGCCTGCCCGAGTGTCACGGCAGAGTTCTGCAACTGGCCCACCACGTTGCGCAGCTTGGCGATGAACGCATTGAAATGAGTGCCCAGTTCAGTGATCTCGTCGCTGCCATGGGTTTCCAGCGTGCGGGTCAGATCGCTTTCGCCGCTGGCAATATTGCCCATCGCGCTGACGGCCGCTCTGAGAGGGCGAACAATGCTGCGCACGATCAGGGTCAGCATCAGGATCATGACCACCACGATGCCCGCGATGAAAATCCCGGCGTTCCACATCTGCGCCTTGAACTCTGCGGCCACATCGTCCACGTATACGCCGGAACCGAGAATCCAGCCCCAGGGTTGAAACAACTGGACGTAGGAGGTCTTTTTCACCGGATCGGTAGCGCCGGGCTTGGGCCAGCGATAATTGACCAGACCAGCGCCCTTGCTTTTGACGACCGTTACCATTTCGTTGAACACCGCAAAACCGTCCGGGTCCCGAATGGCCGACAGGTTCTGGCCTTCAAGCTTGGGGTTGGTCGGGTGCATGATCATCACGGGCTGCAGGTCGTTGATCCAGAAATAGTCATTCTGGCTGTAACGCAGCCCTTTGATTTCCTTGAGGGCCTGTTGCTGGGCGGCCTCGCGTGGCAGGGTGCCGGCGGCTTCAAGGCCCTGATAGAAGGTAAGAATGCCGCTGGCGGTCTGCACCACGTGCATGGTCTTCTCGGCCTTGGCCTGATAGAGATCGTCGTGAATCTGCTTGAGCAGAGTGGCTGCGAGGACAAAGAGCATCAGCACAGAAACGATAAGAATCAGCCATAACCGACGGCTGATGGACAAACTGCGCATATTCATGATCTCTACCCCATACGTTATTTTCTTTTTCTTTTTTTCTTCCCTGAAGCGGCCGTCCCGACTGGCGCCAACGCCGACTATCAGGGCCTCTCCAGCTTCTCGGCGCATCATGACCAAACATGAGATGACCGTCACATTTATTTGCAGCGTTACGGAACTATTTTGAAACCATAGCGAAAGGCTTACACCAACAGGCGTCATTGGCTCTATCGGATACCCCTGAGTGAATGTAGGATCCAATTCAACAACTGCAGCGAAGGATCGATGCAGCGATCACGGAGGATCGGCCATTGCCAGGAGGCTACTGACAGGATGTCGGGATGGACATGTGCAGGAACGACCCGCTTCGGCGGGTTTTTTGCGTTTTGGGGAAAGCGTTTTTTGCCGCGCTACCTGTCCGGCTCACAGCCTTTGAGCACCAGACGCAGGATGGTCCGGGTCGCCGCTTCGTAATCGCTGTCCTCCAGCGCGGCCTTGCCGGTCACGGTTGCGATCTGCCAGTCGAAATCGGCGTACGTCTGGGTCGCTGCCCAGATCGTGAACATCAGGTGGTGCGGGTCGAGCGGGGCAATCTGTCCGCTGTCGATCCATGCCTGAATGCATTCGATATTGTGGCGGGCCTGTCCGTTGAGCTGTTCGATCTGTACAGGCGTCAGGTGCGGCGCGCCATGCATGATCTCGCTGGAAAACACCTTCGACGCAAACGGCAGGTCTCGGGAAATCTGAATCTTGGCGCGAATGTAGCGGCTGAGCACTTCGGCCGGAACGCCTTCGGGGTTGAAGGGGGTAGAGGCGCGCAAAATAGGTTCGATGATGCTTTCCAGCACCTCGCGGTACAGGTTTTCCTTGGACTTGAAGTAGTAATAGACATTGGGCTTCGGAACACCGGCCTTGGCGGCGATATCGCTGGTCTTGCTGGCAGCGAAGCCTTTGTCGGCAAATTCCTCGCTGGCGGCGCGCAGGATGAGTTCTTTATTGCGCTCGCGAATGCTGCTCATGAACCGGATATTCCCTTGCCTGCATGGCGGTCGCGCATGGTAGCACCGGGTTTGCGAGGGGCTCAATGCTGGGTGGTGTCGGGCTGGGCGTCAGTGTCGAACGCCCTGCAAACCTGCCCCAGCGCAACCCTGGTGTCTGCATATCGGTGCCTTGCCGCAGAGGGCGTGTTGCAGGTATAGCAAAAGGCTTACAGCGTCAGACGTTATTGGCTCTGTTGCCTGACTCGCCAGCAACGTAGGATCCAATTCAACAGCTGCAGCGAAGGAACGGTGCAGCGATCAGGGAAGATCGACCATTGCCAGGAGGCTACTGACAGGATGTCGGAATGGTCATGTTCGCAAAACGACCCGCTTCGGCGGGTTTTTTGCGTTCTGGAGATACCGATCAAGCGTCCCTGCCGAGCCCGCCTTGCGTTCCTGTGCCCCCTCGTCGAAAAAACTGCGCCTTAACACGATGAGCGCGCGTCAGGCTTTGAAGATTGAGGACCGTATCAGCGATCCTGATGGTGCTCGCGCATTCATCGATAGCCTGCCGGTCAGTGATGCAGACAAGGCGTTGATTGCACACGGCAACGCCGAAAAACTGCTCGGGCTTTGAACCCGTGGATTGATGAGCGCTGCTCATCGGTTCAAGAGACAGCAGCCCGGTAGTCGACAGAGCAGCTGTCCACTAACGTGAGTGCCCATTACCCGTTAGCAGGAGCTTGCCGATGAGAACACTCACCGCGTTATCGACTTTGGCCTCGATGCTGTTGCCGTTGGCCGCAAACGCTGCCGACGTTGCCAGCGGCGCATCCATGAGTATCGTCAGGAACGGCGAACAGGCGTCGATCATGGGCGCGCCCGCCAATTTTGTCGGTGCTGCGCGTATCGATCCCTTGTTTCCTGCCCGTTCGCCGTCGCGGGTGTCCGCAGCTTACGTCACGTTCCAGCCCGGTGCCCGCTCCATGTGGCATACCCATCCGCTGGGGCAGACGCTGGTCGTGACGTCCGGCACAGGCTGGATTCAGCAGGAGGGTGGCGAGAAGCAGGCGATCAAGCCGGGCGATGTGATCTGGACGCCGCCGGGCGTCAAGCACTGGCATGGGGCGACGTCCACCACCGGCATGACGCACATGGCCATTCAGGAAGCGCAGAACGGCAAGAATGTCGAATGGCTGGAGCCGGTCACTGATGCGCAGTACGAGGCCGGGCGATGACGGCCGCCAAGCTGGCAATCTCGACCCTGGCCGTACTGCTCACCGCCTGTGCCGCCACTGACAAAGGACTCTCCAGCATGACATTACCTTCGGTTCCCACGCCCGACGACGCACGCGCCGTGTCTCCGGCACTGGCCCACAATACGGATGCACTGCTGCTGGGCGAGGTGTGGAAACGCCCCGGTCTGTCCCCGCGCGACAGGAGCCTGGTGACTGTGGCGGTATTGATATCGCGAGGCCAGACGGTCGAGATGGCGTACCACTTCAATCGGGCGCTGGATAATGGCGTCACGCCTTTGGAGCTTTCGGAAACCATCAATCATCTGGCGTATTACTCGGGCTGGGGCAATGCCACGGCGACCCTCCTGATTGCGAAGGAGGTGTTTGCCGCGCGCACTATCGATGCCGATCAACTGGCCCCGGTTTCAACGACCCCGTTGCCACTCGACGAGGCCACCGAACAGGCGCGCGTTGCGCAAGTGGACAAGAACGTCGGCTCCGTTGCGCCGGGCCTCGTGGAATACACGACCAAGGCACTGTTCCGCGATCTCTGGCTGCGGCCGGGGCTGGCACCCAGAGATCGCAGCCTGATTACGGTCAGCTCGCTGGTCGCCAACGGGCAGGTTGCACAGGTGACCTTTCACCTCAATCGCGCCATGGACAATGGCCTGACGCAGAGCGAAGCCTCTGAAATGCTCACGCAACTGGCGTTTTATGCAGGCTGGCCGAATACGTTCTCGGCGGTGCCGATCTTCAAGGACGTGTTCAGCAAGCGTCAGGAAGGGTAGGAAATTGCCTGGGGCAGGGCGCCCATGGGCTGCAGTTCGCGAATGAGCTCGATCAGCAGACGCAGTCCGACCGGCACCTGCCTGAAGCTGGAGTAATAAGCGTGAAAACCCGGGTCCACATGCGTCCAGTCTTCCAGTACGCGCTGCAGTGAACCGGCTGCGATGTAAGGTTCGACGATGGCGGCCGGTACGTACATGAGGCCCACGCCACGGGTGACCAGCGCAACGCCGATACGTGTTTCATCAATGGTGATGGTGCCCGGCACCTCGACTTCAAGCGCCTGGCCCTCCTTCATGAACTGCCAGTCATAGAGTCGGGCATTGCCCAGACGAATGCGCAGACAGCGGTGTTGTTTGAGGTCCTCGGGGTGCGTCGGCGTGCCGAAACGCTGCAGGTAATCAGGCGTGCCGACCACCGCCCAGGCCACGTCGGGCGACAGGCGCTGGGCAATCATGTCTTCCGGGACGGTACCGCCGAACCGGATGCCCGCGTCATGCCCGTCGCCGATCACATCAACCATCTTGTTGGTCACAGTCAGGTCGATTTCGATGTCCGGATAGCGTTCGATGAAGACCGGCAGGACTGGCCCCAGCAGCAACTCGGCCCCATCGCTCAAGACATTCAGGCGGATACGTCCGGCAGGTTCGTCACGCAGGCGATTCAGGGCTTCCAGCGCCTGCCCGATATCATGAACCGGGGCGCTGATCAGTGACTGCAGCTCTTCGCCCGCCACCGTCAGGGTCACGCTGCGGGTGGTGCGGTTGAGCAGGCGAACACCCAGTCGCGCCTCAAGCCCCTTCATCGCATGACTGAGGGCTGAGGCACTGATGCCGACCTCAAGGCCTGCCCGACTGAAGCTCTGATGTCGCGCAATGGCGAGAAAATAGACGATGTCTGCCAGGTTTGCGCGGCTCAGTTGCATTCAAGACTCCATGGACGCGGTGAGTAATCAGACGGTTTCAGGCAAGTGATCGAGGAGTTTGTCCAGGGTGATCGGGTAATCCCGAACCCTCACGCCGGTCGCGTTGTAAATGGCATTGGCGACCGCTGCGGCAGCGCCGGAGATACCCAGTTCGCCCACGCCCTTGGCTTTCAGCGGCGTTGCGTAGACATCCACTTCATCCAGAAAGATCACGTCCTGATGCGGGATATCGGCATGCACCGGCACTTCATAGCCCGCCAGATCATGATTGACGAAGAATCCCAGGCGGTGGTCCACGACCATGTCTTCCATCAATGCAGCACCTGCGCCCATGGTCATCCCGCCGATGATCTGGCTACGAGCGGTCTTGGGGTTCAGAATCCTGCCCGCCGCGCACACCGCCAACTGGCGGCGGATCCGTACCTCGCCAGTGGCCGCGTTGACGCCGACTTCAACGAAATGCGCGCCGAAGGTCTGCTGAGCATAGTCCTTGGCCAACGTGCCGTATTCCATGAAGTCCTCGGCCTGTATCTCGCCCTGTGCCGCTGCCTGGACCAGAGGCAGACGCGTGCCGCCTTCGCGCACCT
>JAAIGE0100252236.1_pt1 | contig 10130 bp, 9 predicted proteins | sample 6487951 | NCBI WGS metagenome assembly JAAIGE01 (sample SAMN13974128, study PRJNA590717) | phyllosphere metagenome | biome: tomato field; feature: multiple bacterial spot infested tomato fields; material: tomato leaves; isolation source: leaves from tomato fields | host: Solanum lycopersicum ... | reverse complement strand
GAGCAAGGTCAGACAGGGGATGTTGACGCGGCTCGCCGAGTCCCCGGGTAGACCGCTGGAGCGGCACGGCAACGTGTCGCCGAGAGAGATGGCCGTCCACGGGGTTTCGACCCCCGGACAGAACCCGGCGTACAGGCCGGCCCATTCGCCCCCGCCGCCGCGGGCCGCGCCCCGCGTCAGTTCGCGGTGCGGTCGGCCAGGTCTTCGGTCACGGCGTCGAGGGCGCCGGGCCGCTCGCCGGCGAGTGCGAGCGCGGCGGCGCCGATGATGCCGGCGTTGTTGCGGTGGACCGCCGGCACGATCGGCGTCTTCAGATCGAGCAGCGGCAAGAACTTGTCGGCGTGCTTCGAGACGCCGCCGCCGACGACGAACAGATCCGGGGTGAAGAGGAACTCGAGGTGGCTGTAGTACCACTGCAGCCGCTCAGCCCACTCGGGCCAGTCGAGCTCGTCGCGTTCCATGGCCGAGTACGCGGCCCAGGCCTCGGCATCCTTCTCGTGCCTCGCGCGGTGGACGTGTCCGAGCTCGGAATTGGGAATGAGCACGCCGTTGTAGATCATGGCCGAACCGATGCCCGTGCCCAGCGTGGTCAGGATCACGAGGCCGTCCTGGCCGTGCGCGGCGCCGTACCGCAGCTCGGCCACGCCTGCGACGTCGGCGTCGTTGGCGAAATGGATCTGGCGTCCGAGACCGTCTTCGAAGAACTTCTCGGCCTCGAAATCCACCCAGGTCGACGCGACGTTCGCGGCCGACAGGGTGCGACCGTTCTTCACGATCGCGGGAAAGGCGACCCCGAGCGGCACGTCGTGAGCGTCGGTGACGTCGAGCCGCTCGAGCACCTGGTTCACGGCGGCGAGCACGTCGTGCGGCTCGGCGCCCTTCGGCGTCGGGACCTTGATCCGGTCGGTCAGCAGAGACCCTGTCGTCAGATCGACGATGGCTCCTTTGATGCCGGTTCCGCCGATGTCAACGCCGACCGCGCGGGTCGCATTCGCACTCATGACAACAGCCTATCGACGCCGCGCCCCGCCGATTATGCTCGGCCCGAACGACGCAGCGGCACCGGCAGGCGGGCCGCGCCGAGAGTCTGGAGGGGCCATGCCCGAGACCGAAGGCCAGTACTGGTACAACCTCACCACGCGCGAAGTCGAGCGTGGCAGGCAGTCGCCCGGCGCCGACCGCGCGGGCCCCTTCGACACGGCTGAAGAAGCCGCCCGGGCGCCGCAGCTGCTCGCCGAGCGCTCACGTTCGTGGCAAGAGGAGGAGCAGCGCGAGGACGACTGGGACGCGCCGCAGGCACCGGGGGCTCAGCGCCACTAGTCTGGTTTTCGACCCTGTCTCGGAGAGGACGCGATGGACAAGCAGCGGGACTTCGTACTGCGCACGATCGAAGAGCGAGGCGTGAAGTTCGTCCGCCTCTGGTTCACCGATGTGATCGGCACCCTCAAGTCGGTGGCCATCGCGCCGGCCGAGGTCGAGGGGGCGTTCGCCGAGGGCCTCGGCTTCGACGGCTCGGCGATCGAGGGACTCACGCGCAGCTACGAGTCCGACCTGCTCGCCCACCCCGACCCGTCGACGTTCCAGACGCTGCCGTGGCGTGGCGAGATCGATCCGACGGCTCGGATGTTCTGCGACATCACGACGCCCGACGGACAGCCGGCCGTCGCCGATCCCCGTAACGTGCTCAAGCGCACTCTCGCGAAGGCCGCCGACGCGGGGTTCACCTTCTACACGCATCCCGAGATCGAGTTCTACCTGCTGAAGTCGTCGTCGTACGGTCCCGAGGGCCCCGAGCCGGTCGACTCGGCCGGGTACTTCGACAACGTGCCCGGCGGATCGGCTCACGACTTCCGTCGTCGCGCGGTCCGCATGCTCGAAGACCTCGGCATCTCGGTCGAGTACAGCCACCACGAGGGCGGCCCCGGGCAGAACGAGATCGATCTGCGGTACGCCGACGCGCTCGCGACCGCCGACAACATCATGACCTTCCGGACCGTCATCAAAGAGGTGGCCATCGAGCAGGGCGTCTATGCGACGTTCATGCCGAAGCCCTTGGGCGGCCAGCCGGGCAGCGGCATGCACACGCACATGTCGCTCTTCGAGGGCGACGTCAACGCCTTCTACGAAGAGGGAGCGCAGTACCAGCTCTCGCAGACCGGTCGTCATTTCGTCGCCGGCCTCTTGCGCCATGCCAACGAGATCTCGGCGGTGACGAATCAGTTCGTCAACTCGTACAAGCGCCTGTGGGGCGGCGACGAGGCCCCGAGCTTCATCACCTGGGGGCACAACAACCGCTCTGCTCTGGTGCGCGTGCCGATGTACAAGCCGAACAAGAGCCAGTCCTCGCGCGTCGAGTACCGTGCGCTCGACTCGGCCGCCAACCCGTACCTCGCGTACGCGCTGCTGCTCGCGGCAGGCCTCAAGGGCATCGAAGAGGGCTACGAGTTGCCGCCCGAGGCCGAAGACAACGTCTGGTCGCTCACGGATGCCGAGCGGCGCGCCCTCGGGTACGCACCGCTGCCGGCGAGCCTCGACCACGCCCTCGAGTACATGGAGGAGTCCGAGCTCGTCGCCGAGACGCTCGGCGAGCAGGTGTTCAACTACGTGCTGCTCAACAAGCGGCGCGAGTGGCAGAACTACCGCGCCCAGGTGACGCCGTTCGAGTTGAAGAGCAACCTGGAGATGCTCTGACGCCATGGCGCCCGGTCTTCGCTCGACCGGTCTGACCGGTCTGGCCCGCGCGGGTTTCAGTGACCTGGCGCGTGCCGACGAACAGCTCGGCGAGCTCGTTCAGCTCACGGGGCTCGATCGCGATGCCCTCATCGGCGATGCCGAGGCGGCAGCCGACCCCGACGGGGCGATCGCGTCGCTCGTGCGCATCGCACGCCGGGACGCCGATGCGGTGCGGCAGGCTCTGACGAAGCGCCCGGATGCGGTGTGGGCGGTGCTCGGCACCTCGAACGGCTTCGCGGACTTCTACCTGCGGCATCCTGCCGAGCTCGCCGACCTCGCGGCCGACGGCGACGGCCTGCCGACGCACGACGAGCTCGTCGCGACACTGCTCGAGAGCGTCGGTGCCGCCGACGGCTTCGCCTCGTCGAGCGGCGACGAAGCGTGGGTGGCACTGCGGGTGCGCTACCGGCGGATGGTCGCGCGGATCGCGCGGTTCGACCTGACCGCATCCGATCCGGCCCTCGTCCTGCACGCCGTCGCGGCCGCCCTCGCCGATGCCGCCGGCGCCGCACTCGAGGCCTCGCTGGCCGTCGCCCGTGCCCGTCTGGTCGACGGTGTCGCCGGGGCCGGACGTTTCGCGCGCGACGAGGTCGCCGGCACGCGTCTCGCGATCATCGGCATGGGCAAGGCCGGCGCACGAGAGCTGAACTACGTCAGTGATGTCGACGTCATCTTCGTCGGCGGCGTCGCCGAAGGCGCCGAGCTGACCGAGTCCCGCGCGATCGAGGTCGCCACCCGCCTCGTGATCCAGACGATGCGGGGCATCTCGGGTGTCGAGATCGAGCCCCCGCTGTGGGAGGTCGACCCGAACCTGCGGCCCGAGGGCAAGCAGGGCGCGCTCGTGCGCACGCTCGACTCGCACACGGCGTACTACGCGCGGTGGGCGAAGAGCTGGGAGTTCCAGGCGCTGCTCAAGGCGCGGCCGCTGGCGGGCGACGAGGCCCTCGGCGAGGCGTACATCGACGCCGTCCAACCGCGTGTGTGGACGAGCGCCGCCCGCGAGAACTTCGTCGACAGCGTGCAGCGCATGCGCGAGCGGGTCACCGAGCACATTCCGCCCGACGAGGTGCAGCGTCAGCTGAAGCTCGGACCCGGCGGCATCCGTGATGTCGAGTTCACGGTGCAGCTTCTGCAGCTCGTCCACGGCGTATCGGACGAGCGCATTCGTGAACGCGCGACTCTCGACGCCCTCGACGCGCTGGTCTCGGAGGGGTACATCGGGCGCGAGGACGCGTCGCGCTTCGCGTCGAACTACCGGCGTCTTCGGGTGATGGAGCACCGCCTGCAGCTGCGCGAGCTTCGGCGGACGCACCTCATGCCGCTCGACGGGCCGTCGCTGCGGGTGCTCGCGCGCTCCGCGCGGCTCGGCGACGGGGGAGACCGGGTGCTGCAGGCCTGGGAGGAGATCAAGCGCGACGTTCGCGAGATCCACATCCGGCTGTTCTACCGTCCGCTCCTGTCCGCCGTGGCCGCGCTGCCCGCCGACGAGCACACCCTCTCTCCCGAGCAGGCCAAGGATCGCCTCGCTGCGATCGGATTCCGAGACCCGGCCGGGGCCCTGCGCCACATCGGTGCGCTCACGAGCGGTATCAGCCGTAAGGCGGTCATCCAGCGGCACCTGATGCCCGTGATGATCCGCTGGTTCGCCGACGGCGTCGACCCCGACTACGGTCTGCTCGCCTTCCGCCGCATCAGCGAACGGCTCGGCGACACCCCGTGGTTCCTCCGGATGCTGCGCGATTCGTCGGGCGCGGCCGAGCGGGTGACCCGGCTGCTCTCGGGTTCGCGCTACGTCGGAGAGCTCATGGAGTGGATTCCGGATGCGGTGGCCTGGCTCGACACGCCCGATCAGCTCCGACCGCGCTCGGGCGTCTCGCTGCAGGACGAAGCCCGTGCGATCCAGACCCGGCACTCCTCGATCGACGATGCGATGTCGGCCGTGCGGGCACTGCGGAGGCGTGAGCTGCTGCGTCTGGCGATGTCCGCCGTGGTCGGCGACCTCTCGATCGAGCAGCTCGCCGACGGGTTGACGACGATCAGCGAGGTGACGATCCAGGCGACGCTGCGCGCCGTGCGTCGCGACGTCGTGCCGCCCGAGGACGACGCGCTCGACTTCGCCGTGATCGCCATGGGACGCTTCGGCGGGTCCGAGCTGGGGTTCGGCTCGGACGCCGATGTGATGTACGTCTACGAGGCCAATGGCGTCGACGCCCAGCGCGCGGCGCAGCTCGCGCTGCAGATCGTTCACGGTCTGCGCAGGCACTCCGAAGACCAGCGGGTGCCGTTCGAGCTCGATGCCGACCTGCGGCCCGAGGGCCGCAACGGTCCGCTGGTTCGGTCGCTCGAGTCGTACGCGGAGTACTACCGGCGGTGGTCGCTGTCGTGGGAGGCTCAGGCGCTGCTTCGGGCCCGGGGCGTCGCGGGCAGCGTGACCCTCATCGGTCGCTTCTTCGAGCTCGCCGACTCGTTGCGCTACCCGGTCGAGGCCGACCCTCAGGGCCTTCGCGAGATCAAACGCATCAAGGCGCGCGTCGAGAACGAACGGCTGCCGCAGGGACAGGACCCGGCGCGCCACCTCAAGCTCGGCCCCGGTGCGCTCAGCGACGTCGAATGGCTGGTCCAGCTGCTGCAGTTGCAGCACGCCCACCGTGTGCCGGGGATGCGGACGACCTCGACGACCCGCGCTCTCGCCGCAGCCGTCGACGAGGGCCTCATCCCGGCTGATTCGGGGCGCCGGCTCGCCGAGGCGTGGCGTCTGGCGAGCAGGCTGCGCTCGGCGAACACGCTGCTGTCGGGTCAGACCAGCGACATCCTTCCGGTCGACCGCGGCCGGCTCGACGGCATCGGCCGTCTGCTCGAGTACGCGCCCCGGTCGGCCACCGCGGTCGAGGAGGACTGGATGAGGGCATCCCGCCAGTCGCGGCGCGTGTTCGAGAAGTTGTTCTACGGCTGAGCGCATTCGGCGTCTCACGAAGGGGAATCCATGTCTGTAGGTCTGTTGGCGGTCGTCGACGACATCCTCGGTGCCGCGCTGAAGGCGTCGGCGAAGTCGGCGGGCGTCGTGATCGACGACGCCGCCGTCACGCCGCAGTACGTCCAGGGCATCACCCCCGCACGCGAGCTGCCCGTGGTCGGCAAGATCGCGCTCGGATCGATCGCCAACAAATTCCTCGTGATCATCCCGATCGCGTTGCTGCTCACGGCGTTCGCCCCCTGGGCGCTGCCCTACCTGTTGATCATCGGCGGCGCCTTCCTCTGCTTCGAGGGCGCCGAGAAGGTGCTCGAATGGTTCGGCGTGCATCACGGGCACGCGGATGACGGTCCGCGTGACGAGAAGAAGCTGATCTGGGGTGCCATCCGCACAGACCTCATCCTCTCGAGCGAGATCATGCTGATCTCGTTGTCGAACCTCGACGACGACAGCGATTTCTGGCGCACCGTCGCGATCCTCAGCGTCATCGCCGTCATGATGACGGTCATCGTGTACGGCGCGGTCGCGCTGCTGGTCAAGATCGACGACCTGGGTCTGCGGGCGATGAAGAACCCCGCGCGAGGCGTTCGGCGGTTCGGTGCCCGGATCGTGGCGTCGATGCCGGCGGTGTTCCGCACCATCAGCATCGTCGGCACCGTCGCGATGCTGTGGGTCGGCGGGCATCTCGTGCTCGAGAACGTCGGCAACGTCGGACTCACCTTCACGCTCGACCTGCTGCACGGCGTCGAGCACCTGCTGCACGATGCCGGGGGAGTCGTCGTATGGATCGGCGAGACCTTCGTCTCGGCGATCGCCGGTCTGCTGGTCGGGCTCGTCGTCGTCGGAGTCGTCATGCTGGTCGCCCGGCTGCGCGGCACCCGCGGGCCTGTCAAGGGGGACCCGGCTCACGCCTCTCACGGTTAACGTCCGAGCATGAGCGGACACGAGCACGACCCCCTGGATGCCCCCGTCACCGATGCTGCGGAATCGCCCCACGCCGAGCCGCGGTCGGTGGCTCACGACACCGCCTACAGCCCCGGCAGCGAGACCGAGACCCAGCACAAGCAGAGCGAGCACCTCTCCGACGAGGTCGACGCCGACATCGACGAGTCGCAGGTCAAGGTCGCCCCGGGGACCGGCGGGCCCGACGACGTCGGTGAGATCGAGGTCGACCCCGAAGACCTGAACATGCCGTGACGACGGACTCCACGGGCGTCGAGGACTCCGGCGCTGTGCGCGTCGGCCGCCAGGTCGAACGTGCGCGGCGCCGTCCGTTGCGCGACCTCGTCTGGTGGATAGCCGATTACGCCTACGCGATCACCTGGCAGGTGCGCGCCTTCTTCTCGCGGGTGCCGCCCGACGCGTTCCGGTCCGGCGACGGTACCCCGATCGTCGTGATCCCGGGAGTGTACGAGACCTGGAAGTTCGTTCAGCCCCTGATCGAGCAGCTGCATCGTCGTGGCCATCCGGTGCACGTCGTCGACGAACTCGGCCGCAATCGATGGCCGGTCGCGCACGGCGCCCGTCACGTCGCGGCCTACCTGCGTGAGCACGATCTCGACGACGTCGTGCTGGTCGCGCACAGCAAGGGCGGCCTGATCGGCAAGCAGGTGATGTCGGATGCCGCTTCGGCCACCGGCATCCGTGGAATGGTCGCGGTGGCGAGCCCGTTCGGCGGGTCGCTCTACGGCCGCTTCATGCTGCTGCCCTCGCTCCGCGCGTTCTCGCCCACCGCCGCGGGGATCGTCGCCTTGGCGCGCGAATCTGCCCCCAACCGCCGCATCGTGTCGGTCTACGGGGTGTTCGACCCGCACATCCCCGGGGGCAGCGAGCTCGCGGGAGCCCGCAACGTCCGGCTGGACACGGGCGGACACTTCCGCGTGCTCGCGCATCCGCGGGTGGTCGGCGAGATCGAGCGGCTGGCCGCCTGACCGTGCGCACGCGCGCTCTCGCGCCGCATCCGCTTCGATCGCCCGCGCGGCCTCAGGCTGTCTGCCCGATCAGTCGGCGTTCTCGATGAGATTGATCTGTGTGCCGTCGAGGTCGACCAGGTAGCCGACGCGCTGGCCCCACGGCTGCATGACCACCGGGTGCAGACGCGGGTGTCCGACCGAACCTTCGGCGACGCCGGAGGCGGCGATGGCGGCGTACAGCTCGTCGAGACGATCCACGCGCAGGCTGCACATGAACCCGCTCGACGCGGGATCGACCTCGGGATGCGGGAAGAACTCGAGTTCGGCGTCGCCGCGTTCCACGATCAGCCACCCGTCGTCGCGGTAGGTCACCTCGAACCCGAAGGCGGCGTAGAAGGCGACCGTCGCATCGAAGTCACGAGAGGGCAGGTTCGGCACGGCGCGATCGGTCATCCCGTCACTGTAGACGAGACCGCTTCGCGTGATGCCGTTGCGCTGCGGGGGTGAGCGCCGGTTGCGCTTTCGCGAGGCCGCGTACGCGAAAAGGGCCGGTGTCCGCGATCGCTCGCGGGCACCGGCCCTCTCGTCTGCGGGTGTCAGACCCCGAAGTACAGCTCGTACTCGAACGGGTGCGGACGCGCGTTGATGGGCTGGATCTCGTTCTCGATCTTGTATTCGATCCAGGTCTCGATCAGCTCGGGCGTGAAGACGCCGCCGGCCAGCAGGAACTCGTGGTCGTTGCGCAGCGCTTCGAGCGAGTCGAGCAGCGAGTTCGGAACCTGCGGGATGTTCTTGGCTTCCTCGGGCGGCAGCTCGTAGAGGTCCTTGTCGACCGGCTCGTGCGGCTCGATGCGGTTCTTGATGCCGTCGAGGCCTGCCATCATCTGGGCGGCGAAGGCCAGGTACGGGTTGCCCGAAGCGTCGGGCGCGCGGAACTCGATGCGCTTGGCCTTGGGGTTGGTGCCCGTGATGGGGATGCGGATGGCGGCCGAGCGGTTGCCCGCCGAGTAGACCAGGTTGACCGGCGCTTCGTAGCCCTTGACCAGACGCTTGTACGAGTTCAGCGTCGGGTTGGTGAAAGCGAGCACGGCGGGGGCGTGCGCGAGCAGGCCGCCGATGTACCAGCGGGCGATGTCGGAGAGTCCGCCGTAGCCCTTCTCGTCATAGAAGAGGGGCTCACCGTTCAGCCACAGCGACTGGTGCGTGTGCATGCCCGAGCCGTTGTCGCCGAACAGGGGCTTGGGCATGAAGGTCGCGACCTTGCCCCATTCCTCGGCGGTGTTCTTCACGATGTACTTGAACTTCAGGATGTCGTCCGCCGAGTGCACCATGGTGTCGAAGCGGTAGTTGATCTCCTGCTGGCCGCCGGTGCCGACCTCGTGGTGCGAACGCTCGAGCTTCAGGCCCGACTCGATCAGGCGCAGGCTGATGTCGTCGCGCAGGTCGGCGGTCTTGTCGACGGGCGAGACGGGGAAGTAGCCACCCTTGTACGGGGTCTTGTTGGCCAGGTTGCCGCCCTCTTCGACGCGGCCCGAGTTCCAGGCTCCCTCTTCGGAATCGACGGCGAAGAAGCTCGAGTTCTGCTTCACTTCGTAGCGCACGTCGTCGAAGATGTAGAACTCCGCCTCGGGCGCGAAGAAGGCCGTGTCGGCGATGCCGGTCGAGGCGAGGTACTTCTCGGCCTTCTTGGCGACCTGACGCGGGTCCTTCGAGTAGATCTCGCCGTTACGCGGGTTGTAGATGTCGAAGATCATGATGAGCGTCTTCGCCTCGCGGAACGGGTCGAGGTACGCGGTGGAGACATCCGGGATGAGCTGCATGTCGGACTCGTGGATGTTCGCGAAGCCGCGGATCGACGAGCCGTCGAAAAGCTGGCCGACCGTGAAGAACTCCTCGTCGACGGTCGAGGCCGGGATGTTGAAGTGCTGCTGCACACCAGGAAGGTCCGTGAAACGGATGTCGAGGAACTTGACGTCCTCGTCCTGGATGAACTTGAGCACCTCGGAAGAATCTTTGAACATGGAGTCTCCAAGATCGGGTGAGGAACAGTCTGGGATGATCCAGACCTCTACGAACCTATCGGCATCCAGTTGCCCCGTAGTATCCCCCGTGTTTCCGGGATGTTACGCAGCGGGCGCCGATTAGGCTGTTCCGGTGCCCGAAACTGCTCACGAGAACGCGTATCCCGGTGACCGGCTCGGTCGCCCCGAGAAGGGTTCCGGCAGTGTCGGGCGGCTCGGACGCCGGGTAGGGGCGCTGCTGATCGACTATGCGGCAGCGACGATCATCGCGACGGCGTTCTTCGGCTACGACCAGTTCGCGCTTCCCGCCGAGGCGGGGCTGAGCCTGTTCTCGCCGCTGATCGTGTTCGCCCTCATCCAGATCGTCTTCATTCCGCTTCTCGGCGGAAGCCCCGGGCATCGTCTGCTCGGAATGCGGGTGGAGCTTCTGCACGGGGGGTGGGCCGGTCTCTGGCGCCCCGTCATCCGGACCGTCCTGCTGGTGCTGGTGAT
>JAAIGE0100204233.1_pt1 | contig 10132 bp, 7 predicted proteins | sample 6487951 | NCBI WGS metagenome assembly JAAIGE01 (sample SAMN13974128, study PRJNA590717) | phyllosphere metagenome | biome: tomato field; feature: multiple bacterial spot infested tomato fields; material: tomato leaves; isolation source: leaves from tomato fields | host: Solanum lycopersicum ... | reverse complement strand
TGCTGCTGGGCCTGCTGATCACCAGCATGGCGCTGGTCGACGGCCAGACCTCGCACCTGCAGCTGGCCATCCAGCTGAGCCTGATCGGCGCCTTCAACTCGCTGCAGTTCACCGCCATGAACACCGTGACCCTGATCGACCTGCCCGACAGCGAGGCGAGCAGCGGTAATGGCCTGCTGTCGGTGGTGGTCCAGTTGTCGATCAGCATGGGCATCGCCACCGGCGCCGCGCTGCTCAGCGGCTTCAGCCTGGACAACGCGGATGCGGCCGATACCGTGCTCAGCGCGTTCCAGGCCACCTACCTGTGCATCGGCCTGCTGACGATCCTGGCAGCCGGCATCTTCCTGCAGCTGTCGGCGGAGGACGGGCGCAGCGCCAGGCGCGTGAAGGTCGACGTCGACGAATGACGAGCAGTCGGCAGGCCATGACGTGGCGCCTGTTACACTAGGGCTCTTTCCGAACGCTCTTCAGGCCCGTACCGTGACCGCCACCGCTTTCTCCTCGCTTGCCCTGTCGCCCGCCATGCTGGCTAACCTCGAGTCCCTCGGTTACGCGCAGATGACGCCCATCCAGGCGCAGAGCCTGCCGGTGATGCTCAAGGGCATGGATCTGATCGCCCAGGCCAAGACCGGCAGTGGCAAGACCGCGGCTTTCGGCATCGGCCTGCTGGCGCCGCTCAACCCGCGCTATTTCGGCTGCCAGGCGCTGGTGCTGTGCCCGACCCGCGAGCTGGCTGACCAGGTCGCCAAGGAACTGCGCCGCCTGGCCCGCAGCGAAGACAACATCAAGATTCTCACCCTGTGCGGCGGCGTGCCGATGGGCCCGCAGATCGGCTCCCTGGAGCACGGCGCGCAGATCATCGTCGGCACACCGGGGCGCGTGCAGCAGCACCTGGCCAAGGGCACGCTGAAGCTGGACGGCCTCAATACCCTGGTGCTCGACGAAGCCGACCGCATGCTCGACATGGGCTTCTACGACAGCATCGCCGAAATCATCGGCCAGACCCCGGAGCGCCGTCAGACCCTGCTGTTCTCGGCCACCTACCCGGCCGGCATCAAGCAGCTGTCGGCGACCTTCATGCGCAACCCGCAGCAGGTCAAGGTCGAAGCCCTGCACGACGACAGCCAGATCGAGCAGCGCTTCTACGAAATCGCCCCGGAAGAGCGCATGGACGCCGTGGTCAAGCTGCTCAACAGCTACCGCCCGACCTCCTGCGTGGCCTTCTGTTTCACCAAGCAGCAATGCCAGGAGGTGGTCGACCATCTCACCGCCAAGGGCATCTCCGCCGCCGCCCTGCACGGCGACCTGGAGCAACGCGAGCGTGATCAGGTGCTGGCGATGTTCGCCAACCGCAGCCTGTCGGTACTGGTCGCCACCGACGTGGCCGCGCGCGGCCTGGATATCGACGGCCTGGACATGGTGATCAACGTCGAACTGGCCCGCGATTCGGAAATTCACATCCACCGCGTAGGCCGCACCGGCCGTGCAGGCGAGAAAGGTCTGGCCATGAGCCTGGTTGCCCCGGCCGAAGGTCATCGCGCCCAAGCCATCGAGAACCTGCAGAAGTCGCCGCTGAACTGGCACCCGCTGAGCAGCCTGAAACACCAAGGCGGCGCGCCGCTGCAGCCGCTGATGATGACGCTGTGCATCGGCGCCGGGCGCAAGGACAAGCTGCGCCCCGGCGATATTCTCGGCGCCCTTACTGGCGAGGGCGGCATCCCTGGCGCGCAGGTCGGCAAGATCGCCATTTTCGACTTCCAGGCCTACGTCGCCGTTGAGCGCAGCCTGGCCGTGAAAGCGCTCAAGTGCCTGAGCGAAGGCAAGATAAAAGGTCGCTCGCTGCGCGTGCGCACGCTATAGGGTCTGTTGACGTTTCACGCACGGCCGCGCCGGAGCCAGCTTTTGCGCGAGGCAAGGCACGAGATGCGAAGTTTGGTGGGCCAAATGAGCCATCGAGTAACGCCGCATCGCGCAAAAACGGGCCCGGCCCTTCGGGTTGCGCGAGAAATCTCGCCATGCGTTGTTGGAGGACTTGGCAAGGGAACACCATTCCCTGCGTCCTCCGCCTAGCCTGGCGAGATTTCTCGCGGCAACGCGGCTCGCGTTGAAACGTCAACAGACCCTAGAATCAGCTAATGGCAGAGCGGGCATAGGGGGTTCCGTGCGCAATATCCTGGTCATCGAAGACAGCCCACTGGTGCTCAAGATCCTCGATCACCTGTTCCGCCAGGAGCCGGATCTGCAGCCGGTGTTCTGCGCCTCCCTGGGCGAAGCCGAAGTGATGCTGGAAACCTCGGCGGACCTGTTCTTCGCCGCCATCGTCGACCTGCACCTGCCGGACGCACCGGACGGCGAAAGCGTCGATCTGGTGATGCGCTACGCCCTGCCCTGCATCGTGCTCAGCGGCTCGTACAACGAGAAGCGTCGCGACGATCTGCTGCTCAAGGGCGTGGTCGACTACGTGCTCAAGGAGAGCCAGCACTCCTACGAGTATGCCTTTCGCCTGCTGCACCGCCTGGAGAGCAATAGCCAGGTGAAGATCCTGGTTGCCGAGGACTCGGAAGCCACGCGCAACTTCATCCGCCACGTACTGGCGCCCCATCGCTACCAGATCATCGACGCTCACGACGGTGACGAAGCCCTGCGCATTCTCAAGGAGCAGCCGGACATCGACCTGCTGGTAGTCGACCACAGCATGCCGGGCATCAGTGGCTTCGATCTGGTCAAGTTGCTGCGCCAGAAAATGAAGCGCAACGACCTGGTGATTCTCGGCCTGTCCGCCGACACCAAGGGCTCGCTCAGCGCGATGTTCATCAAGCACGGCGCCGATGACTTCCTGCGCAAGCCGTTTTGCCCCGAGGAGCTCAATTGCCGGGTGATTTCCACCCTGGAGCGCCGCGACATGCTTCGCGCTCTGAAGAAAGCCGCGCAGTACGACGCCCTGACCGGCCTGAACAACCGCCGCGCCTTCTACGAGCAGGGCCTGCAGCAGTTCCAGCAGGCACAGCGCGAAGGCTACGCGCTGAGCGTGGCGATGCTCGACATGGACCTGTTCAAGCAGATCAACGACGAACACGGTCACGCCGCCGGTGATGCCGCGCTGATCGCCTTCAGCCGCGCGTTCAGCGCCGCCTTCCCGGACACCTTGCTCGGTCGCCTGGGCGGCGAGGAATTCGCCATGGTCAGCGCGCAACCTGCCGAGCAACTGGGCCAGGCCCTGGACCTGTTGCGTGCGCATTGCAGGCAGTTGAAATACGCCGTGGGCGCCCCGCCGCTGTCATTCAGCGCCGGTATCCACCACGGCCCGCCGGAGGATCTGGAAAGCCTGCTGCACCTGGCCGACCAGCAGCTCTACCAGGCCAAGCACCAGGGGCGCGGGCGCACCAACTGGTAGTAGGCACTCACTGCAGGCCGTAACGCTTCATGATCGCCGCATAGCTGCCGTCGGCCTGCATGGCGGCGATGGCGGCATCGAAACCGCGGGCGATCTGCGCATGCTCGCCGTGGCTCAGCCGAATGAGAATGTGCAGACCATTCTCGCTCAGGGGCATCGGCAGAAACTCGAGGTCGTCGGCTATATCCCGAAGCGCGTTGTTGAACAGGAAGCGCGCCACGTACTCGTCCTCCAGCGCCAGGCTCACCCGCCCGTGGTGCACCATCTGCGCTGCGCTCTCGAAGTTGCTGACCTCGACCGTCTGCAACTGGTCGTCGGCCATAAATGCCGGGGAATAGGCATACCCCCGGCGCACGGCGATCTCGTGGGCATGCAGGTCGGCGAGCTGGTTGAAGATGATGCCCGCGCCCTTGCGCTGCACCACGCGAATGCGGTTGACCAGATAAGGCGCGGAAAAATGCCCGAAGGTCTCACGCTCCTTGCTGTACCACGCGGTGATCAATACGTCGTAGTCGCCGCGCTGCAGCCCCAGCATGGCACGCTGCCAGGGTACTTCTCGGTAATCGCTGGCGTACCCGGCGCGCTCGAGCGCGGTACTCACCAACTCCACCGCGACGCCGTTGCCTGGCAGGCGCTGATCGGTGAACGGCGGCCAGTTGTCGGCGACCAGACGCAGGGGCTGCGCACTCGCAGCCCACGGCAACAGCACCAGCGACAGCAACCAGACGCGCCAGGTTTTCAATGGTGGCAAGCCCTGCAGGGTGGACGGGAAAAAGACCGCGATAGGACACAGCAGTGAAGCTGACAAACAAGATAGCGGCAAATCGCCATCCTGGCTCGCGATTGATGCTTATCACCTAGACCTGAACGGGGCCGCCGCGGTTCGAGAAAACGTAGCAGCCGGACGCACGTGGCGGCCGGGGCCACAGTGCCCCCATGCCTTCAGGTAAACTGCGCCGTTTCGCGCCGGCCCAGCCATGCCCGGCGCCCAGCGTATGAGGAACGTGACGTGCTTTCACCCCAGGTTGTCATCATCGGTGCCGGCGCCGCCGGACTGATGTGCGCGATGACCGCCGCTGCCCGCGGGCGCCGCGTGCTGCTGCTCGACCACGCCAACAAGGCCGGCAAGAAGATCCTGATGTCCGGCGGCGGGCGCTGCAACTTCACCAATATGTACTGCGAGCCCGGCAACTTCCTCTCCCACAACCCGCACTTCTGCAAGTCGGCACTGGCGCGTTTCACCCAGTGGGATTTCATCGCGCTGGTCGCCAAGCACGGCGTGCCCTACCACGAGAAGAAACTCGGCCAACTGTTCTGCGATAACAAGTCCAGCGACATCCTCGCCATGCTGCTGGACGAGTGCCAGCAGGTCGGCGTCGATCTGCGCCTGGACACCTCGGTGAGCGCCATCGAACGCACGAACGACGGTTACCGCCTGGCCACCAGCCTCGGCGCCGTCGCCTGCGAGTCGCTGGTGATCGCCACTGGCGGGCTGTCGATCCCGACCCTGGGCGCCACCGGCTTCGGTTACCAGGTCGCCCGCCAGTTCGGTCACGAACTGCTGCCGACCCGCGCCGGCCTGGTTCCCTTCACGCTTACCGACCCGCAATTGAAGACCCTGTGCACGGAGCTGTCGGGCACTTCGGTGGAAGATTGCCGGGTCAGCTGCAACGGCCAGAGTTTCGTGGAGAACATTCTGTTCACCCACCGCGGCCTCAGCGGCCCGGCGATCCTGCAGATTTCCTCCTACTGGCAGCCCGGCGACACGGTGAGCATCGACCTGCTGCCGCACATCGACCTGCCCGAATGGCTGCAGACCCAGCAGCGCGAGCGACCCAACAGCGAACTGAAAACCCTGCTGGGCGAGCTGTTCACCAAGAAGATGGCCGGCCTGCTGGCCGACCAGTGGTTCGCCTCCAAGCCGATGAAGCAATACACCCCGGCCGAGCTGAAAGCGATTGCCGAGCGCCTGGCCGACTGGCAGCTGGTGCCGGCCGGCACCGAAGGCTATCGCACGGCGGAAGTCACCCTGGGTGGGGTCGATACCCGCGAGGTGTCGTCCAAGACCATGGAGTCCTTGAAGTCACCCGGGCTGTATTTCGTTGGCGAAGTGCTGGACGTGACCGGCCATCTGGGCGGCTTCAACTTCCAGTGGGCCTGGGCCTCTGGCTACGCCGCCGCGCAGTACGCGTAGGCAGGAGCCGCCCATGAAAAAACGCGCCAAATGGCGCGTTTTTCGTTGCTGAGGCGGGTTATGCGTCGACCCGATTGTTTTGCTCCGCACGCGCCTCACCGGCGTAGGAGACCGCGGCGGTGAACACCACGTCGGTGTGGGAATTCAGCGCCGTTTCGAAGGAATCCTGCACCACGCCGATGACGAAGCCGATGGCGACGACCTGCATGGCGATCTCGGTGTCGATGCCGAACAGGCTGGTGGCCATCGGGATCAGCAGCAGCGAACCACCGGCCACACCGGACACGCCCGCCGCCGCCAGGGACGACACCACGCAGAGCAGCAGTGCGGTCGGCAGGTCGACGTTGATGCCCAGGGTGTGGGTGGTCGCCAGCGCCATCACCGAAATGGTGATCGCCGCACCGGCCATGTTGATGGTGGCCCCCAGCGGGATGGTGATCGAGTAAGTGTCCTTGTCCAGCTTGAGCTTCTCGCACAGACGCAGGTTGACCGGGATGTTGGCCGCCGAGCTGCGGGTGAAGAACGCCGTCACGGCGCTTTCGCGCAGCACGGTGAACAGCAGCGGATACGGGTTGCGGCGCATCTTCAGGTAGGCGAGCAGCGGGTTGATGACCAGGGTCACCACCAACATGCAGCCGATCATCACCATCAACAGCCGCGCATAGCCATACAGCGCCTCGAAACCGGACTCGGCCAGGGTGCTGGAAACCAGGCCGAAGATGCCGATCGGCGCCTGATTGATGACGAAGCGCACCACCTGGGTGAGGGCGCTGGACATGTCGTGCAACATGGTGCGCGTGCTTGGCGCGGCGTGGCGCAGGAACAGGCCGAGGGCGATCGCCCAGGCCAGGATGGCGATGTAGTTGGAGGTGTTGAGCGCCTGCACCGGGCCGACGAAGATACTGGTCAGCAGGTTGTGCAGCACGTCGATGATGCTGCCCGGCGGGTTGCCTTCGGCCACGCCGACATCCAGCGAGAGCATGGTCGGGAACAGGAAGCTGGCGCACACCGCCAGGGCCGCGGCGCTGAAGGTGCTGATCAGGTACATCAGCAGCACCGGACGAATATGGGTGGGCTGGCCACTCTGGTGAGCCGCCAGGGACGAGATCACCAGCACCAGAACCAGCACTGGCGCAACGGCCTTCAGGGCGAGGACGAAGAGTTCACCGAGCAGACCGACCTTGAGTGCGGCGTCCGGAGCGAAATAGGCGAGCAGAATGCCGAGCACCAGGCCGATGAAGATGCGAAGCACCAGGCTGGTATTGGAGTAGGCGGAAGCAATGCGTTTAAGAGTATTCATGTTGTAGACGCTGTCCAGAATTCTAGGCTTGATGGCATTGGGGGACAGGTCAGCAACGGAATGAACCACGCCAACCGGGCAGGTCACCCCAAGACATCCGCCGATTATAAGGGACGGAGCGGGCGACAGCGCTACCCAGGTGGCGCGTAAGGTCAGGCGGGGGCAAGTTACTTGTTACGTGGTGTTGGTCAGCCGGGCGAGCCTTGGAAGGCTCGCCGCGAACATCGGGCGGCTGCAATCAACACTCGATGATGTTGACGGCCAGGCCGCCGCGAGCGGTTTCCTTGTATTTGGTCAGCATGTCGGCGCCGGTTTCGCGCATGGTCTTGATCACCTTGTCCAGGCTCACGTAGTGCGCGCCATCGCCGTACAGCGCCATGCGCGCCGCGTTGATGGCCTTCACCGAGGCGATGGCGTTGCGCTCGATGCAGGGGATCTGCACCAGCCCGCCGACCGGGTCGCAGGTCAGCCCCAGGTGGTGCTCCATACCGATCTCAGCGGCGTTCTCGACCTGCTCCGGGGTGCCGCCCAGTACCGCGCACAAGGCGCCGGCAGCCATCGAACAGGCCACGCCGACCTCGCCCTGGCAGCCGACTTCAGCGCCACTGATCGAGGCATTCTCCTTGTACAGGATGCCGATCGCCCCGGCGGTGAGCAGGAAATCGATGATGCCGCGCTCGGTGGCACCGGAAATGGCATTGGCATAGTAATGCAGCACCGCGGGAATGATGCCGGCGGCGCCGTTGGTGGGCGCAGTGACCACCCGGCCACCGGCGGCGTTCTCTTCGTTGACCGCCAGGGCCCACAGGTTGACCCAGTCGAGCATGCGCAGCGGATCTTCGGTGTAGCTGCGCTGGAAGCCGCCCAGCTTGCGCGCCAGGATCGCCGCGCGACGCCGCACCTTGAAGCCGCCGGGCAGGATGCCCTCGGTGCGGCAACCGCGCTCGACGCAGCCCTGCATCACCTTCCAGATGGCCAGCAGGCCGTTGTCGATTTCCTCGTCGGTGCGCCAGTGACGCTCGTTGCGACGCATGATCTCGGCAATGCCCACGCCATATTCGCGGCTCAGGCGCAGCAGGTCGGCGCCGGTGCGAAACGGCAGCGGCAGCGCGGTGGCGTCCGGAGCGATCACCTTGTGCTTGGAGCCATCGGCGAGCACCGCCTCGCTGACCACGAAGCCACCCCCTACCGAGTAGTACGTGGCCTCGTGCAGTTGAATGCCGGCGGCGTCGAACGCGGCGAAACGCAAGCCGTTGGCGTGCAGTGGCAGCGCCTTGCGGATCATCTTCAGGTCGGTCTTTTCATTGAACGGCACCGCGTGACCGCCTGGCAGCACGATGCGTTTTTCGGTGCGAATGGCGTCGATATAGCCGGCAACCTGCTCGACATCCACGGTATCCGGCTCGTAGCCGCTAAGACCCAGCAGCACCGCCTTGTCGCTGCCATGACCCTTGCCGGTGGCGCCCAGCGAGCCGTACAGCTCGGCGACCACGCGCACCACACTCGGCATGTGCCCCTGGTTCTCCAGCGCGTGGGTAAACAGGGCGGCCGCACGCATCGGGCCAACGGTGTGTGAACTCGATGGGCCGATGCCCACTTTGAACAGGTCGAATACGCTGACGGCCATGGCTGATTTTTCTTCTGTTGAGTAAGGACGGGCGCACGGTCAGGCGCCGTCGGTGAGAAAAATCTAAAAGCCCACTTACGTTATGTATACTGATTTATTCTTACTGTATTAATTAGTAAATCTTACCTATCGAGCAGCCGCCATGGATCTGATTCGTCTGCGCACCCTTCGCGAACTGGCCCGTTGCGGCACCATGGCGGCCACTGCCGAGTTCCTGCACCTGACGCCGTCGGCCGTGTCCCAGCAAGTCGCGCAGCTGGAACGCGAGGCCGACGTGGCCTTGATCGAGCGGCGCGGCCGCGGCGTGGTACTGACGCCGGCCGGCACGCGGCTGGTGGCCCATGTGGAGCGGATCCTGGTGATTCTCGACGAGGCACGCTCGGAGCTGGCGCAGATGCGCAGCGAGATCGCCGGCGAACTGCGCGTCGCCGCGTTTCCCTCGATCGCCGTGGCACTGGTCGCGCCGATCGTGCACAACCTGCGACAGGCCTATCCGCGCCTGGAGGTGGTGGTCGCCGACCTGGAACCCCAGGAAAGCCTCAGCGCATTGAATGCCTGGCAGATCGACGTGGCGGTGGTCGATGACCTGGCCGGAGCCAGCAAGGCACGCCAGGAACACTACGAGCTGATTCCGCTGACCGAGGACCGCCTGCACGTACTGCTGCCCGTCAGCCATCCACTGGCAGCACGTGCCACGCTGACCATCGCCGACCTGCAGGACGAAGCCTGGGCGCTGGACTCCACCAACAGCTCGTTCGGCGAGTTCATCGCCAACCTGTGTCGCCGCTCGGGCTTCACGCCGCGCATCAATGCGCATTGCGCAGGCTTCGAAATGGTCGCGGCGATGGTCGCCTCGGGCAATTCGATTTCGGTGGTTTCCGGCCTGCGCCTGCTACGGCCGGTGGAAGGCGTGACCGCCGTGCGCCTGGCCCCGGCAATTCAACGCAAGATATTTCTGGCCTACCGCAAGGGCGAGCGCAAGCACCCGGCCGTCACCGTCTTTCTCGACGAGGCGGTGCGCACGGCGGGCGTGCTGGAAGGCTATCAGCGAGAAGACGCCGAAAACGGGTCAGGCCTGGCCTGACCCGCCAGCATCAGAAGCGGAATACTTCGGCGTCGATGCGGATCGGCTCGGCCACCGGCATCTTCGGTGGTTCCTGCCGGGCAGCCGGCACCGGCGCCTTGCGGCGTGGCTCTTCGGCGGCGAGCGGGGTATTGCCGTGATTCTTCACCGCGGTGGCCAGTTGCGCGACCAACTGCTGCACCACTTCGCTCTGGGCGCGAACCTGATCGGCGACCGAGCCCTTGTGCTTTTCTTCCAGGCGCACCAGACGAGTGTCGAGCAATTGCCCGTCACGGCCGACCAGCCGCCACTGACCTTCGAGCACTGCCGGCTGGCGCGGGCCGGAATCCAGGCGGGTGATGGACAGCAGCACCTGCACCTGGGCCTTGTAGTTCGGGTTGTCCGAGGCCAGCACCAGGCGCTGGCTGTTGATGCGATTGGACAACTGGCGCAGCACCTGACGATCCAGGTCGGTGGCCAGGCTACCGGCCCAGCGCGAGGTCAGGGCGGGGCTCAGGCTGCCGTCGTCCTGGCGCTGCAGCAGGGTTTCGCGC
>JAAIGE0100634138.1_pt1 | contig 10137 bp, 10 predicted proteins | sample 6487951 | NCBI WGS metagenome assembly JAAIGE01 (sample SAMN13974128, study PRJNA590717) | phyllosphere metagenome | biome: tomato field; feature: multiple bacterial spot infested tomato fields; material: tomato leaves; isolation source: leaves from tomato fields | host: Solanum lycopersicum ... | reverse complement strand
CGGTATTGCCAACGAAGTGCTGCGGGGCGCACGGGTTCGCGTCCGCGCCGGCAGCGCATCGCCGCTGGAAGAACAGCGCATAGACCGCTGCGAACAACAGCATCTGCACCATCATCAGGCCGACGGCCAGGGGGCTTTTCAGGTTGGGCGAGAAGTCCACGCCAAACAGCGCCGTGAGCCCCAACAGGACCGCGCCGCCAAGCAGCATGCCGGGCGCCAGCGACAGCGGCGTGGCGCCGCTGGGCCAGTATCGGGCGCGGTAGATATTGCCCAGCGCCAGGAATACCGGCACGCACAGCGCCGCCACCACCCACAAGGCCGGGCTGTCACCGCCGTGCAGTTTGCCCAGGGCCAGCAGCAGGCTGCCGGACAAACCGATGCAGATGCCCAGCAAGCGGATGCGGCTGAGCGCTTCCATGCGCAGCGCCAGGGCCAGCAGGTAGGTGAACAGGGGTGGGAAGGCCAGGCACATCGAGGCGAAACCGGCGCCGACATGGCCGATGGAGCTGAACAGCAGGCCGTTCGGTACAGCGATGCTGAGCAGGCCCGAGGCCAGGTAGTAGCGTTGTTGCGACAGGCTCATGCCCGGCCGCTCGCCCCGCCACCAGGCGAACAGCAACAGCAGCAGGCCCCCGCCCAGCAGGCCCCACAGCAGATAGGCCATCGGCTGCCAGCCGGCGCTGCCGGCCACCTTGACCAGAATGCTGGTGAGCCCCATCAGCGCGCCGACTGTGAACAGCAGGGCCAGGGCTAAAACGGGTCGATGCTGCGTGCCTGCCATGCAGGTGCCTCCTTGGACTGGATACGCTAGGATGCAAACATTCTTTTTGAAAAGTATCTTGATGACAAGATAAATCGAGGGCGATATGCAGGATCGAGCACAACTGGCCGCCGAGCAGTGGCGTGAACAACGCCCGGATCTGGACGGCTTTGCCATGGCAGTGATGGGCAGGTTGGGCGAACTGACCCAGGTGCTTAGCCGCGACCACCTGCTACCGTTCTTCGCCAGCCATGGCCTGCAGGCCGGCGAGTTCGACGTGCTGGCCACCCTGCGCCGCTCTGGCGAGCCCTATGCGCTGATGCCCACGGTGTTGTATGAAAGCGCGATGATTTCTTCCGGCGGCATGACCAGCCGCATCGACCGCCTGGAGAAAGCCGCGCTGATCGAGCGGCGCAAGCACCCCACCGATCGCCGCGGCATACTGGTAGCGCTGACGCCCGCGGGCTTTGAACTGATCGACAACATGCTCACCGCCCATGTTGCTAACCTGCAACGCGTGCTCGCAGCCCTCAGTGACGAGGAAAAACAGCAGTTGCATGCGCTCACCGGCAAGCTGCTGGCCAACCTGCAACCGGGTGAATGAAAGGAAGCGAACCCATGTCCCTCACGGCATTGATCATCGGCGTATTCGCCCAACTGTTCTTCGCCGGCCTGCAAGGCCTGATCGTGGTCTTCTCCGGCGCCGCCATCGCCAACAACAGTGAACTGACACCCTTCCAGGATCGCCTGTTGGCGACCCTGATGCTGCTGCTCCCCGGCATCTCGCTGGCCACTGCCGGCCTGTTGGTGGTCGGCTACCTGAGCTCGGCGCCCTGGCTGTCCAACCTCTGGCACCTGTTGCCGGTGGTGGGTTTCGGGCTTTATCTGCTGTTCGTGTTGTGCCTGAATCGGTGAGTGGGTAATTGACTGACAGCAGGTTCAAAAGGGGACGCCGCCGTTGGTTGAACGAAGATTCAACATAGGGTGGGCAAGGGCTTAACGGTGCAGTTCCTGTCTCGGGGTACGGGCCGTGCCTGTCATCTCGCTCCCACGATCTCTGTAGTAGAGCGAACATGTGCGGTTAACTGGACGTTCTGAGACAGTTGAGTAAAAGGTGAGAGTGCCTATGGCCTCTGCGGCAGGAGTATGTACCTATCGGACGACAATCGGCTCGCGAAGCCGCACGCCGTCAGACCTGCGTTTGATCGCCGTGCAGCTGGCTTGGCGTGTCTCAACAGGCTACTCGCTTTACTCGTGTGGCCTTGCTGCAGGATGAATTTGAGAGGCGATGAAGCTGGAGTAAAGAATGTCGGCGAAATCAAGCTCGTTGATATGACCGATAACCAGATCTCTGACGGCGTCTGCTAGCAGTTCATTATCTAGCGTAATTTCATAATCATTAAGTGAAAGGTATTCCAGCCCAACCGCAAGCCCGGTGCGTTTGTTCGCGTCAGGTAGCGCATGGCCTCGCGCGATGCTGGCGGTGTATTTGGCAGCATTTCGAATACATCGTCTAGACCACCATAGACGATCGCGTTGTCGATTCGGGCCAGTGCGCCCTGGAGAGTTGGAATGTTTACCGCTCCTTTCATACCGGGCTCGGTCGTCAAAATCTGAGTATTTATCTCGATGACACGTTCGAACGGAAAGAAGATCAATTCCATTACATGTCAGCCAGCTTCTGAAAAGTCCTCTTGTGGGTTCTGAGCGCGAGTTTGGTCTCTGAGTAAACAATCTGTTTACCTTGCTCGCCCCCCAGGTCCAGCTTCTTGGTAGCTTTGATTTTGGGCCTTTCTACTATGGATATGCCATAGGTGTTCAGCTTTTGGTTCATGGCTTGAGTACCCCAAACGGCTCGATCAATTTCTGTTCGTAAGCTAGCACACTGATGTGCCGGACGCATTGGGCCATGGCCTCTTAGGCTTCGGAGCTTTTATTCAGCGGCAGTCCCACATCAAAGCCGGTGATGCTCGATCAGAAAGTCCACGAACAGCCGCACACGCGCCGGCATGGTCGGGCCGCCGACGAACACGGCGTGGATCGGTTCCCGTTCGCCGGGGTTGAAGGTTTCGAGTAGCGGTATCAGGTCGCCGCGGCCGATGTCCTCGTTGACCGTGAAGGCGCCGATACGGGCGATGCCGGCGCCGACCCGGGCCAGTTGTGCCAGGGCCTCACCGCTGCTGCATTCGATGTTGCCGCACACCTTCAGGGAGAACACCGCGCCGTCACGCACGAAGGGCCAGTTGGGCTCGGCGCGGCGGAAGTTGAAGCGCAGGCAGTTGTGCTGCAGTAAATCTTCCGGCACCTGGGGCGTGCCATGGCGCGCCAGGTAATCGGGCGAGGCCACTACCACCTGGCCGCTGTCGCCGATCTTGCGAGCGGTCAGCGGGCTGTCCGGCAGCGGGCCGAAGCGCACCGCCACGTCGGCCTGGCCGCCGAGAATGTCCACCACCTCATCGCCCAGGGTCAGGTCGACGATGATGTTCGGGTAGCGCGCGCTGAACGCCGCCACCAGCGGCACGATGGCCAGCCGACCATGACCGAGTGCGGCGCTGACGCGAATGCGCCCCTTGGGCACGCTCTGGTCGGCGATGGCGTCCTCGACCTCCGCCAGGTCGGCGAGGATGCGCCGGGCGCCACGCAGGTAAGCCTCGCCTTCGGCCGTGAAAGTGATCGCCCGGGTGGTGCGCAGCAGCAGGCGGGTGCCCAGGCGTTGTTCGGTGCGGGCGATGATGCGGCTGACCGCCGAAGGCGTCAGGCCCAGGGTGCGCGCGGCTGCCGACAGGCTGCCTTCCTGCGCCACGCGCACCAGCACTTCCATTTCACCCGATCGGCCACCTACGTCCACTTGTGCCTCCAAGGCAAAGGTGTTTGCCAGAAATGCGGTCTACCGCCCATGAGAGCGGGATCGTAGCATCTGCGGCATAGATAAGGAGCCTCTCATGCGTATCAATCCACCCCTCGTCTCGCTCGCCATCGGTGCTTTCGGCATCGGCGTTACCGAGTTCGCCCCCATGGGCATGTTGCCCGGCATCGCCAGCGATCTTGGCGTGTCGATTCCTGCCGCCGGCCTGCTGGTCAGCGCTTATGCCATCGGCGTGCTGATCGGCGCGCCGCTGATGACCCTCACCACCGGCAAGATTCCCCGGCGCTACCTGTTGATCGGGCTGATGGCGATCTTCACCCTTGGCAACCTGATGTCCGCCCTGGCCACCGACTACACCAGCCTGCTGATCGCCCGGGTGGTCACCTCGCTCAACCACGGCGCCTTCTTCGGCGTCGGCTCGGTGGTCGCCGCCAGCCTGGTCGCGCCGGACAAACGGGCTGGCGCGGTCGCTGCGATGTTCATGGGCCTGACCCTGGCCACCATCGGCGGCGTGCCGCTGGCTGCCTGGTTCGGCGAACTGCTTGGCTGGCGCACGGCGTTCTGGGGCATTGCCGGCCTGGGCGTGGTCACCATGCTCGCGCTGTGGTTCGCCTTGCCCAACGTCGAGCTGCCGAAGAGCGATGGCGTGCTCGCCGAAATCCGCGTGCTGGGCCGTGGCCCGGTGCTCGCCGCGCTGGCCCTGACCGTAGTCGGCTCCAGCGCGATGTTCACCGTGTTCACCTACATCGCGCCGATCCTCAGCACCCAGACCCATGCCTCCACCGGCTTCATCACCGCCATGCTGGTGCTCTATGGCGTGGGACTGACCCTGGGCAACATGTGGGGCGGCAAGGCGGCCGATCGCTCCATCGACCGCACCCTGATCGCCTCGCTGGGTGCGTTGATCCTGGTGCTGCTGGCCTTCACGGTGCTGATGCGCTGGCCGTTGCCAGCCGCCGTGGCCATCTTAATCTGGGGCATCGCCAGCTTCGCCATCGTGCCGCCGCTGCAGATGCGTGTGATGGAAGCCGCCAAGGACGCTCCCAACCTGGCCTCGGCCGTGAACATCGGCGCCTTCAACCTCGGCAACGCCGTCGGTGCGGCCCTGGGCGGCGCGGTGATCAGCGCAGGCCTCGGTTACCCGGCAATCTCCCTGGCCGGTGCGGCGATGGCCGCGCTCGGGCTGCTGATGGTGTTGGGATTTGCGTGGCGAGCCAGAGCGGTGGCTCCGGCGGTGTGCTGTTGACCTGGGGCGCACCGGTCGGCGTTCCGTTCGCGATGCCATACGCCTTTTGCCTTGGCAGGCGGACCGTTCGCTGAGGCTCCTGAGTCCGCCCTGCGTCTTTCAAATCTAATGCCTGGGAAGCAACCGCTTGGCAACGCTATCCCGCGTCAGCAATCGGGCCGCGTCGTGGCCTACGCCAGCCACGGTTATCTGCGGATGATGGATGGCGATGCCCCACTTTTGCGAGAGATACGCCTCGTAGCGCAGGTAATTGCGCTGGCGCTCCAGCCGATTGGGGCCTTGCAGCGCGGCGGCGCAGGAGCGATCCAGCACGCGGTGTTCGGGGTTGTCGTCACGCTCGCCGACCATGAAGGTCACATCGCGGGCAGCGTAGCGGCGAAACAGCTGCTTGGCGCTCAGATGTTGGCGCGTCAGGTACGGCGGTGGTACCTCCAGGCCATAGCGGTAGCGGTTGTAATCCGGGCAGTCGACGGCGGAAACAGGCCCTATATTGCCCGCGTGCATCCGGTCGCCGTCGATATATAGGTACGACGAAGGGCTGGAAATCACATAGCGCACCGCAATGCCCTGGCGCGCCAGGCGCCCATCGCCTTCGCCAAGCACGGCGTAGCGCTGCATCAGCTGGCCGCCGGCCGAATGGCCGATCAGCACCACCTCTTTCAGGGCGGGGAAGCGCTGGCGATCCGCCAGGTAAGCCAGCACATCATCCAGCACCGCGAAGGCCTCGATACCCGAACGGCCCTGTTCCGATGCCGTGCCGTGCATCCATTTGTCCTGCGCCCACAGGGGCATGTCGTTACCGGCGCGGCGATCCTTGGCGGTAAGGAAGTTGAGCGCCAGCAGCAGGGTGTCGCTGGCATCGAGGCCAGCGTGGTTCAGGAGCTTGAGGCCCGTTTCGAAATAGTCGTCAGCGTTGCGCCGCACCCCATGCACCAGCACCACGGCCCGTGCCGCGTGGCTGGCGTCTGTCACGTCGGTATTGGCGTAAGCGAGAAAGTTATAGGGCGCGTTCTGGCCCAGGCGCATTACATAGGGGGCGGCACTGCTGAGCCCGCCGTAAAGGACCGTCGCCAGCAGCGTGAGGGTGAGCAACATCTGTTTGCAGCGGCCTGGCCGACGCCCGAGATTATTACGCGGCATATTCACCTCGGTAAGAAGAGCCGCGTCACTCTAACGTCCCTGCGCGGTAGTCGATACCTGAACGGGAGGCATGCGATGGGCTACCTGCGGCAGCCCACCGCTTTCCAGCCTACAGCTGCAGCTCCGTTCGCCTGGCTAGGTTCTGGTGTGAAGATCTAGGCAAGCAGATTTGCGTAAGCGGAAGATGGGCGGCTGCCGCAGGTGGCGGATCAATTGGTCAACTCAACAGCTTTTTCACGGACAGCCAGTTTGCTACAAAGCTTTCTGCGTCCTTACGCTACCGACAGGCCTGATGCGATGACCCTGCAACCGACCGATAAACATATTCGCGGCTATAGACGACTGATCCCCTCGCTTACCGCTCTGGTCGAGTTCGAGGCTGTGGCCAGGCTCGACAGTTTTACCGTAGCGGCCAAGGAGCTTGGCGTGACCCAGGCGGCCGTAAGCCGGCAGATCCGCTTTCTAGAAACCGCTCTGGGCGTCAAGTTATTTCACCGTCTTCATCGCTCGATCAAGCTCACCCATGAGGGCGAATCGCTGTATGCAGTAGTGGCTGAATCCATGCAGAAGATCGCCGGTATCTTCGACCACCTATCCTCCGGTACGGCCGGCCAGGAACTCGTATTGACCAGCACTGCGGCGTTTTCGCAGTTCCGTATCCTGCCTAAGCTGGCCACGCTGAAATTGGCCCATCCCAATCTCAAGCTGCGCCTGACCACCCAAATGTTCACTGCTGACCTACGGCATCACGATGTCGATCTTGCAGTGCGATATGGTAATGGCAACTGGCCGGACGGTACGGCGACCTTGCTGTTCGATGAGCAGATATTTCCCGTCTGCTCCCCGTCCTGGCTAGCCTGCAATCGCGTGCCGGCTAGCTTGGAGGAGTTGGCTGCGGCCGGGCTGATCGACTCGGACATGACCGCCGAAGGCTGGATAAATTGGAATGCTTGGTTCAAGGGCATTGGCGTCAGACCCGCGGCACTGAACTATGCGCTACGTTGCAGCCTGTATAGCGATGCAGTGGAGGCCGCCAGGCATGGTCAGGGAATCGCGCTTGGCTGGGGACGTATGCTCGAAAGCCGGCTGGCCAGCGGTGAGCTGATACGCGTCACCGAATTTAGTTTGCAGGCGCAGGATGCCTACTATGCGGTGCTGCCCAATGGTCGGTCGATGACTCCGACCATAGCGGCGGTAATCGAGTGGTTACGTGACTAGTGATCCGCACGACGAATGACAGCTTGAGAGGAGAGGTTAACGCGGCCGATTTCGCATAAACACAAGTCATGCGAACGCGAAAATAATGCGCGTTGACGGTGTTTTTCGCCACTTTGATACTTCGCTGCGACGCCCCGATGAGGCGCGATAACTACAAGTATCAGAGGTGGAAACATGTCCGACGTACAAGCGCAAGAACATCGTTCACTGATCCGTCAGCGTCAATCCGGACATGGTATGCCAGGTGGTCTGTTTGGTCGGGCTGACATCTTTGATACCGATATGGATATCTTCTTCAACAAGCACTGGATTCTGGCTGGCGTCACCGCTGATGTACTGGAGCCGGGTGATGTGTCCACCATCGATATCGGCAAGTCGTCGATCATCCTCGTCCGTGACGATGACGAGAAGGTTCAGGCTTATCGCAACGTCTGCCGCCATCGCGGCGCAAGGTTGAAAGAGTCGGGAAAATCCAGCGTCGGCATGTTGGTGTGCCCCTATCACCAATGGACATACGATCTCGATGGGAGCCTCAAGCATGCCGCACACATGGGCAAGGATTTCGATCCGAAATGCCGCAGCCTGATTCCCGTACATGTGAAGGTGGTCGGCCCCCATATTTTCGTGTGTCTGGGTGATGAAGCGCCTGCTGACATCGGTGTACTGGAGGCGGAAATGGCCCCGCGCTTCGCTCCCTATGATCTGCAGAACACCAAGATCGCCTATGAAGCGGAGATCATCGAGAACGGCAACTGGAAGCTGGTGATGGAAAACAACCGCGAGTGCTACCACTGCGCGGGCACCCACCCGGAGCTGACTGCATCCTTCCTTCCGGAAGACTTCGGTTTCTGTACTGATGGCCTGAGCGAAGAATCACTGGCTGCGCTGAGTGAGTACTACGCCCGCAACAACGAAGCGCAGGCCAACTGGGAGAGCGAAGGCTTCATCTGCGCCGCCGTGGAGTACCTCGGCGAGGATGCCGTGACCCAGTTCCGCACCCAGCGCCTGGTGATAGCGGGCAAAGGGGAGTCGCAGACCCTGAGCACCGAGGTGGCCTGCAAAAGGCTGTTCGGCGAGCTGACTCGCCGCGATCTGGGCGACATCCACCTGTGGACGCACAACTCCTGGACCCACGTGATGAGCGATCACGCGGTGATCACCTACATCATTCCACTGGCGGCAGACAAAACCCTGGTGCGCAGCAAATGGCTGGTGCATGCCGAGGCACGTGAGGGGGTGGATTACGACCTCAAGGAACTCACCGAAGTGTGGATCGCTACCAATGCCCAGGACGCCAACCTGGTCGGCATCACCCACAGCGGCACTCAGGACCCGGCCTATACGCCCGGTATGTTCTCGCCGTTCACCGAATCCTATGTCGAGCAGTTCTCGCGCTGGTACACCGCGCGCCTGAACGCTCACGGTATTTGAGCTATGAGTGCCGTGGAACGCATTGCGCCTGTTGCGGGCGTGCAGCCTGATCGCTTCTCCAATGCCGACACCTGGGTAGTTGCTGGCGCGCAGTGGGACAGCGGCGAGCAGAGGTCACTGGTTTGCTGCCGGGTGCTGGACGAAACCCATGACGTGAAAACCTTCGTGCTCGCCACTCCTGATTCCTCGCCGGTGAGCTTCGAACCCGGTCAGTTCATCACCGTCACAGCACAGGTGGACGGTGAGCCGGTATCGCGCTGCTACACCATTTCATCGTCGCCGACTCGGCCATTCACCCTGTCGATCACCGTAAAGCGGGTGCCGGGTGGAGTGGTCTCGAACTGGCTGCACGATAATCTGGCAGCTGGTGATCGCCTGCTGGCCAGCGGCCCGGCCGGGCTGTTCACACCGGTGGCCGGCCCGGCGGCCAAGTCTCTGTATCTGTCAGCCGGTTCGGGAATCACTCCGCTGATGTCCATGTCGCGGGCCGGTGTCGATCTAGGTCTCGACCGTGACATTGTCTTCGTGCATAGCGCGCGAACGCCTGCGGACATCATATTTCGCAACGAGCTGCTCTGCCTTTCACAGGCGGCCAGCCGTTTTCGGGTGCTGCATGTGTGTGAAGGGAAGGGCAGCGAGGAGAGCTGGCAGGGCCCTCTAGGACGGCTGAGTACCGACCTACTGGAACAGTCGGTACCGGACTTTCGCGAACGCGAGGTCTTCACCTGTGGCCCGCCTTTGTATATGGAGGCAGTCAGGCGCTTGCTGCAGGACGCTGGCTACGACATGCGTCGCTATCATCAAGAAAGCTTCGATATCGGCGCCAGTGACGATGTCGTCGAAGTGGAGCCCACTCAGGGAGACGGGCAGGCGACCTTTACCGTGCGCCTGGCAAAGTCCGGGAAGATGTTCACCATGGAGGCCGGGCAGACCGTTCTGGCAGCGGCCAGGAAAGCCGGTGCGGTAGTGCCGTCTTCCTGCAGTAAGGGCGTCTGCGGTACCTGCAAGGCTGCTCTACTGGCAGGTAGTGTGGACATGCAGCATAGCGGCGGCATTCGGCAGCGCGAGATCGACAAGGGCATGCGTTTGCTGTGCTGTAGTCGACCGACCTCTGATCTGGTGATCGACCTGTAACGCCCCCCGCTCGGTGCGACAGTGTGAATCTGGCGACGCGGGCTGGCTGATGCCCGGGCGTAAGGCGCCGCGGGACCGATCCATCATGTGGGTGGCTCAGTGGAAAGCAAGCTTGTTGGGGCATGCAAGATGGCCATTCAGGGCACAGGCTGCGATGCCCACGACGATTGGAGTATGGTGTCGACCACAGACGCCCGGATATTCACCGCAGATGCCCCAGGATCTTTTCATCGTCGCTGACGATCACCCGCTTTTTCGTGATGGGCTGGTGCGGTTGCTCGCGCAGGCGCGACCGCAGGCCCTGATCAGGGAAGCGGCGACGCTGGATGAGGCGTTGCAACT
>JAAIGE0101607562.1_pt1 | contig 10140 bp, 17 predicted proteins | sample 6487951 | NCBI WGS metagenome assembly JAAIGE01 (sample SAMN13974128, study PRJNA590717) | phyllosphere metagenome | biome: tomato field; feature: multiple bacterial spot infested tomato fields; material: tomato leaves; isolation source: leaves from tomato fields | host: Solanum lycopersicum ... | reverse complement strand
TCCAGCCCCAGCTGATCGTACTTGACCTGGCTGGCCAGTGCGGCCTCCATGGTCAGATCGAACTTGGACATGTTGGAGGTGAAGATGGCCAGCTGGTCGGCCATCACCGGGATACGGTAGTAGCTGGCCACAATCGAGCAGGCGTCGTAGAAGCGCTTGAACAGCAGGTCGTACACCGCGATCTGGTACGGTGCGTAGAGCAGGAACTGCGACTCCCGCGCTGCCGGGCGCTGTACTGCGGTGATCGCCTTGAGCTGGTCCAAAATCCCCTGCATGGCATTGAGCGCACCACCGATCATGTTGATCGATACCTGCAGATCACTGGACACGTTGCCCGGATGCAGATCGCTCAGGGCCAGGCGGTGCAGCAGGCCATCGAAGGTCACGATCACATCACCCAACCCGTCGCGGATCATGGTCAGGTCATTGGCGGCAATGCCGTCCATCAGCTCTTTGGGGCCGGACAGTTCCTGCTGGATGATGCCCAGCTGACGCACGGCGATCTGCGCCAGGTCATCACGGCGGAGCGCGGCGTAGTTGCCGACGACATCATTGAGGTGTGCGTTGTACTGCAAATGCGTGGGATACATAAACATCCTTAAAGGTTAGGTGAGTCATCAGGGAGGGACTCACCCTCCACATGTGATGGAGTTAGGCAGTCGGAAAATACTCGGTTTATTTGACCGTATGGTCCGGATATGCGTTGTCTAGATATCGCCGGAGTTCTACCGAACGACTTTCGCCGAACTTACGGACTAGACGCGAATCGCATCCATCAAAGCACAGGCGGTCGTTGTGGAGATGTGCCACGATGATGTTCTCGTCAGACTCAAACAGCTCTTGATGGCGTACCTTCACCACCACGCCGACGATTGCTGAACCATCGATCGTACTGACTTGGTCACCTACCTTAGGAATGTAGGCGTGTCCTTGGATGTAGGCATCCAGGTGTGTTTCCAGGGCCGCCCACTGCTCTGCGCGTGCAGCGCTCTGGTGGCGTTCAAATTCCCCAAATAGGTAGCGGACATTGAAGTCTAGGTTTTCCAGTTCGTCGGCGCTGAAGTGACCGAACTTCATATTCCCAACTACCAAACGCAGGTCCGGTACGGTGTATCGATTTGCACTGGTGCCGAGGTGCCCCAATTCGATAAGGAACCCGCAGCTATCTCCCTCCTGAAACGAAGTCTTACTCATGGCATGCGTAAAGGGCTTCAGTGCAGTCACCTGGAAGTTTCTGTAGCTGGAGGCCATATACAGCCAATCCAAGAAAGGTTCTACCAAACTAGCGGCCAGTGGGGAGACTTCCTGAAGCTTAGTTTCGAGGTAATCGGTGAAGGTCGTGGCGGTATATTTATTCACAGCAAAATTCCTTGCGGGTTGGTCTACCAGCAGGTGTTATATGTCTCAAATGTACTTCAATGCAACGGCAAAAAAGCCCACTCCCCAAGCTAGGGAGTGGGTTGTCAAGAGCCATCTTCGCATCAATCAATTGCATTCCATCCCGCAATACTCTCCTAGGACTGGCCGGTCCACCGAAAAGCATTGCAGGCTGAAATCGTAATGGCCGCTAAACGCAGCCAGGCACTGACGCCAGATTCAACTTCGCCACAGAGGACAGGTACCGACACACCGAATAGGCGTGAGGAACTGTGACGCGTACGGTTTAACGACCCTCGGCCTGCCTGACCGAAGGGCGTAACGTAAATGACCGGGTGTTCCGTAAGTAACCGGCCGGAGCCCACGCATGAGCTACCTGTTAATCCACTGACTCAATGGGCTAACAGCTAGCACATTGTCGGCGTTGCATGCTAAGGGAACTCGGGAGAGTATCTCGCATGCAACGCCTAACACGGCCTTATCAGTAATCACAACCTACCTGTGTCGCAAGGACTTCACCGATGTCCCTTAAGGATCAGGTCGGTAGTTAAGGTGGTAGGGTGTCAACTCGGAAAGCAGGGCAGGCAGCGTACTCTCCTAGACTATCGGTACGCGCATTCAAAAAATACACCCTATGTTCTGATTGGTTCTGACCTCTCATCCATATTCCCACTTTCTCTCAATCCCTTTTGGAGTTACTTTCATGAACGATGTTGCCACAGCGCCTGCGCTGGATGAGCGCAAGGAACTGGCAGCCAAGCGTAAGTACGTGGAGATCATCCACGTACCTGCCAGCCAATTGCCGTACCGGATTCACAAGCGTAATACTGGCGTGTGTTTGCGCCAGTTGGAAACCGAAGAAGAGGTGACGACGTTCCTCAAACAAGTGTCGTTGGATTCGCTCAAAGCCAAACCCAAGCGCCGGTTGTCGCGCTGACGGACTACATGGTATTGGAGGGCATGCGTTCCACACAACAAGACCCTCCTTTCCTAGTTATTTTCGTCCGGAGTTATCAATCCCATGGCCAAGTCCACGAAGGGTGCGCAAGACGCAGCAGATGATGGTGGGGCCGCGCCCGCGACCCGCCGCGATCTGGTCAGCATTGTCGTTAAAAGCGATGATGACAAGCCCTACCACATCCACCTCAAGTCCACCGGCAAGCTCATCGCTCGCCTGAAGACCGAAGGCGACATCGATGGGTTCTTGAACCGACTGTCTGAGACCGTCTTTCAATAACCGACACATAGCCCCACCCAACCTCCATGACGGGGTTGGGTGGGGCTGTATGCCGTACGGTTAATCTTTGACCACAGACAGGTGAGGTCGAGCGCGGACCGGGCGCGGCTGATCGTCTTCGCTTGGGATATAACTGGACAGCTCCGACTCATCGACGTACTCATCGATTACCTCCACCTCCTGGCCGGTGGGGTCCAGCATACCGATCTGGTACTGCACGTAATCATGGCCGTGTTCAATGGCAGCCACAACCACTTCCAGATATCCGGTAGTAAACTGTCCCAGGTTCTCCAGGTCCGGTACTTCATCAGAACGCAGGTACGCCAGATCGCCCAACTTGAACTGCGGGATCCGCGAGTGGGTACGCAAGAACTGCAACGGGACGGCGATGCGGATCCCTGACTTTTCCACCGACCACAGTTGCTGGCGATCCAGTCCCAGGCCATCGGCATGGCGGACCAGCTCGGCCATGGTCATGTATCGGCTGGCTTCGGTCAGTTGATTCAGGCGTTTGACATCGTCCGAACAGGTAGCTGCTTTGGTCAACAGTTGGACCGCGGTCTGGTGCAGGTCTTCGTATTCGCTGCGAATGACTTCCGGACCAAATTCGGCGGCCAGCTCCATCAACCGGTCTTGGGTTTGCTCCAACGTCAGTTGGTCAATTGTGGATGAGGACATGGTCGGCTCCGTGAAGGTAATGGAAGTCAGAACTGGGGTGGGTTCTTGACGCAGGCGCGCTAGAGACCAGCGCATGTGGCCGCACAGATCGATACAGGAGGCAATCTCCTCAAAGGCGCAGGCTTTGGTGGTCAGCATCGCGCGACGCGTCTCAGCGAGCGTATAGCCGGCCTCAGTGCGGTAATCGTGGGCACGGGCCCGTGCTGCATGTGCAGACACTGTCCAGACCCAGTTGCCATAGGTGGGGAAGTAGGTATCGAGCGCAGCCAGCGCTTGGTCGGGGGTCATCACACTATCCTTGAACGGCATAAAACAATACGGCGCGGTGACCGCGCCGCACTGGGGTTACTTGGGCGTCGGCGCGCTTTGCGTCTGTGCCTGGATGGCGCGGTCGTAGCTGGCCTTCGTCTGTGGGTACCAGTCCTGCCAGCTCTTTAGCGTGGCACGGTCTTGCACGCACTGGACGGCGTTTGAGGATGCAATTTCGATGAATTGGGACAACGTAACGCCGCTGGGGTCTCCAACATTTCCGGTGCTACCGAAGGAAATGGGACCGAGGGCTGCATCGTTGGCGGCCGGTCCTTGGAGAGCTTCTGCGTACAGGCGCACAGCACCAACAGGCAGCACAGTGTTGTTATCCACTTCAGCAGGGATGTACTTGGGAATTTCATGGACGATGATCTTCTGTTGATCCTGTGCTTTGGCACGGGCGGTTTTCAGGTCAGCCTGCAATGCATCAATCTGCGCAGCCTGTTCTTTGATGAATTGATCCTTGGCTTTGGAGCTGCGGACCATCCATTCGTCGTACTCGGCTTTGTAGGCCTGGTAGTCGGCAACGGCTTGGTCACGTTTGGCTAGCGCATCAGTCAGCTGCGGCTGGAGGATCTTGATCTGATGAGCTTCGCCACGGGCGTAGACGAAGTTGTACACTTTCACACTCGCCCAAATCAACACTAACAGTCCCGCCAGATAAATCCAGGTCTTGGGATTGAGCAGCGCTTTGAGCAGCTTGGCGACATCGATGGCGGGGAACACGGGTGACTCCTGGACGGTATAGGGTTGACTACCCTATAACATACCAAGAAAAAAGATGGATGGCATACAGCCCCTCCTACCTTCGGGTAGGAGGGGACATAGACCGTTACAGGTAGGTCATCAGGTTGTGTCCGGCGGCACCGAATGCAGTATCGACTGCAATCAGAGCACTTTCCAAAACCGGGGTCAGGCGCACCGGCTCTTCGACAAAGAAATACGGCAGTTCCTTGATGCCCTGCGGTAGTGCGCGTGCAGGGTGGGTAAGGTGCACCTTGGAGGTGATCACCCCTGTCTGCAGTGAGGTAACCAGTCGCTTAAGCGCGGTGAGTATCAACGCTTCGCTCAAGGGCAGCGTGTAGACGTTGCTGATCGAAACGCCAAGGCCAGTGAGGCCATCGCGACCACGGTACACTTTACCGACCAGAATCGACGGATGCTCATGGTCGACATTGCGCTGTATCTCCATGGCCAAGACCATTTCGTTGTCGTCGTTATGGATCGCTGCCAGGATGTCGGACGGGCCTGCCTGCAGAACTTCGAGCGTGAAACGCATGATCAATTCCTTTGTGATTGTAGAGGGTAGTTGAATCGGAATGTCGCCTCCTAGAAAGCGGCATTCCGATGCCCTCTCAGCGAGAGGGCAGAGGGGCAGGTAGCTCAGGCCAGTTCACGCTTACCGCTGGCGCGCAGGTAGATGCAGACGTTCAGCAGCACCAGCAAGAGCACAGTGGAACCGGTGCTGACCAGGGCCGTGTACTTCAGGCCAATGGCATACGTGATAGCGCAGATGACCAGCGACTGCGCCAGTGCGATCAGCTGCATGCGGCCAGACATCGCAGCCGAGTTGATGATCTGGCGGGCAACCTGTGCGGAGAAGTCGTCGCGCGCAGAGCCGGCTTCGATGAACAGGAACACGTAGTACGCCAGAACTGCAACGGCAGCCAGGACGGAGAGGGCAGCGAAGATGGTGTCGGCAGTATGCATGGTGAATTCCTTAGAGAGATTGAGGGTGGCGATACGAGGGTGATGCAGGATGGATGGGGTTACTTGCTTTCGTAATGCATCTTGGCGACCTGGACAACGGTCTGGCAGATGACGGCAACAACGAGGAAACGGAACATGGCAGTATCCTTGAGATGAGATTGGGTGGATTGTCCCGTTGTGTTATAGGTCTGAGATTTCTTTGGATCCCAATTAATGCGCCGCTAACTGACGGAAGTGTTTGCGCATCAGGTAGGCCATGCCGCGGGCATCGTGCAGCGCGTTATGGGGAATGTCGCTATAGCTGTCCAATCCTGCGATGTTCTCCATCTGCAAATGCCGTGGGAGCAGGATCCGGGTGCCGGGTCCGGTAATCAGCGCATTGCAGAAGTAGGCAATGTCCTCAGGCCAATCAAACAGCAACCGTTGGACCCGATGGGTCTTTATAAACAGCTCCAGCTTCTCTTGGAACTCTCTGCGCGGAATCTGCGCTTTACCGAGCACGGGCAGTACCTGTTCTTGCACGAACGGATCGATCGACTCTCCGCTATGCTGAATGGTCTCGTAGAACTCGTGGTCCGTATCTTCTACCGGTCCGGTGCGCTCCCCAGTGGCAGTTGGCCATAGCGGTACAATGGCCATCGACAGCAACTCCCGTGTCGGGGTATTCCATTCGCAATCGACGACATAGCTAAAACGACCTGACATGTCACACTCCTTGGGTTAAGTTTCAAAATACCTAATAACTATTAGGCCTGTAGTAAATTTCCATTTGCCACACTAATGGAATAGGACCTCCTCACGGGGGAACCTTACGGAGGGGGAGTCTTTGTGTGATAACACAACTACTACTATTAGGGGTTTGTAAATACCCTATAGACCACTGTGCATAGCTCCAGTAGAGAGCTATGGGACTATACGCCAATGGAGAGCCTATAAGGCTCTCCATTGGCTAATATGCCCTTAAGGGGATTTGCAATAAGACACAAAGACGATCATCACTACCCCTACTCCCGATTAGAGGAGTAGGGGCATATGGCGTTAGTAAGGGCGACTAGCGCGCCAGGACGCACAGCCCCAGATACAGACGATGACGCGATATGTGACCCAAACCCAGGCCAGGGATAACACGATGCCACGCCATTGTAACTGGGGCGCTGCCAACAGTAGCAGTAGCAGCGTGACCACCGGCCATAGGAGCAGGTCGAAACAGGCCTCCCACTTACTGGCGCGAAACGCCTGGAGCAGTTCTCGGCGCCGATGGGTACCTGCGTAGCCGCGGGAGATGGACAGATCGTAGATGATTTGCCAGACGATGGTTGCGACTATGAAAAATGCCAGGAGGTGAAGGATGAGCGGATGCATGATCACGATTGGGGTGCTTGCGCATGGGAGGACAGGAGTGCGGGGTTATGTACCCCACGGCGGATCGCAAATCCAAGACTGGGTTTGCCTTCGACATAGATCAGTACATTGCCTTCAGTGACCGCAATGATCAACGCCTCTTCGTAGATCGGGTAGGCAGCTTTGAAGAACTCGGTGATGTTGGCCTTGAGCTCCGGTTCGCACGGATCCCACAGGGGTTCGGTCAGTGCCACTTCCGGCAGTGGCAGATCTGCGGTATAGTCCTTGGACAACTCTGATCCATACCCGACATGGACGTGAGTGACCCAGTAGGCCAGCGCTGGGGCAATGCGTGCCTCCCAGACGGTTTGTGGGATGGTGCGCTGTTTGGCTTCGTAGCCTTTCTGGACCACCACCCCGCCAATGGACGGAGTCGTAGAGCAGGTGATGTTGACGCCACGGGCGCTGATGCGGGCCAGCGTATTGGGGTACTGGCGTTGCTCTTCGACCTGCCGTAACCAACTGCGCCAGTCTTCACTGTCTTGCACCAGTAGACCCTGGCGCAGGAGTGCACTGAGCCAGCTGCTGAGCCCATTACGCCAGGCCACGATGTCCACGCCGTTTTGAATCTCTAACGTACTCAATGCTGCGTTCATGAGGAGATGACTTGGTTGAGGGTAGATGGGGGCAGAGCCTTTAGATGGCGCCGTAGACCCAGTGCGCTGATATGGGCCAGCAGTAATGCCAGCGATCCGGCCACCGCACAGATGCTCGCGAGCACCAGCCAGACCACCGGGATTGGGAAGACCCAAATACCGGCTGCCGTAAACAGATAGCCGATGACGGCAATCCATACCGAGCGGGTCAGCCACACTGCCATGAGATTGACCGCCAGGATGTTCACTGGGGTTAAGATCGATTCGACAGTGCGAGCGTTCCATTGAAACCGACGGATCTTCACTGTGGTATTCACCCCCAGCGCCACACTAAACAACCCGCCGGCGATGAGTACTCCGGCCATTGCAACATCCTGGCTCATGGCCGTTGCTCCTTCAGTGCTTGGATCGTGGTCTTGCGTTCGGCCAGTACCCGCAGGTCATCCACATTGAAGATGACCCCATGGGCATTGGCGATGAGAAACCGGAACTGCTCACCGACATAGTCCTGATAGCGATTGAGCCGGCGCAGCAGGCCGGTGACCGTATCGGTGCTGGCTAGGCCATAGGACCAGGGCCAGCCGTGGCGACAGCGGTTCCCAGAGGCATCACGGATGAGTTTGAGTTCCAACCCCTCAATTTCCTGGAACTGGATTTGCATCTGCTCGATGCTGACCGGTTTGCGATTGGCGGCAAACTTGGGGTTGATCTTGCCTTGGGTAACATGCGACATGACTTAGCTTTCCTCGTCGAACTCAAATTCAGGACCGGTCATTCCGCCGGCCTGTTCGTAGGTGTGGATCTCTTCCACGCCCACATCATATTTTTGCGCCAGGTAGTTCTTGAAGAAAGCGCCGCGTCCGGTGTACTGTGCCATGAGCTGTAATCCTTAGGGAGATTGAGGAAGGTGTTACGGTGCTGCGTCTATTGCGTACATCAGGTTACCGCTGATCTGGTCGGTGCCCATGAGGGGTAGGGTAAACCCCGATGTCGGCAGATCGTGCGTGATGGGTTGTATGACCATCGTTTGCTCTGAGGGCTCATCGGTTCTGACATATCGCATCAGAAAGCAATGGCCGGTCAGCCGTTGGATTTCGCGATCGTAATACTTACTCACTTCCGGCGATGCTAGAAATTTTGCCGCCGAGGTGCCAGTCTTTGTTATGCGCGTCGCCGCAGGCGGCATAACTAGCACGGCGGTAGTGGCGAGATGGAACGAACCGTCAATGCTGACCTGCCGCCAATCCAGCAATTCCTGTAAGTTAAAGTGCCCCTGCGGATTTTTCGGCGCGCTTTGTTCCAGGCCATCGATCAAGACCAGTTGCAGTTTACCGGCAGTCATCTGCTGGATCTGGTCGATATACTGCTTGAGTAGATCAGCTGTCAACGTGTGCCACTTATACACGCTAATGAACTCAACAGTCCAGCCATACTCTGCGAACCCTGCCAACAAGGTCGCGTGCTTCTCTAACCGCGACACGTCCTCCTCCATCCCGGTGTGCAGCGCGGCCCATCTGGCGTACAACATATCCACATACGCCGCTATGCCCATCTCAGGGGTGATGAACATGGCCAGGTGGACCTCACCTGTTGGCGGACGATTACTGAAGATCGCACCCATCAACAGATCTAGCAGATGACTGGTTTTACGGTCACCGTGCTTGGCTATCCACACGCTCGTTTTCCCTGGCGCCAGCCCACCACCCAATGCTCGGTTGAGATCAGCGTTGCCTGTATTGAGAACAGCCATTGTACATTCCTTGATGATTGAGGGGGGTTACCAGAGATTTAAAGCAGATGCGTTACTGGGGTGCGGACGTGGCCCGTAGCGATCGCCCTGAATGCGGATGGGTGGCTCTGCAGCAGGCGCCGAGGCTGATGCCTCACCATCGAGTGCAGCGTGGCTGAACCACCCCCTAGAGAGCTGCTCATCGGCAAGGTCAAAGTCAACGACTCCGGTATAGAGCGGACGGAAACTGATCATGGCTTCGGACCTGCGATGTATTTGACGGGGTAGTTGGGGAATTGTTCATTGACCAGCGCATCGCAAGCGCGGGTGATCTCACCCCAGCCGTAATGGGCGGCTGCCTGCACTGCTGCTGGCGCTGCGGCGGTTAAGCACTGTTTGAGGACATCGGCACGCAGTTGTTGGTACTGCTGAAATTCCTGGACAGTCAGCTGCGGTACGGTTGCCGCCCCGCGCGGTACTTCGTAGCTCGGGGCCGTGCTGGTAGACGATCGTTGGAAGTAACTGGTCAGTACCAGTGCCACCACCGTAGCTGCGATGAGGCCGCCCACCACCCAAAGGGAGTAGTAGAAACGGCGATCGCCGCCGCGCAGATTGGAATCGTAGTTGAAGTCGGACATGGCTTACTTCCTAGAGACGGTAGTCCGTCGAGGATACAGACTGAATGAGGTTTCTTCGCACGTGTGCACCATGTAGTCCCACACCGGCGTCGGTCCCTTGGACTGTCCTTCTTTGATACACGCCAGGACAAACTCGGCGCGCTGCTTGACCAGTTCCTCCGGTTCGATCGCCGGTACTGGAACCCGCACCACGACCTGTGGTGCGGGTTGGACCACTGGCGGCCTGGGCCCGCAGTTCTTATCGTAAAGCAGTCCGATAACCAAACCGATGCTGGCGATCAGTCCCATCCAGATGGGAAAGGACCTGGATTCAAAGAAACGTCTGAACATGTGTATGCGCTCATTGGAGGGTGATGGAAACTGATAGTGACGCCATAAGCCCCCAGCCGCTTGACGGGACTGGGGGCGATGGGCGTTATACGTCTTGCGCGTAGTGACGCAAGTCTTGCAGGGCGATCAATTCCT
>JAAIGE0100455380.1_pt1 | contig 10141 bp, 8 predicted proteins | sample 6487951 | NCBI WGS metagenome assembly JAAIGE01 (sample SAMN13974128, study PRJNA590717) | phyllosphere metagenome | biome: tomato field; feature: multiple bacterial spot infested tomato fields; material: tomato leaves; isolation source: leaves from tomato fields | host: Solanum lycopersicum ... | reverse complement strand
GGACCTGTACGACCTGCCGCCGGAAGAAGAGAAGCTGATCCCGCAGGTGTGCTCCAGCCTGGACCAGGCCCTGGAAGCGCTGGACAAGGACCGCGAGTTCCTCAAGGCCGGCGGTGTGATGAGCGACGACTTCATCGACGGCTACATCGCGCTGAAGATGCAGGAAGTCACCAAGTTCCGTGCTGCGACCCACCCGTTGGAGTACCAGCTGTACTACGGCAACTGAGTTCCACCGCGGTGATGGCGGAGGCCCCCCCTCCCACCTCCGCCATCGCCGCACATGTTTGATCGCTCCACGGCATCGGCCGGGGAGCGAAGGGGTATTGAGAGAGCACACAGTTCGCGACGCGCGGGCCTGACCTCTCCCACGGGGCGGATGCATCTGCATCGGCCGAGGTCTGCGTAATCGCGAACGCGCGGATGCCGGGGTTGGCATCCAGGTGAATGACACCGCCGGGCGGCGCAATGCCGGCCGGTCTTTTCCACCATTCGGGGTATGCGCATGAAATTGATCACCGCCATCATCCGGCCGTTCAAGCTCGACGAGGTCCGTGAGGCCTTGTCTGCAGCAGGCGTGTCGGGCATCACCGTGACCGAGGTCAAGGGCTTCGGGCGCCAGAAAGGCCACACCGAGCTGTACCGCGGCGCCGAGTACGTCGTCGACTTCCTGCCCAAGATCAAGATCGAAACGGTGGTCACCGACGACCGTCTGGACGCGGTGGTCGAAGCGATCCAGAACGCCGCCGGCACCGGCAAGATCGGCGACGGCAAGATCTTCGTGACCGCGATCGAGCAGGTGGTGCGCATCCGCACCGGCGAGATCGGCGCCGATGCGCTCTGACCCCACCAGCCCCGGAGTTCGTATGAAGACAGCTCTTTTTGCCGGGTGGAAAGCCCGGTTCTACAGCGTGTGCATGCTGATGCTGTTCAGCGCGCTGATGGTGGGCGGCATGGGCAGCGCGCAGGCGCAGTCCGGTGCGCAGGTCACCCCGTTGCCGACCGAGCCGGTCACCACCGAACCGCTGCCGTCGGCGCAGCCGGCCGCTCCGCCGGCCGCTGCCGTCGAGGCCGCACCGGTGGTGGAGAAGGGCGACGTCGCCTGGATGCTGACCTCCACCTTGCTGGTGCTGCTGATGGTGGTGCCGGGCCTGGCGCTGTTCTACGGCGGCATGGTGCGCGCCAAGAACGTGTTGTCGGTGCTGATCCAGGTCGCGGTGGTGTTCTCGCTGCTGACCATCCTGTGGGTGCTGTACGGCTACAGCCTGGCGTTCTCCGGCGAAGGCGCGTGGATCGGCAATCTGGACAAGGCGCTGCTCAAGGGCGTCACCATCGAAACCCTGGCGGCGACCTTCACCAAGGGCGTCAGCCTGCCGGAATACGTGTTTGTGGCGTTCCAGGCGACCTTCGCCGGCATCACCGGCGCGCTGATCGTCGGCGCCTTTGCCGAACGCGCCAAGTTCGGCGCGGTGCTGTTGTTCTCGGTGATCTGGTTCACCTTCGGCTACCTGCCGCTGGCGCACATGGTCTGGGCCACCGGCGGATATCTGTTCGGACTGGGCGCGCTGGATTTCGCCGGTGGCACGGTCGTGCATATCAATGCCGGTGTTGCCGGCCTGGTCGGCGCCTACTTCGTCGGCAAGCGCGCCGGGTTGGGGCGTGAGGCGATCAAGCCGCACAACGTGACCCTGACCTTCGTCGGCGCCTCGCTGCTGTGGGTGGGCTGGTTCGGCTTCAACGCCGGTTCCAATCTGGAAGCCAATGCCGGTGCGGCGCTGGCCTTCCTCAACACCTTGCTGGCCACCGCCGCCGCCATCCTGGGCTGGTCGCTGACCGAGAAGATCATCAAGGGCAAGTCGTCCGCCCTGGGCGTGGCCTCGGGCATGGTGGCCGGCCTGGTCGGCATCACTCCGGCTTGCGGCACCGTGGGTCCGTTCGGCGCGATCGTCATTGGTCTTGCCGCCGGCGTGCTGTGCGTCTGGGGCGTCACCGGCCTGAAGCGCCTGCTGGGCGCCGACGACAGCCTGGACGTGTTCGGCGTGCATGGCCTGGGCGGCATCATCGGTGCCATCCTCACCGGCGTGTTCTCGGCGGCCTCGCTGGGCGGCCAGAAGGGTGGCGATTACGACATCGTCCACCAGGTCGGCATCCAGGCGCTGGGCGTCGGGATCACGGTTGGCTGGATCGGCGTGGTGTCGGTGGTCGGGTTCCTGGTGGCCAAGCTGGTGTTCGGCCTGCGCGTCAGCGAAGAAGCCGAGCGCGAGGGCCTGGACATCACCTCGCATGGTGAAGCTGCGTACGAGTCCTGAGCATGCACACCCGCGGCCGCGCTGCCGCGGGTGGCGCCACGACCCGGCCGGGACTGCCCAGCCGGGTCCGTTTTCCCCCGCCGCCCGTTGGGCGCGGAACCACTGCCGAGGTGCCTGCATGACCAGCCCCACGCCCGTGACTGCCGGCGCGGATGCACGCTGGATCGGTGCGACCCGCCGCCGTCCGGCCTCCATGGTGTCTCCGTACGCTTCGCTTCGCGCGACATCGATGCAAGGCGCTGCCGTTTGCACTAAATTGGTGCAATGGTGACGTCCTCTTCCATGCCATCACTGGACAGCCTGGGCACACCGGTCGCCTGGGCCGACCGCGAGGGCCGCGTGCTGGGCGTCAACCCGGCGTTCGCGCGCTGGCTCGGGGTCAGTGCACGGCGGTTGGTCGAACAGCCCCTGGCCGCGCTGGAAGTGCAGGGCGACGCGTTGGCGCGCTTTCTGCTCAACGACGAACGTGACGTCTTGCGCCTGCACCGGCTGGCGCTGGGCCTGCCCAACGATGCGCCGCGTTTTGCCGAAGGCTGGCTGTCGCGGCTGGACGATGGCGGCTGGCTGCTGGAAACCCACCCGGTCGACGAATTTCCCGCGCTCGATCCCACCCACGCCCTGCCCAATGCCTTGAGCGCTGCGCTGAAAGGGTTGGCGCACGAGCTGCGTAACCCGCTGGCCGGGCTCAAGGGCGCCGCGCAGCTGCTGGCGCGCCGCGCGGCCGGGCGCGACGAAGACGAGCGCGAGCTGATCGAGCTGATCGGCACCGAGATCGAGCGCCTCAACACCCTGCTCGAACGGCTGCTCTCGCCCACCCCGGCGCGCCCGCACGACCGCCTCAACATCCATGTCGTGCTCGAACGCGTGCTACGCCTGGCCGAAGCTGAAGGCGGCTGGTCGGTGCAGGTGCAGCGCGACTACGACCCCAGCATTCCCGACATTCTGGGCGATGGCGACCGCCTGACCCAGGCGGTGTGGAACCTGGTGCGCAACGCCTTCCAGGCCGGCGCCACACGCGTGACGCTGCGCACCCGCGTGGAGCATGGCCAGCGCATCCGCGACCGCGTGCATGCGATGTCGCTGCGGCTGGAAATCATCGACGACGGCGGCGGCGTGCCGGAAGAACTGGCCGAGCACCTGTTTCTGCCACTGGTCAGTGGCCGTGCCGAAGGCAGCGGTCTGGGCCTGGCGCTGGCCCAGCAGGTTTCGCGCGAGCACCACGGCACGCTGACCTATCGCTCGCGTCCGGGCCATACCGTTTTCACCCTGCTGCTGCCCGAGCTGGCCGGCGATCACGACAAGGAGCAACCGCATGGCTGAGGCCGCCGCCGTATCCCATATCTGGGTGGTCGACGACGACCGGTCGGTCCGTTTCGTGCTGTCCACCGCCTTGCGCGATGCCGGCTATGCCGTGGACGGCTTCGACAGCGCCGCCGCCGCGCTGCAGGCGCTCGCCATGCGGCCCACGCCGGATTTGCTGTTCACCGACGTGCGCATGCCCGGCGAAGACGGCCTGACCCTGCTCGACAAACTCAAATCCAAACACCCGCACTTGCCGGTGATCGTGATGTCGGCCTATACCGACGTTGCCAGCACCGCCGGTGCCTTCCGCGGCGGGGCGCACGAGTTCCTGTCCAAGCCGTTCGACCTGGACGACGCGGTGGCACTGGCCGCACGCGCGCTGCCGGACGCCGATGCCGGCGTCGAAGAAATCGTCGCCACGCGGCTGGCCGAGGGCTCGGCTTCGCTGATCGGCGACACGCCCGCGATGCAGGCCTTGTTCCGCGCGATCGGGCGCCTGGCGCAGGCGCCGCTGTCGGTGCTGATCAATGGCGAAACCGGTACCGGCAAGGAGCTGGTCGCGCGCGCGCTGCACAACGAATCGCCGCGCGCGCGCAAACCCTTCGTCGCGCTCAACACCGCCGCCATCCCGGCCGAACTGCTGGAAAGCGAATTGTTCGGCCACGAAACCGGCGCCTTTACCGGGGCGACCAAACGGCATATCGGCCGCTTCGAACAGGCCGATGGCGGCACGCTGTTTCTGGACGAAATCGGCGACATGCCGTTGCCGCTGCAGACCCGCCTGCTGCGCGTGTTGGCAGAGAACGAATTCTTCCGCGTCGGTGGGCGCGAATTGATCCGCGTCGATGTACGCGTGATTGCCGCCACCCACCAGGACCTGGAAGCGCTGGTCGAACAAGGCCGCTTCCGCGCCGATCTGCTGCACCGCCTGGATGTGGTGCGCCTGCAGTTGCCGCCACTGCGCGAACGGCGCGGCGACATCGCGCAACTGGCCGAAAATTTCCTGGCCATGGCCGGGCGCAAGCTCGACATGCTGCCCAAGCGGCTCTCGTCGGCCGCGCTGGAAGACCTGCGCCAGTACGACTGGCCCGGCAACGTGCGCGAACTGGAAAACGTGTGCTGGCGCCTGGCGGCGCTGGCGACCTCGGACATCATCGACGTGGTCGACGTGGACGCCGCATTGGCGCGCGGCGGCCGGCGTCACCGCAGCGGCCGCAGCGACGGGCAGTGGGACGACATGCTTTCCAGCTGGGCCGCGCAACGCCTGAGCGAAGGTGCCCAGGGCCTGCACGCCGAAGCGCGCGAGCGCCTGGACAGGACCTTGCTCGAAGCGGCCCTGCAACTCACCCAGGGCCGCCGCGCCGAAGCTGCTGCCCGCCTGGGACTGGGCCGCAACACGGTCACCCGCAAACTCGGCCCGGGGCGCAAACGCCGCTGATCTGGGGCCAACGCCCCTCGCCGATGGGGACGGGGTTGGGGCGAGGGTGCCGGCCGATGAAAGCGCGAGTGCCCGCGCACCTATCCAGCGATGCCTTGATCGAGCCGAGGCCGCCCGACAGTGCCCGCGGCAAGCATTGATCAGTGGTACGCCGCCGCATGCGGCGCTGTCGATGACGCCACCGCAACCCTGCCGTGCCGACGCCGTCGTCCGGGCAGTCACGCAGCGTGCCTGGCGCCTCGCACACCATCCGACAAGCCGACCCGGCACACCGACCCCGTACACTCCTGTGCCGCCAGCAGGCCCATTTCATGACACGTGAACATGCGCCCGCATAGGTTTCCAGCCTGATCAGGAGAACTGCTCGATGCGTTACCGGTCGCCCACGATCGTTGCCCTCACCGCGCTGGCGCTGGCCGCCTGCAGCAGCACGCCACCGCCGCCCAAGGCGCCTCCGCCGCCAGCGGCGCGGATCGTGCCTGCGCGCCCGGTGCAGCAAGCCGAGGCCGCGCTGGCTTCGGCCTCGGGCAGCCTGGTCAGCGGCCGGGTGGTGCTGGTGCCGGCGCTGCAGGGCATCCGCCTCACCGGCACCATCGGCGGCCTGCGTCCGGGCGGTGTGTCCGGATTCCATGTGCACGAACGCGGCGATTGCAGCGCGGCAGATGCCAGCAGCGCGGGCGCGCATTTCAACCCGGGTGGCGCGCTGCACGGGCGTGCCGGTGGCGGCGCGCATCATCTGGGCGACATGGACAATCTGCGTGCAGACGCCGAAGGCGTGGTGCATCTGGACATGATTCTGTCCGGCATCAGTCTGGGCGATGGCGCCCCGACCGACGTGGTCGGCAAGTCGCTGATCGTGCATGCCGACCCCGACGACTATCGCAGCCAGCCCAGCGGCAATGCCGGTGCGCGCCTGGCCTGCGGCGTCATTCGCGTCACCCAATGGGGCACGCCCCCTTCGCAGCCCTGAGTCGGGGCGTCAACGGCTGCAGTTGCGGCCTTTCTTCAGGAGTACTCCATGCGCATTGTTCCGACCACCTTGTTTCTGGCCACCGCCCTGGTGCTGACCGCGTGCAAGCGCGAGGAACCAGCGCCGGCCGAGCCGGCACCCGCACCGCAGGCCAGCACCCCGGCCGAAGCGGCGCACGGTGGCGAACATGCCGCCTCCATGGTCACCGAGGCGGCGGCCACCACCACCGCAACCGCCGAGCTCAAGCCGACCAAGGGCAATGACGTCAAAGGCACGGTGACGTTCAAGACCGTCGACGGTGCGCTGCGCGTCACCGGCCAGCTCAGCGGCCTCAAGCCCAATACCGAGCACGGCTTCCACATCCACGAAAAGGGCGATTGCAGCGCGCCGGACGGCAGCAGCGCCGGCGGCCATTTCAACCCGTCCCAGTCCGATCACGGCAACGTCAGCGCCGAGCCGCACCATGGTGGCGACATGCCCAACATCACCGCCGATGCGCAGGGTAACGCCAGCATCGACGGCCCGGTGTCCAGCAACGTCAATCTCGGCAAGGCCGACCAGTTCGATATCGCCGGCCACGCGGTGATCGTGCATGCCGATGCCGACGACTACAAAACCCAGCCCACCGGCAACGCCGGCGGCCGTCTGGCCTGCGGCGTGATCACCACCGATAACGCGCAGGCGGCGACACGTTAAATCCGGAATTCCTCGGCCGCGATTGAGCGCGGCCGAGGAAGATCAATGCGTCGCTGACACTGGCTCTACCATGTGACGAATGCGACTTTCGATTTGCGCGCAATTTGCAGGGCTTGAATCACAAACATAGTTGACGCGCTCAATCGGACGTCGCTGACCACTTGCCTCGTCTGTGATCGTCTCGCTGCGCGTACGGACTACCGAGGGGGCCCATGGGTGCGGTGGCATAAACATCAGCCACGTCGTTACATTTGGCTGCTCGAGTTGGTCGGATGCGAGGATTTGCCGCATGACCTCCTTGAGACTGGTCGTGTAGACCGCTAAACCCGGTGTGTCCTGCTGATCTTTGCTCAATTCCACGTCATTTCGTTTCGGCACACTCTCGAAAAACTGTTTGGCGTGCGCGTACTCCATGGGGAGGGCGTCGCGAACAGTCGTTTTGAGATCCGAATTGAAAGGTGGAGTTTTTCGCTTCGCTCTTTCCGCTCTTGCTGATTTTTCCAGATCTTCCTGACTTGGGCGGTCTGAAAAGTTGAATTGTTCTGTCGTAAATGCGGTTTGTGTTGGCGCGGAAGGTGCGTTGCACGTGAAGCGCCATTTGCGCGCGGCATCGAGCACGGCATTGTCAGCGTCGGTATAGCCGCTACTTGCTTTTAGACTGACGTCTGCACTGCCATTGGCGCTACCGCCTGGGCGAAGGTTGAGTTCAACAGATCCTCTCGCGTGCTCGCGTCTTAGTTGCTCAGGATAGACAGGCCGGTGGTCTCGCCACGAATCCATATCAAGTTTGCAGCGCGGCGCAGGAATCCTAACAGTCAGCAATGCTGTTCCCGGAGTGGCCTGGCAATGGTAGCGCCACCGTTTCGCGGCAGTCATAGCTGCACGATCGACTAGCCTGTTGCGAGATGACCTGGTAATGGATGTGTCTTTGACTTTTCCGTCCTTATCAATGGTGGCAAGCACCTCTAGTGTCATCTCGTAATCGAGGTGCAAATCGTATGAGTCCAGCGCGACAGGCGAAGCAGCCATCGAATCCGCGTCGACGGTGCAGTTAGACGAGGTGGGAGTAGGCTCCGCTGCATGGACTAAGTCGCATGCGCAGAGCCCAGCGATTGCTAGCACTCCAAGTCGCAGGGAATATGAGTTGCGTTTCATCGTTATTCGTCCTTGAACTGCAAGTAATCCGCGGGAATGATCAAGAAGCGCTAGCTGGACAAGGCCTGCCGCGGATCCTGGCCCGGCTCGATATGCACGTACAGCACGGGCAGCCCATGCGCTTCCAGCACGGCGGCCATCTGCCGCTGGCGTGCCAGATAGTGCTCATAGACGCCGCGCAGGCGTTCGCAATCTTCGCGGTCGTGCGCGTAGTAATCGCACCAGCCTGCGGGATCGAACAAGGCGATACGCACTTCGCCATCGATGTAGCGCAACACCGGCTCGGGGGGCTGCTCCAGCCACTCTTCGGTGTGCGGCGCCAGCAGTGCGGCTTCGATCAGCGGCCACAGCGGCGCCAGGCCCTGATTGTCGTACTGCATCGACATCATCGCCGCCAGATCGTTGGCGGTGAGATACCGCGCATGCTCGATGCGGGCGCCGAAGCTTTCCTGCGCCAGCAACGCGGTATCGGCCTGCGCCATTCCCTGGGCCAGCAGCACTTCCTCCATGGCGTCGGCCACGCCGGCAACCGTGTGCGGGTCGCCCGACAGCAGGAACGGCAACACGCGCAACCCACCGCCGGCCAGTTGCGCATCGGCCTGGAACGGCAGCGGGATCTCGCCTTGCGCGTCGGCACCGAAGGCCAGCACCCGCGGGCCCTGGTCGCGCCCGGGTGCACGCGCCTGCAGCTCTTCCAGGCGCCGATGCAGCGGCCAGCCGGGCCGCAACACTTCGGACGGATCGAAATGCGCCAACGCCACGCTCAATTCCAGATCGCGGACTTCCGGGATCCATTGCGCCAGGTCGCGGCCGATGCGTTCGGCCAGCATGCCGGCCTGCGCCGGCGCCAAGGCGCCGCGCTCGGGGGCGCTTCCGCCGGTCAATTCCAGCGCCAGCACACCCATGGCGGTTACGCCGTGTTCGGTCTTGCTCATGATTCGCGGTTGGCCCATCACGGGGTCGAAGCTACACTGCGGCCATTATGCCTGCCGGCCCTGTGCAGGCCATGTCCCCGAGTCCTCCATGCCAGGTCAACCGATGCCCGCAGCCCGTCCCGTCGCCATTTTGGGCGGCGTTCGTATCCCGTTCTGTCGTCAGAACACCGCGTACGCGGATGTGGGCAACCTGGGCATGTCGGTGCGCACGCTGGGCGCGTTGGTCGAGCGCTTCGGGTTGCATGGGCAGCAATTGGGCGAAGTGGCGATGGGCGCGGTGATCAAGCATTCCGCGGACTGGAACCTGGCGCGCGAGGCGGCGCTGTCGTCGGGTCTGTCGCCGCTGACGCCGGGCATCACCCTGCAGCGCGCCTGCGGCACCAGCCTGGATTCGGTGATCACCATCGCCAACAAGATCGCGCTGGGGCAGATCGACTCGGGCATCGGCGGCGGCTCTGACACCACCTCCGAAGTGCCGATCGTGTACGGCAAGAAGTTGCGCGCACGGCTGCTGGCCGCCAACCGTGCCAAGGCCACCGGCGACAAGCTCAGGGCGCTGCTGCGTGGCTTCAAGCTGGCCGAGCTCAAGCCCGAGTTCCCCGGCGTGGCCGAGCCGCGCACCGGCAAGAGCATGGGCGACCACTGCGAGGACATGGCCAAGGAATGGAACATCTCGCGCGATTCGCAGGACGAATGGGCGGTGGCTTCGCACCATAAGCTGGCCGCTGCCTATGAGCGCGGTTTCTTCGACTCGCTGATCGCGCCGTTCCGCGGCGTCTCGCGGGACAACATCCTGCGCGCGGACACCTCGCTGGAAAAACTCGCCACGCTGCGCCCGGCCTTCGACAAGACCTCTGGCCGCGGCACGTTGACCGCGGCCAATTCCACCCCGCTCACCGATGGTGCGGCCGCGGTGCTGCTCTCCAGCGAAGCCTGGGCGCTGGCGCATGGCCACACGCCGATGGCCTATCTGCGTGATGCGCAGGTGGCGGCGGTGGATTTCGTGCATGGCGAAGGCCTGTTGATGGCGCCGACCATTGCGGTGCCGCAGATGCTGGCGCGTCAGGGCCTGACCCTGCAGGATTTCGACATCTACGAAATCCACGAGGCCTTCGCCGCGCAGGTGCTGTGCACGTTGCGTGCCTGGGAGAGCGAGGACTACTGCCGCAACCGGCTGGGCCTGGACGCGCCGCTGGGCCGCATCGACCCGGACAAGATCAATCCGCTGGGCTCGTCGCTGGCCACCGGCCATCCGTTCGCCGCCACTGGCGCACGCGTGGTGGCCACGGCCGCCAAACAGCTGGAAGAGCGCGGCGGCGGCCGTGCATTGATTTCGATC
>JAAIGE0100169072.1_pt1 | contig 10143 bp, 15 predicted proteins | sample 6487951 | NCBI WGS metagenome assembly JAAIGE01 (sample SAMN13974128, study PRJNA590717) | phyllosphere metagenome | biome: tomato field; feature: multiple bacterial spot infested tomato fields; material: tomato leaves; isolation source: leaves from tomato fields | host: Solanum lycopersicum ... | reverse complement strand
TCGACATCGTCATCGCCCAGGCCGACCTTGCGCGCCATCTGGCGGATGGTCAGGCAGCGCTTGCGCTCGTTCTCGATCGCTTGCTGCTGCTCGGCTTGGCGTTGCTGCTCGGCCGCGCGCTTCTCTTCTTCGGTCATCACAGGTTCCTCTTGGGTAGTGGCCACGGCGGCCGGTTGCTCGGCAGGCGCTTGGGCCTCCCGGACATTGAATTGGGTTTGGAAGCGGGGACCCTTGTACTCGGCGGGGTTCTCCGCGTTGCGGGTCTTGGCCCCGTCGTCGAAGCCGATCGGCACCAGGGAGAGCTCCAGGGGCTCCCAGTCCATGGCGCGATAGGTCGGCAGCTTGTCGTCTTCCGCCTCGATCACCTCGTAGCGGTGCACGGCGTAGCCGACGCTGATGTTGCGGAGGATCCCGCTCTTCACATCGCGGAAGATCGGCTCCACCTCCTCGCGCTCGCTGAAACGCACCAGGGCCCGGCCTTCGCCGCCCTCGATCCAGGCGCGCTCCACCACGCCCAAGACGTCGTCCAGGTCGTAGGTGCTATGAGTGTTGAGCAGCGGCGCGCCGTTGTTCAGCCGCTCCAGGCGGACCGAATCGGGCGACAGGTCCAGCTCCTCCATGTAGCTGCCCACGTCCCAGGCCCAGCGGCGGCCTTTGGCGCCGGTGGTCCATACCAGCTCGACGGTGCGGGCCTCGGTATCAACGGTGCCGGGGCGCACCGCGGCCCGCAGCACCCGAAGCGGGGTCTCATGCGTCTTGGGAGTCAGTGCTTCCGGCATCGGATTTACTCTCGTCGGTTTTGTCGTCGGTGGAATCGGTGCTGGCATCCGCCGGGGTGGCGGCGCCGGCGGTGGCCACGCGGCGCGGATCGCAGTCGAGGATCAGCCCGTGCTTGTCCAGCAGGGCGTTGTTCTTGGCGATCTGCTCGGCGTGGGCGTCGGGATCGGTCACCCCAAGCTCCCGCAGTCCGTCCTGCCAGGTGGTCAGGCCGTTGCGGATGCGTTCCTTGAGGTTCTCGGTCTCCTCGCTCGGGTTCACCATGTCGCGGCGCGGCGGCACCCACTCGGCGCGGGCATCCTCGAGGACGCCGCCCGGCAGCAAGGCCTGGGCCTCCATGAACCAGCGCCACACGCCCTCGCACAGCTGCGGGATCAGCATCCGCCACTGCCACACGTCCACCCGGCGAGCGAAGTGCAACCAGCCCATGCGGCCGCTGGAGAAGTTGACGCCCTTCAGGTCGCCGGCCAGCAGCTCGTAGGGGACACCCAGGCCCACGGCGATCGCGTGCAGGCTCTGCCAGCTGTAGGGCTGGTATCCGTTGAAGGTGGGCGGAGTGCCGAAGCTGACGCTCTCACCCAGGCCCAGCTCCTGCACGATGCCGGGCTCGACGTGATCGATCAGCGGGGACTTGGTATTGCTGGTCGCCTGTTCGCCCTTGGTGACGAACGCCGCGAAGCAAGCCGAGATCTTGGCCTGCTCCATCACGGCGTCTTCCATCTCGTCCAGGCTGCGCATCCGCTGCATCACCGGCGCGAGCCAGGTAAAGCCACGGGCCTGGCCCGGCCGCTTGGGCAGGTACAGGTGGATCACGTCTTCCGCCGGCACTCGCTTGGACGTCAGGGAGCCCCAGGCAGCGTTGGCGCCGGGATGCTCATCGAAGAGCCAGTAGGCGACCCGGCGGCCAATGACGTCGAACTCGACGCCCTGGATAACTCGGTTCGCGCCAATCGGCCCGTCCTTGCTCTCGTCGAGGAAGTCAGCCTCCAGCATCTGGATCTGCAGGGGGACCGGCAGGCCGTCAGAGCTGAAGCGGCGGCGGCGGCGCAGCAGCACCTCGCCATCACCCGCGGCGGCTTCCAGCCCCTTGTGCTGCAGGCCGTAGAAGTTCTCCAGCCCATCGGCATCGCAGACAGTGGTCTCAGCCCAGACACGCCAGAGGTCGCCCAGCTTCTTGTTGGCCCGGTCAGATCGGGCCAGGGGCCGGGGCACGATGCCCGCCCCGACCACGTTGTCAGCGATGCCGGTGATGGCCCGCTCGGCGTAGGGATTGTTCCGGCGCAGGTCGCGCGCGCGGTTGCGCAGTTTGGCCAGGGCCGGAGCGTTCTCAGCGTTAGCATCAGTGCCGGTGCTGCGCCAGCCCTCATTGCGGCGTCCGCCGGCGGCACCTTCGAAGCGCCGGGTGAGCATCTCGCGCACGGTGTCGGCGCGGGCTTTCTTCAGGCGCTGCTCAGCACGCTTCGCGGCCAGGCCGGGGAACCAGTCGTCGATCACACCCATGTCAGTGGCCTTTCGAGAAGGAGGCGTAGCGCCGGCGGTCGTTGGGTACCTGGTTGCCGCCCAGATCGCGCTCCATAAGCGACAGGATGCGCATCATCTCGTCGAGCGATCGGTAGGTGACGCGCCGGCCGTTGAAGTCCACCGTCAGCGCGCCATTGGCGATCGCCTCCTGCAGCGCCTGGTGCTGTTCGCGGGTGAAGGCCATGGTCATCGGTTCCAGAAGTCAGATTTCTTGCGCGCCCGCTCGCGGGGCTGTTCGGTTGCAGCGGTGTCGCCGCCGGCTTGGGGGGCGGCCACCAGGGCGTTCAGGTCCAAGCCAAAGCGCTGCTGGCTGATCCGCAGCGCGGCCAGGGAGTAAACGAAGCAGTCGCCCGCCTCGTTCCGGCGCCCTTTGTTGTCCCACCGGTACTGCTGCACGCCACCGACCAGCTTCAGCACCTTGCTCTCGGCGGTCATCTGCTTGACCTCCGCCTCATCGCAGATGAGGTCGTTGGCTGGCAGGTGAACCACTTGCGGCTGGGATATGCCGGCCTGGCTCTTCGCCACGTCCAGCGGCAGCCGTAGGCGGCTGTAGATCAGCTCTTTCGCGTTGTCGGTACCGACCGTGGTCAGGTAGACGCCGTGCTTGTTGCGCTTGGTCGGGAAGCTCGCAATCGGCTTGCCGTAGATCGGCGCGCCGATGATGGGGATCATCCAGAGCACGCCGTTCTTCTTGCTGTCGTCGCAGACCTGATCCATGTAGTGGCCGCCGGCGTCCCAGCACCAGCGCTCGACCTTCATCACCAGGCCGTCGGCCCGAGTGAACTGCCGGTGCAGCTCCAGATCGCGCTTGCGGCGCAGCTCTTCGCCGGCCGGGTCGCCCATCAGCACGAAGCGGTAGACCAGCCAGCACTCCTCGTTCGGGCCCCAGGCCCAGACGCGGCCCTCATAGCGGTCGTCCTGGGTGTCGCCGCCGCCGGTAAGCGCCACGGCCTGCGCCGGAATCTCGCCCTGCCAGACCTCACGACGGCCCAGCAACGTGTCCCATTCCAGTCGCTCGCCCTGATCTTCCTCCCAGGTTTCGCCCAGGGTGGTGTTGACGAAGGTCTTCAGGTCGCTACGGCTGCCCTTGGCCTGGAGGAAGTCCTGGGCGATGCGGCCCCAGGACACGAAGAAGCTGTAGGCCGTCCAGATGTGAAAGCTCAGCGACTCCGGGGTCGGGATCGGCTGGCTCTCGGCGTCAAAGAAATCGAAGCCATCGCGAGTCCAGATGCCGGTCTTCTCACATACCCAGCGCGCCACACGCTGCGCCTCCAGCGCCTCCGGATAGCGGATGATGCATCCTGTCACCTCGCAGACGTACCAAGCGTCGTCCGGCTTGTCAGGGTCCCATTTGATGCCGAAGGAGCAGTCCTTGCCGCCCCACTTCAGGTATTGCTCGGCGCCACAGTGCGGGCATGGCAGGTGAAAGCGGAACAGGTGCGGCGACTTTTGGACGGCGCCCTCGATCTGGCAACCACCCCGGTCGATGGGTCCGCGTAGCTTCGGCGTGCTTCCGCGGATCGACTTCGGGAACGTCGAGCCCTGAATTCGCACGTCACCCAGGACCAGGGGTGAGCCTTCCTTGTCGATGTCGTGGTCGAACGCCGCCAGCTCGTCATAGATGACTGTGTCGGCCGAGATCGCCCGGTAGTTCTTCGCGGCCTTGCCGCCTCGGCACCACAGCTGCTTGCCGTGGCTGAATTTCTTGATGTCGAGCGTGTTATCAGGATGCTTCTTGCCGTTCCAAGGAGCCAGCTCACGGACAGCGCCTACATCGCGGACCATGGTCTGAATCTCAGACTTCATGAAAAGGTCCGCGCTGCCATCGTCGGGTAGGAAGAACGCGATGTGCCGACGCTTGTGGGCGATCTGATAGGCAGATAGCGCTAGGAGCATCTTCGAGTAGCCAACGCGGGCGGACTTGATCACGTTGACGACGCGGATCTCGTCATTGCCCATCGCATTGAGGATCGCCACCTGGTAAGGCAGCGTCTCCCACTTCCCCTCCTGATAGGAGGATTCACTGGAGAGGTAGAAGTTGTCATCGTCGGCCCATGCTACTGGGGTCTGCGGCGCATCTCGCTTCAGCGAAAGCAGGCCAGCAGACATCGCGGCTTTACAGGCCTCGATCTGACTCAGCGATAAACTCGTCATGCCACTCCGGTAGGCGATCCGCCGCCTGGGCGATGGTGTTGCGTGCCTTGGTCAGCTCTCGGCTAATAGAGTCGAGTTCGCCCGGCGTCAGGTCGGGATGTCGACGGCGCAGCGTCATGACCACCGTGTCGAAGATCGAGCCGGCGGCCGGGATGAATTTGGCGAAGGCAAAGGAGATGAAGTCGGCCGGGATGAGCCGCTTCTTGGTCACTTCGTTCTTGAGTTCCTGCGCCTCGGACTGGGCCGCGGTGAGGCGCAGCCGCTCCTGCATCAGGCGGTACTCGATGAGCGGGTCGATGTCGCCCTGCTCCGGGTCCATTTCCGGTTTGACCTGGCTGTTTCCTAGCCCCCGAAGGTGGCGGATGTAGGCCAGCCGGCAGGCTTCGATGTCATACCCGCCTTTTCCCTTAGACCCAGGCAATACGCCGTCTGTAAGGAGATTGCGCACCTGGCGATCACTGAGATCGAGGTGCTTCGCCACTTCGATCTGAGTTGCCATGAGATGCCCAACCGGAACCGGAAACGGAAGTCCTGGAAAAAGTCTGTGAATAGAGAAAAAACGAGGCTCGAATCACCCCCAATGGGCCCTCCCCCGGGAAGGACCCAAGACCCCCACCCCGCACCATGGTGGTGCGTTGCTATCGGCGGCGGGTACGCAGGGCCTGGGCCATGGCTTCCTCGAAGTGGAACGCGAGTCGCTCATTGGCCACACGCTCGCCGATGCCGAAGAAGTCCAGGCGCTTGCGATAGGTCGGCTTGTCGACGAAGGCCAGGAAGATGCTCAGGTCCTCGCGCTTGCGACCAGTGCGTCGGGCTATGCCGATGGGCTTGCCCGCCTTGGTCAGCACGAAGAACGACTGAGCATTACGCTTGGCCAGGCTGCGCTTGCTGTCGGTGGCGTTGGCGTTGTAGCCCGTCTCACCGAAGCCTCGGATGCCTGACAGCGCCTTGGTCAGCTGGCCGCGCTTGATGTTGCCGTACTGATCGAGGTCAGCCCCTGCACCTGGCACCACGTACTTGCCGGCGGGCAGGATGCCTCGCGCCCTCAGCATCGCTTCGCTGCGCTTGTCGGGGCGATCACCACCGTAGACCTCGGGTGCCAGCCACTTGGTGGCAGGCGATGACTTGTCCGCCTCGTCCTTGATCCACACCCTGGCCAGCAGCCTGTCCTTGCGAGCAGGGATCAGGCGCAGGCTGTTCAGCGTCCAGTTGGTGGGGCGGTCGAACACCGTGGGCATCTCTGCCTCAATGGCAGCCTTCACGTCCTGGGCAGTGCGGGTGAGTGCGAGCGCTGTAGCAAAGGGGATCTGCCGCTGCTCAAGGTCGGTCAACTCGGAGAGCTGGTCAGTCAGGCCCTGGGCGGTGATCTTGATCATGGATAGCCTCAGCCGGCCATTGCCAAGCCTGCAAACATGCCGAACACTACCGCGGCCAGGATAACCAGCGTAAGCCCTAAGTCAGGCCCTTCAGGCGAGATCCTTCGCATGGGCGGAGGCGCGGGAGGCGGCAGCTTCTGGGATTGCTCGCTCCAGTCTCTGATCGGGACCTCAACGCGATCCCGATTCTTCCAGCACCCGTCGGCATCGCCGGAGCAGCGAGGCCATGGCTTTTCTGGCATGATCATTTGCCATCCCAACCCAGCTGCTTCAGGTCGCCTTCCACGCGCTTGATCCGCTGATTTATCAGGTCAAGCACCGGGCGAAGCGCTGCAGCATCCATCTCGTCGTCCTGATAGCTGCCAAGGATTGCGGTACGGAATCCACCCTTACGCTCGGCATCGTCGTGCAGTTTCTTCAGCCGGTCGCGCTCGTGGAGCAGCGTGGTGGCTAGCTTGATCTGCTGCTGATTCATGGGTATCCCTCCAGCGGCGGCTTATCACCACCCCACTGAGCGGGTAGCGTGCAGGACGAGACCTGTAGTCTGTACAGCTTGGCCGGCAGGTCCATGGCGCCGGACTCGAAGCCGGGCGCTGCGACATACACCGTCTGGGTGCCGGACCGGCATTCCCAGGTGCGCCCGAAGTAGCCGAGGCCAGTGCCGAATACCAGCAGGGCGACGCAGGTCATTAGCCAGCGAGCGCCGCTCTTGATCTGTTTCATGGGTTCGCCCTCGATGCGCGGCGATGAGGCAGCTTGCGCCGGTCCCGGCCATCCATCAGGGCGCCGATGCGACGGTAGAAGTAGCTGCCGCAGAAGATCGTGTGTGCCAGCACCATGGCGCCGACGATGCTGTTATTGACCAGCTTCCAGGGCTCGAACACCCAGAGCGACACCAGCGTGACCAGGTAGAGCAGCGAGGCACACACGATGTGCGCAACCTCGGCCCGGTCGTCCTGCCGGTAATCGCCTCCCTGCCAAACGAACCAGCCGCATCGTGCGACTACCAGGCTGTAGGTCAGCATGGCGAAGATGGTGATCAGCAGCATCAGCTTGCTCCTGGCGGGCTGAGTCGACTCGCCCACGCCTTGGCCTTGTCCTCCAGGATCGCGATGACCGGGGAGGCTGCGAAGCCAAGGACCATGATGTAGCCGTAGTGGACTTCACTGGTGACAGGGAAGAAGTAGCCGAACGCGCGCCCTACAAAGAAGGCGGTCAGGAACTTCGTGATGAACATGCCGGCGGAGAACCGGTTCTTGGTGGTCAGCTTCGAGATATAGGCGATCACGCCGCCGAAGCCACCCAGAAAGCCTGGCAGGCACCAGAGCAGGATGGCTTCCAGACTGAAATTCACTGGCTAGCCCTCGCGGTGCGCCCTCTTCCAGGCATAAAAAAGGCCCGCAGATGCGAGCCTATGGATGATGCCGGCGCTTCCCCGGCGGGCAGATGTTGTCGTCCCGGTCATTCGCGACTTCGTGAGACTCATGGGCGCTGCCACCATGCTTGGCATCTCAGGCTGGAATTGAACCAGCTCGCACCCGGGTGATAAGTCCAGGCGCTGGCGGTACGTGACACCTGGCTATCAACCAGGCCGCCGCGAGCCGCCACAGGTCATATGGCCGCTCTACCGATGAGCTTCTGAGATATTTGGATCAGGGGGCCGGTGGTGGATTATCCGGCTTGCTCGGTCAGGTACGCACCAGCCTTACGGCCACCCGATGTTCCAGGGCTTTCCCGAGCCGTCGTTCATTCGCTGCGCATCACCGCTGCGCATTCCCCTGAAACGAAAAAAGCCCCGTCAGATGGCTCTGGCGGGGCTTTAGGCGAAATGTGTCACAGTGGCAAAACTATGCCATTTTGCTCTTCAAATCGTCAAGCGGCTTTTTCGCCAGGCTGGCGGATCCACCGGTCATAGTCGTTCGAGCTGAGTTCTTCAGCGCTCAGCAGGGTTTCCACGACCTCAGCGACCGGGCGCAATGCGGTGCGATCCAGGCCATCCACCTTCTTGGCCAGGTGCGCCCAGACCTCGGCATAGTCGCGAGCCCAGTTGCTGGGATTGATGCGGCAGCCGGTGCGCTCTTCCATGATCATGCACACCTCGCCCGGCGCGAGCTCTTCGCCGCCGCTAACGATCCGCTTGCGGGACTGGATAGCGGCGAGAGCCATCCAGTACGCCCGGGCACGCTGCTTGTCGGTCAGCTTGTCCAGGCCAGAGCTAAGCCACACCAGGCCGTGAGCAACGGACAGGTCATTGAAAGTGGCAGTCGGCGAGTAGAGGTAGTGGCCGAAGTGCTGCACCGGCTTGGGCAGACTGTCGATCGCCTGCATGATCAGGCCGGCGGCCAGCATATGGGCACACTGGTCGGTGCTTAGGCGACGGCCCGGGCGCGTCTCGTGGACGTTGTCACCCTTCTGTCGGGACTTGTATGTCCGGGCCACCTGCTGGCCGTCGTGGTCCTCCAGCATCACGATTACCTTGCCCTCCCCCGTACCGTGCTTGCGGCCCAGCTCGGCCTTCTGCGCGGCAACGGCCAGGACCGAGTCGCGGTTGTGGTGCAGGGAGTCGTGCCAGGCTTGGCGAGCAGAAATAATGCGCATAGATCAGTCTCCGGTGCGATGCGAGCCGCCAGGGCCGCGGCGGTTGTTTTCTTGGTGGTGGGTCTGCGTCCGTTGCAGGTGGGCTATCTGTTGTTCGAGTCGAAGCGTGTAGGCGTTCAGCTGGAATCGGGCGTCTTCGGACTCTAGCGGTAGGCCTGTGACCTTGTCGGTCCATCCCTCGCCATTGCAGGAGCTGCACTCCATCTCGTAGAAGACGCCCTTGGTGACGCCGCGCCCGTGACATGTCACGCAACGCGAAATCGGCTTCGCCTTCCGGGTGAGGTCAGGCCCGTGCTGCTTGCGCATTGGCCCTCCGCTGGATCTCCTCGGTGATCAGGTCCTTCTCGGTCTGAAAACGTGACATGTCACGCTGGGCCTTTTCTTCTGCGGCTCGGTCGATGGTGCTGGTGTCGCGCCAGGCCCTGAACCGATCACCACGGCCGCGACCAGAGCGGAGGCCCTGGGCGGCAGAGATCCGGCCAAAGCACTGACTCCGCTGCTCTTCCAGAACCTGCCAGCGCCGGCGCAGCTCCTCATCAGTCGCAGAGCCTAGGCGGAGAGAAGACAGGGCGTTCATCTCCGCGATCAGCGCGCGGGCGTTTTCCGGAGCGGCCTGGTAGGCCTTGTCGTGGTGGCTGAGCAGCACGACCAGCGAGTGGCCGAGGATCTGCCGGGCCAGGCCGACCAGGTCTTGTGCTGGGTGGTTCATGGGCGGGCCTCAGTAGCAGGCAGGCGGAGATACGCAGTCAGGTGCTCGCGGGCGTCGTGCACACCGCGGCAGACGATGGCCAGGTAGCCCTGGTCGGTCAGGCGCTGCAGCGCGGCGAGCTGGCTGGCCGATACCGCGGCGTCGTGCGGCGGAGTGGCCTTGAACTCGATCCGCATGCCGAAGTACCCGCCCCGGGCGATGTCGACGTTGATGTCCGGCATCCCGGCGCGCACGCCCTGCCCTTTCAGCTTGCCGGCCGTGGCCTTGTGGCGGTGGCCACCGTTGGGGACGTGGTAGATCGACTTCGCCTCCTTGGGGAAGGCCAGCTCCAGCCAGGTGAACAGCTGGGTCTGCTCGATGCCTTCCCAGTCGGTGGGCTTCTTGCGGGTGCGGGTCTCGCGCGGTGCGGCCCAGGGCTTGAGTGCGGCGGTCATAGCGCCTCCAGAAGAAGCTGGGCTAGGACGACCCATGCGGCGGGAGCGAACACCACGCACAACGCCGTCATCCAGAAGCCCTTCGCAGCGGCGATACCGAAGACCCAGCCGCCGATCATCACGAGCTTGAAGAACACTTCAGCCCAGCTCATGCAGCCCCCTTGATCGTCATCAGGCCCTCACTGATCCAGATGGCCTGGGTCTCACCCAGGGCGCGGATCACGTCGCGCTGATCCAGCTCGCCCTGGCGGCGGCCGTCGAGCAGGTCATGGCAGCAGCTGCAGGCGAACACGGCCATGTTGTCCGGGCTCTTCAGGCCCATGCCCTTCTGGCCGCACGCCAGGTGAGCCAGCACCGTGGTCTCGGGGTTGAAGTTGCAGACGCCCGGGATGCGCAGCGTGCATTCCTGGCCGCGGGCGCTGTCGCGGAGCTTCTTGGACTGGGCGCGGCTCATTGGGCAGCTCCCGACCGATAGGCCTGGGCGGTGGCGCGGCGATGAGCGCTGCGGCGGTGGCTGATGGCGATCTGGCCAGCGGTGGCCAGGGCCAGCAGCAGGCCGGTGATGATGAAGGGG
>JAAIGE0101055813.1_pt1 | contig 10144 bp, 5 predicted proteins | sample 6487951 | NCBI WGS metagenome assembly JAAIGE01 (sample SAMN13974128, study PRJNA590717) | phyllosphere metagenome | biome: tomato field; feature: multiple bacterial spot infested tomato fields; material: tomato leaves; isolation source: leaves from tomato fields | host: Solanum lycopersicum ... | reverse complement strand
GTATCCTGCCGCCGTTTATGACTTAAAAGCAGCAATACGCTGGATTCGCCGCAACGCCAAAAGCTACGCGATTGATCCACGGAAAATTGCCGTACTCGGCTTTTCGGCGGGTGGGCAACTCGCAGCGTTGATCGGCACTACCAACCGTAACGCCACCTTTGATACGTCGGGTTCTTCGGATTCGAGTAGTGTTCAGGCTATTGTCGATCTGGATGGAATCCTGGCCTTCATTCATCCGGAGTCGGGCGAAGGGGATGATTCAAAGTCTACCTCGGCGGCTACGTACTGGTTTGGCTATTCGAAAACTGAAAAACCGGAGTTATGGAAACAGGGGTCGGCTTTAACGCACGTGGGGGCTGTAACCCCGCCAACGCTCTTTCTGAACAGTTCAGTAGCCCGAATGCACGCCGGACGGGATGACTTTATCGCCGTCCTCAAGCAGCACGGCATTTACTCCGAGGTACATACGTTTGAAAATGCCCCGCATACCTTTCTGTTTTTTGAACCCTGGTTTACGCCAACGCTGGCTTACATAGATGGCTTTCTGCGACGGGTATTTTCCTCTTCCAACTAATCTGATGAAACGAATTCTGATTTTTGCCTTTCTGTATCTGCTGGCGTACGTAAGTCAGGCCCAAACCGTAACCTACCCAAGCTCCTTTACCGTAGCTGCCGACGGCAGTGGAGATTTTAAAACCATTCAGGAGGCCGTTAATTCCTTTCGCGATCATTCGCAGGTGCGGGTCAGGCTATTCGTTAAAAATGGTGTTTACGCTGAAAAACTCGTCATTCCTTCCTGGAAACCGAACATTCACATTCAGGGTGAAAGCAAGGAAGGGGTGATTATTACGGGCGATGATTTCTCGGGTAAAGCGTATCCGGGTGGTAAAGACGCCACGGGGAAGGATAAATTCAGTACCTATACTTCCTATACGGTGCTGGTGGATGCTCCCGACATTATCCTGGAAAATCTGACGATTCGAAATACTGCTGGTCGGGTAGGACAGGCCGTAGCCCTGCACGTAGAGGGCGATCGATTTATCTGCCGAAACTGCGTGTTGCTGGGAAATCAGGATACGCTGTATGCCGCCCGGGAAGGAACTCGTCAGTATTATCTGAATTGTCAGATTGAGGGAACGACGGACTTCATTTTTGGTAAGTGCATGGCCGTTTTCCAGAATTGCACGATCAAAAGTCTGTCGGATTCGTATATCACTGCCGCTGCCACACCTGCCTATCAAACGTACGGGTTTACGTTTCTGGATTGTACCTTAACCGCCGATCCGTCGGCTACGAAAGTATACCTGGGCCGTCCCTGGCGACCGCAGGCGAAGACGATCTTTATCCGTACGGAAATGGGCATGCATATTTTGCCCACAGGTTGGGATAACTGGCGAAACCCGCAAAACGAACAGACGGTGCTGTACGCTGAATTCCAGAGCCGGGGACCGGGAGCCCGGACGACAGAACGGGCGAAATGGTCGAAACAGTTAACGGCGGCTCAGGCCAAGACTTATACAGCGGAACGGATTCTGGCGGGCGGGGATGGGTGGAAACCCTGGTGATTGGGGGATGACGTGATATCCTACGGTCCTGGTTTCCTGCATTGGTTCCCCGCATTGCATGCGGGGCTATTGAGGTTGAACCCCTTCGGGGTTGGAGGGATCATGGGAAAAGAACAGAAGTTTAAGGTCACTCTTTTCCATTCCAAATTTCTCTCTAAAGCTCGGTAAACCTACCAGGACGCGTTGTCCGTAGCGTCCGCTACGGACGCAAAAATGGGTAAGCTGTACTACCGGGCGGGACGCAACCATACCCCGCATTACATACGGGGCTAATGACATGGAACCCCTTTGGGGTTATGAGGTTTGAATAAGTGCAAGTTTTATCGGTAAAGACATCCCAACTTATAAACGTATATATATTAGGGTTAGTGCATGAAACGATCCGTTCACTTATCAGATTAAGCGAACGGATCGTTTCATGCCCGCACAACCAGGCTCCGATAACAAACTTTCTACTTTAATGAAAAGGCCTTTGCTCCGTTGGCGAAGACGGTCTGATTGGTTTGAACGTCCGTTTTTTGTACGCGAATATCCTGACTTCGTTCGCCGTTTACCGAAAATAGAATCGGCATTTTACCCGCATATTCGACGGAATTAAACGTAAGTTGCTGACTGTTTTCGATAAAGACCAGCGGCTCAACTGTATTCGTTACCAGTTGTACCTGATCGAGACTAATCCCGCGGGCGTCAATGAGTTCTACACCCCGTTCAGTTTCCAGGATCAGGTTTTTCATACGCACCTGCTGAATGGGCATTTCGGGTAATCCTCGCACGAAAACCCCTTTTTTAGCTCCCTGACACACAACATTTTCGAATACCATATTTTTAAAAACGGGCGTGCCTTCATTGACAATGGGTCGCTCGTCGCGGGGGCTGTCGGTCGCGAATTTTACGAAGTAGTACATATCAAAAAAGATGGCCTCCTGAGCAATGTCTTTCATGAAAATGTTGCGGGCGTAGATATGTTCAACCACGCCGCCGCGACCCCGTACGGATTTGAACCGCAGCCCTTTATCCGTTCCCATGAAGGTACAGTTGGATACAAATAGATACCGGGCTCCGCCGCTCATTTCACTGCCTACCACAAAACCGCCATGACCATTATAAACGATGTTGTTACGAATGATTCCGTTTTCGGTCGGAACACCGCGTTTGCGGCCTTCTTCGTCTTTACCCGATTTGATGCAAATGGCGTCATCGCCTACGTCGAGCGAGCAATCTTCTACGAGAAAGTTTTTGCAGGATTCAATGTCCATACCGTCGCCATTGTGAGCGTATTCCGGATTTTTAACGGTCAGCTTACGCAGCGTCAGGTGCTGGCAAAGGAGCGGATGCAGGCACCAGGCCGGAGAATTCTGGAAGGTTAGCCCTTCGAGTAACACCTTTTTGCATCGCAGCAGCACCACCAGATTGGGACGTAGAAAATCCTTCATGTCGGCAAAGTCGGAAAGGGATTTGCCCGACGTCAGAAGCATACTTTTATTCTCCTTACTGGCCGTTTTAAAAGCGACACTCGGATACCAGGTTTTCTGGTCATCGCTCAACACGCCGCCCGAAGCCACTTTTTCCTTCCACTGCGTGTCGGTGAGCTGACGCTGATGCACGGCTCGCCAGACGTCACCGTTACCGTCCACGATACCCTGACCGGTCAGGGCCACATTTTCCAGGTCCGTACCCGAGATGGGCGACTGGTTACGGGCGGCAGCTTTACCTTCGTAAAATCCTTCGGTTAGAGCATATTGTGATTTGTCTGGTGTGAAAAGCAACGTCGCAGCTTTTTTCAGGTGCAGGTTGACGTTACTTTTCAGAACGACCGGACCACTCATCCACAAACCCGCTGGAATCACGACAACCCCACCGCCTTTCTGACTACACTCGGCAATGGCCCGGTTGATGGCTTTCGTATTCAGCGTCAGACCATCGCCTTTGGCTCCGTAGGAAGTAACCAGAAAGGTATCGGCCCGAAAGCGGGGCTGGTCGATCACGGGTAGATGCTCCCAACTATAGGTCTGCTGAGCCTGAGCGAAGAACGACTGTAACAGTAAACCTAAACTGGCCAACCGGAGTAAAAAAGGGATTCGCAACATAGCTGAAAAATTAGCCTTTAGGCATTTTGACTATACAGAAAATAAACGCCTGTAGACGTGTAATGGGTAGTACTCGCCGGCAATAGCGAAAGAATTCGACCGAAGTACGAACGGGTAAGCCAGCGACGCTTACCACACGCGGATGACGCAAAAGGGCGGCTAGGGTCCGCCAATACGGGCGAGTATACTACACGTCATACGGCATGGCCTGGTTGAAAGAAAGACGGTAGAGGCCATACGTGGCCCTTAATTTATTGCCTGTCCAGAGCGTCTATTTCAGCTTTATTGGATATTGTTGCTTAGAAGTGTTTCAAAAAAAGATCTTTTATATCGTCCTGAATAGAAGAAATTTTCTACTCAGCACTACGACCGACTATTAGTCTATTTCTATTCCAAGGCAGAGTAAGCTTTACCCTTTTGGAAATTTGTTATTCACCTAGACTGAGTTTGGTCCTCCTTACTGGCTGTTCGGTAGCCCCTGAGCCTTCCAGGCTGGACCTCTCCACGACTAACGACATCCTGCTCTAGGCCATCGCTTTGCGGCTGTCGTAGGTCGTTCCGTTGCTCAGGGGCGGGAGAGGTTTTCTTCTTGTAACTGTAATCTATTCAAGTTATTAGTTGGTGGTTAGTAGTTGTTAAAAGACAGCCGAAACCTTCATGGACGACTTAAATCCAGGCCCCGTCCTATCGCATTCCATGCCGGGCTCAAGCCGCCTATCATTCCATGGGGCCATCCCATGGTGGCTCCCTCAGCAATGTGGTGGCTTTGAGCAAGAGGAAGTCAGCGGCGTGCGTGCCGGCATGGAATGCATACGGACTGAAAGACCAGCCGTGCCTGCGGGACGAAAGACAGTCCTGGTCCTGAATAAAACAAACCATGGTTTTAACTCACTACTTAACCAGCTATAGTTCACTTTGCTACCTGTGGAGCGTACCAAGACAAAAATTATTCTAAAAAAAAATAAATTTTTTACTGGATAAGTCACATCAATTACGTCTTGTGTATCGAAGGGTCTTTCGATCCCCACCTTCTCAACGTATTCCTAATACGACTTCAGAACTACGCTGATTATGAACAAACACGTACCTACACGCCGCAGGTTGTATGAATACCTGCAGGCTTGCACCATTGGTTTTTTCCTGTTGCTGGGCCTGAGTGTTCAGGCTCAGACCTCCAGAACCCTCACGGGTACCGTCACGGATGAAACGGGAGCCACCTTACCCGGCGTGAGCATTCTTCGAAAAGGCTCGCAGCAGGGAACGACTACCAACGAAGAGGGAAAGTATCGACTCACCTTCAGTGAAGAAGGAGCCACCCTCATTTTTTCTTATGTAGGCTATACACCGCAGGAAGTTGCTGTCGGAGCCGGATCGGTGTTGGACGTCGTACTGAAAGCTGATTCCAAAGCTCTTTCGGAAGTGGTTGTCGTGGGCTACGGTACCCAGAAAAAAGCAGAGGTAGCTACCGCCGTGGGCAGTATTGAAGGAAAAACCATTGCCGATCGGGGTACGGTAAGTCCGTTGCAAGGGGCTCAGGGTCAGATTGCCGGGGTGGATATTTCCGCCGGATCGGGTCGGGCCGGAGCGGGCTACTCCGTACAGATTCGCGGTCAGAACTCCCTGGCGGGTGGTCAGCCGCTGTACGTGGTAGATGGCGTGATTGTTCCCGACATCAACTTTCTGAACCCGCAGGACATCGCCAAAATGGACGTATTGAAAGACGCCGCCTCAACGGCTATTTACGGTTCAAGGGGTTCCAACGGGGTCATTCTGGTGACGACCAAGGGCGGATCAAGTGCCAAAGGTCGCACGACGATTTCTTACGACGGTTACGTGGGGATTCGGGAAGTGGCCCGGATGCCGAATTTCATGAGCGGTCCCGAATTTTGGGAATATCGGCAAAACACCTTTATTTCTCCCGAACTCATTGCCGGACGTACCAACTACGATAACACCATCGGGAGTTTGGGCAATCCGGTCGTGCAACAACGCGTCGCCAATGGCGATTACACCAACTGGCGGGATTTAGTACTGCAGACGGGTACGCAAATGAACCACTGGCTGACTATTTCGGGAGCGAGTGAAAAGAATACCGTACAGTATTTGATTGGTGCGGGTTACCAGAAAGAAAAGGGAAATCTTTTGCAGGAAAGCCTGGATCGCTACAACTTCAAAGCCAGCGTAGATGGCCGGATGAATGACCACTGGTCGGCCGGAATGAGCGTTAACTTCTCGCTTTCCGACATTGAGCGGGGTAGCGATGATGCCGTTCGGAATGCCTTCAACATGGCTCCGATTTTCAGCCCTTACGATGCGAATGGTAATTTGATGTTCCGGCCCGGACAGATTCCGGTACCCAATTCCACGACCATTTCGAGCTTTACCAGTACCGTAAACCCTTTGCTGGAAATTCCGAATACCGAGAACAACAACCGCCGCCTGTTCGGAGTTGGAAACCTCTATTTGCAGTATGCTCTGAATGACTGGCTGGAATTACGCTCGACGTTTTCGCCGAGTGTAAATTTCGAGCGGAACGGTCGGTACTGGGGTTCCCTGACCGGCGTAGGCGATGGCCTATTACCCGATGCCCAGCGTTCCAATGCCCAGTCGCTTTCCTATATCTTCGACAATATCGCGACCATTCGTAAAAACCTTGGCGATCACCGCTTTACGTTTACGGGTCTGTTCAGTATGCAGAAGGACCGCTTCGAAGGCGATGGCCTACGGGTGAATGATCTGCCCTTTAACTCTTCGTACTACAACCTGGGTTCTTCCACCAACCGTCAGTCGGGAACGAGTTACTTCCGGCAGGTGTCGATTCTTTCCTACATGGCCCGTCTGAACTACGTCTTCAAGAATCGGTACTTCGCTACGCTGGCTACGCGTTGGGATGGTTCCTCCAAACTGGCCGAAGGGCATAAGTGGTCCACGTTCCCTTCACTGGCGGTGGGTTGGCAGTTATCGGAAGAAAATTTCCTGAAATCAGCCAACTTCATTTCGGATTTGAAACTCCGCGTGAGTGCCGGTATTGCGGGGAATAACAACAACATCAGTGCGTACGAAAGTCAGATGAACCTGAGCGATCCCACCTTCTACGATTACGGTGGAACGGTTGCTCTGGGCTATGGCCCCAGCCGACTGCCTAATCCGGGCCTGACCTGGGAGCGTACCCGCGAGCTGGATTTTGGTCTGGACTACGGATTCTTCAACGGTCGGATTTCCGGTACGCTGGATGTCTACAACAAGATTTCGCGGGGTATTTTGATGAATCGCGATATTCCCATTGAAACAGGCTGGTCGTCGATTAAAGACAACGTAGGATCGGTACGGAATAAGGGCATCGAGTTTTCGTTACGGACCGTGAACGTCTCGACGAAAAACTTTACCTGGTCAACCTCCTTCAACTTCGCCCGGAATAAAAACGAAATTGTCGATCTGCTGGATAAGAAAGAAGATCTGGTGGGAAACTGGTGGTTTATCGGCCGACCCATCAACGTGAATTACACCTACGTATCTGACGGCATCTGGCAGGAAAGCGAACGCGAACTGGCCGTTAAATACGGTCAGTTACCGGGTCAGGCTCGCGTCAAGGATCTCAATAACGACGGAAAAATCAGTAGTGCGAACGACCGGGCCATCATTGGTCAGAAAGACCCGAAATGGACGGGTGGCTTTTCGACGCAGTTTACGTTTAAAAACTTTGATCTGTCAGCTTCGATGTTTGCCCGCCAGGGAGCCCAGGTGTATAGTGCCTTCCACAGCATTTTCCTGAACTACTCCGATCGGGGTACGAACAAAATCTACGAAGACTACTACATGGCCGATAACAAGGTAACGCCTTCCCGGGTGTCGAATACCTATCCCATGCCGAACAACATCGGTCCTTACTGGACGGGCGTATCGGGCGTCGGCTATTACAAAGATGTATCCTTTGTGAAAGTTCAGAATATCGTATTAGGCTACACGTTACCGACAACGCTGGTGGATAAAATTGGTGTGAAAAGCCTGCGGGTGTATGCCAACGTGCTTAATCCTTTTGTCTGGACGAAGTACAACGGCTTTGATCCCGAATACGCCAGCGGTATTGACCCGACCACGACCTCCAACGTGTCGAATACCACCACGGGTAATATCAATAACACGGGTCCGAGCACCATTACGTATCAATTTGGTCTGAACCTCAAATTTTAAGCGACCATGAAATCCATAAAAGTAGCCGCCCTCCTGATTGGTCTGATGCTGACGGCTGGCGGGTGTAATGATTTTCTGAAGGAAGAAAATAAATCAAATATGGTGTCCGACGAGTACTACGCTACTTCGGAAGGATACGAAAAACTGATCAATGCGGCGTACTCGTCCATGCGAACGGTGTACAGCCAGCCCTGGGTATTCTGTGCGGGAACGGACATGTACGTGGAAGGCCGCAGCCAGCAGCCCGTGGGCCTGAGCGAATACCAGAACCTGATTCCGGATGACGGCGAAGTGCTGAACTTTTACACCAACGTTTACCAGTCCATACAGGTGTGTAATACGGCTCTGTACTTCAACGATAAAACGGCTTCAACGTCAACGCTGGCGAACCGCAAGGGAGAAATTCAGTTTCTGCGGGCTTACGATTACTTCCTGCTCGTGCAAACCTTCGGCGGCGTAGCTCTGGTAACGGATCGATTTACGCAACCCGTGGAATCCTTCTCGCGGTCCTCGGCTCAGGAGGTGTATGCTTTTATTATCAAGGAAATGACCGAAGCCCTGGAACTGGTACCCGAAACGACGCCCAATTTTGGTCGCGTCACCAAGCGGGCCGTTCGGCACATGCTGGCTAAAATTCACCTGACGCGAGGCTACGAAAGCTTCGGAACGGCGGATGATTTTAAAACGGCGGCGACTTACGCGGATGCGGCTATTCAGGGTCAAGGACTAACGCTTTCCTTTGAGGACGTATTTTTCCCCGGCAATGAAAAGAATGCCGAAATTCTTTTCTCCATTCAATGGGACGCCGCTTCGCTGCCCACGGCCAACTCGGGCGGGAATACGCAGGCGGCCTATTTTGGGCCGTATTTTGGTGGTCAGGGTGGGGTAGAGGGCTATCCGTATCGAACTTATACCCTGTGTCCAACAATGTATACGTTCGATCTGTTTACGGAGACGGATGCTCGGTTCGACGCTACCTTCATGATTCAGTTCTACCAGCGGTATTACGATTACTATACGCGTCGAACGGAACGTAATCAGTTGAACGTGAAGTACTATTATCCCCCTAAGTGGGCCAACAGCCCGGCCGCTATTGCCGCCTGGAAAGCCGCCGATCCTACTCGCCGAAATAACGCTGTGGTGTATCCCTATTCAGGAACGCTCTGGGAGGCCAGCCGCACGGTCGTACTGGATAACTATACGCCTTCCGTGAAAAAATTCGACGATCCTTTGGCTCAGTTTGGTAGCAATACCAGCACGCGGGATCTGTTCGTGGCCCGTCTCGGAGAAACGTACCTGCTGGCTGCGGAAGCGTATTTTAAAATGGGTAATCTGGCTCTGGCCGCGGACCGTATCAACGTGGTACGCAAACGGGCCGCAAAATCAGGAGCCGAAACCAGCATGCAAATTCAGTCTTCGGACGTAACCCTTGATTTTATTCTGGATGAACGGGGTCGCGAGCTGGTGGGTGAGTACCACCGCTGGTTCGATCTGAAGCGGACGGGTACCCTCATGACCCGGGCCCGGATGTACAACAAGGACGTGCGGAAGTGGTTTGATAACGGCATCAATCCGTTTATGGGGGCTGGCAATCAGCCGAAACTGCTGCGACCCATTCCGACACGGGCTCTGGATCTAAACCAGGGAGCCTTTGCTCAGAATCCGGGATACTAAGGTTGCTTTCATCGATTCGAACCGATGCCCTACTTTTCCTACATGAGTTGTTTGGGGAAAAGTAGGGCATCGTCATTTCTGTATCTGGCCAAGGGAGGACAGACAAACCCTATAGAAGCATCAACGCTAAACCATTCATTAGAAACAGATGCGGAAATCAGCCGGGTAGATTATACTTGTAAAAATTGCCTTTTCCTGACAGGAAACGGTTTTCGCAGAATCCTTATCCCATATACGATGCGGTACTAAAGCATTCGACAGAACACAGCAAGGTATCCTTTATCCGCATCTCAGATTATACCACGACTTGTAATTTTCAGGAAGTCAACCTGCCTGATCCCGAGCAACACGTATTGAATCCCAGTCAGCTAAAAATAATCGAACGCCGGAATGGCGGTCTTTCTTGGACAGTATACAGGTTGAAACCTTGAGCCGTACGAAACAGGGACACCGGCTCAAAGCTCGGGTTCGGTTTGTTTCTGAGTAAGGGATTAGTATCGGAAAGGTGATACGAACCCCTGGCGAGGGCCCCGGAATAAATACGGAAACGTATACGGCATTGTATGACTTTCGCCCGTCATTTTTTCAAGTGATTCGACCCGGACCATTTATAACGACTATGAATTC
>JAAIGE0101124112.1_pt1 | contig 10149 bp, 7 predicted proteins | sample 6487951 | NCBI WGS metagenome assembly JAAIGE01 (sample SAMN13974128, study PRJNA590717) | phyllosphere metagenome | biome: tomato field; feature: multiple bacterial spot infested tomato fields; material: tomato leaves; isolation source: leaves from tomato fields | host: Solanum lycopersicum ... | reverse complement strand
TAGTTATCGGACAGGTCTTGCCACTGTGCTACTTTCAACGGCTACACAGAATTGTACTTGGGAGCTATCTGGGGCCATCAAACCTGCCACAAATTGGCCTTAGTTAGCGCCCCATTGCTTAGTTCAGTACCTTTGACCCCATGAGGCTGTTGGTCCTTTTCTTGGCGATGTATGTACTGGTGCTCTCTGGGGTACCCTGCGATGCCCTATGCCAAGACGAACCGACAGCGGCCGCCGTAGCGAAGGGGACGCCTCCCCATTCCGATGGACAAGGCGACTGCAAAAGCTGTTCGCCGTTTAGCGTGTGTGCCACTTGTCCGGGCTTCACCCTGCCAGCTCCGGTTTGGGCTGTGCCCGTCACTCGCTTCGTGCCCCCCGCCTCCCCGGCCCGACTGCCGGGGTACCGGGTGCCCGATACGCTGGAAGTAGCGGCGTGTATCTGGCAGCCGCCCCGATTGGTGTAGTCCCTTTTAGGTCGCTCCCCCGCCGCATTGCGCAGCGGGGAGCTATTGACTACGCAAATCACTCCTATCCTTCATGAAAATCATCTTAGTGTCACTTGGCGTGACACTTGCCTCTATGCCTATGGCGTGGGGCCAGCAACGCCTGCACGTCTCGGTGCAGGATGCCACCACCGGCAAACCCCTGCTGGGGGCCACCGTGCGGCTACTACCCGGCAACACGGGCGCGGCGGCCGACGTGGCGGGTAAATTAGCGCTACCCCTCCCGGCCCCCGGCCGCTATGCGCTCGCTTCCTCGTTTATTGGCTACCAAAGCCGGACCGACAGCCTGACGCTGCCCACTACAGGTGACACGCTCACCGTGCGCCTGGTGCCCGTCGAGGGCGAGCTATTGGAGGAGGTGGTGGTCTCCTCTACCCGCAGCAACCGCAGCATTGACGACATTCCGACCCGCATCGAAGCCATTACGGGCGAAGAGCTGGAGGAAAAGGCCAACATGCGGCCGGGCGACATTCGCATGCAGCTCAACGAGAGCACCGGCATTCAGGTGCAGCAGACCTCGCCGGTGTCGGCCAGCGCCAACATTCGCATTCAGGGCCTGGACGGGCGCTATACCCAACTGCTGCAAGACGGCTTTCCGCTCTACTCCGGCTTCGCGGCGGGCCTGAGCATCCTGCAAATCCCGCCGCTCAACCTGCGGCAAGTCGAAGTCATTAAGGGCTCCGCTTCTACCCTGTACGGCGGCGGGGCCATTGCGGGCCTGGTCAACCTGATTACCAAGCGGCCCGGCGAGAAGCCGGAGCTGAGTTTCCTGGCCAACGGCACCACGGCGGGCGGGCTGGACCTGAGCGGGTATTGGGGACAGAAAAGCGAGAAGGTCGGCGTGACCCTGTTTGCTGCCCGCAACACCCAGCGGGCCTACGACCCCGGCCATACGGGCTTCTCGGCCGTGCCGCGCTACGAGCGCTACACCGTCAATCCCCGGCTCTATTTCTACCTGAACCCCACCACCACCCTCACCGTGGGCGGCATGGGCAATTGGGAGAACCGCATCGGGGGCGACATGCAGGTGCTCGACGGGCAAGCCGACCAGACGCACCGCTACTTCGAGCGCAACCTCTCCGACCGCCTGGCCTCCCAGGTACAGTTTGACAAACGCTTTACCCACTCGTTGCTGACCGTGAAGAACAGCGTGAGCTACTTCAACCGGGTGTTGACCCAGCCCGACTACCGCTTTGCCGGGCGGCAGGTGGCCAGCTTCACAGAGGCCAATTACACCCACACCGGGGAGCGGGCCGAATGGATTGGTGGGGGTAACCTGTGGACCGAACAGTTTACGGAAAACGGCGCGGCTATAGGGCGCAATTACCAATACGTTACCACCGGGGCCTTCCTGCAAAACAACTTTAAAGCCACCGACTGGCTGACGCTGGAAACCGGCCTGCGCGGGGACTATCACAACCGGTTTGGACTCTTCGTGCTGCCGCGCATCTCGGCGCTGGTCCGCTTCTCGCCGCACCTGACCTCCCGACTGGGCGGGGGCCTAGGCTACAAAGCCCCGACTATTTTCACGGAAGAGGCCGAAAGCCTGGGCTTTCGCAACGTGCTGCCGATTGACCAGGCAGCGGCGCAGGCCGAAACCTCGCAGGGGGGCAACTTTGACGTGAACTACCGCACCACCTTGTTTGAGGTGCTGGACGTGTCCGTGAACCAGCTCTTTTTCTATACCCGCCTTAATCACGCGCTGGTGCTGGATATCCCGGCCATCATTACGCCGGGCCCAACCAGCGGCGGGTACCAGTTTACGAACGCCAACGGCCCCATCGTGAGTCGGGGACTGGAAACCAACGTGCGCGTGGGCTACGAGGATTTCCAACTCTATGCGGGCTATAGCCTAGTGGATACCCGCCGCCGCTACGCGGGCGAGGACTACAACAGCCCCATTCCCTTAACGGCCCGACACCGGGTCAACCTGGTGGGCGTGTACGAGCAGGAAGGCAAGCTGCGGGTCGGCGTGGAAGCCTACTACGTGGGGCGCAAGCCGCTGTCCACCGGGGAACAGTCGCGCGCCTACTGGCTCATGGGCCTCATGGGCGAGCGGCGCTGGCAGCACTTCAGCGTATTTGTCAACTTCGAGAACCTGCTCAATATCCGGCAAGACCGTTACCAAGCGGTCGTGCTGCCCCCGGTGGAACGGCCCTCGTTCCGCGAGGTATGGGCGCCCCTGGATGGGACGGTCGTCAATGGCGGCCTCAAGTTATTCCTGTAGTCTTTTTGGTAGCTAACTAGTGACCTACGTTGCTGCTAGGTACTGCTGGTAGCCGGTTTCGGGGCCTGCTCCGCCTGCCCCAGGCCGGCATTGCCCGCTACGAGCGTCGCCTGACGGGGGTAGTACGCGTGGGCGTGGGCATCGCCAGCTTTTTCGTGGAATGGTAGCCGGCCCACTGCCTTCCCCTTCTCTTAAATCCTTGCCTTTAATCTATATGCCTGACCCTACTTCATCCGATACCAACGAGGAGCTGAACACCGCCAAGCAGGTGAACCTCGACAACGTGGGCGCGCTCAACCGCGAGCAGCTCACGCCCCAAGCCGCAGCCGAACCTCAGGGCCACGACGTACCCGGCCATGACCACGCGCCAGCTAAAGCCCCCGCGTCGGCTACCCCTAAGCGCCGCCTCACCGCCGACCCGCTGGGTGACTCGTGCTGCGCCGTGCCCGCCAAGCCTCTCACAGGCAACCCGGCTACCCTAGCCGATGCAGCGGCTACTGAAGCGGATGACGAGGAGCATGACCACCACGTGAGAGAAGGTAATCCCTATCTGTTGCCAGGCCTGAGCCTGGTACTGCTGGTGGGCGGTTTAGCCCTCGACCATTTTCAGACGGGCTTCTTCGCGGGCTGGGTGCGCCCACTCTGGTATGGCTTGGCCTTTCTACTGGTGGGCTGGAAAGTCATCCGCTCGGCCATTCAGAGCATTCCCAGCGGCAACGTGTTCAACGAGTTTCTGCTGATGAGCCTCGCCACCATCGGCGCATTTGCCATCGGGGAGTACCCGGAAGGCGTGGCCGTGATGCTCTTCTACACGGTGGGCGAGCTGTTTCAGGACGCGGCCGTGAACCGAGCCAAGCGCAGCATCAAGGCCCTGCTCGAAATTCAGGCTACCGAAGTGACGGTAGTGCGCAACGGGCAGAATCAGGTCCTCGACCCCAACGCCGTGCAGGTGGGCGACGTCCTGGAAATCAAGCCCGGCGAGAAAGTGGCCCTCGACGGGACGCTAAACGTAACGGCGGCCAGCTTTAACACGGCCGCCCTGACCGGCGAGTCGGCCCCGCAAACCAAGCAGCCGGGCGACGCCGTGCTGGCCGGCATGATTAACCTGGAAAGCCTGGTGCGGGTGACCGTCACGGCGGGCTTTCAGGATACCAAGCTCAGCAAGATTCTGGCAATGGTGCAGGACGCGGTGGGCCGCAAAGCCAAGACCCAGCAGTTCATCACCAAGTTTGCCAAGGTGTACACCCCCATTGTGGTGGGGCTGGCCACGCTGCTGGTCTTGGTGCCGCTACTGGTCGTGCACGATTACGTATTCCGCGACTGGCTCTACCGGGCGCTGGTGTTTTTGGTCATTTCCTGCCCCTGCGCGCTGGTTGTCAGCATTCCGCTGGGTTACTTCGGCGGCATCGGAGCCGCCTCCAAGGCAGGCATTCTCTTCAAGGGCTCCAACTTTCTGGACGTGCTGCGCGAGATTGATACCGTCGTGATGGACAAGACTGGCACTCTAACCAAGGGCGTGTTTGCCGTGCAGCAGGTGCAGCCCGCCCCGGGCACCGAGCCCGCGCAACTGCTGCGGCTGGTTGGAGCCTTGGAAACCAAGTCTACCCACCCTATCGCCCGCGCCGTCGTCGCCCACGTGGGGGAGGCAGCAGCGGGCGTGGCGGTGGAAAACGTGGAGGAAATCGCTGGCCACGGCCTGCGCGGCCGGGTGGACGGCCGCGACGTACTGGCCGGCAACACCAAGCTGCTGAGCAAGTTCAACGTCGCGTACCCGGCCGAAGTAGACCAGGTAGCCGACAGCATCGTGGTGGCCGCTCTCGACGGCAAGTACGCCGGCTACCTCACCGTGGCCGACGCCCCGAAGGAAGACGCGGCCCAGGCCGTCCGGGAGTTGAAAGCCGACGGTATCACCAAGCTCGTTATGCTCTCGGGCGATAAGGACAGCATCGTGCAGCGCGTAGCCAAGGAGTTGGGCATCACCGAAGCGCACGGCGGCCTGTTGCCCGAAGACAAAGCCCGGTACGTGCAGCAGTATCTAACGGAGGGCCACAAGCTGGCCTTCGTGGGCGACGGGGTGAATGACGCGCCCGTGGTGGCCCTGGCCGACGTGGGTATTGCGATGGGCGGCCTGGGCTCGGATGCTACCATCGAAACGGCCGATGTGGTGATTCAGACCGACCACCCCAGCAAGATTGCCACTGCTCGGCGCATCGCTCGCGCCACGCATAACGTGGTGTGGCAGAATATCTGGCTGGCCTTCGCCGTGAAGGCTCTTGTCCTAGCGCTGGGCGCTGGTGGACTGGCCACGATGTGGGAAGCCGTCTTCGCCGACGTGGGGATAGCCCTGCTGGCCATTCTCAACGCCGTGCGTATTCAGCGCATGAAATTCTGAGGCGATGCTCCTGCCTATTCGCACGGCGGTTAGCCCGGCCTGGACTACCCTGCTGGGATTCTCACGCCTTCCCGCCGTCGTCATGATTCTTGGCGTAGCGCTCGCCGTGTGGCGGGCACCTGGCTCAAACTGCTGCACATAAGACGCGCTTTTCGACTCCGATTATGTTTTCAGACTGTCCGACCTAGCTCGACCATCTGACTTCTACCTTTCGAAGAACAGTTGGCTAGTGCCGCTTTTCTTTACAACGCACGAACCCTTACTCCGCGCCCTGCATGATGGGGTTCTCGTTACAACGGGATACTGTTGGCGAATTGGTTTTGGAGTAAGAAAGGCTATTTTCGGAGGCACCTTAACCGCCTCTGCTCATGAGCCTGCACCCCCAACCCAGTACGCCGGTTCCGCCCCAAACGCGCCAGGTAGCGCAGGCGGCTTTCCCCCGCGGCAATCGCTATCTGCAGTTGCGCGATACGTTGGGCACCCTCTATGACGACGCCCTCTTTGCCGACTTATTTCCGCAACGGGGGCAAGCGGCCCAGGCGCCCTGGCAGTTGGCGGTGGTGACACTGCTGCAATTCGCCGAAAATCTCTCCGACCGCCAAGCCGCCGATGCCGTGCGCAGTCGCATTGACTGGAAGTATTTGCTGGGCTTGGAGTTGACCGACCCCGGGTTTGACTTTAGCGTCCTGTCTGAATTTCGCCAGCGGTTAGTGGCCGGCAAGGCCGAGGAACGACTCCTTAATCACCTGCTGTCCTGTTGCCAAGACCACCAGTGGCTCAAAGCCAGAGGCAAACAGCGAATGGACTCGACCCATGTGCTGGCCCGTGTCCGGGCCATGAACCGCTTGGAGTGCGTGGCGGAGACTATGCGCTTTACCCTCAATAGCTTGGCCACGCTCCTGCCCGACTGGTTGGCCAGCCACCTCCAGCCGGAGTGGGCCGCCCGGTACGGTCCCCGAGCCGATGATTATCGCCTGCCAGATACCAAACCAGCGCGGGTAGCCTACGCGCAGCAAGTCGGGCAGGACGGCTGGTGGCTCCTAGAGCAAATAGAGCGGGATGACCAGGCCGCTTTGCTGTGGCAGCTGCCGGCCCTTGATATCCTGCGCCGGGTCTGGCTGCAACAGTTTCGCCTGATGGACGACCACCTTATCTGGCGCGTGGAGAATCAGGACGAATTACCTCCCTGCGCGCAACTCATCAGTTCTCCCTACGACTTGGAGGCGCGCTTTAGTCGCAAACGCACCACGACGTGGGTGGGCTATAAAGTCCATTTGAGTGAAACCTGCGAAGCCGACCAACCGCATTTGATTACGCAGGTAGCCACGACCGTCAGCACCGAGGGGGATTCGACTACGTTGCCGCAGATTCAGCAAGCATTGGCTGACCAGTCGTTACTACCAGCTCAGCAACTGGTTGATACCGCTTACGTGAGCGCCGAGTTGCTGGTCCAGAGTCAACAACGCCATCACGTGGAACTAGTGGGGCCTGCCCGCAAAGACCAGAAATGGCAAGCTTTGGCGGGGCAAGGGTATGCGGCAGCGGATTTCCAGGTGGACTGGGATACGCAGCAAGCCACTTGTCCCCAAGGACATCCGTCTCAGTCTTGGATTCACACGCTGGAAAAAGGCTAACCCCGCGTGTTCATCAAGTTCTCCCGTAAGCACCGCGGGCCTTGTCCCGTGCGCGCGCAGTGTACGCGCATGAAACGCCGGGCTATTAAGCTGCGCGCCGATGCGCACTATCAAGCCTTGCAGGCGGCCCGAGTGCGTGACAGTCAGGCCGACTGGCCCTTACTGTATAATCAGCGAGCGGGGATTGAAGGCACCATCTCACAAGGGGTCCGAGCCTTTGGCATGCGCCGTTCGCGCTACGTGGGGCTGGCCAAAACCCATTTACAGCACGTCTTCATCGCCGCGGCGATGAACCTGTCGCGTATCATTAACTGGTTAAACGAGGTACCGTTAGCCCAGACGCGTCAGGCTGCCTTTGAGCGGTTGATTCCGCCAGCAATGGCTTAAAACCAATTCGCCAACAGTATCCAGTTGTAACGAGAACCCCGGGTAGGGGAGGGGGTATCCGAATTGCGCACCTTTTTGGAGCTAATCCACATCATTGAGTTATTCGTTTTAACTGGGCTACATCAGATGCGCTTTTGTATAAGCCACCCACTAGAAGTTGACGTTAACACTTCGTAACTATCCTTCATCTGATTCTGATTGAGCCAGCCGACTTTTGCACCATGACTATTTTGCTCGTCGAAGACGAAACCAGCCTGGCTTCTTTTATCCAGAAAGGGGTAGCTGCCGAGGGCTATGACCTGAAAGTGGCCTACGACGGCATCATGGGCCAGCGCCTGTTTGACCAGCAGCCCTTCGACGTGGTGGTGCTAGACGTAAACCTGCCGGGCCTGAACGGCTTCGAGCTGTGCCGCTACATCAAGCAGCACTCGCCGCGCCAACCGGTATTGCTGCTCACGGCCCTGGACGGGATGCAAGACAAGGAAACCGGCTTCGGGGCCGGGGCCGACGACTACCTGACCAAGCCCTTCGAGTTTCGGGAACTGCTGCTGCGCATCCGGGCGCTGGCCCGGCGCTCAGACGCCTACGGGGGCCAGCACGCGGTGCTGCGCGTAGCCGACCTGGAGCTGGACACCGATGCCCGCACCGTGACCCGCGCCGGCCAGCGCATCGAGCTCACGACGCGCGAGTATTCCTTACTCGAATACCTGCTGGTCAACAAGGGCCGCACGGTCAGCCGCATCGACATTGCCGAGAAGGTCTGGGACCTGCACTTCGACACCAACACCAACGTGATTGACGTGTATGTGAACTTTCTGCGCAAAAAGATAGACAAGGGCTTCGGGCAGAAGCTATTGCACACGGTCGTGGGTGCGGGCTATTTACTACAGGGCTAGGCGCGATGCAGATTCGGCACAAGCTTTTGCTTTGGTTTGCGGCGTTGGTCAGCGGGCTGCTGCTGGTCTTTTCGGGCTACGTATACGTGAGCTCGGCGCGCTTCCGGCAGCAGTCGTTTGCCGGGCGGCTATTACGCAAGGCAGCCGTGACGCAGCAGCTACTGGCCCTCAACGACTCTATTGCGGGCACGATGCTCAACTCGCTACCCGAGCAGGCCGAGCAGGTCTACACGCCGGCTAACGGCTGCCTGTACGCCAGTGCCGACGCCGACTACCTACCGTCGGCCCACCTGCTGGCGCAGGCGCGGCAGCGGGGGCATGTCTACTTTTCGTATCCCTCCCCAGGCCATCCGCATTCCAAGGAGGGGGTTGCGTTGGCTTACCGCCGGCCCAACGCTGACGGCCAGTTTGTGGCCGTCGTCACCGCTTACAACCAGCAGGGCTACGACCAGCAGCAACGGCTGTTCAATTATTTCCTCTATGGCAACCTCGTAGCTGTCGCGCTAGTGGGCGCGCTGGGCCTGCTGTTTGCCACCCGCGCCCTGGCCCCGCTCAACTCCCTGCTCGGGCAGCTGCGCCGGGCCGAAGCCCAGGCGCTGACCTTTCGGCTACGTCCGCAGAACCCCCGCGATGAGGTGGGCAAGCTGGCGGCGGCCTTCAACGACCTGCTGACCCGGCAGGAAGGATTAGTGGCAAGCCACCAGTCGTTTATTGCGCATGCCTCGCACGAGCTGCGCACGCCGCTGACGCGCATCAAGGGCTGGCTGGAAACGTCGCTGGCCTACGACTCGGACGTGGCCAGCCTGAAAAAAGGGATAGCCCAGGCCGTCATCGGACTCGACCAGCTCACGGCCCTGGCCAACGGCCTACTGCACCTAGCCCGTCTTGACGGGGCCAGTCAGTTAGACGGCCAGCCCCTGGAGCTGGTTGACGTGCTGCTTGACGTGGTGGGCAGCGCGCAGCAGCAACGCCCCGGCCAGCCGGTTGACTTGGACATCAGCGCCGAAATAGACGACCAAGCCCAGACTCCGCAGGTGCTCGGCAACGCGCAGCTGCTGCGCACGGCCCTGGGCAACCTCGTAGACAACGCCGCCAAGTATTCCAGCGGCCAGCCCGTGGCCCTGCGCCTGGAAATGGCCGGCCCCGCTGCCGTGCGGCTGCTCATCGAAGACCGGGGGCCCGGCATCGCGCCCGACGAAGCCGAGCGCATTTTCCAGCCCCTGACGCGGGGCCGGGCGGTGGGCGACGTGCCGGGCTTCGGTATCGGCCTGACCCTGGCCCAGCGCATCGTGGGGCTGCACCAGGGGCGACTGCGGCTGTACCCACGGTCGGGTGGCGGTACCGTGGCTGAGGTGTGGCTGCCACTGGCCGCCCCAGCGCCAGTGGCCATGCCCTAGCCTGGCGGCTACTGCGCGGCCACTGGCGCCGCAAACGCAAACGTCACGGGGTCAGGCCCGTCGGCCAGCACTGTGGCGGCAATACGCTCCAGCTGGGCATCGAACTTACGGGCCGTGGCAGTCCCCAGCTCCACGAGGGCGCGGATGTTGGCCGGCGAGGCATCGTCGATGGCCGCGCTGGCGCCCCCCAGGTTTTCGGGCTGAAGACGCACGTACTGGTCGCGGTGGCCGCTGGCCATAAATAGCCGACTCAGGTGGTAGTCCGTGGTTTCCGCAGCCCCGTCCATCATGATGTCGATGAGGGGCCGCACCCAGCCGGCCGCTCCCCAGTTTTTGGCCGTGGCGTAGGGGTAGGGGTTGTGCTGGCCGCCCGTGCCGAGCGAAACGATGAACAGGTCCGCCGTCGTAGGGCCGCCCTGCGCGTTGCACACCTCTGAGAAGGCACTCAGGGCCGGGTTATTGGCAAACACGCTGCCGTCAATCAGGGCGTAGGTTTCGTTGGTTAGCGACTGGATGCGCGCAGCCTCGAAATAGGTAGGGGCCGCCGAGGTAGCCCGGCATACGTCGCGCACCCGAAAGTCGTAGCTGGGGCCATAAAGTGCCGGGTTGTGCTGCGCGAAAAAATGCGCCCGGCGGTGTTCAATATCGTAGGCCGGCACGAGGCAGGGGCGCAGCAGCTGGCTCAGGGGCAAGTCCCCAAAATAGGTACCCAG
>JAAIGE0100231284.1_pt1 | contig 10150 bp, 10 predicted proteins | sample 6487951 | NCBI WGS metagenome assembly JAAIGE01 (sample SAMN13974128, study PRJNA590717) | phyllosphere metagenome | biome: tomato field; feature: multiple bacterial spot infested tomato fields; material: tomato leaves; isolation source: leaves from tomato fields | host: Solanum lycopersicum ... | reverse complement strand
GCGGAACTCGGCGACCTCGAGGTGGGTCCGCCCAGGGCGGACGCCGCCGCGTACGCCGTCTCGCGTCCGGACCCGCAGGCCGCGGGTCGCCTGAGCGCCGCCCTGCGCGAGATGACGGAGGCCGGCATCCCGGCCGTCGCGGGGCTCGTCGCCGAGAACGCGCGACGGGTCATGGCGATCGCGGACGCCCACGGCATCCCGGTCCTCACCGATCGCGACCGGCACGCCGGGATCGTGGCGTTGGCCCCCGAGCCGGGGCGCGCGGGGGTCATCGCCGCCGAACTCGCCAACGCGGGTGTCATCGCGACCGTGCGGGACGGGCTCATCCGGGTCTCCCCGCACGCGGGCACCTCCGACGCCGCCTTCGACCTCCTCGAGGGCGCTCTCGCGGCCTCCCAGTCGGGTCCGATCGTCTCCCCGCCCGCCGCCGTGCTGCCGCTCCTCGGCTGACACGGAGAGTTCACGCATCCGACACATCCGGCGGCGTGTCGCGGCGCCGCCGTGTCGCTCGGGGCGCCTACGTTCATCCCAACGGGCAAAGCGCCTGTTCGAGTCGGCCTCTCACGACTCGTGATCCCAGGTCGACTCGTGACTGCCGGGTGGGTTCCACCCGGGGCGGGAGTGGGTTGTGGCCACACGAGCACCTGAGAAGCAGCAGCACCAGGACGGGACCGCGGACGCGGCCCAGGAACTCCGCACGTACGTGCTGGACACCTCCGTCCTGCTGAGCGATCCGCGCGCGCTGTTCCGCTTCGCCGAGCATTCCGTCGTGCTGCCGGTCGTCGTCGTCACGGAGCTCGAGCGCAAGCGTCACGATCCCGAGATCGGCTACTTCGCCCGCCAGGCTCTCCGCCACCTCGACGAGCTGCGGGTCGAACACGGCCGACTCGACTTCCCCGTGCCGGTCGGCGCCGGCGGGACGCTCCGCGTGGAGCTCACGAACACCGACCCCACCGTTCTCCCCGCGGGGATGCGGCTGGGCGACAACGACACCCGCATCCTCTCCGTCGCGATGCACCTGAGCCAGGAGGGTCAGGCGGTCACGGTCGTCTCGAAGGACCTCCCGATGCGGGTGAAGGCCGCCTCGCTCGGCCTGCACGCCGAGGAGTACCTGGCCGAACAGGCCGTCGACTCGGGATGGACCGGTATCGCCTCGATCGACCTGTCGGGCGACGAGGTCAGCGACCTCTACGACAGCGAGGTGGGTGTCAGCGAGGACGTGCGCGGGCTCCCCGTCAACACCGGTCTCGTCATCCACTCCGAGCGCGGCTCCGCCCTCGGCCGGGTCACCGGCGACGGTTCCTACCGCCTCGTCCGGGGGGATCGCGACGTCTTCGGCCTGCACGGGCGTTCCGCCGAGCAGCGCATCGCCATCGACCTCCTGCTCGACCCGGAGGTCGGCATCGTCTCGCTGGGCGGCCGAGCCGGCACCGGCAAGTCGGCGCTCGCCCTGTGCGCGGGACTGGAGTCGGTGCTCGAGAAGCAGCAGCAGAAGAAGATCATCGTCTTCCGACCGCTGTTCGCGGTGGGCGGTCAGGAGCTCGGTTACCTGCCCGGCGACCAGCAGGAGAAGATGAACCCGTGGGGGCAGGCGGTCTTCGACACCCTCGGGTCCGTCGTCACCGGCAACGTCCTCGAAGAAGTCGTGGCGCGGGGGATGCTCGAGGTCATGCCGCTCACGCACATCCGCGGTCGGTCGCTCCACGATGCGTTCGTCATCGTCGACGAGGCCCAGTCGCTCGAGCGCAACGTCCTGCTGACGGTCCTCAGCCGCATCGGCCAGAACTCACGCGTCGTCCTCACCCACGACGTGGGGCAGCGCGACAACCTGCGGGTCGGCCGCCACGACGGCATCGCGTCGGTCATCGAGACCCTCAAGGGCCACGACCTGTTCGGCCACGTGACCCTCGTGCGGTCGGAGCGCTCGGCGATCGCCGCACTCGTCACCGACTTGTTGGAGGCCGGCGAGCTGAGCTGACCCCGTCCGCACCCGCGACGCCCCCGGCCCATCAGCCGGGGGCGTCGCCGTGTCCGTCGCTCACTCCCAGCGGTAGCCCTCGCCCCGGACCGTCACGATGTGGTCGGCGCCGAGCTTCGCACGGAGGTAGCGCACGTAGACGTCGACGACGTTCGAGCCCGGGTCGAAGTCGAGACCCCAGACACGGCTCAGCAGCACCTCGCGCGTGAGGACGTCGCCGGGGTTGCGCAGGAACTGCTCGGCGAGGGCGAACTCGCGGGACGACAGCTCGACGTCGCGTCCGTCGACGGTGGCGCGACGGCCGAGGATGTCGAGGGTCACCCCGCCGCGCGTGAGGGTGGTCGGCGCGCTCGCGGCGCTGTCGCGCAGGCGCGAGCGGACCCGCGCCATGAGCTCGGCGACCGCGAACGGCTTGGGGACGTAGTCGCTGGCCCCGGCATCCAACCCCTCGATCGTGTCGCTCGTGCCGCTGCGGGCCGTCAGCATGATCACCGGTGTCGTGTCGCCCGAGCCGCGCAGCTCGCGGAGGACGTCGAAACCGTCCATCGTCGGCAGCCCGACGTCGAGGACGATGAGGTCGATCTCGCCCGCCAGCGCGATCTCGAGGGCCTCGGGGCCGTCGTCGGCCCCCACGGCCTCGTAGCCCTCGGCGTGCACGGCGCGCGAGACGAGCGAGACGATGTGCGGTTCGTCGTCGACGATCAGGATGCGGGTCATTCAGTGGCCTCTCGCTGCAGGAGGACGTCGCCGGCGCGGATCGGGGACGGCAGGGCGCCCCGGGTGCCGGTCGGGATCTCCAGGGTGAACGTAGCACCGCCGCCGGGGGTGTCCGCCACGGCGCAGTGCCCGCCGTGCGCCTTCGCGATCGCATCGACGATCGCGAGTCCCAGTCCGGAACCGCCGACGTGGCGCTTGCCGGTGCCACGGTCGAAGCGGCGGAAGATGCGGTGACGGACGGCCGGGGGGATGCCGGGGCCGTGATCGCGCACCCAGAGCTGCGCGCCGCCGGCGTGGACGGCGCTGCCGATCTCGATCGCGGTGCCGGCGGGGGAGTACTTGGTCGCGTTGTCGGCCAGCTGCAGCCACGCCTGCAGCAGGCGGTCGCCGTCGGCGCGGATGACCCCGTCCGCGCACTGCTCGACGCGCCACGCGTGATCGCCGATGACCCCGACCATCTCGAAGACCCGCTGCGTGAGGGCGGCCAGGTCCACGTCCCCCGTCGACAACTGCCCGCCCTCGACCGCGGCCAGCACGTCGATGTCGCCGATGAGGCGTGTCATGCGGTCGAGCTCCGCCATTCCGAGGGAGCGGATCGCCTCGACGTCGTCGGGGTCGGCGGCATCCATCATCTCGAGGTGACCGCGCACGATCGTGATGGGGGTCTTCAGCTCGTGACGCACGTCGTCGAGCAGGCGTCGCTGATTCTCGAACGCCCCCTCGACCGTGTCACCCGAGGGAAGGGATGCCGCGCCCCGCCGTTCGAGCACGGCCCACCCCACGACGCCCACGCCCGCGAGGGCGGGGACGGCGGTCGCGCCCCACACGAGTGCGGTCCAGCCGGCTGCCTGCGGGGCGGTGAGCAGGACGACGACGAACGCCGCCGCACCCACGCCGACGAGGCCCGCCGCGGCGACCGCGAGAAGGATCCCGAGTCCCGGCGTGCCCCGTCGCGGTGGTGCGGCGGCGCTGTTCACGCTCCGATTATCAACCAGGGTGGGTCATCGAGAGGAGGTCGAGCTTCTCGTCGAGCTGCTGCTCGGTGAGCTCGCCCCGTTCGACGTACCCGAGCTCGATCACCGCGTCGCGCACCGTGATCCCCTTGGCGACCGAGTGCTTCGCGATCTTCGCGGCAGCCTCGTAGCCGATGAGCTTGTTGAGCGGGGTCACGATCGACGGCGACATGCCGGCGTAGGCCGCTGCGCGCTCCTCGTTCGCCACGAGACCCGACACGGTCTTGTCGGCGAGGACCCGCATCGCGTTGGAGAGCAGTCGGATCGACTCGAGCAGGGCCGTGCCCATGACGGGGATCGCGACGTTCAGTTCGAAGGACCCGGATGCCCCGGCCCAGGCGACCGTCGCATCGTTGCCGATGACGCGGGCGGCGACCATGAGGGTCGCCTCCGGGACGACCGGGTTGACCTTGCCCGGCATGATCGACGAGCCCGGCTGCAGGTCCGGGATGTGGAGCTCGCCGAGACCGGTGTTCGGCCCCGATCCCATCCAGCGGATGTCGTTGTTGATCTTCGTCAGCGAGACGGCGATGGTGCGCAGGGCACCCGAGGCCTCGACGAGCCCGTCGCGGTTGGCCTGCGCCTCGAAGTGGTCCTTCGCCTCGGTGATCGGCAGTTCGGTCTCGGCCGCGAGCAGCGCGATGACCTTCTGCGGGAACCCGAGGGGCGTGTTGATGCCGGTGCCGACGGCGGTGCCGCCGAGCGGGACCTCGCCGACGCGGGGGAGGACCGACTGCACGCGCTCGATGCCGAGACGCATCTGACGCGCGTACCCGCCGAACTCCTGGCCGAGGGTGACCGGGGTGGCGTCCATCAGGTGGGTGCGGCCGCTCTTGACGACGCTCTTCCACGCCTCGGCCTTCTCCTCGAGCGCCACGGCGAGGTGGTCGAGGGCGGGGATGAGGTCGTCGATCAGGGCCTGCGTGACGGCGATGTGGACCGACGTGGGGAACACGTCGTTCGAGGACTGCGAGGCGTTGACGTGGTCGTTCGGGTGGACGGGCGAGCCGAGTTTGCGGGTCGCGAGGGTGGCGAGCACCTCATTCATGTTCATGTTCGAGGAGGTGCCCGAGCCGGTCTGGTACGTGTCGACCGGGAAGTGCTCGTCGTACGCGCCGGTGACGACCTCGTCCGCCGCCCAGGCGATCGCATCGGCGATCGCGCCGTCGAGGGTGCCGAGCTCCTTGTTGGCGAGCGCGGCCGCCTTCTTGATGCGTGCCAGGGCCGCGATCTGCGTCGACTCGAGGCCGGAGCCCGAGATCGGGAAGTTCTCCACCGCGCGCTGGGTCTGCGCGGCGTAGAGCGCGTCCTTCGGAACACGCACCTCGCCCATCGTGTCGTGCTCGATGCGGTACTCGGTCGGCTCAGTCATGGTCGTTCACGTCCTCGTTTCAGTGACTGTCGTGCGGGGTGTTGAGCTCAGGCGACGTCGCCCACGACGACGTCGGGGATCGCCGTGCCGTCGGCGAGGCGGTAGTTGGCGCCGACGATCGCGACGCGACCCTCCGCGACGGCCTCGCTGATGAGCTCGGACGAGCGCAGGATGCCGGCGACGGTGTCACGGAGGTGCTCGCGGCCGACCTCTTCGGCATCCACCGTCTGCGCCGTGGCGCCCTCGTGGGCGGTGAGCACGCGTCGCACGGCCGGGACGATGGGGGCCACCTGTCGCCAGATGTTCGCGGGCAGGGCGGGCGCATCCGCCGCGGTCGAGTCGATGGCCGCGCGCACGGCGCCGCACTCGTCGTGGCCGAGGACGACGATGAGCGGGACGTTCAGCACGGCGACGGCGTATTCGAGGCTGCCGACGACCGAGTCGGAGACGACCTGGCCGGCGTTGCGGATGACGAACAGGTCACCGAGGCCCTCGTCGAAGATGATCTCGGCGGCCAGTCGCGAGTCGGAGCAGCCGAACAGGGCAGCGGTCGGACGCTGCGCGTGTGCGAGTTCGTGACGGCGTTCGGCGTCCTGCCGGGGATGCCGCGGCTCACCGGCGACGAATCTCCGGTTGCCCTCCAGCATGGCCGTCCAGACGTCTGCGGGGGTCGTCGTGCTCAACGGAGCTCCTCTCTCAGGGTGCGGATCTGGTCGCCCAGGCTCGCGGCGACGGTCTCGGCGGCGCCGCGGTCAGTGGAGGCGGCCAGGCCGATGACGACGGTGTCGGTGCCGGCCGTGGTGGCGAGGGCGTAGTCGATGGTGTCGACGGCGCTGGGGAGGTCGTAGACGTCCCACTCGATGCCGTCGATCGTGGTCGTCCCGGTCGGGGCGTACCCGCCGAGCTCCCGCGAGACCCAGCCCTCCGGCGGGGCGAAGGCCTGCGTCACCTCGACGTAGCCGGTCGACGGCGCGTAGACGACGCGCCATTCGCCGCCCTCGACCTTCGCGGAGTTCACGCGCCATTCGTCGGGCGCGCTGGGGACGATCACACCGTGCCCGGCGGTCCGCTCCGCCTCTGCGGCGGCGGCGGGGACGTCGGCCTCGGGGATGTCGGCGGGGGTGCCGCGGGGGACCCCGAGGTAGACGACGGCCATGATGCCGACGCACACGATGAGCGCGGCGATGAGGTTGCGGAAGGTCTTGCTCGAGCGGTAGCGCTCGGAGGCCGCGGCTTTGCGCGCGGCGGTCTCCTCGGGTGTCTCGGGTCGGCCGAGCTCGGCGACGATGCGGGGCCGGGCCATCAGGACGCCGTCCCGCCGTCGGGACGCGCCTCGTCGAGGCGTCGCTTCGCGCCGAGCAGCCATTCCTCGCAGCGGGCGGCGAGGGCCTCGCCGCGGGTCCAGAGGGCGAGCGACTCCTCGAGGGTGGGGGAGCCCTGCTCCAGCTGTGCGACCACCTGCACGAGTTCGTCGCGGGCCTGCTCGAAGGAGAGGGTCGACACATCCCCGGCGTCGGTCGTCATGGCCTCCATCCTAGTTCGCGGGTGACGGGCCTTCCGCCCCGGCCTCCGACACCTCGCCGGACGAGCGCGCTGCGAAGGAGCCGCGACCGACGGTGACGACGACGTCCGTGCCGACGGGGGCCTGCTCGGCGTCGCGGACGATGGCGCCGCCCGGCAGGTGCGCGATCGCGTACCCGCGGTCGAGGGTCGCGCCCGGGGAGAGGGCGCGCAGCGACGCCCGCAGCTCCGCCGTCGTGCGGGCCGCGGCATCCCATCGCCGTCGCATGACGTCGCGCCCGCGCGACGACAGCGCCACGACCTCCTGGGCTCGACCGGTGAGCATCGACTCCGGGTCGCGCAGCACGGGACGCGAGCGCAGTTGGGCGAGCGCCGCGATGTCGTGCGAGACGCGCTGGGTCAGCCGCGTGCGGGCGCGGCTGCGGAGCTGCTGGACGAGCGCGCGCTGCTCGGACACGTCGGGCACGACGCGCTTGGCCGCGTCGGTCGGGGTCGACGCGCGCAGGTCGGCGACCTCGTCGAGGAGCGGATGGTCGTTCTCATGTCCGATCGCCGAGACGACGGGGGTGGATGCCGCGGCCACCGCGCGGACGAGCCGCTCGTCGCTGAACCCCAGCAGCGACTGCGGGTCGCCGCCGCCGCGGGCGACGATGATGACGTCGACCTCGGGATCGGCGTCGAGGGTGCGGAGGGCGGCGAGGGTCTCGGGGACGCAGCGGTCGCCCTGGACGGCGGCGTAAACGGTGCGGAAGACGACGTGCGGCCAGCGCAGCTCGGCGTTGCGGTGCACGTCCTTCTCGGCGTCGCTGCGCTCGCCCGTGATCAGTCCGATCACGTGGGGGAGGAAGGGGAGGGGCTTCTTGCGTGCGGGATCGAACAGGCCCTCGGCCCGGAGCGTGGCGCGGAGGCGTTCGAGCCGCTCGAGCTGGTCGCCGAGGCCCGTGTGGCGCATCGACGAGACCGTGAAGGTGAAATCCCCGGTCTTCGTGAAGTAGTCCGCCTTGACGCAGGCGATCACGCGGTCGCCGATCTTCAGGTCGTCGGGGGTGCGCTGCAGCGTCGAGGACCACATCCGGAACGAGAGCATGCCGTCGCCGGCGGCATCCTTCAGGCGTCCGAAGACGTGACCGCCCCGCAGGTTCCAGGCCGTGATCTCGCCCTCGACCCAGACCGACCCCCACTTCTGGACGAAGTCGCGGATGGTCTCGTTCAGTCGGGAGACCGAGGTCGGCGTGTCGGGGGAGGAGTCCCGCGGGTGCACGGCGTCCGGCGGCGGGACGGCGCCCGGCTCGGTCTGGAAAGTCGTCACGGACACCCATCTTGCTGCACACGTCCCCCACCCAGCCGGGGCTTCGTACAATCGAGGGGTGACCTCACCTGCCGTTTCGCTGCCGATGCCCCGAATCCCGGGAGCCCGCGGGCGGCTCGTCGACCTCCCCGTCCAGGGCTCCAAGCGCGTCCTCCTCGCTGCTCCGCGCGGCTACTGCGCGGGCGTGGACCGCGCCGTCATCGCGGTGGAGAAGGCGCTCGAGCGCTACGGCGCGCCCGTCTACGTGCGCAAGCAGATCGTCCACAACATCCACGTCGTGACCGAGCTCGAGTCGATGGGCGCGATCTTCGTCGACGAGGTCGACGAGGTCCCGGAGGGCGCGCACGTCGTCTTCAGCGCGCACGGCGTCTCGCCCGCGGTGGTGAACGCCGCCGCCGACCGCGGACTGCAGGCCATCGACGCGACCTGCCCGCTCGTCACCAAGGTGCACCGCGAGGCCGTGCGGTTCGCACGCGACGACTTCGAGATCCTCCTCATCGGGCACGACGGTCACGAAGAGGTCGAGGGGACCGCCGGTGAGGCGCCCGACCACGTCACCGTCGTCAACTCGCCCGAAGAGGCCGACACCGTCGAGGTGAAGGACCCCGACAAGGTCGTGTGGCTCTCGCAGACGACGCTGTCGGTCGACGAGACGATGGACACCGTCCGCCGCCTCCGCGAGCGGTTCCCCAACCTCCAGGACCCGCCCTCCGACGACATCTGCTACGCCACGCAGAACCGTCAGGTCGCGATCAAGAAGGTCGCGAAGGATGCCGACCTCGTCATCGTCGTGGGCTCGGCCAACTCGTCCAACAGCGTCCGGCTCGTCGAGGTCGCCCTCGAATACGGCGCGAAGGCGGCGTACCGCGTCGACTACGCCCACGAGATCAAGCAGGAGTGGCTCGACGGCGTCGAGACCGTCGGTGTCACCTCGGGCGCGTCGGTCCCCGAGGTGCTCGTGACCGAGGTCCTCGAGGACCTCGCCGGCGCGGGGTACCGGGATGTCGCCGAGGTGAAGACGGCGGAGGAGGACCTCATGTTCTCGCTGCCGAAGGAACTCCGTCAGGACCGCTCCGGCCGCCCCGACGACCGTGCCCTCGGGGGACGGACCCGCCCGTGAGCGACGACCCCCGACCGCGACCGCAGTACGGGGAGTACGCGACGCCCGAGCAGCAGCGCGCCGCGATCCGGCAGCCGGAGCCGGAACCGGCGGCACCCGTCGACCCGCCGCATCCGCCCACCGCCCCGGCGACGACCGTGGCGGCCCGTCCGACGCGGATGGCGGACCGCATCATCACCGTGGCGCTCCTGGCCTACGGCCTCGTGACCGTCATCGGCGCGATCCCGCAAGTCGTGGACTTCACGTCGTTCGCGAAGACCTGGATGGAGGTCGCCGGCGTCGACGGCGAGTTCACCAACACGGCGCAGGGCGCGCTGTGGGGCGGGGTCGGCGCGACCGTCTTCGCGGTGGGCTGGGTGCTCACCGCGGGGTTGTCGTGGTGGTCGCTCGCGAGGGGCCGCGCGAGCTGGTGGATCCCGCTCGTCGGCGCCATCGTCACGTTCGTGATCGTGAGCGTCTGCCTCGTGATCCCGATCTTCGGCGACCCGGGCCTCGTGCGGGGCCTCGCGCTCGGTTCCTAGCACCTGGTACTTTTACGGCTGCTGCGGGTGTTCCCTCGCGTGCGTCATCTCGGGAGGGGAATCGTGACCGGCACACCCCGGAGGATCGCCTCCACCGCCGTCGCTCTGGCCGCGACGATCGGTCTGCTTCTGGCCGGCGGGCCCGCCACGGCGGCATCCACTCCCGCAGCGACCCCCGCCGCCGCGACCCCCTCGCCGACCGCCGCGGCCCTGACCGCGGGCACGGTGGCCGTCACCGGAACCCCCGCCGTCGGGGCGAAGCTCACGGCGACCGTCGTCGGGTTCGGCCCCGCTCCCGTCACCGTCGCCTACCAGTGGATGCGCGGGGGAGCCGTGCTTCCCGGCGCGACGGGGGCGACGTACACCCCGGTGGCCGCGGATGCCGGCGCGACGCTGTCGGTCCGCGTGACCGTTGCCAAGACCGGGTACACGTCCCTCGTGCGCACGAGCGCGGGGGTGGTCGTGGCGCGCCTTCTGACGCCGCCGTCCGCCGTCACGATCTCGGGCGCGGGCACCGTCGGCGCCACGCTGACGGCGGCCCCCGGCACCTGGGCTCCCGCGGGGACCGCACTCGCGTACCAGTGGCTCCGCGGCGGCGC
>JAAIGE0100814505.1_pt1 | contig 10155 bp, 9 predicted proteins | sample 6487951 | NCBI WGS metagenome assembly JAAIGE01 (sample SAMN13974128, study PRJNA590717) | phyllosphere metagenome | biome: tomato field; feature: multiple bacterial spot infested tomato fields; material: tomato leaves; isolation source: leaves from tomato fields | host: Solanum lycopersicum ... | reverse complement strand
GGTCTCCCTTCGGGATGACCCTCATCGATGCTCGGATGTCGTCCGGGCGACCATGCCTCGGCATGAAAGCGATCGCGGGAGCAGAACGCTCCCGAAGGCTCCTGGCCACAGAACGTGGGTTCGGGGAGCAAGGAGACGAAGCGCCGCAGGCGCCCGCGTCCCCGGAGCTCTCCAACACGTCCCGAAGGACGACATCCAGGCGCCCACATGCCACCAAGCGCATACAAGAACCCACGCGGCGATGCACGCGTCCGATCGTCGAGCATCGTCCTCCTTCTCTCCACGGCGGCCGGGCTGATCGACGGCACCACATGCCTGGCGCAGACGACGCCGGCCAGAACCGAGCTGCTCTCGAACGGCGACTTCGAATCGCCCGTCGTCGGCGGCGGCAACAACTTCCTCGCGACGCTTCCCTCCTGGACGATCGCCGCCGACAGGGTTCCCACCGATCCCACCGCGGGGTCGTTCAACCTCGTCCGTCCCTTCACGGGTTACGGCACCGGGCCGAGCTCGACGCCGCCCGGCGGTGGTGCGCAGTATCTCGACATCAACGACTCCGGCGGCACGCTGAGACAGACGTTCGACGTGCCGCAGAACGGAACGATCGAATTCGGGGCGTGGTTCTCGCAGAGGGACCGTCCCCAGACGATCGACCGCTCGTTCGTCAGGTTGACCGGACCCGACGGGTCCACCGTCGCGGAAGCGCATGTGACCTTCGACGGCTCGGATCCGATCGATACGTGGAAACGCACCCCCGCCACCACGATCGACGTGGTCCGCGGACGGTACGTGTTCGAGATCGTGATGGGAGATCCCGTCAACACCGACTCCGCGACCGTGCTCTACCGTCCGACCTCCACCACTCCGCTCATCGTGCGGAAGTCGGTCAGGACGGTCGCCGACCCGATCAACCGGCGCAGTAACCCCAAGGCGATACCGGGGGCCTTCGTGACGTATTCGATCGAGGTCGTGAACGACAGCGACGTCGAGATCGACGCCGACAGCCAGATCCTGGAGGACGCGACGCCCCGGAACACCGACGTGTACCTGGGGGACGCCTTCCCCATCGTCTTCGACCCGGGACAGAGCGGCATGACGCTGCGCTACAGCAGATCGGATTCCTCCGACGACGTGGAGTTCTCCTCCGACGGAGGATCGTCGTGGGCCTACGGCCCACCGCCCGGGATCAGCGATCCATCGATCACGAACGTCCGCTTCAGACCGAAGGGCGTCATGAAGGCGAGATCGGCGTACCGGATCAGCATGACCTACGTCCTGCACTGACCGGGAAATGCGATGATGCATGGATGGATGCGGTACAACGCCTGCGGAAGGACGAAACATGAGCAGCATCTGTCCGGGTCTCAGCATGCGCGGCCGCAGCCGCCGCATGTCGCATCTCGTCGACCGTCAACCGGTGGCCGCCGTCGCCGATTCCCTCTCGGCCAAGCCCGAGGTCCTCGAGCTGCTCCGGCGCATCGACGGCATCCGCGGCGACTGCGATGAGGCTCTGGGAGCCCATCCCGCGATGCAGGAGCTCAAGCAGCGGCAGCTCGTGCGCTTCTACAGCGGATACCGCAGCAAGCACAGCATGGTCCGCCGCTTCCAGGTCTTCGTCCTGTCCAAGGGCGACATGGTCCTCGACGAACTTGACCGTCGGACGCGGAAGGCGGACACCGCCGCCACCATGATCCGCTTCGTCGAACCGGACATGGACCGAACGACCGCCCTGATGGACGCGGCGGCTCCGCCCGTGCTACGATCCCGTCTGGCTGCCGCCCACGCGCGGAACCGGGCGAAGCGCGAGGGGCGTTGAGGACATGGGACATCTGAGACGCACCGACGACTCCCGGCGATTATCGGCATAGCCGATCCGCCCGGGACATTCCGCCCCGAGCGGTTCCGAAAAGGAACCGATGCGACATGGCCAACGGCAAGAACGCCGAGATGAAGGGTCACCACCGCGAATACTGGAGCCGGCGACCCGGCCCCAAGGACGCCGGCTGGGGACGTACCTACAAGGACATCACCCATCGCCTCGAACGGCGCGCGGCCTTCCATGAGGAGCGCCGCGCACTCGACGGGACCATCGAATAGACGTCATGGACGGCCGCTCCGGAGCACCGGAGCGGCCGTCCACGCGGCATCGCCGCGCGGTGCCGGGAACACCGGGGTGCAGCATTTCCACAACGGTAATGAAGCATGATCCGGAGACGAAACATGGACACCGATCGCATCCATCTCGACATCGACGGCTTCAAGGAAGCCGTCCTCGCGAGCGCGCCCGGATCCGTGACGATCGTCGTCAACCAAGGGCGTCCCGAGGACGCATACCATCTCGCCTCATGGTTGTCGGCGGTCGTCGGCCGCGCCGGAACCGGTTCGCGCCACCTCGATCTATCCGCCGATGGCGCACTACGCGCCCATCACGGAGGCGAGGTCCAGGACATGACGCCGATGGACGAGGGATTCGTCGTGCTATCCGGGATGGACGATGCATGGATGGCCTCGGCATCGGGCGCGATACTCGCCCGGCAACTGGACCAGGCGCGGTCCGGCGATGCGGGCAAGCGGATCGTGATCGTGCGTACCGACGAGGACCTGTCCCACCTGCTTGCCGACGCCGCCGTGCTTCCCGAGACGACCATCGCGATGGAACGGCGCCTGACGGCACCGTTGGTGCACCTGATGCGCGAAGTCTCGGGATACGACATGATGAGATGCAAGGCGGCGGCCCTCGAGGCGATCGAGCGCTACGACGCGGACTTCGTCCTCGCCGTCGGCATCCTCAACGCGAACTCCTATGCGGTCAGGGTCCGTTCGCTCGACCCGGCCGTCAGCGAGGCCGAGGCACGCCGCCGCTGGAACGTCGCCAATGCGATGGGCCGTCGGGGCGACTACGTGAAGCGCAGCGACGCCGGCAGGCGCCTCGACGAACTCTCGGGCAGGTACCGGGGCGACTGAGCATCATGCGGGGGATCTCCCCCGCGCAGGAACGACCATGCTATCATGGTCGACGACGAACGACGGACCCAGAGGGGAGAACGAGAAGTGACGATCAAGATCGCATGCGATGGCAGCTGCATCCAGCCGGGCGACTTCCGCAAGGGCGACACCACGGACCGGCCGGGAGCGGCCGGCTTCGTCGCCCGGATGCCGGACGGATCGATGGTCGGCAAGGCCACGCATTCGCCCAACGGACTCATCGGCGCCATGGAGGTCCAGGCCCTGCACATGGGTCTCCGGTTCGCGGCCCAGGTGCAGGAGCATCTCCCGGAGCAGCGCGGCAAGCAGATCGAGATCGTCTGCGACAGCCAGTACGCCGTGAACGGCTACAACGAATGGCTGGAGGGCTGGGCCAAGCGCGGCTACCACAAGAAGGGTGGCCTGGCGAACGCGGACCAATGGCGCGAGATCGACGCGCTGAAGCAGGATCTCGGTGATGCCGTGAAGGTCGTATGGACCAAGGCCCACACGGGCCGGCAGGACGAGAACAGCCGCCTGAACCAAGCGGTGGACGATCTCGTCAACGCCGCCGCGAGCGATCAGCGCTCCAGCGACACCACCCATCTGGCCTTCCCGGACGCGCTGAGTCTCCAGAGCCGCTACAGGAGCGCAGGTGCCGTACCGGCCGTATCGACCGAGGACGCCAAGCGTCTCTACGACGCGGTCGCCGACGGAACGCTGGTGTCGGCCGTCCCGGAGACGATCCAGAAGACCTTCGGCGCGGAACCGCAGACGCGGATGACGACCGACGAATTCATGGAAAAGGCCGCCGCGCTCGTCCAGAAGACACCGGAGCCGAAGGCGGAGAAGCCGATCAGCGGCATCCACGCCCAGGCGCTCGCCATGCTCGCCGAAGCCGCCGCCAACCCGGAGATGTCCTCGTTGCTGGCCGCCGGTCTGGAGCTCGCTCTGGACAAGCGCAGCCTGACCGAGCGCTACGGTCCCAAGACCGTCGACGCCGCGCAATCGCTCCAGGCGGCCCTCCAGAAACGCGGCAACGAGCGGTGACGCCACTCGAGGACGTCCCGGCCGAACGACCGGCCCGCGTCCTCCTCGAAGACGAGCGTCCGGCCCGGTCGGGCCGGACGCCGACCAGGTGGGGCGACGAACCCCCACGAGCGTCCCGCATCATGACGGAGGCCATCGATACCGAATGAGCGCCGACCCCACCGAGAAGCCGGCCGTCGGCCGCCTGAAGAAGCTCTGCGATGCGGCCGCCCGCCTCCTGGCCGAACGGACGGAACCGGCCATCACCATGGGATCATCCTCGGCGACCACCAACTGGCGGTGGGACATCGAGACGACCGACCGCGATCTCGGCCGCGGTACGGTTCGGATCCGACTGAGCCGTCATGGCGGAGTCCACCGTCTCTCCCTGCACGAGGAGAGCGCCACGAGACCACTCACGAGGATCACCGAGGACGAGCGTCTGGCACCGGTGGTGCCGGTCGCTCCTTCGAAGGCCTCGCTGCTCGAGACGATCACCCGGATGCGGAACGCGTTGACGTGCTCCCGATCCGCGCTCGAAGAGCACTTCGTGCGCCTATGCGCCGCCCTCGTCACGAGCGCCCACCCGAGCAGCGAGACGTTCAAGATCGTCCGGACGGATCATCATCAAGGCATCTCGATCGAGAGCTACGACCGCAACGGGACGACGATGCGCCGCTGGTCCCACCCGGAGCGCCCCTGTTGGGGTACGCTGTCGCAGGAGGCGATCGACGCTCTCGCGATCCACCGGTCCTCTCCTCCGATCCTGATGATCCACAGCGGCGGCCTGAGCGGTCGCAGCAGATTGACCAGCTGCAGGATCGAGCCCCATCAAAGCGTCCACGGCATCCCGGAGGATCCGCTGGAGAGACTGCGCATGGTCGCGGGGCTCCCATCGGAAGCGAGGCTCGTTCCTCCGATCAGGATCTGATCACGTACTCATGAATACGCTGGTGGACATGAAGCCCACCAGCGCTCCGCGATCAGATCAGCCCGAACATGGACTGCACCATGTGCAGATCCTCCGACATGGGCATCGTATAACCATATCCGGACCCATAGCCGTACATGTAGTCGGTGCTCACCTCTCTCATGCTGAAATTCGGGACATCGGATCCCCAGCCATAGTTCATATCACGACCGGCCAGAGCCTCGTAGCGAAGACCCGCATCGTTCGACTGATACCCCGTCATGCGTATCGTCGATGATCCCGCCACGACCATCGCAAGATCGCCCATCACCCACATGGAATTCGTCCCCGTGACGGTATCCGTGAGGATCTCCTCCCCCATAAGGAACGGAGTATCGGCCGATTCCCTCGTTGCTACGATCTTCTCCATGACCCCAGACATATGCGAGCCGGAGACGATCGTCTTCTCAACGATGTCGTATCCATCCGCACCCTTCGGTCTGGATTCATAGGTCACGTCGTACGACGTACCGGTGAGGCGCTTTCCTCCGACGTATATCTCGTCCTGCCAATCGATATCCATCAGAAGCACGTTTGCGCCTTCGTCGATGAAGAATCTGTCCTTGCCGCTTCCGCCATAGGCGATCGCGCCATCGGAGAGATTGAACACGTCGTCACCTCCGCTGCCCACCATGACGACACCCGAGGCACCTCCCGTGAACACATCCGCAGAATCGGTGCCGACGAGGATCTCGATGCCTCTGAACGTATCGCTTCCGATGTATTGACCGCGAGCAGTGCCGCCCGCAGTCGTCACGGTGAATTGACCGCCTATGCCGTACGGGCCATCCTTGTAGCTCAGTACGTCCACCCCGACCCCACCATCGATGAAGTCGTTCCCGCCGCCGGCGATGATGATGTCCTTGCCGATTCCACCCAAGAGGGTGTCATTGCCGGATCTGCCGATCAGCACATCCGAACCGGCACCGGCATTCAAGAGATGCGCACCCTGACCGGTACCCGCGATGAGAAGATCGTTCCCACTACCGGTATAGATCTGCTCCCCGGACATCACGGTCGAATAGTCGCTGTTCAACATACCGGAAGGACCCATCACGAACGTACCCCTGGTCTCGTTCGTATCGACGATGTTGAACATCGCCGGGGCGGATCCGTTAGCACCCACCGGTCCTACCAGCACGCCGTTCTGGTTCGAATGGGCACCGATCGCTATCGTCTTCTCCAAGGTGCCGAAGCCATAGGATTCCCCGCTCGGATACGCCATCCTGGCATCCACCAAACCCTGGTATCCGGATCCGGACATGCCAGACAGGGAGGTCAACGTCATGACGTCGTACAGACCCCTCATCCCCGGATCGATGATGTCCGATATGTACGGCCCGGTGCCAACGCCCTTCGCCACGATGTCCCCATGGCCATAGCCGAACTGGAGCGTAGCACCCCATCCCCGTCCGATCACCCCTCCACCGACGTATTCCAGTCGGGTCATGCCATCCGGAGTGTAGATGGCCTTCTTTCCGTATCCATTGACCGTCTCATCGACGATCAACGCATCTCCCGCTTTTCTCAGAACGACGTTCGGGGATGGATTATAGTAGCTCGGCATCGTGATGCCCTGCGTCAACTCGAACGCATGCGTACCCCACTCGATGAAGAGTCTGTCCTCGTAGGAACGATAATCGGCCAGATCCAACCGCACCGCAGACAGACCTGCATCTATTTTAACGTGGAACTCGTCGGCATCGTCTCCACCATAGACCTGAGCTCCGTTCTCCAGGAAGAATATGTCCCGACCCGCTCCACCGACGGCTCTATCGGACGACTTCAGATAGAAGACGTCCGATCCGAAGCCTCCATAGAATGCATTGCCGCCGGATCCGATGAATACGTCATTGGAAGACGTTCCCGAGAACTCCTCGATCCCGGATATGCTTCCGACGAGGCGACCGATGGATGCCGTAGCCGCATCGGCCGTACCGGTTCCTCTGCCTCCATCCTGGTTCACGACGATATAGGTCGCTTCGATGTCGCTCGTGTTCACCACTGCGCCGTATCCATACCATGACTGACTGAGATACAGCGTATCGCGACCCTCGCCGCCGTTCCAGATGTCCTTCTCGTCGATGACGTCTCCGTCCTCGTCACGCATGTCTCCGTTCACGTCTCCGGAAGCATACAAAAGATCATCGCCGTCACCTCCGAAGAGGGCATCATTGCCCATCCCACCGGTGAGGGTGTCGTTGCCTTCTCCACCGAGAAGGATGTCACGGCCTCCGAAACCGTAGAGCGTGTCGTTACCGGCACCGCCGGCGATGATGTCGTCGGTATAGATCGTCCTGCCGCCCTGGTAGGTCGTCGATCCGAAAAGGACATCACCCTCGCTCGATCCGACCGCCATCCGGACGCCGGATGAGATCGGCAGCGTCGGATTGTACACAGAGGTGTTCGGCCTCAGCATGAAGGAGTAGGTGTCGGCCACATGAGCCAAACCCGACATGTCGTAGATGTGGCGGACGGCTTCGTTCACAGCCGACGCATCCCCGTTGACGATCGAGAGCAGAGATGCGGTTAGAACGGCATTCAATCCCGGCGCATCCGCCCCGGAAAAACCCTTCCCCCAACGCTGATCGCTGACGTTGTACGTCAGGAACATCCCGTCATAGGAGATGGCCCCATCCGTCGCACCGGGATGATCCTGCATCATCATCTTCGACGACGCGGCATTGGCGGTGAACTTCATCACCGTCTTTAGAATGCCGTCACGGAACGTCTGCCTGTCCACACCCAGGATGGTCTCACCCAGGATGCTATTCCCGAACAGATTCTCCAGATCGGATACGTCGTTCGCGAACGCACGTATCGCAACATCACCGAAGATACGGGTACCCTCGTCGATGACCGAATACGCGATCATCGACCTGACCTGGTCATCGAGTGTCCCCAGACCGCCAGTGCTTTTAATTCCTTCCAATACGTCGGCATCAACGAGATGCGCGAATGCATCGAATGCTATTCGATCCCAAGCAGCCGATCTGGCAGCCTCATGGAGAAACATGCTGATGACGACATTCGCCTGGCCATGGATCTCCGAAGGATCGACGGTTCCGGAGATGTTGGGAAGCTGGTTGATAGGGTTGGATGTCTCCTCAAAGTCGCTCATGAGAAGACGGAGACCAGCAAGAATCTCGTAATCCACGCTATGCGCCTGAATGCTGTACGAGTGCGATATCCTGTCGACTATCTGAGACGCGCTCATGGTACCAAGAGCGAGAAAGATAGGGAACGCAGTCTCCACAGCAGTCCTGAAAGTCATATTCTCGAATATGACGCCATTAGCTCCGGTCAGATAGGAAACAGCTCCAGCGATGCCCCCACCCAAAGACTGACCCGTAACCGTCACATTCCCGGGAGCATAAGCATCAAGCCATGAAGCCCCAGTTATCTGGTTATATACCTTTAGGGCGGCTGCCATTTGCGGAGTGAAAAGATACCCTCCTCCAAGAGGATAACCATACATCACATCAAGGTCGGATCTGTCAAATTCGGCTCTATCAAAAAGCCATTTTGAGACATCCACCTGATATTTAAGCCCTAGCGCGGAAATAGCCCCATTGGCCGCCGCAGTTGCTATTTGGGTCATAAAACCAGCATTATTAAAATCTGTTCCCCTATAGCTTATTATCTTTTTTCCGTTTCCTTCATATGCAGTTGCAGAGAATCCGATATCTACGAAGTCCCTTGAATCAGTTACGTATGTATTCACATAACTGCCTATATTATATCCAGATTGGTTGTCAGAAAGTATGTTCACCTTTCTATCAACTCCACGGTTGTATGCATCCAAAGCGAATATAGCATTCATTACTTGATTAGATGTCATCATACTTTCCTTAGAAACCAGAGTTGAGAAGCGCATATTCTATTTTTTTCTTTTACGCTGCCATTGCAGTATTTATCTGTGACTAAGTCACTATCAGCTTTAGATAAATGCGGCAGAATATCAATAACTTTATTGTCGGTTTTATAATCAGACCTCTGGATTGTCATAGATTTTAATTTTACACTTTCACCGACATTTTCTTTCCATTTTTGCAAAGAAAACCTGGCGAAAGTATTTGGCCTACTGATATCGCTGAAAAAACCGAAATCAGGGAGCCTATCCCTTGCCATTTCGACTTTCGCCCCATCCTCCAGATACTTCTGCTTCGATAGAGGTACCCAAGGAGCCTCCATATCCCAGTCGAAGAACCTACCGGCCGAAAGAACGAAGAGAATACGACCGTCCGAAAGCCGAAGCGGAATTGCCTCCATCTTGATTCTCACCGGACGCGTCTGATGGTCCTCCTTCGTGATGGGTTGGATTCTGGCGACCACGGCCGATCGCCCCGTCACGATCCCCGAAGGCGTCTGAACCTTGGCCTCAATGACGTAATGACGGATCTCCGATCCCTCGCCGTATCCGCCATCGTTGTTCAGATCGCATCCCACGGTCGACAAACCGACGGCGAGCGCCAGAAAGAGCTTCAACCCCATCACGGAAATCCCCCTTCGGAGAAGACCGTAACGTGTTATCAGTGATTGCGCCAGAGACGGTTCGGAAACCTCCGACAGGGACGAAAACCATGATGACGATCGCTCCGACCGACACCGCCGGGCTGTCCGCCTTCGGCGACCTATACTGGCTCGACGAGCTCCAGCCGCTGCGCGGCCTGGAGAACGCGCCGAACGGGATCGTCGAGACGCTTCGGTCGACGACGATCGCGAACGTCGACCAGGTGCGCATCGTATCGGGCCTCGACCACGGATGCTCGCCGATCAAGGCGACCATCCTCACGATGCCGGTACAGGGATCGATCGACGGCGCGACGCTCCTCGAGGCCGTCTGGGCCGGTTACATGCTGTCCCTGAAGACCACGATGGACGCCGGGCACGAGGACGCCCATGTCGGTGACGACGAGGATGCGATCGCACTCGCCGACGCCATCGTCGCCCGCCTCGGCGCCACGGCCACGCCGAGCGATGAGATCTACGGTTCCGGCGGCACGTTCCTCGAACTGCTCGAGTTCACCTACGATCCCGAGACGCGCGTCCTGAGCGTCGATCCCTGCATCGGCAGCTGATCCACATCCCCCTTACGCGAGTACCGAACCCATGGACCGTCGACACCGCTCATACTACGTCGTCCCATCCGTCTCGATCATGGGGCGCGCCGTCGCCGAGGTCATGTTCGG
>JAAIGE0100857614.1_pt1 | contig 10157 bp, 5 predicted proteins | sample 6487951 | NCBI WGS metagenome assembly JAAIGE01 (sample SAMN13974128, study PRJNA590717) | phyllosphere metagenome | biome: tomato field; feature: multiple bacterial spot infested tomato fields; material: tomato leaves; isolation source: leaves from tomato fields | host: Solanum lycopersicum ... | reverse complement strand
CGAGGCCGGCTGCACGCCCGCGCAGCTGGCTCTCGCATGGCTGCTGCAGCGCGGCGAGCACGTCATTCCCATCCCGGGCACGACCAGCGTCGATCATCTGCTGGAAGACCTGGGCGCGGCGGAAGTGCAACTGCCCGCCGACGTGATGGCGCGGGTGGAGGCGCTGATCAACCAGCAGACGGTGGCCGGCCCGCGCTACAACCCCCAGGGCACGGGCGAAGTGGATACCGAGTCGTTCTGAGAACGTGGAGACGTCCGCGACAGGGACGCTACGCCAGCAGCTTGTACAAGTACGACCTCGAGATCCCGAGCATCTCCGCTGCGCGCTTCTTGTTGCCGCCACACGCTTCGACGGCGCGCATCGCTGCCGCGCGCTCCTGGTCCTTGAGCCGGACCGTGGTGTCGCGAGCGGCGGACGGCATGGGCGTTTCTGATCCTGCGTCTGCGGCGACGAGGTCTCCCGCATCGCGGGCCGAATCGTTGCGCGAAAAGGCGTCGACCGTCAGAAGCTCCGGTCCCGAAAAGACGAGGGCCTCTTCCACGCGGTGCCGCAGCTGCCGCAGGTTGCCCGGCCAAGGCTGGTCGGCGAGATAGCGGGTGACGCCGGGATCGATCCTGGGTACGGGCCGCGCATTGCGGCGGCAGAAGGCCTCGACGAAATGGTTCGTCAGTGTGGGGATGTCTTCCAGCCTCTGCCTGAGCGGCGGCACCCTCAACGTCACGCCGCTGATCCGGTAAAAGAGGTCGTGGCGGAACGAGCCCGCCTCGATGAGCGAGCCGATGTCGCGGTGCGTGGCGGCCACCAGCCGGAAGGTCATGTGCTTCGTGGCGTGGCTCCCCAGCCGCTGGACCATGCGCTCCTCGAGCACGCGCAGGAGCTTGATCTGTATTTCCATGGGGATGTCGCCCACCTCGTCCAGAAAGAGCGTGCCGTCGTTCGCCATCTCGAACCGGCCGGCGCGGCCCTGCTTCGTGCTGCCGGTGAACGCGCCGGCCGCATGGCCGAACAGCTCGGACTCGATCAGGGTCGAAGGCATGGCGGCCAGGTTGACGCTGACGAGCGGCTGCCCCGGGCGGCCGATGTGGTGGATCGCCCGGGCGACGAGTTCCTTGCCTGTCCCGCTCTCCCCGAGGACCAGGACCGGCACGTCCAGCTTGGCCACCCGCGCGATCTCCCGCCGCAGCCGCTCCATGGCCTGGCTGTCGCCGACGAGTTCGGCCATGCCTTCGCGGCTCTCGCGCAGGTCGTCGAGTTCGCGGCGGTAGAACTCGAGCTGCGAGCGCAGCCGCTTCATCTGCGCGGCCATGTCGGACAGCGCCTCGGCGTCCCGGAACATCACCTGGCCCACGGCACCGACGATGCGGCCGTCCTTGCGGACCGGGCGCCTGCTGACGACACGCGTCACGCCGTCGGCCAGCTTCTGGGGTTGACCGATCTCCGCCTTGCCGGACTGGATCACCGCGCGTAGGCGCGAGTTGGGAATGGCCTCCTCGGCGGCCTTGCCGATGGCGCCCCCGTGTTCCAGGCCCAGGAATCTCTCGTGGACCGGGCTGATGTAGAGCATGTTGCCCGCATGGTCGGCGACGGTGATCGCACGGTATGGGTCATTCAGGATCTGCTCGAGGATGTCGAAGGCAAACGGCACCGAGCCGACGAAGTCGAGCAGCGTGCCGGCCGACGCCGCCGGACGCACGAGTGCCACTTCGGTGTCGCCGTCCGACAGGGCGAGGCCGATGCATGGCCCGGCAGGCAGGTGCGCGTGGAACAGGGAGCGGTTGCCGGCGGGAAACGCCGACGACAAAGCCGCCTGGCTGGCGGCGTCGGCGGCCAACCCGAGGGCCGTGACGACGGTGCCGCCGCGGCGCACGAGCACCCCCAATGCGTGCTCGCTGACGTGGAACATGTGTGTCCTCGCTGTATACAGTCGTGTGTGCTCGAAAGACAAAAGTGTATGCCACGTAGACATTTTCGCGTGCAGTTCCTGCTTTCGCGCCATGGTGCCGGGTGGCATGGTCCCTGCAAACGGAGGTGCCCATTCCCCTCTGTTTCTCTCCAACCCATGAGCCTTTCCACCCATCCGCCATCAAGCGATCAGCGTGTGGCCAACGCACTCGATCTGCAAAGTGCCGGCCGCTACTTCGGCATCGACATTCCCTTCATGGAGCACCTCGGCCTCCAGCCGCTGTCGCTCTCTGACGACTGCTGCCGCACGTTCCTGCCCCGGCGCGCGCCCCTGGTGAACAGCCGTGGCGACGTGCATGGCGGAACCTTGATGAGCGCGCTCGACTTCACGCTCAGCGCCGCGGCGCGGGCGCACGATCCGCAGCGCTACGGCGTCCTGACGATCAACATGACCACGCATTTCTACGAGGCGGGCCGCTCCGACCTCACCGTCATCGGGCGCTGCGCCCGGCGGGGCAGGTCGATCGCTTTCTGCGAAGGCGAAATCGTCGATGAAGCGGGAATGGTGGTGGCCGTTGCAAATGCCGTGTTCAAGCTGATCGTGAAGAAGGACGAGCGGCAGTGAACTACGCAGCGCTGCCTGGCGGATACACGCACGAGGCAGCGCCCTGGAAAACAACGAGGAGACCCGAATGAAGAAATTGTTGATCGCCAACCGGGGTGAGATCGCGCTGCGCGTGCAGCGCGCCGCGCGCGACCTGGGCATCGCCACGGTGGCCGTCTTTTCGCAGGACGATGCCGGCTCCCGCCATCGCATGCTGGCGGACGAGGCGTGCGCGCTCGAGGGCACCGGCCCGGCGGCCTACATCGACATCGGCGCCATCGTCGCCGTGGCGAAGGAAACCGGCTGCGACGCCATCCACCCCGGCTACGGCTTCCTGAGCGAGCGCGCCGATTTCGCCCAGGCCTGTGCAGACGCGGGCGTCGTCTTCGTCGGCCCGGCCGTGGAGCAGCTGGCCTTGTTCGGCGACAAGGGCCGGGCGTTGCAGCTCGCAGCCAGCTGCGGCGTTCCTGTGATGCCTTCCACGGCTGGCGCCGCATCGCTCGAGCAGATCACCGACTTCTTCGACGCCCAGAACGGCGCCGGCGTGGTCATCAAGGCCGTGGGCGGGGGCGGCGGCCGCGGCATGCGCGTCGTGCGCCGCCGCGAGGATCTGGCCGAAGCCTATGCACGCTGCCGGTCCGAGGCGCGCGCGGCCTTCGGCGTCGATGCGCTCTACGCCGAACGCCTCGTCGTCCGGGCCCGCCACATCGAGGTCCAGATCGCCGGCGACGGCAGCGAGGTGGTGGCGCTGGGCGAACGGGACTGCACGCTGCAGCGCCGCTTTCAGAAGCTGGTGGAGATCGCGCCCAGCCCCGTGCTGCGGCCCGAGCTGCGCGGGCGCATCACCGAGGCGGCGCGCACCCTGGCGGGTAGCGTCGGCTACCTGAGCCTGGGCACCTTTGAATTCCTGGTGGAAGAGACGGAAACCGGCGCGCAGCAGGGCTTCGTGTTCATCGAAGCCAATCCCCGGCTGCAGGTGGAGCACACCGTGACCGAGCAGGTGACGGGCGTCGATCTGGTGGCGCTGCAGATCGGCTTGGCGGCGGGCCGCAGCCTGGGTGAACTGGGCATCGACGTCGCCTCGCCGCCGCAGCCGCGTGGCTACGCCATCCAGGCGCGGATCAACGCCGAGTCGACCGATGCCCAGGGCCTGGCGCGCCCGGCGCACGGCAGGCTCGAGCGCTTCGACCCGCCGACCGGCCCGGACGTGCGCGTCGATACGCACGGCTACACCGGCTACGAGCCGCCTGCCAGTTTCGACACGTTGTTGGCCAAGCTGATCGTTACGAGCACGAGCGCCTCCTTCGCGGACGCCGTGCGCCGCCTGCAGCGCGGCTTGTCGGAGTTTCGCATCGTCGGCGTGCCCACCAACCTGGACCTGCTGCGCGCCGTGGCTCAGCGCCACGATTTCTTCGTTCAGGATCTGCACACGCGGCACTTCGAGGCGGTCCTGCCGGAACTCGTCGCGTCGGCCGAGGCCATTGCACAGGCCGAGCGCGCGCGTGAAGCCCTGCTCGGAGATGCGACCTGCGTCGCGATACCACGGACGCAGCGAGCATCGGCAGTGGATGAGTCGATCGAGGAGGGGCTCCTCGGCGTTTCCGCTCCGCTCAGCGGCCGCGTGGTCGAAATTTCCGTGCAGGTCGACGATTGGGTCCAGCGTGGTCAGACGGTCGCCGTGCTTGACGCCATGAAGATGGAGCATGCGATTGCCGCCCCAACCGGCGGACGCGTGGTCGAACTGCGGTTGGAGCCAGGTGTCCAGGCGCTGGAAGGGCAGTTGCTGCTGCTGCTGCAGCCCAGCGAGACCGACGACGCCTCGGACGAGGTCGGCCACCTAGCCAGCCTGGACACCATTCGACCGGACCTGCAGCGCGTGCTGGACCGCCATGCCTTCCTGTACGACGAGGCCCGTCCCGAGGCGGTCGCCAGGCGGCACGCACGCGGGCAGCGCACGGCCCGCGAGAACGTGGCCGACCTCTGCGATGCGGACAGCTTCGTGGAGTACGGCGGACTGGCCGTGGCGGCACAGGCCAGCCGCCGCAGCCAGGCCGACCTGATCGCGAACACGCCCGCCGACGGCCTGATCACCGGGATCGGCAGCGTCAACGCGGCCCAGGTGGGCAAGGAGCGCGCGCGCACCGCCGTCATGGCCTACGACGCCACGGTGCTCGCAGGCACCCAGGGCAAGCGCAACCACATCAAGACCGACCGCATCGTCGAAGTGGCGCTGCGCGACGAACTGCCGCTCGTGCTGTTCGGCGAAGGCGGTGGCGGGCGTCCCGGCGACGTGGACTTTCCCTCTATCTCCGGCCTCTTCCAGCCCTCGTTCGCCGCCTTCGCCGAGCTCAGCGGGCAGGTCCCGGTGGTGGGCATCGTCTCCGGCCGCTGCTTTGCGGGCAATGCCGCTTTCGTGGGCTGCTGCGACGTGATCATCTCCGACCGCTCGGCCACCATCGGCATGGCCGGGCCGCCGATGATCGAGGGCGGCGGCCTGGGCGTGTTCCGCCCCGAAGAGGTCGGCCCGGCCTCCGTGCAGTATGCGAACGGGGTGATCGACATCCTGGTGGACAACGAGGCCCAGGCCGTGCAGGCGGCCAAGCACTACCTCTCGATGTTCCAGGGACGCATCCCGGAATGGTCGGCGCCAGATCCCCTCGAACTGCGCCACGCGGTTCCCGAGAACCGTCTGCGCGTGTACGACACCCGCAAGGTGATCCACGGCATCGCGGATGCGGGCAGCGTGCTGATGCTGCGCGGCGGCTTCGGCCTCGGCATCCACACGGCGCTGGCGCGCATCGAGGGCCAGCCGGTGGGCATCATGGCCAACAACCCCCAGCACCTCGGCGGCGCCATCGACGCGGACGCGGCGGACAAGGCGGCTCGCTTCATGCAGTTGTGCGACGCGCACGGCCTGCCGATCCTCTCGCTGATCGACACGCCCGGCTTCATGGTCGGCCCCGAAATCGAAGCGCGTGCCCAGGTCCGGCACGTCTCGCGGATGTTCCTCGTCGCTGCCAAACTGCGTGTGGCCCTGCTCGCGGTCACGCTGCGCAAAGGCTACGGCCTGGGCGCCATGGCCATGGCCGGCGGCGGCTTCAGGTCCGCCAATCTGACGGTCTCCTGGCCGACCGGCGAGTTCGGTCCGATGGGACTCGAAGGCGCGATCCGCCTCGGATTCAAGAAAGAGCTCGAGGCCGTTGCGGAAGGGGCCGAACGCAATGCGCTGTTCGACAAGCTGGTCGCGCAGGCCTACGAGCGCGGGCACGCGCTGAGCACGGCCTCGTTCGCCGAGATCGATGCCGTGATCGATCCCGCCGAAACCCGGAAATGGATCGTCCAGGGCATCGCTTCGGCCGCGCTGCGCGCCCGGCGTGAGCGCCGGTCTTTCGTGGATGCCTGGTGAAGTGGCGGGCCAGAGCATGCAGACCGAATCGGCAACGCTGACAGACCCCGGTCCCGCAAGACCGGCACTGCAAGGGATCCGCGTGCTGGAGATCGGCACCGGCCCGGCGCTGGCCTATGCCGGCAAACTATTCTCGGACTTCGGCGCGGAAGTCTTCAAGGCCGAGAAGCCCGAGGGCGACCCTTGGCGGCGGATGCCGCCGCTGATCGAGGCGCCCGGCGCGCCGGCGGACAGCGCGCTCTTCGCCTGGTTGAACACCAACAAGCGCAGTGTGATCGCCGCAGGGCCGCAGGACGCCCGCAGGCTGGCGCAGCTGGCGCTGTCGTGTGACGTGGTGCTGGACGCGCGCGCCTTGGAAGAAGGCATCGGCGTTCTCGGGCGGCCCGCCTGGGGCGGCGATGAAGCAAGCGCCGGCCCGGCCGTCGCCATCGACTTCACCTGGTTCGGCGCAAGCGGGCCCTACGCGCACTTCAAGGGCGGCGAGGCGGTCTGCCGCTCGCTGGCCGGGGCCGTCCACGGCAGCGGCCCGGTCGATGGGCCGCCGCACTTGCCCCACGACCTGCAGACCGGCATCGTGGCTGGCCTGACGGCGTTCACCACGGCCCTGGCCGCCTTGATGGGGCGCGGCCAGGGCGCGCGGCGCTTCACGCTGAGCCTGCACGAAGCGGCTTTCGGCGTCGTGGAAATGGAAGCCGGCATGGTCCAGGACGGGCGGCATCCCCTGGCCCGCCTGGGTGTCAATCGGTTCTGCGGCACGCATCCGGCGGGCATCTACGAGACGGCAGACGGGTGGGTCGGCCTCTTCACCCACACGCTCGCGCAATGGGCTGCGCTGTGCGATGCAATTGGCCGGCCGGAGCTGGCGAACGACCCTCGCTACGCCAGCGGGCCGGAACGGATGGCGCGGGCCGACGAGGTCGATGCCTTGCTCGTGCCCGCACTGCGCGAGCGCACCGCCAGGGACTGGTTCGAGCGGCTCGGCGCCCGCAAGCATCCCACGGTGCTGGTGCCGACGATGGCCGAGCTGCTGCGGCAGGACGTCCACCGCGGCCGTGGCGCATTCGTGAAGGTGCGGGCGAAGGGCCGGTGCTTCGAGGCGCCGGTGGTGCCGCTGCCCCTGGGCGCCGCCGGCCCGCTGCCCGGAGGGCCGGCGCCGTCGCTCGGCCAGCACGACGGACCGTTCCGCGGCGGACCGCCGCCGCACTCCCGGGCGTGCGACACGCCTGCGGCAGCGGCGCAGCTTCCCCTGGAGGGCCTGCGGGTGCTGGACCTCACGATGGGCTGGGCGGGGCCGCTGGCCAGCCGGTCCCTGGCCGACCTCGGCGCGGAAGTCATCAAGGTCGAAAGCACCGGCTACCCGGACTGGTGGCGCGGCGCCAATTTCACGGAACAGTTCTATGAGGAGCGGCTGTACGAGAAGAACAACAACTTCAATCTGATGAACCGCAACAAGCGCGGCATCACACTCGATCTCACATCGGCCGAAGGCCGGGAGCTGCTGCTGACCCTTGCGTCGCGCTGCGACGCGGTGATCGAGAACTACTCGGCCGAGGTACTGCCCAAGCTGGGCCTGGACTACCCGGTCCTGCACGCCGCGAACCCGCGCCTGGTGATGCTTTCCATGCCGGCATTCGGACTGGGAAATGCGTGGAGCGACACGCGCGCCTACGGCGGAACGCTGGAGCAGGCCAGCGGATTGCCGCTCTACACGGGCCATGCCGCATTCCCGCCGGCGATGACCTCCTACGCGTACGGCGACCCCATCGGCGGGCTCAACGCCGGCGCGGCCCTGCTGCTGGCGCTGTATTTCCAGCGCCGCACCGGCCAGGGCTCCCATGTCAACCTCTCGCAGGTCGAAGCCATGCTGGCGATGACGGCGCCGTTCATGATCGAGCAGTCTCTCCACGGGTCCGTACCCACCCGCCAGGGCAATCGCCATCCGATGTTCGCGCCGCACGGCTGCTACCGCTGCGCGGGCGCCGATGCGTGGCTGACGCTGAGCGTCACTGGCGACCTGGAATGGGAGGCGCTCTGCCGGGTGTTGGCACGCCCGGACTTCGCCGCCGATGCGCGGCTGCGCACGGCCGAGGGACGGCGGGCCCATGCTGGCGAACTGGACGCCGTGATCGCGGCCTGGCTGCGCGGGCGCGATGCGGACGACGCGATGTCGGCGCTCCAGGCCGCCGGCATCGCGGCCGGCGTCGTGCGCCCCATGGCCGACGTCCTGCGCGACCGCCATCTGCACGCCAGAGCGTTCTGGCAGCCGGTGGAGCGGGCCTTCGTGGGCAGTTACCTGTCCAGCACTACTCCGTACCGGCAGGCCGGTGCGCCGATGCCCCTACGCTGCGCCGCCCCCACGCTTGGCCAGCACACCGCGGCTGTGCTGAACGAACTGGCCGGCCTGGATACAGACACCATCGCGGCGCTGGACCAGCGCGGCGTGACCGGAACGACGGCACGGCGCAAGCCGGCCAGATCGTGAGAACGTCAACACGTTCCAAGGATCGGGCCCCCGGGCTCGGCACAGCCATTCAATGAAGGAGACCAGGATGAGACAATACACCAGTACCCGCCGAAAGATCATCTCCGCCGCCTGCGGCGCTGTCCTTGCCGCCGCGCTGCCCGGCATGGCTGCGGCCCAGGGTGCGAACTACCCGGACAGGCCGATCCGGATCGTCGTTCCCTTCCCCGCCGGCACGTTCACCGACACGGTGGCCCGCATCCTGGCGGACAACATGAGCAAGTCGCTGGGCCAACCCGTGATCGTCGACAACAAGGCGGGCGCGAACGGCGTGCTGGGCGTGGGCGAAGTGGTGCGCGCCGCGCCCGACGGCTACACCCTCCTCATCACGAACTCGAGCAGCATCACCATCAATCCGCAGCTCTACAAGACGATCAGCTACAAGACCTCGGATCTCACCCCGATCACCACGCTGGTCGAGGCGCCGTTCATCCTCGTGGTGAATCCCGCATGGGCCCAGAGCAACCAGATCGGCAGCGTGAAGGACATGGTGGAGTACGCCCGCGCCAACCCCGACCGTCTGAGCTATGGCTCGGCCGGTCCCGGCAACATCGCCCACCTGGCGTTCGCCATGCTGAGCAACAAGGCGAACGTCCGCACCCTGCATGTGCCCTACAAGGGCGCGTCGCTGGCCGAACTGGCCGTCATGAGCGGCGAGATCACGGCCGTGTTCGACACCTGGTCCGCGCTGCCGCAGATCCAGGCCGGCAAGCTCAAGCCCCTGGCGGTGTCGTCCACCAAGCGCATGGCCCAGCTGCCGGACGTGCCGACGGTCGAGCAGGCCGGCGTGCCCGACTTCAACGCCATCTTCTGGGCCGGCCTCTTCGCGCCGGCGGGAACGCCGCCGCAGATCGTCCAGAAGCTGTATGCGGCGGCCCAGGGCATTTTGAGCAATCCGAAGGCGAAGGAAGCATTGAGCGCGCAGGGCGAGGTCAAGATGCTGGACCCTGCTGCCTTCGCCCAGCGCATCAACAACGAGGTGCCCGCCTGGGGCGCCCTGATCAAGCGCGAGCAGATCACGTTGAATTGACCGCCAGGCGCGAGGGCCGCCGCGGAGGCGGCCCGAGCAAGTTCCGATCCCCGGCGTTGCACCCGCCTGCTGCCACGCGTGAAGCCATGATCGGCTCCACTGTCCGCGCGCCCCTTGACCAGCGCGCACCGAGGCGAATCCACCATCGCACCCGCCCCCTCCCTTGCGGCGTTAGCGGCCAAGGCCGCGGTCGAACGTGCGGGAATCGACCCAGCCCTGAACGAAAAGCCAGCGCCGCACCGAACTCGCCCAGCGCGAAGGCCGCGACGCGGATGAAATCGTGCGATGCACCACCGCCATGGCGTTGACGGACAAGCAGACGCGGGCCGTGTCGCACCTGGATCACCCGTCCGAACCGCTGCGCGACCTCGGGAGATCGCCAGCGCGTTCCAGGGGGAGCGCGCGATTCCACCCTGCCGGCCGGCAGTGGCGGCGTTCGATCGGCCTTTCGCGGCCGCTGGCGTTTCCTGGAGCCCCCGTCACAGCAACGCCCGCAGTTCCCGCGCCGCATCCTGCAGCAGCGGCAGCAGATCGCGTTTCAGGCGCTCGGGCGATAGCCGGTCCGGCGCGGTGACCACGTTGAGGGCGGCCACGGTGTGGCCCTGCAGGTCGCGCAGCGGCACGGCCAGGGCCAGCACGCCCAGCTCGTGTTCCTCGCTGGCGATGCACCAGTCCTCGGCGCGGGCCTGGTCG
>JAAIGE0101396541.1_pt1 | contig 10162 bp, 4 predicted proteins | sample 6487951 | NCBI WGS metagenome assembly JAAIGE01 (sample SAMN13974128, study PRJNA590717) | phyllosphere metagenome | biome: tomato field; feature: multiple bacterial spot infested tomato fields; material: tomato leaves; isolation source: leaves from tomato fields | host: Solanum lycopersicum ... | reverse complement strand
GCCGCGACACCTTCTCCGCCAACAGCTCGCGCGGGCTGAGCTGGCAGGACATCTCGCCCGAGCTCCTGTCGGGCGTCGACACCTACAAGAACCAGACCGCCGACATGATCGAAGGCGGCATCGCCGGCACGGTCAACATCAACACCCGCAAGCCGTTCGATTCGAAGAAGCGGCTCGTCTATCTGTCGGCCGAAATGAACTATGCCGACCTGATCGGAAAGTCGGCGCCGACCTTCACCGGCCTGTATTCCAACCAGTGGGAACTGGCGGGCGGATCGCGCGTCGGCCTGCTGGTGTCGGGCACCTACTCGCGGCTGTATTCGCAGGCGCATTCGTCGTTCGTCGCATCGCCGTTCGAGCGGTTCAACGGCACCCGGACGTTCAACGCCGGCACGCCCTATGCCTCGACCGTCACCGACACGTTCAACTGCGGCAACGGGCTGACCAGCTGCTACGCGCCGGCCGGCGCGGGTGTCCGCACGCAGGACTTCGATCGCCGCCGCTACGGCATCTCGGCCGCCGCGCAGTTCGCGACGCCGGGCGACGAGGTGATCGCCACCGCCCAGTTCCTGCGCACCAACGGCAAGAACAGCTGGGTCGAGCGCACGATCGAGCCGAACGTGTGGTATCCGGACGTCAACGCGACGTTCCCGGCGACCGGCACCAATTACGTGTTCGACGATCGCGGCGTGTTCGTCAGCGGCCAGATCCGCCGCCCCGGCGGGTTCAAGGAAGGCTTCATCCCCGGTTCGAACGGCCAGTACGGGCAGCTGACCAACTTCCAGGCCGGCGGCATCTTCACGACCTTCTCGAACCGCGCGACCAGCAGCGAAGCGCAGACCGACGATTTCTCGCTGAACTTCAAGGTGACGCCGACCGACCGTCTGCGGTTCAACTTCGACGGCCAGTATGTGAAGTCGAAGCTGAATTCGTTCGACAACATCATCGATACCGGCACGTGGTCGAACATCTCGCTCGATACGTCGGGCCGGATTCCGGTCGTCGGCTTCTCGATCGGTGACGTGCCGAACTACAACGGCCGTCGTCCCAGCGCATCGGAATATTTCACCAACCCGAACAGCATCTATTTCCGCGATGCGTTCAGCGACATCAACGACAACAACGGCGAGGAATGGGCCTTCCGCGCCGATGCCGAATACGACCTGTCGGACACCGGCTTCCTGCGCCGTCTGCGCGTCGGCGGACGCTACGCCGATCGTGACCAGATCGTGCGCAACAACGGCTACAACAACTGGGGCGCCCCGTCCGAGACGTGGACCGGCGGCGGTGCGCAGACCTTCGCGACCATCGATCGTTCCAACTATGGCGCCTATGGGTTCAACGACTTCTTCCGTGGCGACGTGCCCGCGGTGCCGCTCGCGAACTTCCTGAACCCCAGCCTGCTTCTCGATTATGCCGCCAGCCAGGCGCTGCTGCGGCAGGTCACCAAGGCGGGCGGCGGCAACTATACGCCGATCGAGGACCGCGCCTGCGCGACGGTCAACGAATATTTCTGTCCCAACGAAGTGTTCCGCAATTCGGAATCGACGATCTCGGGCTATGGTCGCCTCGATTTCGGGACCGACATCGGCACCTCGTCGTTCGACGGCAATATCGGCGTCCGCTACGTCAACACGCTCGACCGTTCGTTCGGCGCGCTGACGGCCCCGCAGGCCAACACCGTGTTCAATCCGACGATCAATCCCGCGACGCAGCAGCCCTATACGCTGGCACAGTTCTGTGCGCTTCCGCTGGGCACGGGGCAGCAGCGCGCGCCGATCTGCGGCCTGACCGCCGCACAGCAGCAGGCGGCGATCGGTTTCGCCAACGGTGCCTCGCGTCCCTATGTCGCGCGCAACCGCTTCGAACATTGGCTGCCGAGCCTCAACCTGCGCTTCAAGGCGACCGACAAGTTGCAGTTCCGCTTCGCCGCCAGTCAGGCGATCTCGCGGCCGAACTTCGGCAACCTGCGCGCCTTCATCGGCGTCAACGGCGGCTCGAGCCAGTCGAACACGCTGGTCTTTACCGCCAATTCGCAGAACCCGTTCCTCGAACCGGTCGAAGCCAAGCAGGCCGATCTGACCGCCGAATGGTATTTCAACCGGGTCGGGTCGCTGACCGCCGCCGCCTTCTTCAAGCGGCTGTCGAACCTGATCGACTATAACAGCCAGTCGGTGCTGGACGTCACCAACAACGGCCAGACCTATCCGGTCGTCATCAATGGTCCGTCGAACGTCGGCGGTTCGGCCGATATCAAGGGCGTCGAACTGTCGTACCAGCAGACGTACGAGTTCCTGCCGGGCGCATTGTCGGGTCTGGGCATGCAGGCGACCTATACGTTCGTCGATACCGGCAGCTTCCCGAACACCACGCCCAACAACGGCGCGGGCGACGGGTCGCGTCCGCCGGGCGAGGTCAACGAACTCTACACCAACCTCCCGCTGACCCAGCTGTCGAAGCACAACGTCAACCTCGCCGGGTTCTACGACAAGTACGGCGTCTATGCCCGCATGGCGTATAGCTGGCGTTCGTCGTACCTGATCTCGGTACGCGACTGCTGCTTCCCGTTCCTGCCGGTCTACAACGAACCGACCGGCCAGCTCGACGGATCGCTGTTCTATACCGTCAACGACCAGTTCAAGATCGGCCTGCAGGTCAGCAACATCCTGAACGAGGTCACCCGGACCAGCTTCGGCCTCTATGCCGATCAGGACGGCGAGGTCGTGCGGTCGAAGCGGGCGGCGTTCATCAACGACCGGCGCTATTCGCTGTCGGTTCGCCTGACGCTGTGACGGAACGGGCGGGCGGTTCGCGTGATGCGCGGACCGCCCGCTCCTCCCCTTTCCCGGTCATCCATCGGCCGGCTGGCGGCGTGGCGGTTTCCGGACCGGCACGCCGCTTTCGTATCCGGACGGCCCGATCCGGATGACGGGCGTTCGGATCCCCCGTCCGCCGATCGCGGCTGGACCTTTGGCGGGCATCGGTTCATATTGATAGGATAACGTCGGACAGGGAGCGGGATGGCCAAGGCGATATCGATGGCGGATGCGCTATACGCCCGGCTGGAGGCGGATATCCTTGCCGGCGCGATGCTGCCGGGCGCGCAGATGCCGACCCAGAAGATCATCGCCGAGTCCGAAGGCGTCAGCCGCACCGTGGTGCGCGAGGCGGTGGCCCGGCTGGAGGCGCAGGGGCTGGTCGTCTCGCGCCAGGGATCGGGCGTCTATGTCGCCGAGGACGCACGCTATCGCGCCTTTCAGGTCACGCGCGGCGAATTGTCCGAGCTGGCCGATGTGATCCGCCTGCTCGAAACGCGCCTCGCGATCGAGGCGGAGATGGCGGCCTTCGCCGCCGCGCGGCGCACGACCGAGGATATCGGGGCGATGCGGACCGCGTTGAAGCACATGGCCGAGGTCAGCGACGATCAGGCGGCGGCGGCGGCGGCCGATGTCCAGTTCCACCTCGCCATCGCCCGTGCCACGCGCAACGACTATTTCGTCCGGCTGATCGAGTTTCTCGGTCTCCGGCTGGTGCCGCCGCGCAACCTGTATCTGCGCGACAAGCCGCCCGAGGCGCATGTCGCCTATGCGGCGAAGGTGCGTGCCGAACATGAAGCGATCCTCGATGCCATCACCCGGATGGACGTACCGCGCGCGCGCAAGGCGGCGTGGGACCATATGCAGGAAAGCCTCAACCGCCATTCCGAGCTGAGCGACGACTGACGACGGCGACGGTCAGAACTGCCGACGGCGCGATCGGCGGGTCGGTGCGAGAAACCGTGCTTCGTCCGGGCACGGTGGCGAAATATCGCTGCGGACGGATCGAACGGCTTTGCGAGGGGAGCCGCGCCGCGCGCACGCTCCCCTCGCAACCGGCCTCGTCAGAACCGGTAGCGGACCGTTCCGCCATAGGTCCGCGCCATATAGATCACATCGCGCGGCTGATCGGGAAAGCCGTAGAAACTGCGCCGCGTGCTGGCCAACAGATTCTGTATCTGAAGCGAGAAGCCCAGATTCTTCATCGGCCCGTTCGGGATGGTATAGTTGATCGCGGCATCCATCCACGTACGCGGAACGATATATTGCGACAGCCGCGGATTGCCGCTGTTGACCGAATCGAGGATCGATCCGTTGTAATTGTAGGAAACGCGCGCGTTGAGGCCGCCACGCTCGAACAGGCCGACGATGTTGTACACATTCTTGGCCACGCCGGTCAGCGGCAAGGTCAGCGGCGCGCCGGAAACCGTCCCGGGAACGGTCGCGAATTTCAGCTGCGATTCGACATAGGTATAGTTCACCGACGCGCCGAAGTTGCGCAATATCCCGGGCAGGAACGTGAAGAAGCCCTGCGCCTGCAACTCCACGCCGCGACGATAGCCGTCCCCCGCGTTATAGGGCCTTCTGACCCGGCTGAGCGTCGTATCACCTTCCTCGATCAGTTCCAGCGTATCGAAATAGGCGAAGGATCCATCGATCTTCCAGTAGAACGGATTGACCGAGATGATTCCCGTCTTTCCGAAATACCATTCGACGATGGCGTCGTAGCGGGTGGTCTTCTCCGGCTGAAGCTCGGGATTGCCGGTATCGAACCGCACGTTGTCGCTGTTCAGCGTGATGAACGGACTGATCTGATCGACGTTCGGACGGCGGATGCCGATATTGTACGACAGCCGCGTCTGCAGCTTGGGCGTGAAATGGACCACCATCGTCGCGGTCGGCTCGACGTTCAGATAATTGCCCGAGCCGGTCGACGGCTTCAGTTCCGAAACCACGGTCGAGATACCGTCGATGACCCGCCGAACGTTGCGGAACAGCAACGATTCGTTGTTCACCACGGTGTTCGTCACGCGGGCGCCGAGCAGCCCGTCGATCGGAAAGATCAGATCGGTACGATAGCGCAGCGTGCCGTACGCCGCGACGGTCCGCTCGTCGCCGTCGAAATTGCGCCCCGGACGCTCGGGGATTTCTTCCGTCGCGAAGGCCGGATTGAACTGCGCCAGATATTGACGCATGTCGTCGTAATTGTCGCGCTGGTCGAACCGGTTGTAGCTGAGCCAGCGCGCATTGTTCTCCACGCCGGTACCGACGAACCCCTCGGCGATCGGAACCAGCTCGCTATAGCCATCGGGCAGGGCCGTACGCTCGATCTGGAGGTTGGCGACGCTGCGGAACTGTTCGCGACGCGTTGCCGTACGCTGGGTGAACCGCATGCCGAAATCGATCCGTTCGATCGGGTCCCAGAAGGTGCGCAGCTGAATGTCGCTGCGGGCCGCAAGCGTCCGGTTCGACGTCCGCAACCGGAACTCGTCGAGACCGAAGAAGCGATACTGGTTGGGATCGAGCAGATCGACATCGCGGAAGGTGGCATTCATCATCGGATAGCGGAACTTGTCGCTGGCGAATTCGAAATCGAGCGTCGGCCGATTGACCAGACGATTGCGCAGATACAGCTCGTGCTGATCGAGGTCGCCGCCGGTATAGGCGATCTCGGTCGAAAGACGGAAGCGTTCGGTGTCGCGAACGCCCGTGATCTTGTACATGAAATTGCTGGTCTTATCGATCCGGTTGCGGGAGATCGGCCCGACCTGGGTCACCGGCGAGACGGTGACCGACGCCATCCGGTTCGTTCCCGGCACCAGCACGATGTTGCTGAGCGCGGGCAGATTGTTGGTCGATCCTGCCTGGATCAGGACCGGCAGGTAGAATTCGTTGGTATAGCGGTCGAACGTGGGCTTGGCATAGGTTCCCTCGACGGTAAGCGTCGTCTCGTCATCGGGCGACCATTGCAACGAGCCGGAGATCGTCGGCGTCGTCCGCGCGCCCGTCACGTAGAAGAACGCGACCTGGTTCGGCGCGAAGGTCGGCAGCGGCAGGATCTGCGGCCCGACGACCTGCCGGGTCTGGACGGCGACCAACGGATCGTTGCGCGCCTGCGATTCGAGGAAGGGGTTGTGGTTGACCGTGAAGCTCATCTGCGCGCCGACATCGCCGATCCCGGTCGTGGTGCGATAGTTGACGACCCCGGAGTAGGTCTGCTGATAGCGTTGCGACTGCTGGTTGTAGCGCGCGTTCGCATTCCCGCTGAAGGTGAAGCCTTCCTTGAAATCCACGGGCTTGCGCAGGTTGATGTTGATCGTGCCCGCACCCGATCCCTCGACCTGATCGGGGGATCGCGTCTTGTACACCTCCACGCTCTGCACGAGGTCGGCGGGAAGATCGGCGATCGATGCGACGCGGTCCGCGCCGCTTTCGATCGGGGTGCCGCCCAGCGTCGTCTGCACGCCGCCCAAGCCGCGCAACTGGATATCGTTCACCTCGCCTTCGCTGCGATAGACCGAGATGCCGGGGATCGAGGCGACGACGTCGCCGACCGTGTTGTTGGGCAGCTTGCCGATATCCTCGGCTTCGACGATGTCGACGATCTGTTCTGCGTTGCGCTTCTTCTCGCGCGCCTTGGCAAGGCTGTTGCGAACGCCGGTGACGAGGATATCGCCTTCCTTTTTAGCGTCTTCGTCGCTCGCCTTGGCGGGCAGCGCCTGCACGATACCGGTATCGGCGGCACCGGCGACGGCGACCGGCGCATCGGATACCGCGGCGTGCGCGCTTCCGGCAATGGCGACGCATGCCACCGCGAACGACGATGCATGCACGAGCAACCTGCTGCGGCTCATCTTACTCTCCCCTGTATTTTCTGTCCGGCGCCCGTGGCGCTCCGTCCCCGCCCGCGCGGTCGTACCGCGCGATGCCCCGTTCGATTCAGGTGAACACGCTCTCGCGCAACACACCGTTCAGTCCGGCGGGGAAGAACCCCCCCGACGTCCCCGCCGCGCGGGTCATGTAGAAGGTGTTGATCGTCAGATTCGGCAGGCGGCCATAGGTTTCGCCCTCGCCGTCCGACGGATTGACGTCGGCGGCCAGCGAGCTTCCCGTTCCCGACGAAACGCCCCGGTCGTCGTCGACCGGCGCATAGCTGTCGCGCAGGTCGCTCAGGCGGATCGTCGCCTGGCGCAACAGGCTGCCGGTGGCACCGCCGCGGATGAACAACTGGCTGCGCACCAGTCCGGTATGATACGCCGATGTCGCCATCAGACCGGCAGCGATATCGATATTGGTCGCGCTGGTCATCAGCGTGGCGATCCCGCGCCATGCCGACGTCACCGCATCCTCCAGAATGAAGGCGCCGAGCAAGAGCTGCTCCTGCCCCGCATAGACGTCGGTGAACGCCGGCAGGGTCGGCGGCGTGGTGACCGGCGTCGAATCCGCCGCATATCGCGCGAAGCTGCCGCCCGTAGCCGAACTGAGATCGAGCGCCGGCCGGGCCGGGGTAGCCGATCCGAGCACGGCACGCAGCCGCACGACCTGATCGATCTTTTCGACGGCGATCTCGCGCAGATAGTCGGCGAGGATCGGGTCGGCGATCGCGACCGCGCGCGGTCCGGTGACGTCACCCGCCGTCCCCGTGCCCGACACCAGCGCCGTCGACAACGGCACGCCCAGCACGGTGCGTGAATAGAATTCCGCCTGGAGATAATGGAGCTGTAGCATCAGCACCATCATGTCGGTGTCGGTCACCGGCAGGATGCTGGGCGTGGGGGTCGGCGTCGGCGTGGCGGTGCCGGAAGGGGTCGGGGTCGGCGAATTGGCGAGGGGCGATTCCTCCCCTTCCGAACAGGCGCCGATGGCGACGATCGCGCCGACTGCCGCGAACCGGCTGGCGCTGCCGAGGAAGGAACGGCGCGCGGTCACCGGCGATTCCGCGACGGCGCTGCCCATATTGTCGTTGTCCATGATCCGTATCCCGTGATAGAGTCAGGCGCGCGTCAGGCGCTGGCGCTGGTGCGGATGGTGCCGTTGACACCTTCGGGGAAGAAGCCGCCCGAGGTCGCCGCCGTGCTGGTCAGGTAGAGCTGGTTGAGCAGCTGTCCGGCGGATCGGCCCACGCCTTCGCCATTGGTGACGGGCGAGACGTTCGCCGTCTGCACCGTCGCGCTGCCACCCGCATAGCTGCGGGCGACCGGCGCGACGCCCTGAAACGCCTGTCCGCCGTTCAGCGAGCGCTGGAACGCGGCGATCTTCTCGCTGTTCTCGCGCAGGCGCGGCGTGGTGGCCCCGCGGCTGTAGAGGTAGGAGCGGATCGTGGCGGCATGGATCGCTTCCGTGCCGAGCAGGCCGGTGAAATTCTGCACGACCACTCGGTTGCTGATCGACGCGGTGAGGCCGCGATAGGCCGCAACCGAGATGTTCTTGAGATAGAACAGGGAATAGAGGAGATTTTCCTCCGACGCATAGGGATCGAAGACCGCACCCGGCGCGACGACCCCGGCGCGCTGCATCGCGACCGAAAAGGGCGCTGTGGCCGATGCCGAGATGTTGATGAGCGGCTGACGTACCGCGAGCGCCCCGATCACGACGCGGATGGGCAGGAGGTGGCTGCGGTTGTCCGCCGCCATCTCGTTCAGGATCAGGCGCAGCAACGGATCGCTGAACGTCACGCCGCGCCCCGGAATGATCGGCGTCCCCGCGACGCCGTTGCCGGTCAGCCGGTCGAGCGGCACCAATATCGGCGGCGTCGTCGCGGTGGTGCTGGCGGTCGCCTGACTGATAAACTGCGCCAGCAGATACTCCATGTTGAGTACCAGATTGAGCAGGTCGATATCGCCCATGGTCTGCGCGACGGCCGATCGGGTCGACCCGAGCAGGCCCGCACCGGCGATGGCGGACCCCGCCATGGCCTTGAACAACGTACGCCGACCGATCTCGGCGCCAACCGTCCGGGATTCCATATCCCCTCCCCCTGTATATTATCGTTCGTATGCGATATTCATACTACATATTCGCGAGTCTGCAACAGTTGTCCTACAAAATGATTAGACGATCGTTGCGCGGCCGCCCGACTGCCGGTCCGCGGATCGCCACGAACGGGCGGAGTGCCGGGTAAGCCTTTCAACGATTTCGATTATCCCGCTCGGGACAGGCTATCCGGCTCACACCTTCATCCGGTGCCATGGCACTGATCGGATGCATCCGTCGGCGACGCCGCATAATCCATATCAATCTTGCTGCGATGCCCCGCTCCCCGGCCCTGGCCATCGGCGAATCGGAAATCGGCTCGCAGGGGATTGCCGTGGCGTGAATCCCGCAGGATCGTCGGCGATCCGCGTTCCTTCAGCAGCATGGCGCGACCGATCCCCAAAATTTCGGTTGGCAGGACGCGGAATTGCCCGTTACGTTATAGTATAAATAAGATCGAATCAGCCAGGGAGGGGACGTTGATCCACCTATCGTCCGGTCGGCCGCGATCGACCGGGTCCATCGTCGCGGCGTCCGGCGCCCTCTGCGCATCGTTCGCCTTCGCGCTCGCGCTGCTCGCCGGTCCCGCGACGGCGCAGGCGCAGGCGCCGACACCGGCGCCGGTCCTGCCGGTCGACAAGCCGTTGCCCCCGCCCCCTTCGCGTACCGCCGCCGCCGTCGCGGTGCTCGCGCCCTATCGCCACGACGACCTGCTGTGGGAGAACGACCGGACCGCGCACCGCATCTATGGCCATGCACTCGAAGCGGTCGAGCCGCCATCGGGGTCGGGCATCGACAGCTGGGGCAAGCAGTTCGCATGGCCCTTCGCGGATCGGCAACTGCGCACCGGCGACCAGCACGGCTATCATGGCGAAGGCATCGACTTCTACAATGTCGGCACCGGGCGCGGCGCGGGCGGCCTTGGCATCTGGCAGGACAACAAGCTGTGGACGTCGCGCAATTTCATCGCGCACCGGATCGTGGCGAGCGGCGGCAAGGTCGCCGATTTCGAGGTCGACTATGCGCCATGGCCGGTCGGCGTGGGGCGCAGCGTGCGCGAGACGCGGCGCTTCACCCTGCCGCTCGGCACGCAGTTCACGCGGATGGTGTCGACGCTGACCTCGGACCGGCCGGGCGACCTGATCGTCGGCATCGGCATCGGCCGCAGGACCACCGGTCCGGACGCGGGCGCCTTCACGCTCGATCGTGCGCGCGGCGTGATGACATGGTGGGGACCGGAGGATCGCGGCCACGGACGCATGGCCATCGCCATACGGGTCGATCCGGCGATGATCGTCGATGCACGCGACGATGCCGACAATCATCTGGTGATGCTGCGCGTGAAGCCGGGCCGGCCGTTCGTCTATTATTTC
>JAAIGE0100070365.1_pt1 | contig 10167 bp, 11 predicted proteins | sample 6487951 | NCBI WGS metagenome assembly JAAIGE01 (sample SAMN13974128, study PRJNA590717) | phyllosphere metagenome | biome: tomato field; feature: multiple bacterial spot infested tomato fields; material: tomato leaves; isolation source: leaves from tomato fields | host: Solanum lycopersicum ... | reverse complement strand
GTCGACATCCCCCTGGCCGACCTGCACTTCTGGACCATGGCCGGCGCGGTCCGCGTCGCGCAGCTGTGCGCCGACTGGGGACTCACGTGGGGCTCTCACTCGAACAACCACTTCGACATCTCGCTCGCGATGCTCGCGCACGTGGGCGCGGCCGCCCCGGGCGAGATCACCGCGCTCGACACGCACTGGATCTGGCAGGACGGTCAGAACCTGCTCGTCGACACCCCGACCATCGCGGACGGCCTGCTCGGCGTTCCGACCGGTCCGGGTCTCGGCGTCACGCTCGATCGCGCGGCCCTCGATGCGGCCCATGAGCTCTACCTCGCCGAAGGACTGGGCGCTCGGGACGATGCCGTGGCCATGCAGTACCTCGTGCCCGACTGGGCGTTCGATCCCAAGCGTCCCGCACTCGTGCGCTGACCGCGTGCTGATCGTGCGCTGATCGTGCGCCGCGACCGGCTGCTCGCCGTGCTGCTCAGCGCACTGGTGGTGACGGTGTGCGCGTCCATCGGGCTGCCCGTCCTGGCGGTCCCCGCGGGTGCGCTCGCGCTCGCGGCCGGCATCGTGGCCGTCACCCGGGTGACCCCCGGTGTGAGGATCGTGGTGCTCGCGCTGACCGCGGCCGGCGCGGCGGGAATCGTCGCCGGCGCCGCCTCGGGACGGATGCCGCGGCTCGAGGCCGTCGCGTCGGTGAACCAGGACCTGGTCGCGATGCTCGCGGCGATGACCTGCGTGCGCCTGGTGATCCCTGCCGCGGCGCCGGCAGCGGGCAGGCTGCGCGGCTGGCCGGCGGTCGCGCGCACGTCCGTCGTGGTGCATCTGCTCGGCTCGGTGATCAACATGAGCGCCGTCACCCTGGCAGCTCACCGCGTCTCACGCGACGGGCGGCTCGCGCTGCCCGACGCTCTGCTCCTCTCGCGCGCGTACTCGGCCGGAGCGTTCTGGTCACCGTTCTGGCTCGCCTCGGCGGCGACGCTCACCTACCTTCCCGGGGTCGATGCGACACCGGCCGTGGTGGCCGGGGCCTCCGTCGCTCTGGTCGCGCTCGCCGTCGGCACGCTCGACGTCGCCGCGATGCTCGGCTCGCGGCGGCGCGACTACCGCGGCTACACGCTCACCCCCGCTCTGCTCGTCGTGCCGCTGGCGATGGTCGCGCTCGTGATGGCGGGGCACGCCGTCTCGAGCGGGACGCCCATCCCCCGCCTGGTGACGGCGGCGGCCGTGACGGTGTGCGTCGTCGGCCTGCTCGCCCGACGGCGCCTGCGGGATCTCGCCCGCCATGCCACGGGTGCGATCGCCTCGGTGCGCTCCGAGGCGGCGCTCTTCGCGGCCGCGGGCGTGCTGACCATCGGCCTGTCGTCGGCGGTCGCGTCACTCGGACCGATCGAGATCGTCGCCCGTTACGACGTCGCCATCGCCTGGTGCTGTGTGCTCGCCACCGTCGTGCTCGCGCTGGCAGGACTGCACCCGATCGTCACGCTGGCCCTCGTCGCAGCCGTGATCCTGCCGCTCGACCCGCAGCCGTCGCTGTTCATGACGGCGACCCTGCTCGGTTGGGGCGCCGCGACGACCGTCGGCCCGACGTCTGGCCTGATGATGCACCTGACGTCGCAGTTCGGGGTGCCGCTGCGGCCGGTCCTGCAGCGAAACGCGGTCTTCGTCGCGGTCGTGCTCACCCTCGCCTGGCCCGCCCTGGTCGTCGTCGACGCGGTGGCGTGAGGGCACGGGATCGGCGAAGTTAGTTCATCGAACTAACCGGAATTAGTACGTCTCGCGGCCCGACTTACCTTTCAAGAGTGGGTGTACTCGTTTACGGCAGTCAGGGCCGTTCGTTCGATATCGAAGACCGTCTGTTGGCCCATCTGCGCCTGGTCTTCATGAACAAGCTGCGGCGCGGCGAGCCGTTCATGTTCCACCGCTCAGACAACAGCGGGCTCTACAGCCTGTGGGTGCACCCCGGCATCCCTCTGGTGTTCCAGTTCCACGGCAGCCGCCCGCCGGCCATCAACCGGCACTGGGTCGAATCGCTCATGATCGAGGCGGGAAGCTCGAACGGGCTGCGCGTCGTGCCCGAACCCGCGGGCGGACCGGCCGAGTAGTTCGGCGGCGGTCAGCGGCACTCGGCGTCGACGGCCTCGGTGATCGACTCCAACAGCGCGGCGACTCGCGCCGCGGTGTCGGAATCGAGCTCGCTCGACAGCTCTCGAACCCGGGCCGTGAGGGGATCGATCCCCTCGAGATCGGCGTTGCGGTCGACCGGAGCGACGTACTTGCTGCGCCCGTCGTCGGGATTGCGTTCGAACACCACCAGGCCGCCGTCGTGCAGGCGCTTGAGGATCGACGTGACCGTGGGCGTCGAGATTCCGAGCTCGGCGGCGATGTCGGTCGGAGTCACACGGCGTCCCGCGTCAGCGCTGTCGTAGACCAGGCGCATGGCCGCCCGTGCGGTCTCGCTCGGGCCGCAATCGGTCTGCCGCCGCCGTGCGAGGCTGGTCTCGGCGAGCCTGAGCCGCTCGACGGCACGCGCGACGGCGTCGGATTCGCTGGCTTCGGGCATGCGTCCTCCGTGGTCGGTCGGGAATCCGGCCAGTGTAAGGTCGCTGCGCTTTCGGCCTCACCGGGTTGACGCGGCGGGCCGAACCGGGTTCTCTCCGCGCAGCACTCGCGCCACGTCCTCGACGACGGCGACACCGGCGCGCGCACCCGCGAGCGGGGTGAACGCAGCCGCGTGAGGTGTGATCACCGTGCGCGGCGCCCCGCGCAGAGGCGAGTCGGACGGCAGCGGCTCGACGGCGAACGCGTCGAGCGCCGCGAACCCCAGGCGCCCCGCGTGCAGCGCCGCGGCGAGCGCGACGTCGTCGATCAGGCCACCCCGGGCGGTGTTCACGATGCCCGCGTGGGGAGCCATCGTCGCCAGCCGGGCCGCATCGATGAGAGGCGCGTCGCCGGGGGCGTACGGCAGATGCAGGCTCACGATGTCGCTGCTCGTCAGCACCTCGTCGAGTCCGCGACGCCCGACCCCCGTCTCGTCGAAGACGGCGTCGTCGACGAACGGGTCGTAGGCCGAGACCCGGCAGTCGAACCCCTGCAGGCGACGCGCGACCAGCCGGCCGATGCTGCCGAAGCCGAGCAGACCGATCTCGGCGCCTTCGAGCGCGAGCCCCGAGTACACCTGCCATTCGCCGCGCCGCAACGAGGCGTCGGCCTCGACCACGCGGCGCGCGCCGGCCAGAAGCAGGGCGAGCGTGAAGTCCGCGACGGCCGAGGCGTTGGCGCCCGGCGTCCAGACCACCGTGATGCCGCGCTCTGCCGCAGCCTCGAGGTCGATGCCGTCGAGCCCGACGCCGTGCTTGCCGATCACCCGCAGCGCGGGCGCGGCATCCATCGTCTCGGCGTCGACGCGATCGACACCGACGATCACCCCCGCGGCATCGCGCAGCTCGTCGGCGAGCGCTCGCCCCGCGAGCGGCCCCGGGCGGGTGGATCGTCGCAGGTCGAGACCCGCTTCGGCGGCGGCCCGCCAGGGGGCGTCCGACGAAGCGCCGAAACCGGGAGTGGTGACGATGACGGGACCGACGTTGGTCATGCCCTCACGCTAGGCATGCCTCGCGACCGGGTCCACGTCCGATCGGGTCTCGGCCGATACCCGGCGGGAATCGCCGGGTCAGCGCGGTGAGAGGTCGGGCCGTGCGCGCACCCCGAACTCGTGCCGCAGGGCGCTGAGCGCGGCATTCCATCCGCCGAGCCCGTGCACCCCCGGTCCGGGGCTGGTCGACGCCGAACACAGGTAGACGCCGGGCATCGGAGTGCGCCACGGGTCGGGCCCGAGCACCGGCCGTCGCAGCAGCTGGCCGAGGGTGGCCGCCCCCGCCGAGATGTCGCCGGCGGGGTAGTTCGGGTTGTGACGGGCCATGTCGCGGGCCGTGCGCGAGGCGGTCGCGAGGATCGTGTCGCGAAAGCCGGGGGCGAAGCGCTCGATCTGCGCGACGATCGCCTCGGTACGGTCGTCGTCGCTGCCCGCGGGAACGTGCGTGTACGTCCAGAGCACGTGCTGCCCCCGCGGCGCGCGCGACTCGTCGAACGCCGACGGCTGGGCGACGAGCACGTACGGGGCGCTCGGCAGTCGTCCGCGCGAGACGGCGTTCTCGGATGCCGCCACCTCGGCACGGGTGCCGCCGACGTGCACGGTGCCCGCCGCGGCAACCCGCGGGTCGCGCCACGGGACGGGCGCAGAAAGCGCGAAGTCGACCTTCGCGACCCCCTGCCCGTAGCGGAACCGGGCCAGCGCCGACCGGTAGCGCCGCGGCATCCGATCTTCGGCGATACGCGTGAGCGCGCGCGGCGTCACATCGAGCAGCACCGCCCGGGCGCGGGGCAGCTCGTCGAGCGACCGCACCTCGTGCGAGGGGAACAGTCGCCCGCCGTGCGCGCGCAGGTCGTCCATGAGCGCCGCCACGATCGAGCCCGACCCGCCGATCGGGATCGGCCAGCCCTGCGCATGGCCGTAGGTCGCCAGCGCGAGCCCCGCACCCGCGGCCGAGAGGCTGGGCTGCGGCAGGATCGTGTGGGCGGCGACACCGGTGATGAGCGCGGGGGCCGCGTCGCCGGCGAAGCGCGCGTTCCACGCGGCGCTGCCCTGCTCGATGCTGCGCGCACCGAACCAGGCCGCCGCCAGCGGGTCGGCGGGTACGCGCACGAGGCTGGCGCTCGTGAAGTCGGCGATGCCCCGTACGCGGTCGACGAGCGGCCTCATGAGCCTCGCATAGGCCCCTCCGTCTCGGCCGAGCTCGTCGGCCGTGCGGTCGAGGTCGCGGTACGCCACCGCCGCCTGCTCGCCGTCGAGCGGGTGCGCGTACGACGCGTCCGGCACGGCGAACGGCACGCGACGGGTCAGGCCGAATTCGCGGAAGAACCGCGACTCGAACGCGAGCGGATGCACCGCCGAACAGACGTCGTGGACGAAGCCGGGCAGGGTCAGCTCGGCTGAGGCCGCTCCCCCGCCGAACTCGTCGGCCAGCTCGAAGACTGCGACCGACAGTCCCGCCCGCGCCAGGGTGACCGCTGCGGCCAGGCCGTTCGGGCCCGAACCCACGACGACCGCATCGAATTCGTCGCTCACCGACCGGCACCGCCCTCGGCGAGATAGGCCAGCCGTCGCAGCGCTTCGGTGTTGCGCCACTGCAGCGGCAGGTCGAGCAGCGGCTGCGGCACGAACGCGCCCGGACCCGCAGTGGCGAACTCCTGGATGCGGACGACGCACCCCTCGGCACCGTCGACCGGTCGCGGCTTCACGTCGATCGTCACCGTCGCCTCGCCGATCGGCCAGCCGCGAGCCTGGATGACCAGGCGCCGGGGCGGGTCGTACTCGAGCACCGAGGTGCTGTCGTCGATCAACACCGGCCAGACCCCGAACGAGTGGTGCAGCCGCGCGCCGGGCTGCGGCCACGACTCGGCGACGTCGCGCATCCGCGACGCCCCCACGACCCACGACGGGAAGAGCCAACCGTCGGCCAACACCCGGAAGACGTCTTCGGGTCGGCAGCGCATCACCCGGGCGTTACGAGACATGGGCACATCCTCTCGCGTCGAGCGCCGCACGCGTGCCGACGCCGGTGCCGGTGCGCACGCCGCGGATCACGGCTGCAGGACGACCTTGATACAGCCGTCCTCCTTCTTCTGGAATGTCTCGTACATCGCCGGCGCGTCAGACAACGGCACGCGGTGCGTGGTGAGATCCATCACGCCGAGCGGATCGGCCGGGTCTTCGACGAGGGGCAGGATGTCGTCGACCCACCGCTTGACGTTGCACTGCCCCATGCGCAGGGTGAGCTGCCGATCGAACATCGTCTTCATCGGAAGGATGTCGGCCTCGCCGGCGTAGACGCCGCTGAGCGAGACGGTGCCGCCGCGCCGGACCACGTCGATCGACGCGTGCATGGCCGCCATGCGGTCGAGGCCGCCCGTCTCCATGAGCTTCTGGGCGAGGGCATCGGGCAGAAGACCCATCGCCTTGTGCACGAATCCGACGCCGGGATTGCCGTGCGCCTCCATTCCGACGGCGTCGACGACGGCATCCGCGCCCCGCCCGCCGGTGAGATCGCGCAGCTCGTCGACGACCCCGTCGGTGAGGTCGTACGTGTCGATCCCGTGGCGCTCGGCCATCGCGCGCCGGTCGGCCTCGGGGTCGACGGCCAGCACGCGGTATCCGAGGTGCACGCCGATGCGCGCCGCGAACTGGCCGACCGGTCCGAGCCCCATGACGGCGAGCGTTCCGCCCTCGGGAACGTCGGCGTAGGCGACGCCCTGCCAGGCGGTGGGAAGGATGTCGCTCAGAAAGAGGTAGCGGTCATCGGGCAGATCGTCGCCGACACGGATGTGGTTGTAGTCGGCCAGCGGCACCCGCAGGTATTCGGCCTGACCGCCGGGCACCTGACCGTACAGCTTGGTGTAGCCGAAGAGCGACGCACCGCTGCCGTACTCGGTGACCTGCGTGGTCTCGCACTGCGACTGGAGTCCTCGGCGGCACATGAAGCAATGACCGCACGAGATGTTGAACGGCACGACGACACGGTCGCCGACGGCCAGCGTCGTCACCGCCGACCCCACCTCGACCACGACGCCCATCGGCTCGTGACCGAGCACGTCGCCGCGGTCGATGAACGGCCCGAAGATCTCGTACAGGTGCAGGTCGGACCCGCAGATCGCCGTCGAGGTGATCTTGACGATGGCATCGGTCGGGTGTTCGATGCGCGGGTCGGACACCTCTTCGACACGGACGTCGCGGCGCCCCTGCCAGGTGAGGGCCTTCATCGGTCGGCCCGATCGCCGGAGTCGTCGGCGTCGGTGACGTCGTCGGCGGCGGCTTCATCGGCGGCGTCGCGCGGCGGCGGGGAGTCGGCCTCGGGGGTGCCCGGCCCCGGACCGGGGCGCACGGCCGCGGTCTCGGCGATGTCGATGCGCGTGACGCCGTCGTGCTCGCTCGTCTCGATGCGCGGGGCCGCGTCGGCCTCGGTCGAGCCGCCGGCTCGCAAGAGCTCTTCGCGACGCTTCTCGTCGTCGGTCAGGGGGTCGGATGCGTCAGTCATCCTGCGACGCTAGGTCGCCGCATCCGCCGCTTCGAGGGGGTTGACCGTCGTGCGACACCGTGAGACGGGTGCCCGGCCCGGTGAGCCGGCGCCGATCAGCGACCGAAGAAGTCGCCGAGCCCCGGCAGCTCGAAGTTCGACAGCTGCTCGCCGAAGCCCGACACCTGGTCACCCAGGCCCGACACCTGATCACCGACCTGCTCACCGAAGCCGCCGGCGACATCGCCGAAACCGCCGGCCAGCGCCTCGGGGTCGATACCGTCGGCCAGCGCGTCGAAGTCGACGCCCAGCTCGCCGGCCTGCGCCAGCAGCGGACCGGCCATCGAGCTGACGATCGCGCCACCGGCGACCGCCGCGAGCAGACCGCCAGCCGCCGCGACTCCGCCGACGGCGAGCGCGGTCGCGCCGGCGCGTCCGCCGCGGCCGCCCCCGGCGCCGCCGACACGGCCCAGAAGGCTGCGCAGCGATCCGGGCCGCATCATCTCGGACCGCGTCGCCGCGCGGGCGAGCGAACCGGCGTCGCGACCCTGGGGCCGCTCGTGCGGCGGCAGCGACTCGTTCAACCGCGCCTCGACCTGGGCCCGCTGCTCGGGGGTCAGGCGCTCGAAGGCCTCACGGTGGATCTGCTCGAGACGCGAGGGGTCGGCGGTCTGCACGAGGTAGTCGTATCGCGCGATCGCTGCACGATCGGCATCCGTCATCGACGAGTTCGCCGAGGCACCGCGCCGGGGCGAACCGGCGTGAGGGGGCGTCAGTCCCGCCGAACCGGCGTTGTACGCGGGCGGGGCGGCGTGCGGGGCGCTCTGCGGTGCACTGTGCGGGGCGGCGTATGACGAGGGATGCCGCGCACCGTCCGAACGGGCACCGTCACGGCCGTCGCCGGTGATGGCGTCGGCGGCGCTGCGGACCATCTGGCGCCAGTCCGTGCTGCCGGACGCGGAAGCTCCGTGCGAGGAGGCGCCGGTCGACGGGTTCTTGTCGCCGAGGGCTTTCGAGGCCATTCCGATAAGGCGGGAGAGCTTGCTCATGAGAGGCGGATTCCGTTCGTCGAACGTCCAAGGTCTCCTCCGCCCGGTGTGCGGGCCGACGGTCCCGGGCACCGATGGCGGTGCCGTGATGACGAGAACGTCGCGATCGGGAGTACTCCCCTTGCCACGTTCAGGTTAGGCAGACGGGACTATGAGGGGGCTGACAGAGGGTCAGCCGGCGGCGCGTGCTGCCACGCGGTCGAGCTCTTCGGCGATCTTGAGGATGACGGCTGCGGCCGTCTCGGCCTCGGCTCGGTCGAGATCGTCGATCACCGACACGATGGCGGCATGATGCGCGGCGAACGCCTCGTCGACGCGGGCGATCGCCTCGTCGGTCGGAACGAGGTAGTGAGCGCGCCGGTCGGACGGATGCTGCACGCGCGCGACGTAGCCGCGCGAGACGAGACGCTCGACGACGTTGGTCACGGTCGCGCTCGAGGTCGCGAGCATGATGATGAGGTCGCGAGGGCCGAGGTTCCTGCCGTCGCGGTGCCCCTGAACGAGGTAGCGCAGCGCGGTGAGGTCAACTGCCGAGAGCTCGGAGGCCCGGATCGCGAGGCCCGCCTGCACCTGCTCGGCGCGGCGGAGGCGCAGGATGGAATCACTCAGTCGCTGGCCCACCGCTTCGCGCGGCTGGTCGGCATACAGATGTTCACCTTCGTGGCGTATGACGTTCTGGGGCATTCTCACTCACCTCCTGCTCAAGCATCTTAGAACACTGCCTAGACATCAATGACAGATGAGAAGTTTCACACACATTGACATGTTCACCTTCCAAAATTGACAGAAACTGTCTCGTCTGGCTAGATACTTATTGCGAGACACGATCTCGACCATTCAGCATCGAACTCTGGAGGACATCATGGGCCAGCTCTTCTACGGCAACTCCGACACGCGTATCGATGTGCCGGACCGCCTTCTCGCGCACCTCAAGGTGGTCGTGGCCACCAAACTGCGCCGCAACGAAAGCTTCATGCTCTCGTGGACGGGCGAGCCGGGCGCCGCAGGCCGTTCGTCGATCTGGCTTCAGCCAGCGATCCCGCTGCGATTCGTCTTCGACACCGCAGACATGGAAGTCCTCAACCCGCACGCCGTACGCGACATGGCCAACAGTGCCAGCTCGTCCGCAGGACTCATCGTCGCCCTCGACCAGGAGATCCCCGAGGCTCAGCGCGAAGTGCGACCGGTCACCAACAGCATGCCGCGCCTCAAGGTTCCGGCCTGACACAGACCCCGACTCGAGACCCCAAGCTCGAGTCCCCCTGATCCGGGTCCCAACCCGGGTCGCAGACGGCGTCACCGCTCCCCTCCCCGGGTCAGCGGCGGCGCCGTTCTGCGTCCGCCCGATGCGCGGCGGGGTGGGTGCGGGTGGGGTGTGGGTGGGTGTTCGGGTGCGGGTGGGTGTGCGGGTGCGGGGGTTCGCGGGTGCGGAGGTAGGCGTTGGCGTATCGGGGGCGCAGAGGTTCGCGTGTTGAGGGCGTGGACCTTCCCTTGTGGGGGTGTTTGCCGAGGAGTCCGAGTGCCGGGTCTGCAGACGGATGCCGGAGCCCGCAGGACTCCGCGCGCCGGGTCCACGGCCGTCGGGGGCGGGAGGTCTTGCATCCCGCCCCCGACGGGCTTTCGCCGGCACAGAGTTCACGGCACTCGCGCCGCCGGCCCTGCGGCCGTCCTCACACGCGACGTTCGCGGCCGGACGTGAGGTTCGCGGCTGGACGCGGAAGCTCGGACCCGTTCGGGCCCCAGTGCTGCGACGAGGCGTGGGAGCGCCGTCGGTTCGCCGATTCTCCTCCCCAACCAACGGCACGAATCGAGTTTGCACAGGACTGTGGGTGGGGTCGGTTTCCGGGGGTCGGATGTCGGAGGCCCTCACCACAATGGAGGGCATGAACCACGACGCGAGCTACCCCAGCGAGGACGGCGACGATGCCGTGCTCGCGGAGCTCGTCGCCGGGATTGTGTCGTTCTCCGAGACGAACCGTCACGCGCAGATCGGCGAGATTCGGTTGCTCGCCGCCGCCGGTCACCTGGCTGAGAAACAGGCCCGGGGTGCGTCG
>JAAIGE0101037625.1_pt1 | contig 10175 bp, 10 predicted proteins | sample 6487951 | NCBI WGS metagenome assembly JAAIGE01 (sample SAMN13974128, study PRJNA590717) | phyllosphere metagenome | biome: tomato field; feature: multiple bacterial spot infested tomato fields; material: tomato leaves; isolation source: leaves from tomato fields | host: Solanum lycopersicum ... | reverse complement strand
TCAAATTCTACGCATCGGTGCGTCTCGACATCCGCCGCACCGGCCAGATCAAGGATCGCGACGATATCGTCGGCAACGCAACCCGCGTGAAGGTGGTGAAGAACAAGGTCGCGCCGCCCTTCAAGCAGGTTGAATTCGACATCATGTATGGCGAAGGCATCTCGAAGATCGGCGAACTGCTCGACATCGGCGTCAAGGCCGGGCTGGTCGAAAAGTCGGGCGCCTGGTTCTCCTACGACTCGATCCGCATCGGACAGGGGCGCGAAAACGCCAAAACCTATTTGCGTGAACATCCCGAACTGGCCGACCGCCTCGAACGCGCGATCCGCGGCAAGACCGAGGAAGTGGCCGAAGCCATGATTGGCGGACCCGAAGCGGAGGATGATGGCGAATAAGCGCTGACTTGGCTCCCGCTGGCCGGATCAGCCGGCGGAACAGGCGCGGTTCGACCGTTCATTCGTTTCAAGCACCGAAAAGGCCCGTTCCATGAAGGAGCGGGCCTTTTACGTTTGCGGATGTCTGCACTTGGGGTTGCCGATAAATTGCACCGGACGGTTCGCGGCGTCAGGCGCTTGCCGCCATCCCTTACCTGTGCGCCATTGGCTTTCCTCTCCCTCAAAACGCGCACCATCCCGTCGTCATCCCGGACTTGATCCGGGATTCCGCTCTTTCATTCCTGCTTGAGCCAGATCGGGAAATCTTGGCGCAGAAACCCAAAGCAAATAGGCGATAACTGTCCACTTCAGTGTTCATCTTAAGCCGCTCATCACCAGCCCTTGAATTCCCGCCGAAAAAGGGCACATGAAAATCATGGCTACATCCTTCGATCCGGCCGACCTGCCGACCGGTCTGTTGATCCGTCTCTCGCCACTGGTGGAGCGTGTGCTGGCGCCCAATCCTTCGCCTTTCACCTATACCGGAACGCAGACCTATCTTGTCGGGATGAGCGACCTCGCCGTGATCGATCCCGGCCCGGACGACCTCAACCACCTCGCCGCGCTCGATGCCGCCATCGCTGGACGAAGCGTAGCCGTGATCCTTTGCACTCACACGCATCGCGATCACAGTCCGGCCGCCCGCCCCTTGAGCGAGCGAACCGGCGCGCCGATCATCGGCTGCGCTCCACTCACCCTGGACGATGACGGACCTCGCGCCGATGCCGCGTTCGACGCAGACTACCGGCCCGACCGCATTCTTGAGGACGGCGAGATAGTTGCAGGCGACGGGTGGACCCTCGAAGCCGTCGCCACGCCGGGACATACATCTAACCATCTCTGTTTCGCCCTCGCAGAAGAACGCGCGCTGTTCACCGGCGATCATGTGATGGGCTGGTCGACCAGCGTCATATCGCCGCCCGATGGCGACATGACAGACTATATGCGCTCGATGCAGCGGCTCGCCGATCGAGACGACGCTGTCTATTACCCCGCCCATGGCGATTCGGTCGAAAATCCCCAACGTCTCGTCCGCGGCATGATGGGCCATCGCAAGCAGCGCGAGGGTCAAATCATTCGTTTCCTCGAACGCAACGGGCAGAGCGCGATCCCAGATATGGTCGCCGAGATGTACAAGGGCATCGATCCCCGACTCCATGGGGCGGCGGGCCGCTCGGTCCTTGCGCACCTTATCGACCTTGAGGGACGCGGGATTGTAGCCCAGGCAGCGGACGGGCAATGGCGTCCCAACTAAAGCGTTACGGCGGTCCTGTTGCGGCGGCCCTGCTGGTTCTGCTGGTCGGCGGAGCAATGCTTGTCGGCTGGCAGCGCTACGATCGCGACTATGTCGTTGCAGTGGAGGATGACGGATCCGCCGTGACGAAAGTCATCGCGGAGCGCTTGTCCGGCACTAGCAGCCTCAAAGTATCGGAGTTGTCGGGTACGATCCAAAGCACCGCGCAGGACGTTCGCGGTTTCGGCTTTCTCAAGTCCGATCAGGTCGTGAAGATGCCGTTCTCCGTCGATTATTTCGTTGATTTGTCTGAGCTGTCAGCCTCCGATCTTGAATGGAATCCGAACAGTCGCACGCTCATCGTCAACGCGCCGGACGTCAAGCCTGGGAAACCCAATGTCGATGAAAGCCGCCGCACGCTCGTTCGTACCAATGGCCTGTTCGTAACGCGCGATGCGGGCGCCGAACTTGCGCGCCGCGTGTCCGCCCATGCACAGGCGCGGGCCGACAAGACGGCCCGATCGCCCGAACGCATCGCGCAGGCGCGCGACTATGGCCGCGCCGCGATCGGCAAGCTGATGAGTGCGCCGCTCGCCGCGATGGGCTATGGTGATGCGCGCGTCATCGTCACTTATCCGACCGAACGACCGCAGCGCGACCGGGAGCAATGGGACGTCACCACGCCAGTCAACGAGGTGCTGGCCAAGCATCGCCAGGCCCGCTAGGGGCGCTTGCCATAAACCCAGGGAGTTTTGGACCATGAACGCAATCACGGGCATTCCGCAGGGCACGGACCTGCGTGCGGAGATCGACCGGCTGCGCAAGGAACGCAATGCCGTCATCCTGGGTCATTATTATCAGACGCCCGAGATTCAGGATCTGTCCGATTTCGTCGGCGACTCGCTCGAACTCTCGCGCAAGGCGGCGGAAACCGATGCTGATGTCATCGCCTTCTGCGGCGTGCGCTTCATGGCGGAAACGGCCAAGATACTCAGCCCGGAAAAGATCGTCATTTTGCCGGACATGGACGCGGGATGCAGCCTGGAGGACAGCTGCCCGCCCGCCCAGTTCAAGGCGTTTCGCGAGGCGCATCCCGATCACATCGCGCTCAGCTACATCAACTGCTCGGCGGAGGTGAAGGCGCTGTCCGATATCATCGTCACGTCCTCGTCAGCGGAAAAGATTCTGGCGCAGATTCCGCCAGAACAGAAGATCATCTTTGGCCCCGACAAGCATCTGGGCGGCTACCTCAAGCGCAAGCTGGGCCGCGACATGCTGTTGTGGCCGGGCGTCTGCATCGTGCATGAAGCGTTCAGCGAAACCGAATTGCTGAAGCTCAAGGCCCAGCACCCGCAAGCCCCGATCGCCGCGCATCCCGAATGTCCGCCCTACATCGTCGATCACGCCGATTATGTCGGATCGACCAGCGGTATCCTCGACTTTTCCAAGACGATGCCGGGCGACACGCTGATCGTCGCGACCGAACCGCACATCATCCATCAAATGCGCAAGGCGGTGCCGGACAAGAATTTCATCGGTGCGCCGGGAGCGGACGGCAACTGCAATTGCAACATCTGCCCCTATATGGCGCTCAACACGATGGAGAAGCTGTATCTGGCGTTGCGCGACCTGACGCCGCGCATCGAGATGGCGGAAGGGCTGCGCCTCGCCGCGCGCAAGAGCCTGGACCGGATGCTGGAAATGGCGAGCGGCACGGTGGGGCAGGGGGACGTCGGGCCGCGATCCTGATGGGCCTTTGATCGACCAGCCGACTGTGCCAGAGCGATCCGCATGACCGACGATTCGCCAGCCTTTTCGCTCCCCGGCTTCGACCTCGACGCCTTTGTCGCGGCTACGCTGGCGGAGGATTTGGGGGAGAGCGGGCGCGACGTCACCAGCGAGGCCGTCATTCCCGTCGATGCGGTCTTCGACGGCGTGATGGACACGCGAGACGCGGTCACGATTGCGGGATTGCCGATCGCCGCCGCGTTCTTCCGCGCGCTCGATCCATCCGTGACAATCGAATATCTGGCGCAGGATGGCGATCGGGTTCCCGCAGGAACCGATATTCTGCGCATCCGGGGCAGCGCGCGTGCCATGCTGACGGCGGAGCGGTCCGCCCTTAATGTGGTGCAGCATCTGACGGGTATCGCGACGATGACGCGCGCCTATGTCGACAAGATAGCAGGCACAGGTGCCACCCTGCTCGATACGCGCAAGACCATTCCGGGGCTGCGCGTGCTGGAGAAATACGCGACGCGCATGGGCGGCGCGACCAATCACCGCATGGGCCTGTGGGACGCGGCGATGATCAAGGACAATCATGTCGCGGTGGCGGGATCGGTGGAGGAGGCTGTGCGCCGCGCCGCTACCGCCGGGATCGAGCGGATCATCGTGGAGGTCGATCGCATCGACCAGATCGAACCGGCGCTGGCGGCAGGCGCGACCCACCTGCTGCTCGACAATATGGATGCGCCGACGTTGCGCGGTTCTGTGACGCTGGTGGGTGGCCGCGTCCCGACGGAGGCGTCGGGCGGGGTCACGCTCGACACCATCCGCGCCAAGGCGGACACGGGCGTTACCTATATCAGTGTCGGTCGGCTTACCCAATCGGCTCCGGCCGCAGACATCGGACTGGATTTCGCATATGTTTAAGATCGTAGCCGCAGCTCTGATGCTGCTGCCGGGCGCTGCTCTGGCGCAGGCCAGCCAGTGCTCGATGCCTTCCGTCATCGAGCGTCCGCATATCGAAGGGCCGACCGATAGCGAACCGAGCCGCGTACTGCCGATCGGCAGTTATACACTGGCGATCAGCTGGTCGCCGCAATATTGCGCGACGGCGAAGGGCGGCAGAAGCGCTTTACAGTGCAGCGGTCACAACGGTCGCTTCGGCTTCACGCTGCATGGCCTGTGGCCCGACGGCTATGGCGAGAAATGGCCGCAATATTGCCGTGCCACCGGCCTCGTCCCGCGCGCCGTGATCAAGGAAAATCTGTGTGTTACGCCGTCCGTCCAGTTGATCCAGCATGAATGGGAAAAGCATGGCACCTGCACGCCGATGAAGCCCGACCGCTTCTTCGACACGTCGCGGAGCTTCTATCAGGCGTTGCGTTTCCCCGATATGGGCGCGCTGGCGCGACGCGATGACTTGACCGTAGGGAAGTTCGCCCAAGCCTTTGCGGCGGTCAATACGGGTATCCAGGCGGACATGATGCGCGTCACGACGACGCGTGACGGGATGTTGAGCGAAGTCTGGCTCTGCATGGATCGCAAGATGAAATATACGCGCTGCCCCGCGCACCAAGGCGGTTCGCCTGAAACGGCGCGCCTTCGGATCACGCCGCAGGGCTAATCCATCTCTAGCCGTCGATCGTCGCCGTCGAGGGATGATGCCGGTCGAGATGACGGCGAATGATTCGCAGATTTTTCGTGTTCGACTTGTAGAGGAAGTCGAACACGTCGCCTGCGAACGGTACTGCGCCCAACAGCGTATCGACGCCGACATTCGCGGCCATGCGTGTCAGTTGCCATTTGGAGAGGCCGAGGTTGCGGGCTTCCCATACGATCCACGCGCCCATCGCGGCAGTGGCGATATCGCCGACGATCGGCACGAGACCGAGAATGCCGTCGAGGCCGACGCGGCGCTGTGTGCCGGGGATGACGAACAGCCCCTCCAGCATATGCTCCATCGCCTCCACCCGGCGGCGAATCGACGCGGCATCGCGCCCGAAGCCGGGGATATCCTTGACCATCCTGTCGAACTGATCAGGCGAAACCGCCATTTGCGTCTCCTTGCAGAGATTCAGTTGGTGTCGTGCAGTAATCGATTCAATGGGTGACGCGCACGGGGGGAGGGGAGGAAGCCGTCGAGCCGCCGCGAAACCAGCGACCATCGGATCGGTGCGCCGAGCGGGATATAGCTGTTGTTGGCGATCATCAGGGCTTCGGCCTGCGTGACGCGAGCCGCGCGATCCTCGGGGGAATTGGCGAGACTGGCGTTTTGCAAGGCGGCGTCCGCCTCCTTGCTGCATTGAACCGTCCAGGCACAGCCGATGCGGCCGAGATACCAGAGCGCGCTATCATAAGCTGCGACCTCATCCACGATCCGCAGGTCAGTGGCTGCGCTGGCATCGACACGTTTCGTGGATAGACCGATCGCCGCAAAGTCCCGTTGCAACAGGCCGAACAGCAAGGTCGCGCCGGGGCCGTCGGGCAAGGCGATGCGGATTACAGGAGGATCGCCCTTATCCTGCCGCCATTTCGCGACGATGGCCTGCGCCTGTGTCACCCGATCGGCGATTTCGCTGCCGCTCCAGGCGGGATCTGTCGGCGGGCGGCCAAGGTCGAGTTGGTCGGGGACGATACGCTCGGTCGTCGTCCAGCCGCCGAGTGGGAAGAGCCCCGGCAGCGCGCTGCGATCGATCGCCATATTAATCGCAGCGCGGACCTCCGCATCGCCGAAGAAGTCGCCTTTGCCGACGACAAGCAGGCCCAGCATCCCCTGCACCGGATCGACCCGGACGAGGTTGCGGTCGATATCGGCGCGGACCAGCAGAGGCAGGTCGGTCAAACGACCACCAAGAACCAATGCCGAGCGACCCGCCTTGAAGCGCACGATCGCGAGCGAGGCGCGCTCCGCCCGGACGATCCGGGTTTCGCGCTCGGGGAACGGTTCGTCCGCATCATCGTCACCACTGACGCGATCCACCGGCGTCAACAGGGTCGCGCCCTGATGCGGCAGGCGGCGGTAGGGTCCGGTACCGCCATCGCGCGAGAGGATCGCCATTTGCGGCTGGGCGAGCATCTGAAGCACATAAGGGCGGGGGGCGGCAAGACGGATTTCGATGACTTCCCCCGTCATCGGAACGATCGCCTGTACGGCGTCGAGCGGTCCTTCCGGGTCCATCCGGCGGAGGGCTTCGACGCGAGCGGTCAGGATTTGCGCCACATCGGGCGCGGTCACGCGGCGGCCGTTCGCCCAAAAGGCGCGGCGGAGGCGAAAAATGTAGCTTCGGCCATCATCCTCGACGATCCACCGCTGCGCCAGCGCAGGCAGGATGTCGCCACTTGCATCGAATGCGACGAGACCCTGCGCCGTCGCTTCGAGGATCAGTTTCGCGCCTGGATCGGGCAGGCGCTGGAGTGGCTTGGCGAAATCGGTTTCCGATCCGATCACGCTAACGGTGATCGGACCATCGCCCTCCTTGGAACAGGCCGACAGGGTCAAGGCCGATGCGAGCGAAAGGATGGACAGCGCCCGCGTCCGTCCCCTCCTGCATCGATCCGGCGCTCTGGTCATTCCGATGCGATGCCGGGATCGCGCGCCATCGCCATGGGCAGGCGGATGACGAAGCTGGCGCCGCTGCGTTCATCCTCTCGATCGCCGATGTTGATGCGGCCCTGGTGCCCCTCCACGATCGAGCGCGCGATGGCGAGGCCAAGGCCCGAATGTTTGCCGAAAATCTCGCCTTCGGGTCGAACGCTGTGGAAGCGGCGGAAGATATGCTCGCGTTCGGATTCCGGCACGCCCGGCCCTTCGTCCTCCACGCTGACGAGAACCTGATCGTCTGCGACGGTTGCGACGATCTGGACGAGGCCGCCATCGGGAGAGAAAGAGATGGCGTTGTCGATCAGATTGTCGAGCACGCGGATCAGCCGGCCTTCCTCACCCAGAACCACTGCGACATCCTTGCGCGGGCGGGCGAAGGCGAGGCGGACGCTGCGCGGCACGCCGCGTGCCTCACGCGCGATCACCATGCGTTCGATGAGGAGGCCGAGGTCGATCGGCTCGAACCGGGTGCGGGAGAGTTCGGCATCGACGCGGGATGCTTCGGCAATGTCCGTGACCAGCCGGTCGAGCCGCCGTACATCGTCCTGTGCGATGTCCATCAACTGCGCGCGCAGGTCCGGGCGATCGACGCGGTCGAGCGCATCGAGGGCGGATCGCAGCGAGGCGATAGGGTTCTTGAGTTCATGGCTGACATCGGCGGCGAAGGCATCGGTCGCGTCGATCCGCTGGCGCAACGCATGGCTCATGTCGGAAAGGGCACGGGCAAGCATCCCGATTTCGTCGCGGCGCTCGGGCAGGCGTGGCACGGTCACTTCGCGTGCGCGGCCCAACCGGACGCGAACGGCGGCGCGGGCGAGGCGCTGGAGCGGCTGGACGATGGTGCGGGCGAGGAAAAGAGATAGCAGCACCGACGCCAACGCCGCCACCGCCAGCACCATGCCGAGCCGTAGCCGCTCCGCACGCACCGTGCGGGTGATGTCACGGGCGTTTTCCGTCGCGAGTAGGCTGGTGCCGTCTTTCATCTCGACTGCCGCAGAGATAATGAAGGTGCGGTCCGGCGCGTAACGGCTCATCGCTTGGGGGCGGCCCGTCTTGATCGCCATGCGGACTTCTGGCCACGCGGTGGCGCGATCGATCGCCGGTTCCTCGAAATCCGGCGGTCGGTCGGCGGAGACGATGCGGTCCACCATCTTGTCGAGGAAGCGGGCGACATGACGCTGCCATTCCTCTTCCTCTGGAACACGCAGGCGATAGCGCGGCGCGTTCATGCGGAAGCTGTCGGCGACGAGCGACCCGTCGGGGGCGTAGCGGCGGACGCGATCCTCGGTCTGGCGCGAATAGGCGGCGATCAGCGCATCCTGCCGGTCGGCGGGCGCGTTTTCGAGGCCAATCGCCAGTAGCTTCAACTCCCGCGCCGACTGTTCGAGCCGTGCGTCGACGATGCGCGTTCGATAGCTGTCCAGATAGAAGAAGCCACCCGCCAGCAACGCCAGCGCAAAGACGTTGACCGCCAGGATGCGGGGCGTCAGGCTGACCCGTCCCGTCCAGCTCAACGCCACGTCCCGGCACTCATTCTTCCGAGAATCTGTAGCCGGCGCCATAGAGCGTATCGATCGCGTTGAAATCGGAATCCACCTCACGGAACTTGCGCCGCAGTCGCTTGATATGACTGTCTATCGTGCGGTCGTCGACATAGACGTCGTCCTGATAGGCGGCGTCCATCAACTGGTTGCGGTTCTTGACGACGCCGGGACGCTGCGCAAGCGTTTCGAGGATGAGGAATTCGGTGACGGTAAGCGTCACGTCCTTGCCGCCCCATTTGACGCGATGCCGGGCCGGGTCCATCTCCAGCCGACCGCGCATGATCGGTTCGGCGACCGGTTCGTCGGGCGCATCCGGAATACGATTGGTGGCGTCGGCGCGGCGAAGGATGGCCCGGATGCGAGCGATCAGCAAACGCTGGGAAAAAGGCTTGGCGATATAGTCGTCCGCACCCATGGCCAGGCCCAGCGCTTCGTCCAGCTCGTCGGCCTTGGACGTCAGGAAGATGACCGGCATCTGCGTTTTCTCGCGCAGGCGACGCAGCAGTTCCAGTCCATCCATCCGGGGCATCTTGATGTCGAAGACGGCAAGGTCGGCGGGATTGTCAAGCAACGCCTTCAATGCGCCCTCGGGGTCCGAATAGATGCGGGTCAGGAACCCTTCGGTCTGAAGCGCGATCGACACCGAGGTCAGTATGTTCTTGTCGTCATCCACCAGGGCGATGGTTGCGGTCATGCGAAGTCCCGAAGAGGAAAGTGCGGGGGTCAAGCCATGGATCGTTAGACGATGCCGTCCGATGCTGCAAGAAAGGGTGGGGGAGAGGCTGCGGGAATGCTATCCTGCGGCGCAAGGAAATGCAGGAGTGACGACGATGTTCGACAATCTGATGGGAAAGCTGGGCGGGCTGGAAGCGGTGGCGGCGCAGATCGGTCTGTCGCCCGAGCAAATGCAGGGATTGTTGGCGGAGATCAGCGCGCGGATCGGATCGGGCGATACCAGCGTGTCGGCGCTGGCCGAAGTCGCGGCGGAACATGGCGTATCGGCCGACGCGCTTCAGGGATTGCTGGGGCAGGCGGGCGGATCGCTCGGCGGACTGCTGGACCGGGACGGCGATGGAGACGCGCTCAACGAATTGAGCGGTATCGCTAAGGGGCTGTTTGGATAAAGCCAAGGCATGGCTTTGGCGGACCCAAGTTTTTTTGGCCTTGCGTTGACGGTGGCGAGGGGCCATTCGCGGTTCCATCATTATTGCGAACGATATGCAGCTTGCGCGCTGATGGCCAAAGCTGTGCGAAGGAAAAGGTTTTGACCGACGTGACGATCGAAAAGCCGGTACTGGAACCCACCGGCGCGCTATCTGTGGAAACCGTGCTGTCGGTGCGCCATTGGAACGAGCATCTCTTCAGCTTCCGCATCTCGCGGCCCGCCAGCTTCCGCTTCCGGTCGGGCGAGTTCGTGATGATCGGACTGCCGGGCGACAATGGCAAGCCGCTGCTGCGCGCCTATTCGGTCGCCAGCCCGAGCTGGGACGAGGAGATCGAATTCCTGTCGATCAAGGTGCAGGACGGGCCGCTGACATCGAAGCTTCAACTGATCCAGCCGGGCGACCAGATCTATCTTGGCCGCAAGCCGACCGGTACGCTGGTGACCGACGCGCTGCTGCCGGGCAAGCGGC
>JAAIGE0101016130.1_pt1 | contig 10176 bp, 6 predicted proteins | sample 6487951 | NCBI WGS metagenome assembly JAAIGE01 (sample SAMN13974128, study PRJNA590717) | phyllosphere metagenome | biome: tomato field; feature: multiple bacterial spot infested tomato fields; material: tomato leaves; isolation source: leaves from tomato fields | host: Solanum lycopersicum ... | reverse complement strand
GGGTAAAGTGAACTTTAAACATTAAAGAGTGTTCAAATTTTTTGTTTGTTTAATTTTTAGTTTAACCATAGAAAATTAGGATGTATTTAATTCATACATTACTATATAATTTCTATAATAAGAAAAATGTAGGATATGAATATATTATATAATTTCTATAATAAGAAAAATGTAGGATATGAATATATTATATAATTTCTATAATAAGAAAAATCAGTTTAACTCATACCTTACTATTAATTTTTATAATAAGAAAAATCAGTTTAACTCATACCTTACTATTAATTTCTATAATAAGAAAAAAAAGGCTAACTTTTTTGCCATTAAATAATAGTGGTTGATATAAATGTGAGAGAGGTATTCGACATAAGATTTGCATTTATATTTGTTTTTTGCCAAAACCGTATTACTTTTATACCAATCGAGTTTTTTTTTGAGGTGTACCTAAATAGCTTGAGTTCTTATGTATTATGGCTATTTTGTATAATTATTGCTATAAAGTTTGTAGATACCTTAACCATTCTTAGACTTCTATATTTATTGACTAAGTTAACTATTATCTTACCATTAGTTTTTATAAAAAACTGCTATAAGAATCCAATTTAGATAATAATAGAATTACCATAATAGTAGTAAACATAATTTTCTTTTTAGGCTTTAAGCAAAATAAGGCTTTAACCAAAACCTTGCTCTTCTCCTTATCACTCTAATTTTTTTTTTAATTAGAGTGCAATTTCTACTGATCTATTACAATCGGTAGGATACATTATAGAATTTGATTTCCTATAATGAGTTTTACTCGCTAATTTCCTAATAAATATTTAGGAATATTCATAAATGGATAATAGGTTTAAAAGGTGAATAATCTAATACCAGTGTTCTTATAATCGTGATAAGTATTTCTCTAATATCCCTGTAATTTTTTATAATAATTTCTCTAATCACTATTCATAAGTGAATAATAATCATTATAATAATTTCTCTAATCACTATTCATAAGTGAATAATAATCATTATAATAATTTATATGACCTTCTTTTAAGCTTTATAATAACATATCTATATCATAAGTTAAACCAAATATTTTTAGCGTTATCGTAAAAATTTATTTAGCAATGTTGATTAAACAACCTATCTATTATTGTTCTTGTAATCAAGAAAGGAATTTTTCTAATGATACAGATTCTACAACAATTGGCATAGAACTGTGTAAGATACCACAGATTTCTGAACATTGACCATAGAATGTACCTAATCTATTAATCAATACAGAAAATTGGTTTAATCTACCTGGATATGCATCACATTTAACACCTAACGCGGGAATGGCGAAAGAATGAATTACCGAAAGTTTACTTTCCCATGATCTAGCTCTCTATTCATTTATTTTTCTTTACAGTGATAAGATTTACATGTTTCTTTATACTCAATAAAGAATTTCTATAGTTTGTGTATATTTAGGCTCTACCTTAATAAAAAGTGTAACCTAGATAAGATTTATTTTTAGCTAAACATCTGGCTATAGTATTACGGTTAGCATTACTATGTTCGTTTTCTTTAAAATAGCCAACTGCTGATATTATACTAGTAAAGTTTAATATCTCTCCTGTAACATCCTTTTTAGAATGAATTGCCTTACTATTTCTTAAAGAATACTCTTCTTTTTTTTGGTCTACCCACTAAACTATAATAGGCTGGGAATGTATCACTGTTTAGGGGGCAAATTGAAAGTTACACCCTTAATAGATAATAATTGGTCTAATTGTTCTTTTGTAATAGAAACATTTTGATTAGCTACTACTCTATTAATTGTTTCACTTGTAACTATTTTATTACTATTCTTGGAATAAAAACGAGAACCGTAAAAAGAGTAGTTTTCGCTATTTGCTACTGAATACAGATTTACCTTTTTTAATGGGTAGTTTTTTGTAGCATAAATTGAAGAATATACTCTTTTAATAAGAAAATAAAGTTGTAAGAATTGCATGTTTTTAATAATTTTTTTTTTGTAAATACTAGTTATTACTAGATAAAAATAGGACTATAATATAGATATCTCACGAAATTTAACGATTAGTCTAACAGACTAACAAAGAAATAATTTCAAAATTTTAGGGGGGGGTAGCTATAAACCCAATGACCTATTTCTAGACCGATCAGAGTATACCTTAATCCATAACAGTTGAGCACAGCCTTATTTTACTATTATAGACCACTACCGTCTACTCGTTGCTCTTTTACAACCTAATACAACAAAAATTCTATACGAAAATAGTGTAGTTAGGTGATTTAGATCCGCGATAACCCATTTAACTTTCGTATATACCTTTTGATATTACTATACCTATGGTCATTAACATAGCCGCGTTTAACCTTTTGAGATAAACGTTTAGTTAAAAGGTCTTTAGGGTGTCCCCGGAATTTGACAGTGTATTGACGTTTAAAAGTGCTTGCTAAAGGCCTTTATTTCATCAGCAGCAGTAAGAATAAATCTAGTGTGTGTAATTTCAGGAAGAATAACTCTATTATCTACTTCTAACATTCTTAAAGCCCCTTCTTCTAAATCAGATTCAGGTACTAAGTAAGAATCAAATTCTACAAAATCTCCATCACTATTTAAGAAGTCAGGATATTCGTAACTTCAGTATCACTGGTGTCCTTCTGCTAATACAGAAAGTGAAGGATCAGTAACTTCATCCATTAAGTATAATAGTTTGAAAGAAGGGAAAGCAATTAATACTAAGATTAAAGCAGGAGTAATAGTTCAAATTAATTCTATTAATGTACCGTGATTAAGGTATTTGTTACTTATAGGTGATTTAGCGCTATCAAAATTTTTGATAATAGCTCCCTGTATTCAACCAACACTAAATAAAATAGCAACTAAGTAGTACATAATGTTGTCATGTAATTCAATTAAAGCTTCCATTTGTGGACTAGCACTATCTTGGAAATATAGTCCTCACGCTCTAGGTGCATCACATAAAAATTCGCTAGAAAAAGCAAATAAAGTGCTAATTGCAGCAATAACAGAAGATAGAATTGTACTACTTTGTAATGGTAAGCTAGTAAATGCATGAGGTTTAGGTGGGCTATGTAATGCTCACTCTAACCCTGGAGCACATTTATCTTTAAGTATTCTTAAGTAATCACTAAATAGTTGAGGAACTGCTCAAGGGTAACCAAAGATAGCTTTTCCTTTAACAAGTTGTAAGTATACTATGTGTAAGAATAACACAGTAGCAGCAACAGAGATAAGTGAACCTATACTACTGATGAAATTTCAACCAGTGAAGGCATCAGGATAGTCACTTATTCTACGTGGCATACCTTGTAAACCTAAGAAATGTTGAGGGAAGAAAGTTAAATTACGTTTAAAAACTGGACTATATCTTACCATAAATATATGGCCTCTTTCGTGTAGTCTCTAAGGATCCTACTCATAATTACAATTATTTTGGTTTCCTGCTGATTTTCTAGATATACTTAATATTTTTAGACCATCTACTCGTCTAGTACTTAAGCCTTGTGAGAGTTCCCAGCATATAGAAAGATTGGTAGGGGCTAATTTATTAATTTTGAGTTTTATTACGCGGTAAAGATTGTAATATTCAATTCTCGTCATTTATGGATATATATTTATTTGTGTCTAAATTCTTTTTAATTAATGTTCATCTTACTTTAAAATGTTGTCTAGCAGCATTTATAGAAGGGAATATTAATTTTTCATTGTTTGCACTATAACAAAAAATAAGGGCTCTTCCTATACCATGCTGAGGAGATAATTTACCTTTAAAGGCATTATCCTTTTTTAAATAAAATTCCTTTATACCTTCGCTAATAGCATTTTTGGTCTCATCTGAAGTAGTATATCCAAACTTAGGATGATTCTCTTTTATCAAAGTTTCCTTTAACTTATTTACGCTATCAATACTATGAGTAAATCCAAAAGAGCTTTCTGCAATCTTTACTATGTTATAACTTGGTTTGTAATGATCGATTCACTTTTGTTCTAGATTTACACATTCTATTACGTTTTTTTTACAAAATTCCAATATAGCTAAAGAAAAGTTATTAAGTCCATATTTCTTCATTGCTCTTATGAGAATTGTTGTACCAATTTTATCAGAATTTGCGTAATAAAAATGACTAACCATTCTTTTAGATAAATTAAGACTACTATCTACATACAAATCATTGGTTACGTCATTGATAAATAAGTATACTCCAGATTTGTTTTTTAGCTCTTTGTAAATTTTTCTTTTACTTTGCTTAAGGTCTTTAAAATAGATGAAAAACTTATTTGGTGAACTACCCTTATTAGGACTCCTATTTTAAATATTTCTATTACATGCGTTTTTAAACTCAAAACTTCTTCCATTTAACCTAACCCCTGTAAATAAAACTCAGAAATGAGCTTTAGAATAAAGTAAGTTATAATCTAATCCTAAAATTTTAGGTATTCAGAAGTATCATCCACTGAATAAAGCAAATACGGCACCCATACTTAAAACGTAGTGGAAATGAGCAACTACGTAGTAGGTCAACTAAGTTGCTCATTTATTTACATACAACACTGCTCACGCAGTGGATCGGACTATAACTTATCTAATTGTTTAACTTAATAAATTTTCGACTGTCACGTTTAGTCTCTACGGATCCTACTCGAGAATAAGTTTATTCACTTTGGTTTCCACGGTATTACCTTACATGGGGGGAGACCCCCTACATTTTCCGCTTTAAGAAAACACATAAGGCTTCACCGTTAGCAAAATGAATAATTTTACCGAAAAACGTATGAAATTTTTCATGGTGACAAGACAACACGACACCTACTAAAGAACACAAGAAGCTTTAAATTTTTTTAAAGATTCTAACTTTTCTCCCAATAAAGGATACTTAGTACAATGTGCCATTATTTTCGCTAATACCTCTTTCTTGTACACCTCTATAGAATGGAAGTTACCGTAAGGGTTACGAACTTTATTTGATATTTCAAAATACTGTTTTATACCGTTTATTAAATAAACGTCGTCATTTTGTCCTATTGAGAAAGAATGTGCATTCGTTTTACGAATAGAAAAACAACCTTCCGCTTCTATAAAACCAGATAATCAAGCTTTAAAATAACTAGGTACCTTAAAATTAGCGTTTATAATAGCAGACTGCTCTTTAAATTTAGTATCTCTTGTAAATAAGTATTTTTCTACCGAAGTTTCAGTTAAACATGTTTTTAAGAATGCTAGTTGACAGATTTTTTTTGAAGTTAAAGGAGGATAAGTATCCAAAATTTTTATTAGTTCAATAATTTCTTCTTTTTTATTTACAACTCAAATAACATCCGGCTGTTTACCGGTAATCCTAACAGTTCCACCTACTACTTTAGCAACCTCAACCAACATATTATAATTAGATTTAAGGTTAGATAATTTAATAACTAATCTGTATTGTAGATATTGTTTACGTCAATGGTTTACTTGAATACTCCCATCTCCGTCCATTAGCCCTACTCAAAACATTTTTATATATTCTTTATAATTATTTTTATCATATAAATCATTATAACTGCAATTATTATTATAACTAAGACTAGAATTTGACGGCTCCAATCCTGTCCTGGTCACAACAAATAAACTAGCCGAAGGGCTGGGCTCAGCCTGAGGGAGGCCTCGCCTAGGTATTAGCATACTTAAGTTAAAGACTTTAGTATCGTGGAAAGCAATATCAAGTGATGCGTTAGCTAGAACTACACCTGATAATCCTCCAATAGTAAACATAAATACAAAACCTAACGCAAATAGTAATGATGGTATGAAATGTAGAGAACCACCATAACAAGTTGCTAATCAAGAGAATATTTTAATACCAGTAGGAACTGCAATAATTAAAGTAGCAGCAGTGAAATAGGCTCTTGTATCTACATCAAGACCTACAGTATACATGTGGTGGCTTCAAACTACAAATCCTAAGATACCAATAGAACACATGGCGTAGACCATACCAAGGTATCCGAAAACGCTCTTGTTAGAGTTCGCTGAAATTGTAGTACTAATTATACCAAACCCTGGAATAATTAAAATATAAACTTCCGGGTGTCCAAAGAATCCATTTCTTCAAATTTAACTTAAAAAAAATCTTTTGTTAAATTCAGCTACCAGTAGTCTAAACTAGTAGTCTAAACTCCGGGCTTGTGTATGAATGATAGAAGAAACCGACTGTACATAAAGCATCCTTTCAGATACCCGCTAGTGAACCAGTCTGTAGCGACCACTTTAATAGCCGACGGTCTTTAATCGAAAATTTATTGACCGTAATTGCACTAGTGTCGCTAATACTTTATTACTTTACCTCGTATGTATAAAATACATCTTTAAGTCTTATATAAAATAATAGAATATTTAAACTCAAGAATTGCAAGTAATTCTTATATACATTAACTAAATCTAAGGCATATTATATAAATATTCACTAATTTAGATCTTATCTCTTCTCACATCTGTCTTTATAGTTTTATGACTTTCAAATCAAACCTTTACTTCTTTTCCTCGTATTTACCATATGATTTACTTATCGTTTTAGGTTTTCGATCCTTTCTTTTTAGTTTTATGGTACATATCTACTAGTTAGGGCTTATTGAGATATAACTTTACCAAATCCAATAATTTATTGTATAAATTCCAAAACTTGTTTATCCGTTATAGCTTGTGTAATACCAGATCTTTTCTATTGTTTACGATAAAAGAAACTTCTTTTCGGGTGAAGCCCACTAAAAAGTTTTCTGAAGAAATTTTATTATTTGGCAAAATAGTACTATATTTTTCATAAAATGCAAGATAACGAAAACAACTATTAAATGATACAGGACTATCTTTAAAAATAGAACCCTTAAGCTATAGGTGCATTACAACACAATTGCAATAAAAAACACAATTGCAGTCACAAATACAATTGCAGTCACAAATACAAAAGTAAACTAATCCTACCGATAGTAACAAGATACAAAAGTATAGTATTCCAGATAAATAATTATTAAATTCAAAATTAAACAATCTATCATATAAACCAGAATACTTATTAGCTCTGTATATAACAAGTAATAATTTAAATAAAAAGTATATAATTGAAAATAACATACTAATAGTGAACATAAAATGTTCACCTAACATATTAACTAACATCGTATAAGCCTCTGTTATTAAAGCAAAATATTCTAAAACTAAAGCAAATAAAGCTAAAGGTATAACTGCACTGAACAGTGGTCTTAAATACATTAGCATATTTTTAACAAATAAAGACACACTCAAACGAGTAGCAGTAATAAAAACAATTTCCTCTTCATTAAGTAACGATTTAATAGGAATCGATCGTCTTACCGGCTGTGACTCCTCTGACACTGGCTGCGACTGCTGTGTTGGCTGTGACATTGGTTGCGACTGCTGTGACTCCTCTAATACTGGTTGCGACTGCTGTGTTGGCTGTGACACTGGCTGTGGCTGCTGTGTTGGCTGTGACACTGGCTGTGGCTGCTGTGTTGGCTGTGACACTGGCTGTGGCTGCTGTGTTGCCAGCTCATTAGCTCTAACTATTCTTAGCTGCACTAGATCACCAGCAATTCTATCGGCATGATACAGAGACGTCTGATTAGTAGGGTTCAGTGATAGAATATCCAGATGATAATCGTATTCAGCTTGTGCATGATGTATCTGTTCTTCTGTGGACATCCTAGGATGTTGTCACCTGGTATATCTTCCCGTAGAATGTACTTGTGCTTTTCAACCTAATGGTCCTGAACTCAATAGCAAATTAGGTATAAAAGGAGATTTAAAAGTTACCATAAGTCTGTGAAAGATAGTAAATATATTTGAGAATATTCTATTATGCCTTGCTACGAATGTTGAGAAAAGATGTTGGTATAATATAGGATCACCACCACCTGCTACTTCAAAGAATGAAGTATTAAAATTTCTATCTGTAAGAACCATAGTAATTCCCATTAAATTGTTGACTTACTGGATAAAATCCCATAACTTAAAGTATAAACCTTTAAGCTTAAAAAGTTATTAAAACTTAGTGTAAGTACGCAAACACTCTCGTGCTTGATCGGACCATATCTTATATTTTTACGTTGTAAAATTTTTGTAAATGATCTCAAATAAAATCTGTTCTGTAATTGTTCATACGAGATTTGATATTTACAATTTTTTCCTTTCCTTCACTTGTATTATGCTCTTTTCTATCAAACAGGTCTACTACTTCCATTCAATCTAGGAAATCTAAATGTTTAGTTCCAAATAAAGGAAAGTTTAAAAGATAATTTTTAACTTTAATATTACCCTTAATGTTCGTAGTTCTAACTCTATACTCAGGTTTTGGTTTATCCGATTTTATTTTTTTTACCTCTGTTTCTAAAAACTCAGCAATATAAGTTAAAAAATCTAAATTATCATATCCTTTGTGATCTTGTCGTCTTTGGGATATTTCTAATTTACATTCAAATTTAGGATATTTACCTGAAAGAGTAGTTCTTACTTGAAAAGAAGCATCTGCTTCTATAAATCCTGACAACCATGGATTTTCATGTAAAGGTTCTATAGATACAGAATGTTTTTCTATACTTGTTCCTTTATTTTTATTATAAAAATCTATTAGTGCGTTAAGACTATGTATTTTAGGTGTTTTCATTTTTCCATTTATTAATGAAATAATTGACAATATACCTTCATAACTATTGATAGTTAATATATAAGCATCTACCCCTTTTTTTCTAGATAGTGAACCTACAGCTAATTCTTTTTGAACAAGTAAAGCTAGAGGTAGGTCTTTTAAATGAAAAACTATTTGTATAGAGGGATAATTTAATCTATTCTTAGGGCTTCTTAAAGTTTTTGGTGTAATTATTGAACCATCGCCTTCAAGAAGCCCGGTAAAATAATAGCTAAAAAGAAATTTGTTTAAACTTTTACTATTGGTATTCGTATGAACAGATCTAAAGGTTGTGAATAAAGGAAAGGTAAAAAATTTCAAACTACAACCAAAATATTTTGGCGTGTGGCCTCTGAGGTGCTCTAAAAAGTTCAAACTTAATAGATTACCTGCTGATTGCGATATACTTTCGTATAACGGTTCCCAGAATATAGCCAAATTTAAAGCCGGCAGATTTAGTTTACCGGCTAAAACAGGTAATGATAATAATAATAAAACAGCTGTAATAACAACTGCTCATGCAAATAAGATTAATTTATGTAATCTTATACCAGGACTTCTCATATTAAATGTAGTTGTCATGAAATTCATAGCCCCAAGTAAACTTGAGATACCAGAAAGGTGTAATCCAAAGATAGCTAAATCCACACTTGGACCACTATGACTTTGTATTCCTGATAATGGAGGGTAAAGAGTTCAACCTGTACCTACCCCATTTTCTATTCCACCTGCGAATAAGAATAAAACGATACTAGGAATTAATAATAAGTAACTAATATTATTAAGTCTTGGGAATCCCATATCAGGTCCTCCTAATCCTAATGGAAGCAGGAAGTTACCAAAACCTCCAATTAAAGCTGGCATAACCATGAAGAAAATCATTATTATAGCATGAGCAGTAATTATACTATTATATAACTGGTTATCAGCAATATACTGAACACCAGGTCCTGATAGTTCTAATCTAATTAATACAGAAAACGCAGTTCCTACTAGACCTGAAAATAATGCGTATATTAAGTATAATACTCCAATATCTTTAGCATTAGATGATAAAAATCATCTTTCAAATCACATACTAATTCCTGATGTTTTAATGGTTAGGTCGTTGTACCTATCACTATCATCATTTTCAGATAATATAATGTTGCTTTTAGAAAAGGTAATAGGATTATAAGGGGTCACACTTCTCTAAAATCATAGTGTAGTTGTATATTTCCATTTTTGAAAAAATATAGTAAAAAAAAGTTCATTTTACTACACCTAAAGGTAGTTACAGTAAGTATAGTAACATTTATTTTATGGCTATTACTAACACTAACACTGTATCTCTCTTTTGTTTTTTTTTTAAAGGAATAGCGGCAAGCTCTATCTCATAAAGAGTTAAAGGCCGTCTATCTTTTTTTTAGTTACGAGAGTCCCATAAAAGATCTTACTATAGGTAAACGCTTTTTTCTATTACGTTTTCCCTTT
>JAAIGE0100165610.1_pt1 | contig 10176 bp, 17 predicted proteins | sample 6487951 | NCBI WGS metagenome assembly JAAIGE01 (sample SAMN13974128, study PRJNA590717) | phyllosphere metagenome | biome: tomato field; feature: multiple bacterial spot infested tomato fields; material: tomato leaves; isolation source: leaves from tomato fields | host: Solanum lycopersicum ... | reverse complement strand
CGTCGCCGGTGGCGTGCTGCATCGCTGAGACCCTTTCGCCTGCCCTGAACGGTAGTCCGGGCGCTGCGCGGCCATCCAGGGCACCGCTTCGCTGATCCGCTCACCCGGTCCCTGCGCTGCGCTCCGGGCTGCGGCTTCCCGTCTCTCCCTGGACACCCGCTTGACCCGGCCGACCTACGGGCAACACGGCGAAAGGCACTCAGCGAAGCAATGGTCAACTCCCCCCACAACAGCAAAAGGAACGTCCCGATGAACCTAAACACGTCCGCGCCGAAGCGCGATACACAAGATCAAAAGCCGGCTCCTGCATCTAGCAAAGCAATGTGGATAGACGCGAAGGACATCAAGCCGGGTGACGTGCTGCTGGGCATGTTCAACGGGGTGGCTGCGCGCCGGGACAACGTGCAGGAAGTGCGGGCCGGGTGGTGGTGCCGCGTGTACGTGCTGGCGAATGGTGGTTACGACGTGATGACCTATCGCGCCGATGCCCGTGTCTACATCGAGCGCGGTCCTCTCTTCCACATCGAGGCCGTCAGCAAGCACAGCGACGAGCGCCTGCGTCTGACCCGGTATCCGATGAGCCGCCAGCAATGCGAGACCCTCATGGGCACGATCAGCCGTCATCCCTCGCGCCGCATCGAGCTGGTCGAGGTGCAGGCATGAGCATCTTCGACGCTGACGACCTGGTCAGCAGCACCTTCGCGCCTGTCATCACGATCCGACCGGAGATCCGCACCATGAACCGCCCGAAGAAGACCCGCTATATCCCCGCCAACGCCGAGGCCCGCGAGTTCCCGCAGGCCGGCGTTGTCGCCTACTGCTACGGCAACGGCGTGCGCTACGCCCTGCTGGCCTACAAGGGTCGGCAGATCCGCGCCGCTCTCAACCTGGCATTCACCACGGCCGAGCAGCGCGATAGGCACCTGACCAGCTACATCGAGCGGCAGGCCGCGAATGAGAACGCCAAGCGCGAGCGCCGCGAAACCGGCCACGGCTTGGCGGTGGGTGACATCGTGTATGAAACCTACGGCTACGAGCAGACGAACGTGCACTTCTACGAAGTCACGCGCGTACCGTCCGCACGCTCCGCCGTGGTGTGCGAGATCGAGGCCGAGAAGACCGAGGCCGGCGAGAAGGCCATGGCCGGCACCGCCGTGCCTCGCCCCGGTGTCTTCAAGGCCGGCGCCATGCCGCGCATGCACCGCGCCGCCTATTTGCACGTCCTGAGCGGTGGCGCCGGCCACCACGGCAGCCTGTCCAAGTGGGACGGCAGGCCCAAGGATTACAGCTCCTATTATTAACCTGACTATTGGCTGAATGTGCGAACGCGAAACCATTATTTCGCGCCGCATTTCGCCCCCGCTTTGAAGCCAAAATTATATAATTTGGTTACATGGAAAGTGCGTATTGGTCGCCAACACGTAGCCACCATAAGAGTGAAGCATGAACGTCAAGCCGATCGAACTCGCCGCCATCCTCGCAGGCCTACGCCTGCTTCAGCGGCACGACGTGCTGCCGGCCGACATCGATTCCATTCTGACCGACGCCGGTCCGCGCATCACCGAGAGCGACATCGACGCGCTGTGCGAGCGCATCAACGCCGGCGACTTGGTGCCTGCCAAAGCGGTTTCCACGTTGGTCAAGGCAGCGCGGGACACCCGGTCGCTGTCCTGATCCCGCACCAGCCAAGCGTCACTCACAGTTAGGGGTAATCCGCATGTCGAACTATCAGCAAATCCATGGTTTCACCGCCGCCGGCGACGAACGTTTCCGGACCTTCATCGCGGCCCATTTCGCCGAAAATCCGTTCATTGCCGCGCACTACCATGGCGATCCCGAGGAAGCGCGCCGTGACTGCCTCAGTGTGTTGGAAGACAACTTAAATGGCGCCGGCGGCCCGCTGACCTGGGGGCTTCTGTCGCCCAGCAGTCCGGGCGACCTGCCCCACAGCTTCACGGTGGACCTCGATGAACTCATCATCGCGGACGTGGACAACGGCGACGAAGACGACGCCGACACCGCCGCCTCGGCGGCCTAGGGAGGCGCCATGCAGCAGTCCATGACGCTTAGCCAGTTCCGCGCCGCCCACGCTGCCGGTGGCTTCACCGGCGCCCAGCTCGTGGGCGTCGGTGGGCGGTTCTACGTCAGCGCCGCCGACCGGCTCGGCGACTCGGCCATCCTCGTGCGGGACGCCGACCGCGCCGTGCGCTTCTTCAGCAGCTCGGAAACCGGGCTGAAGCTGCTGCGGGATGTCGGCTTCGCAACGATCACCGTCGAGCTGAAGAACTGGGCGCCCGACCAGGGCGCGCTCAAGATCATCGACAACAGCCCCGCGCAAAGGAGGCCCGCAACCACTCCGTGACCCCTGTCCTTTCGCTATCGAGAATGAACCATGAAAACGGAACACAAGCAGTTCGCCGGATCGACCGCCGTTACTCTGGCCCTCATTTCCCCCCTGCCGCAGGCAGTCTGCGTCGGCCAGATCAAGCAGGCGGCCGCCATCGCGGCAACCATCGCCATCTCCGCCATGGTCAGTGTCGCATTCCTGGCCGCCGGTCATCACCGCCAGCAACACCGGCCTGTGCCGGGTCAGCAAAAAATCGATGCCCTCCGGGAGCAGTACCGCACAAACGCGGAGCCGCAAGGAACCTAAGCTTGACGACATGCACTCGACCTGGCCAGTTCGCAGTTGTCACCAAAAGCCCGGCCTAACCGCCGGGCTTTTACTTGGTGACAGATCCGCGCGATCGATCGCGCAGATCTGTCACCACTGCCGCCGCCGGCGCCGCTGCGCGTGCAGGCGCGTACTTGTAGAAACTGCTGCGGCTAATCTTCAGCGCCTTGCAGATGTCCTCGGGCGTTCGATCGGTCAGTGCCAGAGTCTCGATTGCGCGGATGGTATCGGCGCTTTCACTCGGCGGCCGCTGTTGCGTCCACGCGCGCGGGCGGCATAGAGGCCTGCCCGCGTCCGCTCGACCATAAGCCGGCGCTCAAACTGCGCGATGGCGCCGAAGATATGAAAGACCAGCTCACCGGAAGCGATATTAAACTGGAGGCTTGCCGAGTCGCCCCCGCTGGCGACTCTCCGAACCAGGAGCAGGACATGTTGGAAGTGAATTACACGCTCCGCATTGATCAGAACAGCCGCGATCGCTTCAACAATGCAGTGAAGACCAAGGAGCGCCATCGGAATCCGTCGCAGGTGATGCGCGAGCTGATGGATGCTTACGCCGATGGCCGCCTCGTGATCGAGCCGAGCGGACCTGCGAAGCCGTCCGAGGATGAGCTGCGCCTGCGCCGTGAGGCCGTGGAATACGCACACGGTTCCGTGGCACTGGAAGGCTTCGCAGTGAGCAGAGCTGCGCAGGATTTGGCGCAGCGCTTCATGCGCGGCGAAATCAGCAAGGAAGAGTTCATGGCACCGTCGTTCGACGTGGTCCATGGTCGATAAGCTCGACATTGCAGCAAGACGCGATGAGCTGGAAGGTTTCTACACCTTCCGGCGCATTGTTGAGCTGCGTGTGGCCCCCGTGGGGGGCGCATTTGACGTGGACCACCTGAAGGAGATCAATCGCCGGATCTTCCAGGATCTACCAGGCCTTGGCTTCGATGACGTGACGCCCGGCCGCTTCAGGGATGCCGTGCCGGCGGGTGTCGATTGGGTGAAGCACCGCCAGCTAGAGACGGCCAACGTCACGTCGCATGTCTGCTACTCAGACATGGATGCCAAGGCGATTGGGCGGCTCGGCGAAACACTAGGGCGCGCTGACCCCGAACGTCTCCGGCGGATGAAGACCGGTCCGTTCGTCCAAGAGCTCACCTCACTCTATGCCGAACTCGATTACATCCACCCGTTCCGGGATGGAAATAGCCGCACGCTGCGCGAATTCACGCGCGAGCTGGCCGAGGCCTCCGGCTTCCATCTGCAATGGGAATACTTCGGGCAGAACAAGGGCGGCCGCGACGCGCTCTATGTCGCCCGCGACCGCAGCGTCAACGAGCTGGCATTGCCGAACATCAAAGCGGAGGTGACGCGCCGGGACGTCGTTTTCAGCATGGACCAACTGGAAGGAAACAAGGATCTTGCCGGCCTGCTGAAGGACGCCGGCCATCACCTTGTGCGCCCCGCCCGCGCCGACGCGTTCCAGCGGCTGCCGGAAGCCGAGGCCGTACTGGCATTCCCCGAGCTGAAAGAGGCTTACGCCACGCTGCGCCGCGCTGACTTCTACAGCGCCACGAAGGTGGTGAACGCACCGCAGTTGCGTGAGCAGTTCGTGGCCGGCGTTCGCGCCACGATCCAAGAAAAACTCAACGCCGGCGAGACGCAAGGACTTGGGCCGGCGAAGCCGGCCGAGAAGAGCAAGAGCGAAAAGACCAAACAGCCGCCGCGATCAACACCAGATCGCGAGCGATAAAAAAAGCCGGCAGATCGGGCAATCTGCCGGCTTGCCATCACTACCACTTAGAGGGACGGGCAATGACGACGAGCCGCAAGCCTACCACGCGCAACCGCGCGCCGGCCATGCCAAAAGATCCGCCTACTGATGGAGCACACATGAACGAAGAACAGGAAATTGCCGAAGCGGCCGGGAAGCGCGAGCTGTACGACGCGTTCTGGAAAGAGTCATCCGATGCGATCAAGCCGTTTCGCGAATTCTGGAGCAAGAGCGGCGGCACGATGCGGGAAGAAGCGGGGAAACTGGATGCCGTGCTAGGTGGTAGAACGCCGGTTTCGGATCAGGCAGTAACGGATTGCCGGCTGGCCGTCATGCGGCTGCACCAGTTTGCTCACGCGATCTCAGAGTTGTCCAGCGGCAGCATCGCGAAGATTCAGAACGAGCTGTGCCAACGAGCCATGACAGATATTGTCGTGCGAGCGATGGATGCGGCCAAGAAAGCGCAGCGGGACATGGCGACCATCTACCAGTGGGTCGCAGCGGCTGAGCACCCGAACACGGCACAGCAGTAATCAAAGGCTCTTTGGCTCCGACACGACCCTCGGAATTGTCGGAGTCTGTCGTTTTCAGAAGACGATTTCACCAGTTCACTGGCTGGCCGCCGTGTGTGCATAGAACTTCTGACCGAGAGCGGTCAGAAGTTCTATGCACGAAGCGCCGCGAGAGGTCGTAATTGCTCAGAACTCCTATGCACGGTGCGACAAAGCCGGAACCGCCGAAAATTCCGGCGATCAACCGGCAAGCTGCTTGATGCGCTCGGCCAGGCGGCCGAAAGCCTCGTTCACGCATTCCAGCACCTTGGGTGCTGCGCCCTGCGTGCGCAGCGAGTCTTTGAAGGCGTCCAGGTCGGACAGCCATTGCAGATGCAGGCGGCCCAGCTCGTCGAGCTCGCACGAAACGCCTGGGGAGTTGGCCGACTGTTAGGATCCAGCGGTGGATTTGCTCAGCCAACCTCGCTGGGCCCAATATCTCAGCATCCATACATTAAGAAGACCGGAAGCGATCTTAAAATCCCAGATCGCTTCGCCGGCCCCGAACTGCCGCTTACCACTGCCGGTGCTAGAGAGCTCCATTGCGCTCGCCATCACAGTAGGCTCTTCGGGGAAAAACGCTGCGCGAAAAGCATCTATCTTCGTAGCAAGCTGAAGAACATCTTGCGGTGCTAGCAGTTGACCAAGATTGTGCCCAATCTTATTGCGCAAAGCATTTAGATCGAGCACCGCCAAACATATCTCCACCGGTACACCGAAGGCGGCAGCAAGTTGCACTTTATTCGAAAAGTTCTGTGGTACGGAGGTGATGACTTTGGCGATCTGCGAATTGATCGAGGATTTCAGAGCGAATACCAGCAGCTTTTCAACGTGAAGGTGGATACGCAACACACATCCTACGAGGTCCTCTGTCTCAAAAGCACGTATTAATTCTTCGTGCGAGAAGGGTTGGATAAATTCATGATAGGCCGACACGGGTAAACTCCTGAGATTGCGCTATTAGGGAACCTCTGAACAACGCCCCTCACAAAAGGCGAGTTGATTGCCCTTGCGCCGTGAGAAGTACCACCGCCTTCTTATCGAAGGAAACGAAGGTTTCCCCGCCAAGCCAGTTGCCTTCGTAGGCAATGACGCCATCGGCAAAGTCTCCGCCCGCGTCGAGTACCAGCAAACCAGCCTCCACGGCAGGCCGGTTCACTTCCACATTCGCGGCGGCCAGTAGTGCCCGGATCGCGCTGGCCGCGTCGGCTTGCTGGAAGCCGTAGACACGCAGCAGCACCCAAACAAATTCGCATAGGCACGGCAACGCGACCGCGATCAACTCGGCGTCGGTCAAGACTGCGGCGGCAACGTCCGCTTGTGCGGGATCGTCACGCACAACCGCACGCACAAGGACGTTGGTATCGACTGCGACCTTCATTGCTTACCTGCCCAGCCTTGCGCCGCCGCCTCGTTGATCTCTTCGATGGTGGCAACCTTCTGCGTCCTGCCCGCGAGCAGGCCGACAAAGCTGGCTATCGTCCCTGCGGGCCGGGCCGCCTTGAGCACGCCCCGACCATCTGGCAGCAAGTTCAGTTCGATCTTGTCGCCTGGCCTGATGCCGAGGTGTTGCAGTACGTCCTTCCGAAACGTCACTTGTCCACGTGCGGTAACGGTCAATGTGGTCATGGTGGTTTGCCCTCGCAACCCAAGGTTGATGCTTTGCATTGTAATGCAAAAACGCCTTACTTTCAATGTCCGTCAAACGATCATTAGTCGGCCATGCATGACAATGTCCGGAAATGCGCTTGTTTAATGGGTTTCCGGACATTATGATATACGGACGAAAAGACGGACAAAAGGGACGGTAATGGTACTGATCGGCTATGCGCGGGTATCGACGGCGGAACAGGACACCGCTTTGCAGACGGATGCGCTACGCAAGGCAGGCTGCGAGCGCGTTTTTGAGGACACGGCTTCTGGGGCCAAGGCCGACAGGCCCGGCTTGGCTGATGCGCTGGCCTACCTGCGCGCCGGCGACGTGCTGGCCGTCTGGCGTCTGGATCGGCTCGGGCGCTCGATGCCACACCTCATCGAGACAATCGCCGCGCTGGAAGCGCGTGGCGTCGGCTTCCGGTCGCTGACCGAAAGCATCGACACCACCACGCCGGGCGGACGGCTCATCTTCCACGTCTTCGGCGCACTGGGCCAGTTCGAGCGCGATTTGATCCGCGAGCGCACCAAGGCCGGGCTGATCGCTGCCGCCGCACGCGGACGGAAGGGCGGGCGAAAGCCGGTTGTCACCGCCGACAAGTTGCAGCGAGCGCGGGAGCACATCGCCAACGGGCTTAATGCCCGAGAGGCCGCTAAACGGCTCAAGGTGAGCAAGACGGCTCTATACGCCGCGCTGCAATCCACTAGTGCAGCCGACTCCTGACATTCCGTGCAGTCGTTTTCTGAGAATGACAGCTGCCCCGGAGACCTCCCTATCGGATGAATGGTCCATTTAGGCTGGCCCATTTTATGTGGTCCGTTTAAGTCCACAAAAAAATATTGGGCCACCCGTAAAGTTGATGGTACGTTTAGGTATACCCAAAAAGGCCGCGCAGGAGGCCACCATGTCCGACGTGATTCCTACCCCCGCCGATCTGGCGAGTAGCATTTGATGGCACGTGCTCCTGCAGAACCCTTCAAGGTTGCTCGGATCTACCAGCGCGTCAGCACTGATGGCCAGGATCTCACGCGACAAGCCGCGATCGTCCAAGAGGCCAAGGCCGCCGGCTTCTACGTCGCCGGCGTCTATCGTGAGAAGGCTTCTGGTGCGCGCGCCGATCGCCCTGAGTTGCTGCGCATGATCGAGGATCTGCAATCGGGCGAAGTGGTCATTGCAGAAAAGATAGATCGGATCAGCCGCTTGCCACTGGCCGAAGCCGAGCGCCTGGTAGCGTCTATCCGCGCGAAGGGTGCGCGCATCGCCGTTCCCGGTGTTGTCGATTTCTCCGAAGTGGCGGCCGAGGCGAAAGGTGTGGCAAAGGTCGTGCTTGAATCTATGCAGGACATGTTGCTGCGCATCGCCCTGCAGATCGCTCGCGACGACTATGAGGACCGCCGCGAGCGTCAGCGTCAGGGTATTGACCTGGCGAAGGCCAGAGACAAGTACCGTGGCCGCCCGGCCGATCAGGCCATACATGCTCGCATCGTCGCGTTGCGCGGCCGTGGGGAGACCATCGTCAACACTGCGCGTCTGGCAGGCGCGAGCGTCACCACCGTCAAGCGTGTGTGGGCCGCGCACTGCGCGCAAGGTTACGGGAATTGATAACTGGGGAGCATGCCTGGACGGCCACGTGACCCTGTGGCCACCAGCAGGTGGCCACCAACAACAGAGTAGAAGTAAAGGCGGTCTGCAGGAGGTGGTTAGAGATCTTGCGGACATGCTGGCGGAGCATCATTGCTGCCGGCGCCGACCTGTTCACTGCGTGAGTGAAGCGTTGCCCGTAGGGGCGCTGCCCCTACACCCCATGCGCCGCGTGAACTAATCACTGCCAGCAGAGGTTTTTAAGAATCAACGTGTACGCCATATTAGCTCTACAAATCGGTGCTGATAGCAGCCTGAAGCGCGCGTAGCGCGTTGTCAGAGTATCTGGGATGTTTTTGGGCTCCGAACTCGAAGAACATGACGTATGCTGAATTTTCGTCGATTCGCAGATGGTCGCGGATAGCCTTGACTTTCTTGGTTGGCAACCCCAGTTTTTTTGCCAACTCGCTCCGGCTCCAGTGGTATTTTTTCTGGAGATCTATTTCACGGATGGCAGCCGCCCCCTCCGGGTCATCACCTGACACGAACCGAACAGCTGGAGCGCCTGTGGCTTTGGTAAATCGGACACGAATAGTCGGCCCCTCTCCTTCAATGTTCGTTGCTAGGGTCATCAACCGTGGGAACACCTGGTCCAGGGGAGTGCCTTCCTTGATCGCTTCTTCAATTCTATAAAGGTCTCTTTTGGAGACTGCGACCTTTTCGCTGACGTGTGCTTCCATCGCCAGGAGTGCCGTGATTCGGCCTCTGGCCTCGTCTCGCGCCCTTCGACCCGGGGCAAGTAGTTCTCGAATCTGTGTGTATTCACGATTTACCAGCATCAGAAAATCCGGCAGCGCTTGGGTAGACAAGGGTAAGACCCGGACCGGAAGATTGTCCGCAAGAGTGTCATTGAAGTGCGTCGTGAGCACTTCATCTAAGACAGTTATCAATGCTCTTGCATTGATGTAGAGAGCATCTTCGGGAACCACGATCATCCAGTGCTGGGCCGAGTTGCGCATCGCATCAATAACGCGGATAGCTCCAGTTTGTGATGCGGTGATCCACCCTTTGGACTGAGCAGTAGTGAGCGCCTTGTCGATACCAATCGAGGTTCCCTTTTCTTCATCAAAGACGTCTTGTCCCTTTTGAACCAGCAACGCTTTGACCAACATTTCGCTAGCGTGCTGAAACATAAGAAGAACTGCTTCCGTCCTCCCATTATCGTCATGGTTATTGAATGCCTCCAAGCCACGCTTTAATGAAGCAATAGCCTTCGCCTTCAGTGTCCTGGCATCCCTCTTAAGTTTCATAATTTCTCCGAATATTCTGTCCTTGACACCGCAGCTGGTCGGCCAGGTCGGCGGCTACAGCGTGATGGTGCGCGTGGGCCAAACCGAAAAGCAATTGACCGGCCAGCGCGGTGAGCCGCGCGTGTTTGCCAGCTTGGACACCGCCGCCGCCCAGCTGCTGGCGCTGGGCGTGATGGTGTTCGAGGTGTTGCCGGCCAACTACGTGCGCGCCCCGAAGGTCTACCGCCGGGGGCGACCGGCCGCACTGAAGGCGTTGGCCAAGCTCCAGCGCCAGGCCAAACCCGAAGCCCAAGCCGGCCAGGAAGCCGGCCGGCGCGGCGGCCACCGGGCGCAGCTGAAATTGCCCGGCCTGCCGCGCACCCGCAAGCCCGCCCGCTCCGCTGGTGCCGACGCATGAGCCACCGCAACGACCTTGCCCAGGTGACAGCCGAGCGCGATGTGCTGGCCGGCTTGGTGAAGCAGTACGAAGCCCCGGCTGCGGACTTTCAGCGCGGATCTGCAACACGGGGTTCAGCCGACATACGTGTAAAAATAGCTCACAAGATCGGATTTCATCCATTGCATCAGTGAGTTAGCGGATATTTTGGCGCACCAAAACTACCCTGCCAATGCCAGTTCAGTCTCATACGGTTCCGGGACCGCCT
>JAAIGE0100625055.1_pt1 | contig 10179 bp, 9 predicted proteins | sample 6487951 | NCBI WGS metagenome assembly JAAIGE01 (sample SAMN13974128, study PRJNA590717) | phyllosphere metagenome | biome: tomato field; feature: multiple bacterial spot infested tomato fields; material: tomato leaves; isolation source: leaves from tomato fields | host: Solanum lycopersicum ... | reverse complement strand
CCATGACACTGCGACTTGGCGATATCGCCCCCGACTTCGAACAGGATTCCAGCGAAGGCCGTATACGCTTTCATGAGTGGTTGGGCGACAGCTGGGGTGTGTTGTTTTCCCATCCCGCAGACTTCACGCCGGTCTGCACCACTGAGCTGGGTTTCACTGCCAAATTGAAAGACGAGTTTGCCAAGCGCGGCGTCAAGGCGATTGCGCTGTCAGTGGACCCGGTCGACTCGCACGTCAAGTGGATCGACGACATCAACACCACGCAGAACACTCAGGTCAATTTCCCGATCCTGGCTGACGCGGACCGCAAGGTCTCCGATCTGTACGACCTCATTCACCCCAATGCCAGTGACACGCTGACCGTGCGCTCCTTGTTCGTGATTGATCCGAACAAGAAGGTGCGCCTGACCATTACCTATCCAGCCAGTACCGGACGTAACTTCCACGAGATTCTGCGGGTCATCGACTCCCTGCAACTGACCGATAACTACAAAGTCGCCACGCCCGCCAACTGGGTGGATGGCGAGGACGTCGTCATCGTGCCGTCGATCAAGGACGAGGAAGAGATCAAGCAGCGTTTTCCCAAGGGCTATACGGCTGTCACGCCTTACCTGCGCCTGACGCCTCAGCCGAACCGTTGATACCTGATTCACCAAGCGTGGGGTATTCGGGCCGATTGATCGGCCCTTTTTTATGGGCGGTTTTTGAGCATTGTGATGAGTGTCGCCAAAGCGTTCGCCTCGGGTTCAGGGCGGTGCGGGCGTTCGGTTGGTGATAAGCGCAAGGCAGGGTTTTCGTATATCTCCTTATGGAATAACCAAATGAAAAAATGAGATTTATAGATATAAAAAATCGCTGTTACTGTCATTCCATTCCGGCGGTTCACGCCAGTCCAGTCTTCAATAAGGAGCGCGCCATGCGCACAGTTGTTTTGCGTCGAGGTCTGGCCGCTCTGTTGGCTGCCGCGGTTACGTTCGGTGCCCTGAGTCAGGCTCAGGCCGAGGACCTGCGTATCGGCTATCAGAAATACGGCACGCTGGTGCTCCTCAAGGCCAAAGGCTCTCTGGAAAAGCGTCTGGCCGAGCAGGGCGTGAAGGTGCAGTGGACGGAGTTCCCCGGCGGCCCGCAATTGCTGGAAGGCCTGAATGTCGGTTCGATCGACTTCGGCGTCACCGGCGAAACGCCGCCAGTGTTCGCCCAGGCGGCCGGTGCCGATCTGTTGTACGTGGCCTACGAGCCGCCCGCGCCGACCAGTGAGGCGATTCTGGTACCCAAGGATTCTCCCATCACCTCGGTCAAGGACCTCAAGGGCAAGAAAGTCGTCCTCAACAAAGGCTCCAACGTGCATTACCTGCTCGTGCGTGCGCTGGAAGATGCCGGCCTGAAATACTCCGATATCCAGACCGTGTTCCTGCCGCCCGCCGATGCCCGTGCCGCGTTCGAGCGTGGCAGTGTCGACGCCTGGGTCATCTGGGACCCGTACCAGGCCGCTGCCGAGAAACAATTGCAGGCTCGCACCCTGAGAGACGGTTCCGGCATCGTCGACAACCACCAGTTCTACCTCGCGACCAGACCCTACGCGCAGAAAAATCCGAAAGTGATTCAGGCGCTGATCGAAGAAGTGCGTGCGGTAGGCGAGTGGTCCAAGGCCAATCCCGAGGAAGTGACCAAACAGGTCGCGCCCTTGCTGGGGCTGCCAGCCGATATCACGCTGACTTCGGTCAAGCGTCAGGGCTACGGCGCGCTGTTCATCACCCCGCCAGTGGTCGCAGCTCAACAGAAGATTGCCGACACCTTCTTCCAGCTCAAATTGATTCCCAAGCCGCTCAGCATTGCTGACGTGGTCTGGACGCCACCTGCTGCTGTTGCTCAAGCACAGTGATTGACAGGCCTTTCGAGGAGACCACTCCATGAGCCTCAGTGCTTCGCAACGCATCATTCACCGGCTGGCGCCCTGGGCGTTGCCTGTCCTGCTGCTGGCGGTCTGGCAACTGTCGGTGAGTGCCGGCTGGTTATCCACACGCATTCTTCCTGCACCCAGCGCCGTCATCGAGGCGGGTGTAACACTGGTTTCCAGTGGTGAAATCTGGACGCATCTGGCCATAAGCGGCTGGCGCGCCGGCCTCGGCTTCGTGATCGGCGGCGGCATCGGTCTTGCGCTGGGCTTCATCACAGGCCTGAGCAAATGGGGCGAACGTCTGCTGGACAGCTCGGTGCAGATGATTCGTAACGTGCCGCATCTTGCACTCATTCCGCTGGTGATCCTGTGGTTCGGCATCGATGAGACCGCCAAGATATTTCTGGTGGCATTGGGCACGCTGTTCCCGATCTACCTGAACACCTATCACGGCATACGCAACATCGACCCGGCGCTGGTGGAAATGTCGCGCAGCTATGGCCTGTCCGGCTTCAGCCTGTTTCGCCATGTGATCCTGCCAGGCGCCATGCCATCGATTCTGGTCGGCGTGCGCTTCGCACTGGGATTCATGTGGCTGACGCTGATCGTGGCCGAAACCATCTCGGCCAGCTCCGGCATTGGCTATCTGGCGATGAACGCCCGTGAGTTTCTGCAAACCGACATCGTGGTGCTGGCCATCGTGCTGTACGCCGTACTCGGCAAGCTCGCCGATCTGGCGGCGCGGGGTCTGGAGCGGGTCTGCCTGCGCTGGCACCCGGCCTATCAAGTCAGCAAAGGCGGTGCCGCATGAGCAATCTGAAACAACAACCGGCACACCTGCTGCGCGGTATTCCACTGGCGATTCAGAACATCAAGAAGGCGTTCGGCTCACGTGAAGTGCTCAAGGACATCGACCTGCACATCCCGGCCGGACAATTCGTGGCAGTGGTAGGGCGCAGCGGCTGCGGCAAAAGTACCTTGCTGCGCCTGCTGGCCGGGCTCGACAGCCCGACCCGGGGCGAGCTGCTCGCAGGCTCCGCGCCGCTGGGTGATGCCCGCGAAGACACGCGCCTGATGTTCCAGGAAGCACGGCTGTTGCCGTGGAAAAAGATCATCGACAACGTCGGTCTTGGCCTGACGGGCGACTGGCGCGGACAAGCCCTTGAAGCGCTGGAAGCCGTCGGCCTGGCCGAGCGTGCCAATGAATGGCCTGCCGCATTGTCCGGCGGTCAAAAGCAGCGCGTTGCACTGGCACGTGCGCTGATCCACAAGCCGCGCCTGCTGTTGCTTGACGAGCCGCTGGGTGCGCTGGATGCGTTGACGCGCATCGAAATGCAGCAACTGATCGAAAAACTGTGGCACCAGCATGGCTTCACTGTGCTGCTGGTGACACACGATGTCAGCGAAGCCGTTGCCATTGCCGACCGCGTGATCCTGATCGAAGAAGGGCGCATCGGCCTCGACCTTTTGGTCGATCTGCCACGTCCTCGAGCCCGTGGCTCGCATCGCCTCGCTGCTCTCGAGACCCAGGTGCTCAATCAAGTGCTGGCCATTCCCGGCTCGCCGCCTGAGCCCGAACCCTCTTCACCCTTGCCTACGCAATTGCGCTGGGCCACTTAACCCCGATCCCCCAAAGGAAGACCTGCCATGACTATCAAAGCCATCAACGTTCGTAACCAGTTCAAAGGCACCATCAAGGAAATCGTCCACGGCGATGTGTTGTCCGAAATCGACGTGCAGACTGCGTCCGGCGTCGTGACATCCGTGATCACCACCCGTTCGGTCAAGGAACTGGAACTGGTCGTGGGCAGCGAAGTGATTGCCTTCGTCAAATCCACTGAGGTCTCGATTGCCAAGTTGTGATCAGATTTCACCACCCGACCCCGAACGGTGACGACCCTTCGGGGTTTTTTCGTCTGGACTAGCAGTTCTGCCAGTACATGCAGGGCGGGGCTTACGTGATGCTGAGAACTTGTCTTCTCTGGAATGTTGAACATGGTCTTGTCAGCGCACGCTCAACGTTGTCGTTATCTCTACGATGCACTGGATCGATTGACCACCAGCGCCCCCGCAGACCAGCCGGATGTGCGGCGCTTTTATCAGGAAAGCCGTCTGGCGACTGAAGTTGAAGGCACCCTGAAGCGCAGTATTTTCCAGTATGACGATCTGCTGCTGGCCCAGACGCAGGTTGAAAGTGCCGACACGACCGTCCACATTCTTGCCACCGATCAGCATCGTTCTGTGCTGCAGGCGCTGAGCGATTCTGGGGCTGAGCCATTGGCCTACACGCCTTACGGACATCATCCGACTGAAGTCTGTACGGCGTCTTTGATGGGCTTCAATGGTGAACGCCGCGATCTTGTGACCGGCCATTATTTGTTGGGCAATGGTTATCGGGCGTTTAATCCGGCGCTTATGCGGTTTAACAGCCCGGACAGCCTGAGCCCGTTTGGAAAAGGGGGCGTCAATGGGTATGCGTATTGCGAGCAGGACCCCGTCAACAAGGTTGATCCCTCTGGTCATGTTGCCGGTTGGGCGCTGATAAAAAGTATGCTGGGCAAGATCATTGCCCGACGTGGCATACAGCTGGAAAAAACGATCAACAGGCTCAATGACATTGATGCGTCACTCAACAGAGTGATCAGCGGTGGCAAAAAAGCTCGCTCCTTGCCTGATTTGACGATGTTTTCCGATGAGTTCAATCAGCCGAAATCATTCATAGGCTTTCACGGTTCGACGCAGGAAAGCGGCACATCCCTGAAACAAGGTCTCGATCCATCGCGTATGAACAGCTCTGCGGGCCTGAGCGGTGGCAGAGGATTTTATTTATCGCTGACGCCACACATTGCCATCGATTTTGCGCACATTGCGCTGGTAAATTTTCCGAGCAGCGTGCCAGAGATTTTCGGCGTCTACATGAGCCACTATCCTGCCAGAGTCAGCGGCGTTGCTTACCGATATGGGCTTATGGGAGCAGGCGGCCTGAAACCCCGCAACCTCCGTGAGATGGAAGTTGTGATACAGGAGCGGTTCTACAAGACTGTTTCAATCAGAGACATAAGAGGGGGTGAAGCAGTCGTATTGCCTCAGGCTTCGGAAGCGCCCTTCTGAGGTGATGGGCTGTAGGTGATCTGCCGATCGCAATCAGGATCGTAGTCAGCCCATCGCCGGGACACTTCTTTTCATCAGAAAGGGCGGCAGATACAACCCCACGTACGCATCAAACACCCGCATCCCTTCCACCGCCATGCGCGGGGTAATCTCACCGTGCAGTTGCACCGAACGGGCGTATACGCGGTCACCCAGCTCCATGGCCAGTGCAAACACATCCACGTCATCCGGGAGCGTGGGCAGGTGAAAGTGGCGGTTGAACACCTCCAGCATCAAGTGACCCAGTTCGATGTCGTGCTGGCGGTCGGCCTGGTTGATTTCGGTCAGTCCGTGTTGTGCCAGTATCAGCTGGCGGGCTGCGGCGTCGGCGTTGTAAATGTCCAGCATGCGCATCTCTACCACTTGGGACAGGTCGCGCCAGCTTTCGAGTGATTCATGTTCGATGGGGGCCTGCAGGGAGGCCCGGAACGCCGCGTGAATGTCTGCCGTCAGGGCTTCCAGCAGAGCAGGAACGCTGGCGAAGAAGTGATAGACCGACGACGGCGGGATGCCTGCGCGCTCCGCCACGCTGTAGATCGACAGACTGGCCGCGCCTTCCGACGCCAGCAGCGTGCGGGCCGCGTCCAGAATCGAGTCGATTCTGGCCTGACTGCGTGCTCGAGGTTTTCGCGGGGCGGCGGTGCGGGTCATGACGAGGCTCTCGGTTGAACGAGCGCCATTGTAAGACAAACCCTTCACGCCTGTCGGCAAGCGAAGCGGCTAGTGATTCAGTAACCCTGGCCGCGATCCACCTGACCGTTCATGACCTCGCCGCGTTCGAAGCGCCTTATGTTGTCCAGCAGTCCGGGAAATGCACTTTCCGGCTGGGTCATGGCGGCCACATGCGGTGTCAGCAGGATATTCGGATGCATCCAGAATGGATGATCCGCAGGCGCGGGCTCCTGTTGCAGAACGTCCAGTACCGCCGCGCTGAGTCGGCCGCTGTCCAGCGCTGCCAGCAGATCACTTTCCACCAGATGCCCACCGCGACCCATATTGATCAGCGCAGCGCCTTGCGGCAGTTGCTCGAACAGCCTGCTATTGAGGATGCCTTCGGTTTGCCCGGTCAAAGGCAGTACACACAGCAGAATGTCGCACTGCCCCAGAAAGGCCGGGAGCTGTTCTTCACCGGCATGGCACGCCACGCCCTCAATGCGATGCTCGCTGCGCGCCCAGCCTGACAGCTCGAAACCGAACGGTTTCAGGCTCGACAGAATCTGCTGCGCTTGCAGGCCCAGCCCCATCACGCCTACCCGGCGTTTGTGGGCGGGGGTCAATGGATGCGCTTTCCAGCGTCCTTCTACCTGTTGTTGCCTGTAGCGCAGCATGTCGCGATGCAGACTCAGCACCGCAAACGTCGCGTATTCGCACATGCCCCGGCTGATGCCCGGATCGAGCAGGCGCGCGACCGGCAGCGATTTCGGTATGCGGCTCAGGTCCAGTTGATCGACCCCCGCCGACAGCGCGAACAACACCTTCAGGTTCGGCAGTACCTCCTGCAAATCATCCGGTGCCAGCCAGGCGCCCAGATAATGCACGTCGTCCGGATGACCGATGTTTGGCCATTCCCTCCATTCGATGTCTGGCGCGTGTTCGGCGAACAGTGCTCGCCAGCGTTCGGCACGTGCAGGATCGGCTTTATAGAGGAAGGCGGGCATGGGCTTTTCCTGAGTATGAGAGTGGGGCTCCATCTTGCCGCAACGCTGAAGCACGATCTGTTGAAAGGCCCGTTCTCAAGCGCTGTACGCGCTGAAAAAGTGCGTTTTGCGGCAGATTAACCGGGCCTTTGGGAGCGTGAAGGAATCTGCCGTTTGCGAGGTGAAAAACAGTCGATATGGACTTCTGAGGGGCCAAGTTCGGCTTAGATCGTTTCGCCGAACGCTTAACCTGAACAGCATCGCAGCCACCCGCCGGTTGCCTGGCTCACTATAGGTAAAACCATGAACAGCAAAGTCGACGAAACACCTCATCTGCTCCGTCAGCGCGATCAATTCGTACCGCGCGGCATCGTCACGGCCCATCCACTGGTTATCGACCGTGCGCAGGGCTCCGAGTTGTGGGACGTCGACGGCAAGCGTTATCTGGACTTCGTGGGCGGCATTGGGGTGTTGAACATTGGCCACAACCATCCGAATGTGGTCAAGGCCATCCAGGGGCAACTGGAAAAAGTCACTCATGCCTGTTTTCAGGTGGTTTCCTATCAGCCTTACGTGGACCTGGCAAAACGCCTGAGTCTGCTGGTGGCAGGGCCGAGCGGCATCGATCACAAGGCGGTGTTCTTTACCTCTGGCGCCGAAGCGGTGGAAAACGCGGTGAAGATCGCTCGCGCTCACACCAATCGTCCGGCGATCATTTCTTTCCGTGGTGGCTTTCATGGCCGCACCTTGCTCGGCACCACGCTGACCGGCATGAGCCAGCCGTACAAGCAGAACTTCGGGCCGATGGCACCCGAGGTGTTTCACACCCCGTATCCGAACGAGTACCGCGGTGTCACCAGCGACATGGCGTTGGCCGCGCTGCATGAACTGCTGGCGACCCAGGTTGCACCCGACCGCGTGGCGGCCATTCTCATCGAGCCTGTGCAGGGCGACGGTGGTTTTCTGACTGCACCGGTCGAGTTTCTGAAAGCGCTGCGTGCGCTGACCGAACAGCACGGCATCGTGCTGATTCTGGATGAGATCCAGACCGGCTTCGGTCGTACCGGCAAGTGGTTCGGATTCGAGCACGCCGGAATCCAGCCGGATCTGGTCACGGTCGCCAAGAGCCTTGCGGGCGGCATGCCGTTGTCCGGCGTGGTCGGCCGCGCCGAGATCATGGACGCACCGCTTCCGGGCGGTCTGGGCGGCACCTATGGCGGTAATGCGCTGTCCTGCGCCGCCGCGCTGGCAGTCATTGACACCTACGAGCAGGAAAATCTGCTGGCGCGTGGCGAGCAATTGGGTCAGCAACTGCGTGCCGGCCTGCTCAAGCTGAAGGAGCGTTACAGCTGCATCGGTGACGTGCGTGGCACCGGTTTCATGCTGGCCATGGAAATGGTCAAAGACGATGCCCAGCGCAGCCCCGACGCGGACCTCAACTCGAAGATCATTGATCAGGCACGCATCGGCGGCCTGCTGGTGATCAAGTGCGGCGTGTACCGCAACGTGTTGCGCTTCCTGGCACCGCTGGTGACCACCGAGCAGCAGATTGACGAAGCACTGACCATCCTCGACGCCGCGCTGGCACGAGTATTGAAATCCAACTGAGCCCGGGCCCGGTCGTGGTGTTGCAAGACGCTGCGACCGGGCGCTGAGGTTCCACTGTTGGAAAGGAGACGTTGCCTGCCATGGGGCTTATTGATTACCGCGCACTGCTGATCGATTGTGATGAAGTTCTGGTAGATCGCGACTCCGGGGTGTGGACCGCCTTGCAGCCGCTGCTGGACAACGCCATATCCGCACCGGATCGCGACGCTGTGCTGACCGAATTCAACGCGGTCATCGCAACGCTCTATCCGCGTTTTGACGAGCTGGGCTTCAGTGGCCTGTTGTGTTTCGCCCATCGCCAGCTGGCCGAGCGGCTCGGCATCAAGACCAGTTGGGAGGAGGGCATGACCTTCGCCCGTTCGGTGCCCAACTGGACGCTGTTCGAAGACGCCCCCGGCGCCATGCTCTATCTGCGCAAGTTCTACCGGCTGCTGGTCTATGCCGACCGTGATCTGCAGGACCGCGGTCTGCTCTGCGAGCGACTTGGCCTGGAGCCTGACAGTCTGCTGTCGCTGACGACTCATCCACTGGACGATCCGCAATGGCTTGCCGGGATGGATCTGGACCCTGCCGAAACCCTGGTGGTGTCGCGTCCGCCTGCCACGGCGCTGGGCAGCGGCGGTCTTTGCCTGATCCGCAGAAGCCGTGCGCAACACAGCCAGCCATGTACCGCAGACATCTGCATCAACAGCATGGCCGATCTGGTCGCTCAGCATCAGCTGTCCTTACGGCGCTGATTTTGCTAGAAGGTAGGCACTGTGAATGGCACAACACGAGGTAGGTAATGGAAGGCTTGGTCAAACTGGATCGGATTGATATCAATATCCTGGTAGAACTCCAGAAAGACGGGCGCATGACCAACGTCAGCCTCGCCGATGCCGTCGGGCTTTCCGCGAGCCCCTGCCTGCAACGCGTCAAGCGTCTGGAGTCGGCGGGTTATATTTCCAGTTACAAGGCGCACCTGAATCTCGCAAAGATCACGGAGTCGGTCACGGTATTCACGGAAATTTCCCTCAGCGATCACAAGCGCGAAGACTTCGCCAAGTTCGAAGCCAACATCCGCCATGTTGATGAGGTGCTGGAGTGCCACTTGATCAGCGGCGGATACGATTATCTGGTGCGCTTCATGACCCGCAGCATCCAGCACTATCAGGAAGTGATCGAAGAACTGCTGGACAAGAACATCGGCATCTCCAAGTACTTCAGCTACATCGTCATCAAATCCCCGGTCATGAAAGACGGCGTGCCGTTGCGCAAACTGCTGCGCCACTGACATCCGGCGATCACGCGGAACGACCCGCAAAAAGAACGACCCACAAAAAAGGAGACCCGAAGGTCTCCTTTTTCAATGCGGCAGGGCGATCAGAACAGAACGCGGCTGCGGATGGTGCCTTTGATGTGCTGCAGCTTTTCTTGCGCCAGATCCGAGTATTCGGCGTCGACGTCGATCACCACGTAACCCACTTTCTCGTTGGTCTGCAGGAACTGACCGGAGATGTTGATGCCGTTCTCGGCGAAGACCTTGTTGATCTCGCTGAGCACGCCCGGGATGTTTTCGTGGATGTGCAGCAGGCGGTGCTTGCCAGGGTGAGCGGGCAGGGCCACTTCCGGGAAGTTGACCGAAGACACCGAGGTGCCGTTGTCGCTGTACTTGACCAGCTTTTCTGCCACTTCCAGACCGATGTTGGCCTGCGCCTCGGCAGTGGAGCCACCGATGTGCGGGGTCAGAATCACGTTGTCCAGGCCACGCAGCGGGCTTTCGAAGATGTCGTCGTTCGAGCGAGGCTCGACCGGGAACACGTCGATGGCCGCTCCGATCAGGTGCTTGTCCTTGATCGCGTCAGCCAGGGCGTCCAGCTCGACCACGGTGCCGCGCGCCGCGTTGAT
>JAAIGE0100922963.1_pt1 | contig 10180 bp, 10 predicted proteins | sample 6487951 | NCBI WGS metagenome assembly JAAIGE01 (sample SAMN13974128, study PRJNA590717) | phyllosphere metagenome | biome: tomato field; feature: multiple bacterial spot infested tomato fields; material: tomato leaves; isolation source: leaves from tomato fields | host: Solanum lycopersicum ... | reverse complement strand
GATCAATCGCAAAGGCAGTGATAATTTCCGCTTACTGATGGCCTATACGACGGAATTCCGACCCGGAGCCAGTCGCTATTCCATGGGCGAACAAAGTAATTTCATTCAAATACCGATGCTGGCGACGGCTCTGGAGCAAATTCTGGCCTGGACGCCCGAAGCCGTGCAGGCGTACAGTGAGGCATTGGTTCGTCCGCACGTAGCCCACTGGCAGGAACTGGGTTTCTGGATTGAAGCAGAGGCGTATCGAAGCTCCCACCTGTTCGGACTACGTCACGAAGGGCTGGATATGAACCGTTTGCGGACGGAGCTGGAACGCCATCAGGTATACATTTCCACGCGGGGTACTACCCTTCGTATTGCGACGCACGTTTACAATGAAGCGGCGGATCTGACAGCCCTGACGGAAGCGTTATCGGCTAGCCTTTAACTCAACAAAAACGGCCCGACGAATGATTCATCGGGCCGCTGGCTTTGGTATCCTGTTCCCTAATCTTCGGGATACGGAACGAAAATGAACTTGGTAAAATCGGAGTCAATGATGAACAGACAGGCGTACTCGGCGGGGTCTTTATAGCTTTCCTTGAAAAGCTCCTCGCCGTCTTCCCCGATGATTTCCCGCTGGAGGAATTCTTCGAGAAACGTAGCCGAGTAGTACCACTGATTATCGTTCATTTCTCCCCGGCCAATCAACACCGAACCCAGCGGTTGCGGCTGCTGACAGGCCACAAAAATGGGATAATTGGAAAAGCCCCGCTGCCGGATCTGGTGGGCGGCTTCCTGAATAAATTCGGATACTTTCACAAAGTCGGCCGTAATCATGCCGAGGTATTTTCCACTCAATTCCGGCGAATTGGGGGCATTGGATAGTGCTTCGGGTTCGTCGATCATTTTTTTAGTTTTCCGTTTGCGATTTACAGTTTTCAGTTGTTCTGTTCAGCAAATAATTCATTCCAAGTCACTGGCTTCTTTCACTGAAAACAGACAACTATAAACTGTCAACTAAACTCATCTTCTCGCGGCTAGTAATAGTCCTAAATCTTTATAGCGTAAATTGAACAGTCGGGCGATGTGGGCGTTGGTTACGGAACCGTTATGCACATACACGCCTTTCATAAACCATTTATTGGCGAACATCATTTCCTCAATACCACCCAGCGTACCCGTTTTCAACAGAAAAGGCATGAACACGTTACTCAGGGCAATACTAGCTGTACGGGCCACGCGACTCGGAATATTGGGGACGCAGTAGTGAATAACGCCGTGTTTCTTGAACGTTGGATTTTTGTGGCTCGTCATTTCCGAGGTTTCAAAATTCCCCCCCTGATCGATGGATACGTCAATTACTACGGAGTTCGTACGCATCCGCGAAATCATATCTTCCGTTACCACCATCGGACTGCGGCCTTCCTCGCTCCGAATTGCTCCAATCACCACGTCCGCCCGCTGAATGGCGTCGGACAGTACGTCGGAGTGAATAATACTGGTATAAATGGGCTGTCCGACGGCGTATCGCAACCGCTGTAATCGGTAGGTATCCTTGTCAAAAACCTGTACCTGAGCCCCCAGTCCCAGAGCCATTCGGGTTGCGTATTCGGCCACCGTACCCGCTCCTAGTACCACGACTTTGGTTGGGGGAACGCCCGTAATGCCACCGAGGATAATGCCTTTCCCTTCGTGTACACCACTGAGGTATTCGGCGGCGATCATCATCACGGTACTACCCGCAATTTCGCTCATGGTACGAATGATGGGCATGGCTCCGGATTTATCTTCGATGTATTCGAAGGCAATCCCGGTGATCTGCTTTTCGTTAAGGGCGGCAAAGTACTCCTGCGTGCGATTGGGAAGCGTCAGAGCTGAAATCAGCGTACTGCCGCGTTTCAGGTATTTGTATTCATCTTCCGTAGCGGGCTCTACTTTCAGAATCACATCGGCGGCGTAGGCTTCTTCGGGCGAGTAGACAATGCGGGCACCGGCTTCGCGGTAATCGTGGTCACTGAACTGTGCCCCCTCGCCTGCTCCACTCTCCAGAATCACCTGATGGCCGTTCCGAACCAGTAACGAAACCGCTTCGGGAACCAGAGCAATGCGGTGATCGAGAAATGAAATTTCTTTGGGCAATCCAATCAGCAAGGAATGCTGCGTGGTTTTGATAGGAGCCAGCTGCTCCTGGGGATACAAAAGCGTCTGCTGAGCCAGGGCTTCAAAACCGGATTGCTGTGTTTTAGGAACGCTCATAATAAAGCAGTTAACCCGTTAGTTTAGGGGATACGGCGAATCGTTTGGAGCGTACTATCGCCGTTTTCTATTCGTTGTAAATGTGTATCTCTCAATCGGATCACGCAAAGATAACCTTTTACACGGGAAGCCCGGAGCAAGTTTTAGCCACTGGACAAACTCAATCCTTGAAAAATGGGTTAAATTAGTAGAAAGGACGATGTTGGTACGTGAATCGCTTTTCTAAACCGCCTATATCTGATGAATCAGCTTACAGGCCTTGATTACTCGCTAAACTCAAGCCGACAGGTTCTGCCTGACGCTTCTATCCAAGACATTTATGCTCGGTCACCGTTTTTCCGAATTTGTACCCGACATTCAGCAGGATTCCCAGCAGGCCAAGTTTGACCAGTTGCTGGATATTTTTAATCAACTGCTCACTATGACCAGTGGCGACGTGGCTCAGGCAATGTCGTGGCTGACGCAACTGGACAAACAATACAAGCTTACCGACGAAAACTACGGCATCGGGGATTTCTTCGAAGACCTGAAAAAGAAAGGGTATATCACCGAAGAAAACGCCGAAGGCGAAACCGTGCTGACGCCGAAGGGTGAACAATCCATCCGGAAACAGTCGCTCGATGAAATCTTCGGGAAACTCAAAAAATCACGTTCGGGCGGCAATCACCGGACTTCGCACGCGGGTACGGGTGACGAAGCAACGTCGGATCGCCGGACCTTCCAGTTCGGGGATTCACTCGAACAAATCGCAATGACCGAGTCCATTCGGAATGCCCAGATCAACAATGGCATTGGCGATTTTATGATGACCGAGAATGACCTGGAAATCGTCGATACCGAATACAAGGCTCAAACCAGTACGGTATTGATGATCGACATCAGTCACTCGATGATTCTGTACGGGGAAGACCGGATTACGCCCGCGAAAAAAGTAGCCATGGCCCTGTCGGAACTGATTATGACGAAGTACCCCAAGGATACACTCGACATCATCGTTTTCGGTAACGACGCCTGGCAGATTCAAGTCAAGGATTTGCCGTATCTGGAAGTAGGTCCGTATCACACCAATACCGTAGCCGGACTGGAACTGGCGATGGATTTACTCCGCCGTCGGAAGAATAAAAACAAGCAGATCTTCATGATTACGGATGGTAAACCGACCTGTTTGAAAGAAGGCATTCGCTATTATAAAAACAGCTTTGGTCTGGACCGTAAAATCCTGAATAAAACGCTTACACTGGCGGCTCAGTGTCGCCGCATTAAGATTCCAATTACCACGTTTATGATCGCCCGCGATCCGTACCTACAGGATTTCGTTCGCAAGTTTACGGAAACCAATAATGGCCGGGCTTATTACTCCAGTTTGAAAGGATTGGGTGAGTTCATTTTTGAAGATTTCGAAAGGAATCGCAAGAAGAATGTACGGTAGTTTGACTCATTTGCGTTTGAGATGAGCATCTTATCGAGGTGCTTATCTCAAACGATTAGTCTAAAAACTATAATTTATTTTCACCACATGACAACACTTAGCATACCCATCGAAGAAACAGATTTGAAGCAATTAGAGGCTAAAGCTCAGGAAATGGGACTGGAGTCAGCGGAAGTATTACTTCAACAGACCATTCAAAAACTACTGGAAAGTGACACGAATCGTAGAAAGCGTTTGATGGAACGGGTGGTAGAAAAAAATGCTGAACTGTATCGAAGATTAGCGTAATGGAATACCTTACGATTGAAGACATTCTTGATCTTCACTAACTTATTGTTGATACTTCAGGAGGAGGTACAGATGTTCGAGACAAACAACTTCTTTTTTCTTGCATTCAATCCCCATTGATGACTTTTGGAGGAGAAGATTTATATCCAGGTATTGCCGAAAAAGCGGCCTGTTTATGTTTCTCTCTGGTAATGAACCACCCTTTTGTTGATGGCAATAAGAGAATTGGGCACGCTGCTTTAGAATACTTGTTAAACTTGAATGGGTATGAAATCGAGGCTTCTATCGATGAGCAGGAACAAGTCATCCTAGACCTTGCCTCCGGTTTACTGGATCGCGAAACCTTTACTCGCTGGGTGCTAGCCAAACTAGTTCCGTTTCAGGAGTTTTGAAACCTTTGGTACACTTGAAAATTTAGTAGTTGACAGTCGGAATAATCACTCGTTTCGGTACACTTATCCAGTTACAGAAAGCACTTCATCAGGTCGCCTTTACTTCATTCTCTTACCCCTACTAGATTTACCTCAAACGCTCCATTTCCCACTACTACTTCCCATCTTCCCTTTGTGGATGACGGGGTTTGATTTTCAGGAAAATCCCCTTTTCTTGGCGACTGTTTAGTAAACCTCCCTTGTTTATGGCAAATCCGCTTTTCTCAGAAAAAACCTTTGACAAAATTTCCGTGGCGTCAGATGACGTCATGACGATGCAGGGCACGTTAAACAAGATCGCCCTTTTATTAACCCTTACCATCAGCGTAGCGGCAGTAATATTTTACGCCGCCCTTCAGGGTCAGCAATGGACCTCGCTTCTATTACCCGTAGGAGCCATCGGCGGTTTGATCATTGCCCTTGTACTAGCTTTTAAACCTACGTTGGCCCCAACGCTGGCTCCGCTCTACGCCGTGCTGGAGGGAGCTTTTGTAGGTAGTATTTCTAGTTTATTCTCCGGATTAGCATTTATGGCGGCCGTACTCACCTTTGGCGTACTGGCGTTGTTATTAGTCGTCTACCAAACGGGCTTGATTCGAGTTACGGAAGGGTTCATGCGGGGCGTGATGGTCGCTACCGGAGCTGTGGCTCTGCTTTACCTGCTGACATTCGCTCTGAGTTTCTTTGGTATCCTGGTGCCCTACATTCACGAATCCGGCTGGATCGGCATCGTTTTCTCGCTGGTCGTCGTAGGCATTGCGGCGATGAACTTACTGATCGATTTTCACCTCATCGAAACGGGTGTAGCTCAGCAGGCTCCCAAGTTTATGGAATGGTATTCCGCCTTTGGTCTGCTCGTAACGATCATCTGGCTGTATCTGGAAATTCTGAAACTCCTGGCGAAGCTGAATCGCCGATAAGTTAGGCAACCAACGCCCCGCTGCCCCTGGTCATGCGGGGCGTTTTTGTTTTCAGGCGGAACGATTGCCGTCCCTTTTTTCTACGTTAGAAAAGCTACGAACTGCCTCTGATCAGAAATTCAACGTACGTTTGTCCTTGTGACGCCTGAGTAAATACCCGCTTTGTACAGGGTGACGTCCGCAAACCAACCTCTTTCTCGAAACACATCCATCATTCCTTCTATCTATTCTAAACCCATGAGATTATACAAAACCCGCCTGGGCATCGTTCTGGAAGCCGACGAACAGTATTATCCCATCGAAGCAACCGACTGGGACCAGCTCATTAACCAGGATAACCTGCATGAAGTATTGCAGGCGATTACCACATCGGTAAGCCCCTCCCCGGAGCTGCACCACTGGCTGCATACGGATTTACTGGCTCCCATCGGTCGGCAGGAAGTCTGGGCGGCTGGGGTTACCTACCTGCGGAGCCGCGATGCCCGAATGGAAGAATCCCAGGATGCCGGTGGCGGTAGTTTTTACGACCGCGTATACGATGCTGAACGGCCCGAAATCTTCTTCAAGGCTACTCCCGAGCGGGTAGCAGATCCACTCGGTACGGTACGCATTCGCAAAGATTCACAGTGGAACGTTCCCGAGCCGGAACTGACTTTGTTCATGACTTCTTCGGGAAAAATTGTAGCGTATACCTGCGGCAACGATATGAGTTCACGGGATATTGAGGGAGAAAATCCCCTGTATCTACCCCAGGCCAAATCGTACGATGGTAGTGCAGCCTTAGGGCCCTGCCTGTACGTACCCGGTACGCCGATTGATCCGCATACGCACATTCGACTGGAAATTCACCGGAACCGGGAAAGTGTATACGATAATAAAATTTCCATCAGCCAGATGAAACGGCAACATACCGAGTTAGTCTCGTTCCTGTTCCGCGAATGCTCGTTTGCCTATGGCTGTTTTTTGATGACGGGAACGGGTATTGTTCCCCCGGATGATTTCACCCTGCAACGCGGCGATGAAGTACGGATCACCATTGATGGCATTGGTACGCTGGTGAACACGGTGGGTTAATGCTCTCCAATCTTTACAAACTAAACCGTGGTTGGTAAGAACACCAGCCACGGTTTAGGTATGGAATGTACACTTTCTGGAAAATAGATCTTTATTGATTCGGTTTTCCCCAGGCTTTATCCCGGACAAGATAGATAGGCTTTGTCGTTACTTCCTTTACATATTCATCGAAGTATCGATTCGTCATTAAATCAATCTGATAGCTATAGTTAGGATTTTTTGCCTTGCCACTCAGCTTACTTGCCATCGCATAGGAAAAATCTTCTGGCTTGTAGTTATTCAATACTGCATTAGGCACCCGTTTACCGTCAATCCATACGCCGCTTGTTTTGGGATTTTTCCATATATCCAGGTCTTTTTGCGTAGGTGATTCTTTCTTCATTGGGGAGACATGACGTACTACAACATCCTGCTGATCCCTTTGTTGCTGATTCATCTGATTATAGATAATTATGAGTCTGGCTTCGTCTGCGTTTGTAAAATTTTTAGGTACGTACCTATTATCTTTTTTTCTGAAACACTTCTCAACAATTGCTTTATACTCTTTTAAAAGTTCATCAGAAACGCCTTCTTTACCGGGCCCCTTATCAATCTCACCTTGCCTTAAGGGCCGCTCAAACGTCGGCTGTTTTGCTGGCTTCGTTTGGGCTATCGTATGTACTACGTTGCTAAACAAAAGAATACTTATTCCCAGCAGCGGAAGTATACTAAGTTGCGTAACAACCGATCGAAATTTAGAAGTCATTTTCGTCATCATGAGTAGTCTTTTTTTAGTGGTTACATAATTAAACGAACTGGTAAGGAATAAGCCCTGACTCACTTTACTCAGTAATAAATGCTGGTACTTTTTTACTTCCGGATTGATGGATAAGACCGCATGATCCGCCAGGTATTCATGATTCGTCCGGATCATTTTCTGATAGACATACACCGCTGGATTGAACCACCAGCATACCTGTACTACCTCCATAAACAGAATATCCCAGGTATGCCGCTGCCGGATATGGGCTAATTCATGTTGCCATATCTGTGCTTCTATTTCCTGCTTTTGATAGCTACGTTTACTGACGAAAACGTAATTCATGAAACTATACGGCAATTCATCTTCGTCCAGTAAGACAACCTTTACCGAATCCCTGATTACCGTCGCTTTCCTGATTTTCCATGCCACGGCCAGTACATTTTTCAGAAAGCGAATGGCGAGTATACCCGTACTCAGGGCATATACTAACCATGCATACTGTTCGAACGTAACAGGCTGCTTTTCAACCGCTATTAACGGCCTATTTACTTCGTTGCCAGTCAATCGGTATACGACTTCTGTAGCAGGAATTACCTCCGGGTTGTTCACTTCTATCGTTAGTAATGGAATCGCTAAGGAGGCTCCTATACTCATCAATAAATAGAAGCGATTAAAGCCGAACATCGTCTCCCGTTCTAGCAATACTTTATAGATCAATAGAAACAGGATGGAGCAGAGTATAGACTTCAGGAGGTAGTCCATTACTTTTTCTTTTTAGTGATTTCTTCGTCAACGATTCGCTTTAAATCTTCCAGTTCATCAACCGATAAATTGGAGGCTTTCGTAAAAAAGGAAGCAAACTTTAACGCTGAATTTTCAAAGTAACTTTTAATGATTCCTTTTACGTGTTTGGCGAAGTAATCATCCTTCTTCACCAGGGCATAATACTCCCGGGAATTACCGTAGACGGTGTAATCCACGAAGCCTTTTTCCTGCATTCGTTTCAGTAAGGTGGCCACGGTGGTAACGGCGGGTTTCGGCTCCGGATACAGTTCCAGCAACTCCTTCATAAATACTTTTTCCTGTTGCCAGATCAACTCCATCAGTTGCTCTTCGGCTTTCGTTAACTGAGCCATATTCTACATTCATAGATTTTACTCTACAAACGTAGAATAAAAAATCAATACCCCAAATGATTTCGCTTTTTTTTGTATTTCGCCCGTCTCTTTCCTCGTATATCTTTGGGTTAATTGCCCATCGGTACGGCCAGCCCAAACCTTTTTGATTCTGAAAACGTTACCCACTTACGTAGCTAAACCCTTTTTTGATGTCGTATCACTCGCTTTCCGTTTCCGATAAACTCACTATTACTACGCTGGGTCAGCTCAAGGCGGCTGGCTATCAGCCTGAATCCATTAAAGACGAACTTCGTCGCAACCTCATCACCAAAATGCGTTCGGGAGAAGAAGTGTTTCCCGGCGTATACGGCTACGAAGACACCGTCATCCCGGATGTCGAACGAGCCCTGCTTTCCCGACACCATATTAACCTGCTAGGTCTTCGCGGACAGGCCAAAACCCGGATTGCCCGCCTGATGATCTACCTGTTGGACGAGTACATTCCCGTCGTCGAAGGTTCTGAACTCAACGATGATCCCCTACAGCCTTTATCACGTTACGCGGTGGATCTGATTGCCGAAAAAGGTGACGAGACGCCCGTGATCTGGCTGCACCGGGATGAGCGGTATACGGAGAAACTTGCCACGCCCGACGTATCCGTTGCCGATTTGATTGGTGATGCGGACCCGATCAAGGCGGCTACGCTGAAACTCCCCTACTCGGACGAACGGGTGATTCACTTTGGCCTGATTCCGCGTTCGCACCGGGGCATTTTTGTGATCAACGAGTTACCCGATTTGCAGGCCCGGATTCAGGTGTCACTCTTCAATATTTTGCAGGAAGGAGACATTCAGATTCGCGGTTTCAAACTCCGCTTACCGCTGGATATTCAGTTTGTTTTCACCGCAAACCCCGAAGATTATACCAACCGGGGTAGCATTGTAACGCCCCTGAAAGATCGGATCGACAGCCAGATTCTAACGCACTACCCGCGTACGCTGGAGATCGGTAAACGCATCACCCGTCAGGAGGCGAAGGTAAAAGAAGGTCAGGAAATCGTCTCGATTAACGAAGTGACGGAAGATCTGATCGAGCAGATTGCCATTGAAGCCCGTCAGAGCGAATACGTCGATGCGAAATCGGGGGTATCCGCCCGGATGACGATTTCGGCGTACGAAAACTTGGTTTCCGCCGCAGAACGTCGGGCTTTGCTCAACAGTGAAGAGCGTACGTACGTGCGTCTTGCGGATCTGTACGGAGTTATTCCGGCGATTACGGGTAAGGTGGAGCTGGTGTACGAAGGCGAAGTGGAAGGGCCCTATATCGTGGCGATGAATCTGGTCAGTAAGGCCATTAAAACGCAGTTTCTGCAGTACTTCCCCGATCCGGAGAAGCTGAAAAAACAAATCAAGAATAAGAAGAATCCCTTCCAGAAAGTTCAGACCTGGTTTGGCGAACACTCGCTGGACTTACTGAGCGATCTGTCCGATAAAGATTACCAGAACCGACTGCTGGCCATTGATGGACTGGACGATCTGGTGGAAGAATTTCACCCGGAACTTACGGGCGACGAAAAATTCTTCTTCATGGAATTTGCCCTGCACGGGATGGCCGAGTTTTCGCTCATCAGTAAGAAACCCCTCGACAAAGGGTTACAATTCAAGGATCTGACCGACAGTCTCATTGCCGGCATGAACTTTGAAGATGACGACGAGGAGGAAGACGATGACGAAGAAGATTTCGGTGGTCGCCGGAGACGGTAATGGGTCGTTTAAGTTGATTACCAAAAGGGTACGCTGTTTCTGAACGGCGTACCCTTTTTCTATGTTTTGCGTTGGATGCAGACGGATTTGTTTGTTCCCCGCATGGTATGCGAGGCTATTCAGATTGAACCCCTCCGGAGTTAGGGTACTCCCTGAAAGAGGGACGAACACTGG
>JAAIGE0101534877.1_pt1 | contig 10185 bp, 6 predicted proteins | sample 6487951 | NCBI WGS metagenome assembly JAAIGE01 (sample SAMN13974128, study PRJNA590717) | phyllosphere metagenome | biome: tomato field; feature: multiple bacterial spot infested tomato fields; material: tomato leaves; isolation source: leaves from tomato fields | host: Solanum lycopersicum ... | reverse complement strand
GGGCTCATTGCCAAGTACGAAAAATCTCATTTCGCACATCCTTGTTGACAAATAATGTACGATCTGAAAACGTCCCGTCATATCGGCGGTCGGAGACTGCTGGATGTGTCTTAGGAGTGGGCACTGGCCAAGTGGAGGGATTTTACATGAGCTATCAGCGCAAGCTGCACAGCCTCGTCGCATCGACGGGCTTGATTGGGATCGTGGTTTGTGGCTTGTCTGGCGCCGCGTTTGCGCAGGACTATCGCCAGGCGCCAGCTCTGGAGGAGCAGGTCAAGGCCGGCAAGCTGCCGGCCGTTACTGATCGTTTGCCTGAACACCCTTTCATAGAAACGATGGTCGACGGTGTTGGGAAATACGGGGGCACGCTTCGGACCACAATTCTTGCCAACGGCGACCAGTACAATCTGACCCGCACAATCGCCAACGAGCTTCTTGTTCGATGGGATCCCGAGTGGAGCAAGGTCGAGCCATCGCTGGCCGAAAAATTCACCGCCTCCGAAGATGCCACCACCTATACGTTTACGCTGCGCAAAGGTTTGAAGTGGAGCGATGGGCAGCCGTTTACCGTCGATGACATCATGTTCTGGTACGAAGACGTCTTCATGAACCCAGCGCTGTCTCCTGCCAAGAACCCGACATTTACCGTCGCTGGCAAGCCGGTCAAGGTTCGCAAGATCGATGAGCAGACGGTCGAGTTCAAGTTCGATGCGCCATACGGCCTTTTCCTGCAGCAACTCGCCTACGGCCAGGGCCACCTGCCTGTCATCTACCCCAAGCATTATCTCAGCCAGTTCCATGACAAGTACAATAAGGACGGCATTCCGGCCCTGTTGAAAGCCAATCCGGCGGCGGGTGACTGGGTAGCGCTGTTCAATTCGAAAGTTTCACTGACGTTCCAGCCGCCGTTCTGGCAAAATCTTGCCTTGCCGACGCTCAACCCCTGGATCCTGACCGTGCCTTATGCCGATGGCGAGCGAGTCGCGGCGACACGTAATCCATTCTACTGGAAAGTCGATACGGCTGGTAACCAGCTGCCTTATATCGACAATATTACCTGGGCGAAGCTCGATGATCCCCAATTGATGGCGCTCAAGATGACATCAGGCGAATTTGATTTTGCGTTCCGGCATATCAATAATGCCACGTTCAAGTCCGTTTTGTTCGATGGTCAAGAAAGCGGCAATTATCGCTTTTTGGACGTCAAGGACCTTCCAGCCAACGATGCGGTCATTCTGCTCAACCTGAACTCCACCGATCCGGTGAAGAGGAAGGTTTTCCAAAGCAAGGATTTCCGCATAGCGCTAAGCCGGGCCATTAATCGTCAGGAGATCATTGATCTCGTTTACGTTGGGCAGGGCGTGCCCGCGCAGGTGGCCGTGCAGCCCGAACACGAGCTGTTCAACGAAAAAGAAGCCACGCAATATACGCAATACGACCCAGCGGCGGCCAATGCCGAACTCGACAAGCTTATGCCGAAGAAAGACGGTGAAGGCTTTCGCCTCGACGAGAACGGCAAGCGCTTCACCATCAATTTCATGGTCGCCGATGTCTTCGGTCTGTCTTACCCAGACGTCATGCAAATGGTGCAGCAATATGCCAAGGATGTCGGGATCGATATCCAGATCCGGACCACCGATCGCGCCCGCCTCAATACCATGTGGAGTGCCAATGAGCAGGATGCCTATATCTGGAACTGCGTTGGCGGCCTTTCGGAAGTCTATACCGACCCGCGCTGCTACATGCCTTTTCAGAAAGCGGACATCTTTTTTGCGGTGCGCTGGGCTGAATGGTACGCCAACCATGAAACTGGCGAGGAGCCGCCTGAAAATGTCAAGGTGCTGATGGCAGCCTATGACAAGGTCAACGCTGCCGTCACGGATGAAGACCGCAAGGCCAAAATGAAGGATTTCCTGAATATTTCAGCCGATAGCTTCCTTAATATCGGCATTTCGCGACCCCTTCCGAAATACATGATGGTGTCGAAGAACCTCAAAAATGTCGTTGATGGCATTCCCATTACCGGCAACCTCTGGCACCCGGCGCCGACCCTGTCGCAGTGGTACTTCGACAAGACCGAGTAAGGGTTTCTCCCGACGGCCGGAGCCGCAAATGCCTCCGGTCATATCTCCCGCAACTCAACGGTTATTGTCATGCTTCGCTATATCGCCAAGCGGCTGGTGTTCGCCATTCCGACACTTTTTGCCGTCTCGATCATCGCTTTCATCATCATTCAGCTGCCGCCGGGCGACTACCTGACGACACTGATGGCTGACTGGGCAAGTCAGGGTGGTGCCGTTGAGGCGGGCACAGTCGCGGCCATGCGCGAACGCTATGGTCTCGATCAACCAATGTATTTTCAGTATTACAAATGGATAGCTGGCATCGTGACGCGCGGCGATTTTGGTATATCGTTCGAACTGGGAAAGCCTGTTACTGAACTGATCTGGAGCCGCCTCGGCTTCTCATTGATGCTGTCGCTGCTGACACTGTGCTTCGTCTGGGCGGTCGCCATACCGATTGGTATCATGTCGGCTGTGCGGCAATACTCGATCTCCGATTATGCCTCGACCTTCCTCGCCTTCTTCTTCCTAGCCGTCCCAGACTTTCTGATGGCGCTCGGCGCCATGTATGTGATGTCGGTCTGGTTTGGACAGAGCGTCGGCGGATTGTTTTCGCCGGACTATGTCGACGCCGGCTGGAGTTTCAGCAAGTTCTTGGATCTCGCAAATCATGTCTGGCTCCCCGTAATCGTCATCGGGCTGGGCTCGCTAGCTGCTCTAGTGCGTATCATGCGCGCCAACCTGCTCGACGAGCTGTCGAAGCCCTATGTCACGACCGCCCGCGCCAAGGGCATGTCCGAGTTTGAGTTGCTACTGCGTTATCCGGTGCGGCTTGCCCTCAACCCGCTGATTTCGACACTCGGCTGGATTTTGCCTGCTGTCATCTCGGGTGAAATCATCGTTTCAGTAGTGATGAGCTTACCGACCACTGGGCCGTTACTTTTGCGCGCTCTTCTGGCGCAGGACATGTACCTCGCCGGCTCACTGATCCTCCTGATCTCCGTCCTCACCATCATCGGCACGCTGATATCAGACATCCTGCTTGCCATGACCGATCCGCGGATACGACTGACATGACCGATATTTCCAAGCTTCCTTCCGATGAAGTGACCACCCTGGACCTGCGAGGCAAGGATATCGCTGTTGCCGGCCAATGGCGGCTGTTCTGGCTGAAGTTCAAGAAACACAAGATCGCTCTGGTGAGCCTGGTCGTGATTTGCCTGATGTATCTTGTTGCAGCCTTTGCAGATTTCATTGCGCCACTCGATCCCAACGCCACTAATGCTCGCTTCACCTATGCGCCGCCACAAGGCCTGTCCTTGGTGCATGAAGGTTCTTTCATGCCGCATGTCGATCAGTTGAAGATGACGCTGAACACGGAAAGCATGAGGCGCGAATTCGAGCCTGATCCGGCAAAGCCAGTGGCCGTCGGCTTCTTCGTGCCTTCCGCTCCATACCATATGCTCGGCTTCATACCGATGCAGACCAAACTGTTCGGTCTCGTCAATCCCAAGCCTGGCGACAGTCTCTACGTCATGGGTGCTGATCGTCTCGGTCGTGATATCTTTTCGCGCGCCGTCTACGGCGCCCGTATCTCGCTTTCGATCGGTCTGGTCGGAGTAGCTATGAGCCTTGTTCTCGGTGTCACCATCGGCGGAATTTCCGGATTTTTCGGTGGTTGGGTGGACATGGCGGTGCAGCGCGTGATTGAACTGTTGCGGTCCATTCCTACAATTCCGCTATGGATGGGTCTGGCTGCAGCGATCCCGGTCGGCTGGCCGCCTTTGCGCACCTATTTTGTCATTACTCTGATCGTTTCGCTCCTCGGTTGGACAAACCTTGCCCGTGAGGTGCGCGGCAAGTTTCTGTCGATGCGGGATGAGGACTTTGTGACTGCCGCCCGCCTCGATGGGATGAGCGAGATCGGCATCATCTTTAATCATCTAGTGCCGTCCTTTATGAGCCACATCATCGCCACGGTGACGCTCGCCATCCCGACGATGATCCTTGCCGAAACTGCACTATCCTTCCTAGGCGTCGGGCTGCAGCCGCCGATCATCTCATGGGGTGTGCTTTTGCAGGAAGCGCAAAACATCCGCGCTGTTGCGCAGGCACCTTGGCTTTTGTTCACACCAGCGGCGGCGATCGTCATCGCGGTCCTTTCTCTAAATTTCCTCGGGGACGGACTGCGCGACGCGGCCGACCCGTACGAGACGGTGTAATGAGCATGACAAACGGCACCATACTCAAGGTCGAAGACCTGAAAACCTATTTCAAAACCCGCACCGGCACCTTCAAGGCTGTCGATGGCGTGTCCTTTGAACTTCAGCGCGGAAAGACATTGTGCGTTGTCGGCGAAAGCGGCTCCGGTAAGTCGGTCACCGCCCGCTCGATCCTGCAGATCGTTGACAAGCCTGGCCAGATCGAAGGCGGCTCGATCCTGCTCACGCAGCAGGACGGTCGCCAGGTTGATCTCGCCAAACTCAATCCGCGTGGAGAGGAAATCCGCCGGGTTCGCGGCCGTGAGATCGCGATGATCTTTCAAGAGCCCATGAGTTCTCTTTCTCCGGTCCACCGGATCGGTGAGCAGATCGGTGAAGCGCTGCGTATCCATTTCGGCACGCCCAAGGCGAAGCGCCGCGAACGGGTGTTTGAACTGCTGAAGCAGGTGGAAATTCCGCGTCCGGAAACCGCGATCGACCGCTATACATTCGAGTTTTCCGGCGGTATGCGCCAGCGTGTGATGATCGCCATGGCGCTTGCCTGCAATCCGCAGGTACTGATTGCCGATGAGCCGACCACGGCACTCGACGTAACGACGCAGGCGGAAATACTCGACCTCATCAAGCGACTGCAACAAAGCCACGGCATGGCAGTGCTTTTCATCACCCACGATATGGGTGTGGTCGCCGAAATCGCTGATGAGGTTCTGGTCATGTACCGCGGCAAGGTGATGGAACACGGCAGCGTCGATGAAGTATTCCATGCACCGAAGGATGATTACACCAAGCGTCTCATCGGCTCGGTGGTGCGGCTTGAGCGCAAAGCCGAGATTCGGCTGAACCGTGCCGAGATTGCCGCCGATGTGACACCGGTGCTTGAGGTTCGCAACATGTCCCTGACGTTTCCGTCTGGGCTGAAGGCGGTGGATGACGTGTCGCTGATCGTGAGGCCAGGAGAGACTCTGGGGATCGTTGGTGAAAGCGGATCCGGCAAGACAACGATGGGCCGTTGCCTCCTGCGCATCTACGATCCGCAGTCAGGCGAGATCAACTATCGTCGCGCCGATGGCAGCACTATCGATCTGCGCACTGCGGACAAGCCACAGCTGAAGGAGCTTCGCCGTGAAGTCAGGATGATCTTTCAAGACCCGGTCGGTTCGCTGAGCCCACGCAAGACTGTCGGACAGATCATCGCCGAACCTTTGAAGCTTGCCGGTATGCAGGGCAAGGAACGCGATGAACGGGTGGCAGAACTGATGCAGCAAGTGGGTCTTGAACCCGCCTGGCGCGAACGCTACCCGCACGCATTTTCCGGCGGCCAGCGCCAGCGCATCGGCATTGCCCGTGCCATCGCCGTCAAGCCGCGGCTGATTGTTGCCGATGAAGCGACCTCCGCGCTCGACGTTTCCTTGCGCTCGCAGATACTCGACCTGATGATGAGGCTTCAGGACGAGTTGGGCCTCTCATACGTCTTCATCTCCCACGATATGTCGGTGATCCGCTACATGTGCGATCGCGTCGCGGTGATGTATCGCGGTCGCATCGTCGAGGCTGGTGATACCGATCAGGTCGTCAATCGGCCGACCCACGATTACACCCGGGCCCTGCTCTCTGCCATCCCCCACCCAGATCCACGCGACCGCCGCATTCACAACCGTTTCCGGTACGTCGCGCCCACAGTTTTAGCAAACGGATAAGTCTATGAAAATCACCGATGTAAAAGTTATCGTCTGCTCTCCCGGCCGTAATTTTGTGACGGTCAAAATCTTTACAGACGAGGGTCTGACGGGGATCGGCGATGCCACATTGAACGGTCGTGAAAAGGCCGTCGTCGCTTATCTAGAAGATCACCTTACCCCGCTTCTGATCGGTAGGGATCCGAGCCGCATCGAGGATATCTGGCAGTATTTCTACAAGGGTGCCTATTGGCGCCGTGGTCCTGTAACGATGGCCGCAATTGCAGGCATCGACACCGCCCTATGGGACATCAAGGCAAAGGCTGCCAATCTGCCGCTCTACCAGTTGCTGGGCGGTGCCAGCCGGGAAAAGGTATTGTGCTATACGCACGCGCAGGGCACCACCATCCCCGAGGCCGTCGAGGCGGTGGGCCGACGGATCGAGGAAGGATACAAGGCGATCCGCGTGCAGGTCGGAATTCCCGGCTTGCCTGACGTCTACGGTACAGGTGCTAAGACCGTGACCAACAACGCTATCGACGATGCCGTGCCGCATGAGGAAGTGTGGTCCACCTCGAAATACATGAGGCACATCCCTAAGCTGTTCGAGGCGGTGCGCGAGGCGCATGGATGGGACATCGAGCTTCTCCACGACGCACATCACCGGCTGACGCCAATCGAGGCCGCTCGCGTCGGTAAGGATCTGGAATTCGCCCGCCTGTTCTGGCTGGAGGATACGGTTGCTGCGGAACACCAGGAAGGATTTCGCCTGATCCGCAAACACACCACGACCCCACTTGCTGTCGGTGAAGTCTTCAACACGATCTGGGACGCGCGACTTCTAATGGAAGAGCAGCTGATAGATTACATCCGCACCACATGTGTGCATGCCGGTGGTGTCACCGCGCTGCGGCGGATCATGGACTTCGCCAGCGTCTACAATGTTCGCACTGCCTGCCACGGAGCGATGGACATGTCTCCAATTTGCCTCGGTGCCAACCTGCACCTCGACTTGTGGGTGCCCAATTTCGGCATTCAGGAGTATTCGGGCTATCTACCAGAAATTCTTGAGGTCTTCCCAAGCGCGTGGAGCCTCAAAGATGGTTACCTGCATCCGGGCGATGCCATCGGCCACGGTGTCGATATCGATGAGACGCTTGCTGAGAAATATCCGTACCAGCGAGCCTACCTTCCGGTGAACCGTCTCGAAGACGGCACTCTGTGGCACTGGTAGAAAACTGGAGGGAGCGACATGAAGATCACTGCAATCAAGACCTATGCCGTCAAGGTCGGTATCCGCAACCAGTTGCTTGTCAAAGTCGAGACCGACGAGGGCATTTTCGGCTGGGGTGAAAGCGGCTTGTCCGGGCGTGAAAAGGCAGTCGTCGGCGCGCTTGAACATTATGCCGAGTTCCTGAAAGGACGCGATCCGTTCAAGATTGGTGCGCTGTGGCAGGAAATGTATCGCAGCCAGTATTTTGAAGGCGGACGCGTCTTGCAGGCAGCGATCTCGGCAATCGACATTGCCTTGCATGACATCAAGGGAAAGGCGCTTGGTGTTCCGGTTTATGATCTGCTCGGCGGTAAGCAACGCGATCGTATCCCGACATTCGCCACGACATTCGCGGCACCTGGGCCGGAAATGATCGACCAGGCAAAAATGCTGGTGGAACATGGATGGACGGCAATGCGGCTCTCTCCGGCCGGGCATGAAGAGAAGGAAATCTATGAGCCGCGCGAGCACATAGCGACCACAGCCAAATGGTTGGTTAAAGCGCGCGAGGAGCTTGGTGGAGATGTCGTGCTCGGTATTGATTACCATCATCGGCTCACCGTTGCGGAAGCAGCAAGTTTTTGTCAGAAAATGCCGTCCGGTACGCTCGATTTTCTCGAAGAGCCTATCCGCGACGAGTCCCCTAGCGCCTACGAGGCACTCCGACGGATGACCGACGTTCCCTTTGCCATCGGCGAGGAGTTCGCATCGAAATGGCAGTTCCAGCCCTACATTGAGCGTGACATCCATCAATTCAACCGGCTCGACGTCTGCAATGTCGGTGGTTTGACGGAGTCCATGAAGGTTGCGGCCTGGAGCGAGACGCACTACGTCGACATGATGCCGCATAATCCTCTTGGGCCGATATGCACCGCCGCAACTGTTCACTTCTGCGCCGCAGTGCCGAATTTTTCGTGGCTCGAGACCCGCAGTAGTCCTGCAGAAACGCATTTGGGTTTCGATAATTCCGATTTCTTCCCGGCACAGCCCCGGCTTGAAGGAGCATTCTATCCGGTTTCAGATACACCGGGCCTGGGGGTCGAGGTCAACGAGGAACTGCTGGCGAAACAGAGTTTTGAATTCTGGGAGGCACCGCATTTGAAGCGGCGTGACGGCTCTGTGACCAACTGGTAAGCGGCTGTCGTCGCAGAGATCATTTCGCCTTCCGCCACGCCACGATTTAACGCGGATTTGAGGGCATCAATCTCGGCTATTCGTAGGGCAAGCGGCCTACTTTACTAAGGGTCATCAAGCTGTCGATTGTTGCTTTGCACTTCTGGAGGTTCTGCTTGTGTGGGGATCGGATTCCTCTTCATCGTTTTGTGGAGCTCTACAAGGTAAGCCAGAGTACTTTCAGACCGTTACCGAACTTGGCCGCATGGGCTTACGTGAACTGCAGGACCTCGGCATCAACCGTGGGGACAGTTAAAGCGTGGCTCGCTAGTCGGTCGGTTGCTGAAGCCTGTTATCACCACGGTTTTGTCTTTGCTTGGCACTGTAACTGTAAGAGATAATATCACGTGGCATCTGCTTTTAGAGGGAAAGATAATTGTACAGTCGTTCCCGCGCCAAGCCTTGAAAATATCTGCGCCTCTCCACCGCTTTGGCGAACGAAACCATAGACCATGGCAAGGCCAAGACCCGCTCCGCCCTGATCGCCGCGGGTTGTAAAATAGGGCTCGAACGCCTTGTCCATCACCCCCGGCGTCATGCCTGCTCCGTCGTCATCCACCTGTATCAGTAATAGATTTTCTGTTCGTCTGGCGCGAATGACGATCGACCCACCCTGCGGCATCGCTGCTGCTGAATTGAGACAGAGGTTGAGGATGGATTGTTCGAAAAGCGCCGGGTCCAGGGCGATTTTGGGCAGGCCCTCCTCAAGGTCGAGCCTGACGTGGCATTTCGCCCCGACGGCGATTTCCAGAATATCCGCCATCGTCCGCAACAGGTTGGCAACATCCATCGAACCGGGGTGAATAGGATGCTGACTGCCGACGGAGAGCATGCTGCTGGCAAGCGCACGCCCACGGTCTGCCGCCTTGCGGATGCGCGCAAGGTGGCGTTTTTGACGGTCGTTGAAGCCAGCTTCCCGCTCCAGCAGGCCAAGACTGCCCGTGATAATGCCGATCATGTTGCCGACCTCATGACTGACCTGATGCGTCATGCGCATGATGCCATCGAGCCGCTGCGCCTTGGACGCCTCAGCTTCCTGACGGTCCATGGCGGTCACATCCCGCGCCAGAAGCACGATACCCCTGTCTGGCTGACGTGACAGCGAGATCTCGATGACCTGCTGGTCCTCTGCGCGGTGGCGGACAACTGCCCGCTCCTGCAACGTCCCGGAGTGGGCATGGCATGGCAACAGGTCTGGATCGATTTCAGGAATGGCCTGCGCGAATTTTCGGAGTGGCGACTTCCTCGATGCGGCAGATTTTCCGATGAGGTCGATCACACGACGGTTCATCGTGATCGGGTGCCCTGCGGCGTCGAAAAGCGCGATACCCTCATTCATGTTGCGAAACGTCGACCGTATCGTCCGTGCCGCAGCTTCAGCGGTGCGACGCAAGCGCGTGACACGCTCCACGCTATCGTTAAAAGCCTTAAACGCATCCAGAAGCCTGATGAGCTCCGTCTCGTTGCCGCGATAGGACGGCGGACCGACATTCTTGTCGCCTTTGGCGAGGGCGTTCATGCCCTTAGAGAGGGAGACGATGCCGCGCGATACACGCATGACGGAGTGAATAGAGAACACAGCCACGACGAGAACCAGCAGCGAGGCCAGGGCAACGGTGATCAGTAGCCGGTAAAGCGCATTTGATGTCGAAAGCAGGTCGTCATTCAACCCTTGTGCTACGGTATCGCTCTGGGATTCGGTCGCATGTGAAAGGTCACGCGAGACATGATGGAGCTTCGACACCGATGCGCGAATGGCAAACATCCCCAGGAGGTAG
>JAAIGE0100750633.1_pt1 | contig 10186 bp, 8 predicted proteins | sample 6487951 | NCBI WGS metagenome assembly JAAIGE01 (sample SAMN13974128, study PRJNA590717) | phyllosphere metagenome | biome: tomato field; feature: multiple bacterial spot infested tomato fields; material: tomato leaves; isolation source: leaves from tomato fields | host: Solanum lycopersicum ... | reverse complement strand
GCGCGGCACGGAGCACGCGTCCGACAATGATCGAGTGATCGCCCGCGTCGTAGATCGACGACTGGACGCACTCGAACCGGCTGAGCGTGCCGGGGATGATCGGCGCGCCCTCGGGGTTCGATTGCCAATTTAGTTCCGCAAAGCCCAGGCCGCCTCGGGTGAAGCGGGAGCAGAGCGAATCCTGTTCCGCATCCAGAACATGAATGACGAAGTGTTTGGCGTTCGCGAACAGGTCGTGTCGCGACGAAGTCTTGGCGGGCGACCAAAGAATGAGCGGGGGATCCAGAGAGACGGAAGAAAAGCTGTTTACCGTCATTCCCGTCGGACCGTCTGGCGTATCAACGGTTACAACGGTCACACCTGTGGGAAATGTACCAAGTGCATTGCGGAAGCTGCGGGCCGTGGTCGCGTCCGGAACGAAGCTGTGTTCTTCACGAAGATTGACATTTAGCTGGGTCATCAGGGCACCTCACTTCCAATTGCGAGTGAATAGAGCTCGAACCACGTCTGACGGTCCATCTCGACGCTTTCCGCTTGGGAGATGGAGGCGATGCGCGCCAAGTTGTTCGTACCAAGGACCGGCAGGATTTTGGCAGGATGGCGAAGCAGCCAGGCAACGGCCACAGCGGCAGCGTCGACGTTTTGCTCTCGGGCAACCCGGTCAAGCGCGTCAGAAAGCGGACCAGTCTGGTTCATCAGCGATCCGCCGCCAAGAGGGGACCAAGCCATGATCGACAAGTCGCGCTCCTGCAGATACGCCAAATCTCCATTGGTGAAAGACGAGGTTTCCGCAAGACTGATTTCGATCTGGTTCGTGACCAGTTCTTCGGTCATGTTGGATTGCAGCAGTGAAAAATCCCATGGGCGGAAATTCGACACACCAACGCTTCTGACTTTGCCCGACGCGACCAGATCGTCCAGCGCGGCTCCGGTTTCTTCAGGGTCCAGCATCGGGTCCGGGCGATGGATCAGCAAAAGATCGATGCGATCCGTGTGCATGTCACGAAGAGAGGCTTCGACGGATTCTGTGATGTGCTTTGCCGACGTATCGTAGTGCTTGACGCGTGCTGCCGAATGGCGGCCAGCGGGTGCAACGATGCCGCACTTGGTGACGATTTCGATCTTGTCTCGAAGGGAAGGCGCTTCACGAAGCCCGCCGCCGAGGATCGCTTCTGCGGTGTAACCGCCATAGATGTCGGCCTGATCCATGGTGGTGATGCCTTGTGCAAGGCAAGCCTCGATCTTTGCCTGAACGTGGCGCGGCGATGTGTCGGCATCGTCGCCGATGCGCCACATGCCGTAGACGATGCGGCTGAAGGACAGGCCGGATGTGATGTCGATGCGTTGCATTAGTGGCGCTCTCCATTGCCCAGCGGTGTTGCCGGGGTTTCAGCAGGAACTCTACCGCGCACATGCGGCAGAGAGCAGGTTTTCATCTGTGGTAGAACTTTGCGTCCGAAATGCTCGGCCTCGTCGAGGTGCGGATAGCCGGACAGGATGAAGGCACGAATACCCATCTTCTGGTATTCTTCCAGCTTGGAAAGGACCTTATCGGTCGAGCCGACAAGCGCTGCACCGCAGCCAGACCTTGCACGGCCAACGCCGGTCCACATGTTGGGTTCGACATAACCGAACTGATCGGCCTGTTCGCGTGCTTTGGCCTGATGCGAAACGCCGAGCGAAATGCTGTCATGGGCCCGCGAACGAATCTGGCGGCCATATTCGTCATCGAGTTTCGAAACCAGATGCTCGGCATATTCTTGCGCTTCCGCCTCGGTATCGCGAACGATCATATGGACGCGAAGACCGTAGTCCAGAGTACGTCCATGCGCCTCTGCGCGCGCATGGACTGCACGCATGCGTTCCGCAAGCTGCTCTTTTACCTCTGGCCACATCAGGTAGACGTCGCATTGCGCGCCGCACAGTTCCAAAGCGTCTGGGGAGTAACCTCCGAAATAGAGCAGGGGTCCGCCGTTCTGCTGATAGGGTCTCGCAGGTTCTGTGGAAACGTTCTTGAACTGGTAGATTTCACCGTCGTGGTCGATCGTATCCTGCGTCCATGCCTTGCGCAGTATCTCCACCACTTCGTGGCTGCGCCTATAGCGATAGGCGCTGTCGGCAACCTCGCCGGGGAAATCCGAGCTGATGACATTAAGTGTCAGACGGCCCTTCAGCATGTGATCGAGCGTCGCAACCGTGCGCGCAAGCATGATCGGCTGCATTTCGCCGCAACGGATCGCAGCCAGAAAATTGATGTTTTCTGTAATAGGGGCGCATCCCGCAACGAAGCTCAGCGTATCCTGCCCGACCTGGTAGGAAGAAGGGCAGAGAATATTACGGAAACCGAGATCCTCGGCTTTTTTGACGATCGAGGAGCAGTGATCCCAGCTGGAACGCAGGCTACCGTCCGGCACGCCGAGAAAGGCGTAATCGTCGGAACAAAGCGCGGAAAACCAGGACACCTCTGCAGCATCGAGATCGGCAGAGGTTACGGGTACGACAGTCATAAAATTTCCTCCCTAGCATCCAGTTGCTATTTGAATATCATCCGACTTGATGTAAATCAATAATATATCAATTTTTTATGCCGTGGGAGAAGAGGCGTTGAAAATGAAGAGTACGAGGGGAAGTCTGCCAGTGTATCTCCAGATCGCGGAGACGCTCGTGCGCGATATAGCCGCAGGTTCGCTGATAGACGGGGAGAAGTTGCCGCCTGAGCGCGACATGGCCAAAGATTTAGGGATTGCGGTCGGTACGCTCAGAAAGACGCTCGCAGAACTCGAAAGACGCGGATTGCTGGAGCGTATACAGGGTTCCGGCAATTACATCCGCGCGATTAACGATCCGCAGAGTGTCTACGCCATGTTCCGGCTGGAACTGATCGAGGGCGGCGGTTTGCCAACCGCGGAAATTTTGAGTGTCAGTCGAGAGGCAAAGGACAAGAGCCTGCCGATGTTTGGAACGTCTTCAGAGGGGCATCGCATCCGTCGTCTGCGCAGGATCGGCGGCAAGATCGCAGCAATCGAGGAAATTTGGCTTGATGGTTCCTACGTCGATTCGATGGCGGTCGAGGATTTGTCCGAATCCCTCTACCTTTATTATCGTACGCGATTGAACCTCTGGATCGCGAAGGCCGAAGATTACATTGATCTTGGGCGCGTCCCTGGCTGGGCGCCTTCGGTTTTCCGGCCAGCGCAGGGTGACCTTACCCCCCATGTTTTGCGCATCAGTCATTCGCACGAGGGCGAGAAGGCCGAGGTGTCGCACACGTGGTACGACCATACCGTTGCTCGATATGTCAGCCGATTGCGCTGAAAAGGCAACGGAAAGACCGATACGTCTAATGTCTGCTGTAACCGTGGAAATTATCTCGTGATATCAACCAAAAATCAGATGAGAAAACGCGAAATGAATAAAATTGATACACTATTGATTTCTTATTTTTCGTAAGTATGATTTTTGTCAATTAGCTCGCCGGCAAAGGCGAGGCCTGGGAGGGATAGATGGCTTCCATAAGCCTGCGTAATTTGGAAAAGACCTACGGTGCCCTTCGCATCGTCAAGGGGATCGATCTCGAAATCGCCGATGGCGAATTCGTGGTGTTCGTCGGTCCGTCCGGTTGTGGCAAGTCCACGACGCTTCGCATGGTAGCCGGACTGGAAACGATCAGCGGCGGCGAAATTCGCATCGGCGATACGAAAGTAAACGATCTTCCACCACGTGGGCGAGATATCGCCATGGTGTTTCAGGATTACGCGCTTTATCCGCACAAAACTGTACGTGAGAATATGGGCTTCAGCCTTAAGGTTCGCGGCGTTCCGCAGGCCGAAGCAAATAACCGTATCAACGATGCGGCGGAAATGCTGGGCATTGGCCACCTTCTCGATCGCCGCCCCGGCCAGCTCTCCGGCGGACAGCGCCAGCGCGTGGCCATGGGTCGCGCCATCGTGCGCCGACCACAGGTGTTCCTGTTCGATGAGCCCCTGTCCAACCTTGACGCCAAGCTGCGCGGGCAGGTTCGCACAGAGATCAAGCGCCTTCACCAGCAGATCGGAACGACCATCATCTACGTCACGCACGATCAGGTCGAGGCCATGACGCTGGCTGACCGCATCGTCATCCTGAAAGGCGGAGAGATCGAGCAGGTCGGCACACCAGACGAGGTTTACAACCGTCCACAGAGCGTTTTTGTCGGGGGCTTCGTCGGATCGCCTGCAATGAATTTTGCCAAAGGCAAGGTGTCGGGTGGTCAGTTGCGTTTGGGCAATGGTGATGCGCTCTCTTCACCAAGCCTGCGTCTTGGTGAAGCAGCGGCGAACGAGGGACGCGATATACTCGTCGGCATTCGCCCGGAACACTTCGGACCCGCACAGGATGATACGGCTGTCATTTCCGCTCAGGTGCAGGTTGTGGAACCGCTCGGATCTGACACGTTGGTACATTTCAACATCGGCAGCGATACGCTGACCGCCCGCATGGCACCGGATGCGCGCCCGGTCGTGGGCGAAACGATCCGGATCGGCATCGATCCATCGAGAATTCATCTGTTCGATGCGCAGACAGAGCGTGTCATTAACTGAGCTTTGCGTGGTAGAGGAGCCTGCCACGACCCTATTTCAAACCGGGAGGATAAAATGAAACTCAACATTCTTAAGGGCGCACTTGTGGCGTTGGCCTTTTCCAGTTCGCTTGCAAGCGCTGCCGATCTGAAGATCTACATCTCCAGTCAGCATCAGCCACAGGTCTGGCGTCAGGTTCTGGACAAGTACGAGGCTGCAAACCCCGGCACAAAGGTCGCCATTGAAACTGGCGGCAATACCTCTGAAGCCCAGGCCCAGTATCTCAACACCATCATGTCTGCGAAGGATTCTTCGCTAGACGTCCTGATCCTCGACGTCATTCGCCCTGCGCAGTTTGCCGCGGCTGGCTGGACCGTGCCTTTCGAGGGCAAGGACATGTCTACCTATTTGCCGGCCTATTCGGAAGCAAACACCGTCGATGGCAAGGTTGTCGCCCTTCCGGCTTTCGCGGATTCCATGTTCCTCTACTACCGCAAGGATCTGCTCGATAAATATGGCATCGCGCCACCCAAGACTTGGGACGAATTGACCGCAGCAGCCAAGAAAATCACTGAAGGCGAAAAGACCCCCGATCTCCAAGGGCTTTCCTTCCAGGGTAAGGCGATCGAAGGCGCGGTCTGCACCTTCCTGTTGCCATACTGGAGCCAGGGCAAGAACCTTGTCGAAAACGGCAAGCTGACCTTCGACAAGGAAGCAGCCGTCAATTCGCTGAAGCTCTGGAAGAGCTTTGTCGATCAGGGTGTCGCCAAGAAGAACATCGCCGAGGTCGCAACTGACGATACGCGCAAGGAATTCCAGGCAGGTAATGTAGTCTTTGCCGTCAACTGGTCTTACGCGTGGGCGCAGTCTCAGGGCAAGGAATCCGCCGTTGCCGGTAAGGTCGGCGTAGCACGCCTTCCGGCGGTTGCCGGTGGTGAGCAGGCGACCTGCCTCGGCGGCTGGGAGTGGGGCGTTTCCGCCTACTCCAACCACAAGGACGATGCGCAGAAGCTGGTCGAATATCTTTCCAGCCAGGAAGTTTCCACCTTCATGGGCGTCAACGCCTCCCTGCTGCCGACATATCCTGCCGCCTACAAGGATGAAGCTGTTCTGAAGGCCGCACCTTGGTTTGCCGATGCGCTGCAGGTGGTGGAAACGGCAAAGCCGCGTCCGGTAACGCCACGCTATAACGAGGTCAGCGAAGTCATTCGTACCACTGTCAATGCCGTGCTGGCGGGCGTCACAACACCGGAAGACGGTGCGGCGCAGATCGAAACGCGTCTCAAGCGGATCATTCGATAAACGTCGACCTTAAGGAAATGCCGATGTGTCATCGGCATTTCCTGCCTGTCAATTCAGACTCATTGGGAGATGCGACGGTGACAACCTCGTCTCTGCACGTCACGCACGGCGTGGACAAGCCCGCGCCGCGCTGGTCGAACTGGCTCGATCTGGGCGACCGCGCGCTGGCTGTTCTGCTGCTTGCGCCGGCCGGCATTCTGCTTGCGCTGATCATCGTCTATCCCGTGATGAAGCTGGGTTATACCAGCCTGTTCAACCTGTCGCTCACATCCGGTCTTCCCGCGGAATTCGTCGGGCTCGATAACTACCGGCTGATGCTGGAAGATCCGGTCTTCTGGGAGACAACGTGGAATACGGTGCTGATCACGCTGATCACGGTGCCGGGCGCATTGTTCGTAGGGCTTGGCCTCGCACTTCTGGCCAATCTTCCCTTCGGTGTTCAGTGGCCGGTACGCCTGTCGCTTCTTATTCCGTGGGCGCTGCCTCTTTCCTTTGCGGGCCTGATTTTCGCATGGTTTTTCCACTCGGAATATGGCGTCGTGAACGACGTGCTCAATCGCTTCGGCTTTGAGGGCATCATCTGGTTCAACTCCCCCGGTTGGGCCTTTGCCGCGATCTGCCTGACCATTATCTGGAAAACATCGTCCTTCATGGCGCTGATCATTCTCGCCGGTCTCCAGACCATACCGCGCTCGCTTTACGAGGCGGCGGATGTAGACGGTGCTGGGCGCCTGCGCCAGTTTTTCGAAATCACGCTGCCGCTTCTGAAACCAGCCATCGTCGTAGCCCTCATCTTTCGCACGATTACGGCGCTCCAGACATTCGACATTCCCTATATGATGACGGGCGGTGGTCCGGGCACGTCCACGGCGACGCTTGCCATGTATATCCACCAGAATACCGTCTCGTTTCTCGATCTCGGATATGGCTCGGCGCTTGCAGTGGTCATGTTTGCGCTTTCCATGATCGTGACTTTCATCTACCTGCGCGCCATCCGAACGAAGGAATAAGCCATGAGCACCGTTTCCTCTTCCGGCCTTTCCTCCATACTTTCCGGCAAGCCCTTGCGCTTTTTCGCGGGTGCCGCGCTCGTCATCAACGGCATGTTTCCGGCGCTGTGGATTCTCTTCACATCCCTCAAAACCGAGGCCGAACTGACGGCAAAGCCGATTACATGGTTTCCGCACGCTCCGACGCTTGCAAACTACATGCAGGCTTTTTCGGATCAGCCGCTGCACATTTTCCTCTTTAACAGCTTCATGGTCGCACTGCTGTCCACCGCACTGACACTGCTTGTTTCGGTCCTGGCAGCCTATGCGCTGGCCCGTCTCAATCTGCGATATCGCAATCTCATCCTGTCCGTCATCATCGCGGTATCGACCTTTCCACTCGTCACCCTGCTCGTGCCGCTGTTTGAAACCATGCGGACGCTTAACCTGCTCAACACATGGGTAGCACTTGTTCTCCCCTATACCGTCCTGTCGCTGCCGGTCTGCACGTTGATGCTCGTCTCCTTCTTCGAAGGCATCCCACGTGATCTGGAAAATGCGGCGATGATCGATGGTTGCACGCGCATCGGCGCTCTGTTCAAGATCGTCGTGCCGCTTTGCGCGCCCGGCGTATTCACCGCAGGCATTCTCGCCTTCGTCAACGCCTGGGACGAATTCCTTCTGGCGCTGTCCTTCAACTCCAATCCCGCGCTTCGCACCTTGCCGGTTGGCATTCAGCTTTATCAAGGTGAATTCGCCTTCCCCTGGCCAGTCATTTCGGCAGCGCTTGTGGTCGGCATCGTGCCGGTTGCGATCCTGATCGTAATCTTCCAGGAACGCGTCGTTTCCGGCCTCACCGCAGGCGGTATCAAGGGCTGACCTTCTTAGCTCAGCCAACGCCCATTGAACGCGAACTGCCCCGCGAATGAAAGTTTGTACTATGCATTTCGAAAAGACAGCAGATGGTTTCGATCTCTCCATCAATGGCACGCTCGTCCTGCGACACAGCACGGATGCCCCGGCCTTTTTCGCGGGCAGGGGCGAAGAGCGGATTGACATGTATCGCGGCAACTTCGATATCGAGGACTACGTGGTCGAGCGCGTGGCGCTTTCCCATGCCGAGGTCGATGGCGAGACAGTCAGGCTTTCTGCAGCAGCGGGACAGCCCGCGCGTCTGCTCCTTCGGCTTCAGAACAATACTGTTCATCTTGAAGCACTCGATCCATCGATCAATCGTCTCTGGTTGCGTTTTGCTGCCGAAAAGGGTGAGCATGTCTGGGGCGGTGGCGAGCAGATGTCCTATTTCGACATGCGCGGTCGCCGCTTTCCGCTTTGGACGTCAGAACCTGGCGTCGGTCGTGACAAGACGACGGAGATCACCTTCAAATCGGACGTGCAAAGCAAGGCGGGTGGGGACTATTACCACACCAATTATCCGCAGCCGACTTACTTGTCGTCTCGGCATTATGCCTTGCATGTCGAAACGAACGCTTATTCCGTTTTCGATTTTCGCCGGGAAAATTTTCACGAGATCGAAATCTGGGCCATTCCGGACCGCATCGAGTTGTTTGCGGCGGATACTTTCGTAGATATCGTCAGCCAGCTTTCGCTTCGCTTCGGGCGTCAGCCTGAACTGCCGGAATGGGTCTATGGCGGTGCGATCATCGGCCTCAAGAACGGCGAAAAATCCTTCGCCCGGCTGGACAAGATCCGTGCCGCCGGTGTTAAGGTCTCCGGGCTCTGGTGCGAGGACTGGGTTGGCCTTCGCCACACATCATTCGGCGCACGGTTGTTCTGGGACTGGAAAGCCAATGATGAGCGTTACCCTGCGCTACGCCAGAAGATCGCGGAGCTCGCCGATAGCGACATTCGCTTTCTCGGCTACGTGAACCCTTATCTCTGCGTCGATGGTTCGCTCTTTCCTGAAGCCGAAGCTAAGGGCTATTTCGCGACGGATGACGAGGGAAAGACCGCATTGGTCGACTTCGGCGAATTCGACTGTGGCGTAGTCGATTTCACAAACCCGGATGCTGCTGAATGGTTTGCGGAAGATGTCATTGCCAAGAACATGCTGGACTTCGGCCTTTCTGGCTGGATGGCCGACTTCGGTGAGTATTTGCCGATCGACATCAATCTCGCCAACGGCGTCGATGCGAAACTGATGCACAACGCTTGGCCGACCCTGTGGGCCGAGGTGAACGCGAAGGCGGTAAAAAGCCGTGGCAAGACCGGTGAAACGCTGTTCTTCATGCGTGCAGGCTTTACCGGCGTACAGGCGCATTGCCCTCTTCTCTGGGGCGGGGACCAGTCGGTTGATTTCACCCGTCATGACGGCCTCGTCACGGTCATGTCGGGCGCGCTGTCCTCCGGACTTCTTGGAAACGCATACCACCATTCGGATATCGGCGGCTACACCAGCCTCTTCGGCAATGTTCGCACGGCAGAACTCTTCATGCGCTGGGCTGAAATGGCGGCGTTTACACCGGTAATGCGCACCCATGAGGGCAATCGTCCACGTGACAATCTTCAGCTCGATCAGGACGAGGCGGTGCTGGCACATTTTGCCCGCATGACCAAGATTTACGTCCATCTCGCGCCTTATCTCAAGGCTTTCTCACACGAAGCGGCACAGACAGGGCTTCCCGTTCAACGGCCCCTTTTCCTGCACCATGAAGAAGATGCGCGCACCTATGCCATTCAGGACGCTTATCTCTACGGCCGCGACCTGCTCGTCGCTCCGGTTTGGAGGGCGGGCGAAGCAGAGCGAACTCTATATCTTCCTAAAAGCACCACATGGGTGCATGTGTGGAGTGGCCAAGTCTATGAAGGCGGCCACGAGGTAATCGTGCCAGCCCCAGTGGGCAGCCCGCCAATCTTCTACCGTCAGGACACCCAAAGCGCGGAGCTGTTCGCCGCCATCCGAGATGTCTGAACGGAGCCAGAGTAAGAAGACCTCGCCGCGTTTTCAAGTCTATGGCGAAGAGCGATCTGTCGCTTTTCGCCATAGACTTGCGAGCGGCGTTGGTTCTTAACAGACACGTTATGGCGCCTGCAAAAGGCGCCACATCATCCGCACCTATACGTAGCCAGAAGAAACTAATGCTCCACTAGCATTTGCATCTGTCGCCCAATCCGCGTCATTTAATTCGTGTGGGCATCAGAGGCGCCAAGAATGCGGAACTGCATCTTAATGTATAATGAGGAATTTTTTGGCTTTAGGAAAGCGTTGGCTGGGGAACCTGGATTCGAACCAAGATTAACGGAGTCAGAGTCCGTCGTTCTACCGTTGAACTATTCCCCAACGCTTCGGAGTGGCTGCGCCGCTTCGATAGGGGC
>JAAIGE0101091409.1_pt1 | contig 10190 bp, 11 predicted proteins | sample 6487951 | NCBI WGS metagenome assembly JAAIGE01 (sample SAMN13974128, study PRJNA590717) | phyllosphere metagenome | biome: tomato field; feature: multiple bacterial spot infested tomato fields; material: tomato leaves; isolation source: leaves from tomato fields | host: Solanum lycopersicum ... | reverse complement strand
GCTCGATCAGGTGCTGGAAGAGCAGTTGCGCGATCGTCTCCGCGAAACCGTGATGGCGCTGTGCGAAGCCGCACTCTCGCCGCTCGCTCTCGATCCCGACATGCTGCTGCGCCGCGTCACCGCCGCCGCGGCGATGCTGGCCCGCGCCGACGACAGCCGCGTGATCCGCGTCAATCCGGAAGACCTCAAGCTGCTCGCCCCTGGCATGGCCGCCGACTGGGACGTGCAGCCCGATCCCGCGCTGGAGCGCGGCGCGATCCGCGTCGAAGGCGTGAACGGCGGCGTGGAAGACGGCCCGGCCACCTGGCGCCACGCCATCGCCGAGGCCATGCACGCGTGCTGAAGCTGTTCGATTCGGTGCTGCGCGATCTCGCCGCCGAACCCATCGATGTCAGCCCGCGCCGCTTCGGCCTGGTCGTCGCCTGCGATGGCGGCCTGCTGGAAGTGAGCGGATTGTCGATTCCGGTGGGCGCGATCTGCCGGGTGGCGCATGGCCGCAACGCCAGCCTGTCCGCCGAGGTGATCGGTTTTCGCAACGGGCGCACGCTGATGATGCTGCTGGGCGACTCGGTCATGCTGCGCCCCGGCGCGCGGGTGACGCCCGAAGGCCGCCCCGGCATGTTGCCGGTGGGGGCCGCGTTCCTGGGGCGCGCGGTGGACGGCGAGGGCTTGCCGATCGACGGCGGCCCGCCGATCCATGCCCGCAGTGAATGGCCGTCCGGCGGCTATCGCACCTCCGCGCTCGATCGTAGCCCCGTGCGCGAGACGTTCGACACCGGCGTGCGTTCGCTGAACGCGCTCACCACCTTCGGCATCGGACAGCGCATCGGCGTGATGGCCGGATCGGGCGTGGGCAAGTCGGTGCTGATGGACATGATCGCGCGCGGCGCCGAAGCTGAGATCATCATCGTCGGCCTGATCGGTGAGCGTGCGCGCGAAGTGTCCGATTTCGTCGAGCGGCACATGCACGCCGAAAAGCGCCACCGCACCGTGATCGTGGCGGTGCCGGCCGACCACGCGCCCAACTTGCGCCTGCGCGGGGCGATGCTCGCCACCTCGATGGCCGAGCATTTCCGCGCCCAAGGCAAGCGAGTGCTGCTGATCCTCGACAGCCTGACCCGCGTCGCCCACGCCGCGCGCGAGATCGGCCTGGTGCTGGGCGAGCCCGGCGCGGCGCGGGGCTATCCGCCTTCTGCGCTCGCTACCATCACCAAGCTGGTCGAGCGCGCGGGCAATTCCGCCGCCAGCGGTGGCTCGATTACCGGGCTTTACACCGTGCTGGCCGATGGCGACAGCCAGGACGACCCGGTGGTGGACACCGCGCGCGCCATCCTGGACGGCCACGTCGTGCTCAACCGCGCACTGGCGCAGCGTGGACAATATCCGGCGGTCGACATCGCCGCTTCGCTCAGCCGCGTGATGAACGACATCGTCGGCCGTGACCACCAGCAGCTCGCCCGTGAGTTCCGCGCGCTGACCGCCAGCTACGAGGCCAACCGCGACCTGGTGCTGATGGGCGCCTACCGTGCGGGCGCTGACCCGCAGCTCGACCGTGCGATCGCGATGAACAGCCTGCTCACCGCTTTCCTGTGCCAGTCGGGTGACGAGATCATCGACATCGAAACCAGTGCCGCCCAGCTGGGCGCGCTGCTCGGCTAAAGTCAGCCTGGCATGAACGCCGAGGAACGCGCGCGGCTGGTGCGGTTGAAGCGGCTCGAGAAGATCCGCGCCATCGCCAAGCAGACTGCCGCCCGCGATGCCGCCGCCGCCGAGAGCACGCTGGGCCAGCTGCGCGCGCTGAGCGAGCGAACCGACCGCCTGGCGCAGGACTATGCCGGCCGGCGGGGATCGGAGGATGGCGCGGCCTTGCGCCAGCTGTCCGGCTTCGTCGAAGGCCTGGGCACCATCACCCGCAACACCCGGGCCGAGGCCAGCCGCGCCGAGGCGATCGCCGACGCCAAGCTGCGCATCCTGGCCGAAGCCGAGCGCCGCCGCGCCGCGGTGGAGGACCGCGCCAAGGCGCAGGCACAACTGATCGCACGCGGCACGCAAACGCCGGTTCTGGGTGGCCGCAAGCCAAATGGCACGGGTCTTGAATAAGAAGGTGTGAACCCTTTTACGAGGTCCGCCTGTTTCATGCCTGATCCCTCCGCTACGATGGCTCCCACGCTCGCCTCTCCGGTCATGGCCCTCGCCGCCGCACCGGCAGTCGCGCGTGTCGAGGGCGCAGCGGCGGTGGACTTTTCCGCGGTTCTGGCAGGCCTGAACCTGAGCGCTGATCCGGCCGACGCACCCGAAACCGCCTCGCAGCCCCCCGCCGATCTCGCAGCGGTCCAGACGGCAAACACCGGCAAGGCCATCGGCGTCGGCAACCGCCCCGGCAAGATCTTGCCGCCCGGCAAGCCGCCGGCAGCCGAGCCCGACAATCATCGTGATTCCGAAATCGAGCTGGAAGAGGACGAAGTCGAGCAAGCGCCGCGTCCCGTTCACATCGCTCCCGCCTTTGCGACCCAGGACCAGCTCGCCACGCAAGAGCACGCCGCACCTGCCGTGCCACAACCCGCGCCTGCTGCAAACGTGACTTCTCCCTATCTCACCGAATCCAAGCCGCAAGCCGAAACACCGGTCGCCCCCGCCGCCCCCCGCCCCTCGCGTGAGCGGCAAGCCTTGAAGGCCAGCACCGCGCTGCCGCTGATCGCCCCGGTCGAGCCCGCGCGGGTGGCAAACCGGGCATCTGCGCCCATAGTGCCGATCATCGAAGCGGCTTCCAACACGCAGGTGCAGACCAGCCTGCACTCCGCGCCCACTCAAGTGGGATCGGCCGAGCCTTCTTTGATCGCGCGCGATGTAACGGCGACGGTGAGCCAAGCGCCAGTGACCGCCGCGACGCCTGCTCTTGCACAGGCAAGCACGGTTCCCCCTCTCGCGCCCGAGACATCTGCGGTAACCGCCAATCCCAAGCCCATGGCCGCAGCGATTGCAGAGACCGGGACATTCAATCCGGCAGCGCCCGCCCGGTCCGCAGCGCCAGACAGCCCCATCGTGAACGCGGTACGACTGCTTGAAGCCGCCCCGACTTCTGTCACAGTGACACCTGCCGCGGTGGTTTCGGTCGTAACGCCCGCCGAGGCAACGAAGCCGGTGGTTGTCACGCCGGCGATTGAGGCGGTTCTCACGAAAGTTGCCGCACCTGTCGCTGTAACGCCCCCAACACCAGCTCAGGCGCCGGTCGCGGCTCCGGTCAGCGCGGCAGGCACAGTGGTCGTCGCCAGCGATACGGCAGCTGCGACCAAGCCGGCATCGGCTTCACCTGCCTTGCCCAGGGTGGAGGCCACGGCGCCGCTCGCTGCGCCAGTGCCCGTGATGACCGAGGCGGTAGCGACGACCCCGACCATTGCAGCCGAGACCGCAACCACCATCGCACGCCCCCGCTCGGTTGCGCACGCGCAGGCCGAGACGCTCCATGCCTCGTTCAGCGCGCGCACGATCGCGCCGAGCGATGTAGCACCGTCGAACACCCCGACTGCCGCGCCCGAGCCGGTGATCGCCACCAACGTCACGGCAGCGCCCCTGACCGACACGCGCCCGATGCCGGCCTTCACGGCTATCTCAGCTCCTGCCGGGCAGGACCTTGCCGCACTGGTCGATCGCATCGTCGAGGCACGGGCCGCAGCCGCGCCGGATACCGTGCGAGCCGCGCTGGTGCATCAGGAGTTCGGCTCCGTTTCGCTGCAACTGCGGACCGATGACTCGCACATCCAGGTTACGCTGGGCAGCGCCGATCCCACGTTCGCACCGGCGGTCCACGCCGCCGCAGCCGCAGCCTCGCTGGCCGGGACGACCCCGGATAGCGGACGTGAGGGCGAACGCCGCGAGCAGACAGCGCAGCACCAGCCGAACCAGCAGCCCGGTCACGAGGGCAACGCCGCGAACGCGCAGACATCGCAACAGCACCAGTCCGCCCGCAACTCCGCGTCAACCAGTGAGCGAGTACCCAGCCGTGAGAACGGTCCGACTCGCAACGCCTCCGAACAGGCTCGACAGAGCCAGACCGCGTCCGACCGGCGCAGTGGCATCTACGCCTGAACCTCGTTTCCCTAAGGTAGCACGATGAGCAATTCCGAAAAGGCCGCAGAAGCGGGCAAGCCCAAGAAGGGCAAGGGCATGATGGTCAAGATCGGCGGCGCGCTGGCGCTGCTGGGCGTGGGCGGAGGCGGTGCCTTCGGCCTGATGCAGAGCGGCATCATAGGTGGCCATGCCGAGGCCAAGGAAGACAACAGCCCGAAGCTGATCCGCAAGGGCGAGACCGATCCCTACGCGATCGTCAAGGAAGGCGGGGAGGAAGGTGGCGGCGGCGAGCCTGTGTACGGCGAGGGCGGCAGCGAATATCGCACCGCCTACTACACCTTCGAGGGCGAGTTCACCTCCAACCTCCGCGACTCCGATTCGCTGATCCAGCTCAGCCTGGCCGCCTCCACCCGCCGCGATGGCCGCGTGCTGATGTGGATGAAGGAGCACGAACTGGCGATCCGTTCGGCGTTGCTGACGGTGCTGGCGGATACGTCCGAAGAGGAGATCACGTCGGTGCAGGGCAAGGAACGCTTGCAAAAGCGGCTGAGCGCATCAATCAACAAGGTTCTCACCGCGGAGGAGGGCTTCGGTGGTATCGACGATGTCTTCTTCCGCAGCTTCATCATCCAGTAAGGACCGACGTGCGGCCTGAACGCCCCTTCATCGCCCAACGCGTGGCGGCCCAGCATTGCCCCGAGCTGCTCGGGCCGACGGCCCCATCGGCCGCGCAGCTGGCGCCGGCGCTGAACGCGCTCACCGCGCGGCTGGCGCTGGCGTGCTCGACCGGTCTGGCCCGGCTGTCGAGCGCGGAGGCGCCGGTCGTGCGTCCTGTCGCGCCGGTGGAGACGAACGGTGCGCAGGTGATCCACGAAGCGCGCGAACTGGCCAGCCACGCGGTGCTGGCAATCGGGCCGGAGCGGCTGCCGGTGCTGGTCTCGTGCGAGGCAGCGCCGGTATTCCGCATGGTCGACCGCGCGTTCGGCGGCCGCGGCACCGTGCCCGCTCCCCTGCCCGCCACCTTCCCGCTTTCGGCCGAACTGCTGATCCTGCGCCTGGAGCAGACGCTCGCCGCCGCCTTGCAGGAAGCTTTGGGCGACAGCCTGGCCGTGACCCCGCAGGACCGCGACACGAACCTTGCCGCCATCGCGCCTTTCGCGCCGGACGAGAGCGTGATCATGCTGTCCGTTACGGTCGAGGAGCCGGGCTGCGACCCATGGACGATCGCGCTCTGCCTGCCGCAAGTGACAGTAACGGCGCTGTTCGGCGCACGCGAGCGCAAGAGCGCGCCTGCGGGACGGAACGGGGCTCAGGCCGCGCCGGGCCCGCTGGACGAGCCTTACGCCTCGCTGCCGATCGGGCTGACCGCGGTGCTGGTCGACATGGCGGTGCCGTTCTCGCGCATCGCTTCGCTGCGTCCCGGCGACGTGCTGCCGGTTGCGGTGGCACGCGCGGTGCCGCTTAAGGCGGGCGATCGCATCATCGCTGCCGGCACCATCGGCGAATTCGAAGACCGTATCGCGGTCCAGATCACCAACGCTTTCTCGAACTGAGGACACGATGAACATGAATCCTCGCGGTTTCGACTTCCTCAAGGATGTCGACGTGCGCCTTTCGGTCGAGCTGGGCCGCGCCGACATGAAGCTCAAGGACGTGATGTCGCTGGGGCCGGACAGCGTGGTCGTTCTCGACCGGTTGACCGACGAGCTGCTCGACGTCCTCGTCAACGGCAAGCCGATCGCCAAGGGTGAGATCGTGGCGCAGAACGGCCGTTTCGGCTTGCGCATCGTCGAGCTCGCCGGGGCCGAGCAGAGCCAGCCCGACGTGACGCCGGTGGACTTCTCGGTCCTCGGTGGAAATGGTCTGGGTGGCTTGGGCAGCGGCTCGCTCGGCTGATGGGTTGGTACATCGTCAAGCTGCTGATCATGCTGCCGCTGATCGCTCTGGCGATCTGGGGCTGCCTTAAGCTGGCGCAGAAGATCCAGGCCAAGGCCGGGATCGGTGCCGGCACAAAGTCGGTGCGGGTGATCGAGACGACGATGCTCTCTCCCACGCTCAAGCTGGCGGTGATCGAATTCCACGGCCGCGAGATCCTGGTCTCGGCCGGCCGCAACGGCTTGACCCGCCTCGCCGAAGCACCCGCGCGCGCACGTGAGGTGGTGGACGACACTCGCCCGCCTCTGGAGGTTCACGAGTGACCTTTCGCGCCGCAAAGCGCCTGGTTGCCGGTCTCTTGACGGTGGCGCTGCTCATTCCTGCTGCCGCCTACGCCCAGACCGCCGTACCCGGGGCGCTGGACCGCGCGTTCGGATCGATGGGCGGCACCGGCGGCCAGGGCATGAGCTTGTCCTTGCAGCTCCTCATGATCATGGGGCTGCTTACGATCCTGCCCAGCCTGGTGCTGATGATGAGCAGCTTCACGCGCATCCTGATCGTACTGTCCATCCTGCGCCAGGCGATGGGCCTGCAGCAGTCGCCGCCCAACCAGGTGCTGATCGGTCTGTCGCTGTTCTTGTCGCTGTTCGTGATGGCGCCCACGCTGGAGGCGGTGAACGCCCGCGCCATCGCGCCCTACTCGGCCGGTACCGTTAACGCGGAGCAGGCGATCGCCAGCGCGGGGCAGGAATTCCACAAGTTCATGATCCGGCAAACGCGCGAGCGGGATCTGCTGATGTTCTCCGAAATGGCCAAGGCGCCCAAGTTCGCGACACCGGCCGACGTGCCGTTCTCGATCCTGCTTCCGGCATTCGTGACCAGCGAGTTGAAGACCGCGTTCCAGATCGGCTTCATGCTGTTCCTGCCCTTCCTGGTGATCGACCTCGTCGTCTCTTCCGTGCTGATGAGCCTGGGCATGATGATGATGAGCCCGATGGTGGTCTCCCTGCCTTTCAAGCTGCTGTTGTTCGTGCTGGTGGACGGCTGGGCGCTGCTGATGGGCTCGCTCGCCTCAAGCTTCGGTTAACCATTTTGCGCGAGTAGGCGGTTCATGGACGACATCACTGCTCCGCTCGCGCTGGCCGACCAGATGCTCTGGACGACCGCGCTCGTCGCCGCGCCAATCCTGCTCGCCTCGCTGGCGGTCGGCCTGGTGGTCGGCGTGATCCAGGCGGCGACTTCGGTGAACGAGCAGACGCTGACCTTCGTGCCGAAGCTGGCGATCATCGCCCTGGTGCTGGTCGTGATGGGCGGATCGATGATGGCGCTGGTGGGAGAGTTCACGCAGGACGTCTTCACGCAGATCGCGACCATCTCGAAGTAAGGCGCCGCCATGCTCCAGCTCGACTTCGGCTTCGGGCCGCTCGAGACCGAGTTCTGGAGGCTCGTGTTCGTGATGACGCGCGTGGGCGCGGCGATGGTGGCCGCCCCGCTGTTCGGCATGGGCGGCGTGCCCGCGCAAGTGCGGGTGATCGCGGCCGGCGCGGTGGCGGTGCTGATCTGCGTGTGGACGCCGGTAGCCGCGCCCGCCAACCTGCTCTCGGTGCCCGGCCTCGTCAGCGTGGCGGGTGAGATCCTGGTCGGCGTGTCGCTGGGCTTCGTGCTCCAGTTCGCCTTTGCCGCCCCCGTTATCGCCGCGGAGATCATCGGCGGCGCGATGGGCATGAGCATGGCCACCGCGGTCGATCCCAACAGCGGTAGCCAGTCGCCGGCGCTAGGCCAGTACTTCACCGTGGTGATCACGCTGATCTTCCTGGCGCTGGGCGGACACTTGCAGTGGATCGGCCTGGTGATCGAAAGCTACCGCGTGTTCCCGCCGGGCGAAACCTGGCTGGGCGCGGCGCGCTTTGCCGAGATCGCGGGCTTTGCCGGCACGATGTTCGTAACGGCGGTCGCGATCGCGCTGCCCGTCTCTCTGCTGCTGCTGGTGGTGCAAGTGGTGACCGGCGTGCTCAGCCGCTCGGCCCCCTCGCTCAACCTGTTCGCGCTGGGCCTGCCCGCCGGCATCCTTGCTGGGATCGGCGGGCTCATCATCGCGGCGCCCGTGCTGTTCGACCAGGCCAGCCTGCTCACTGCCGACGCGCTGACCGCCACCGCCAGGATCCTGGCGCGATGAGCGAGGAAAGCAGCGGCGAGAAGAGCTTTGCCCCCAGCGCCAAGCGGCTGCGCGAAGCCGCCAAGAACGGCGACGTCCTGCGCTCGCGCGAGCTGGCGACGGCAGCGACGATGATGGCCGGCGCGGCCTGGCTGTTGCTGGCCGGGCCCTGGCTGATGGACCTGATGGCGGGTGCATTGAAGGCCGGTTTCACTTGGGACCGCGCCGCGCTGGAGGATTTCTCGCCCGGACGCCTGCTGATGAACACCGTGATCGCGGTGCTGCCGCCAGTCGCCGTGCTGGGCGTAGGCGTGATGCTGGTCTCGCTGATCTCGCAACTGAGCTTTGGCGGCGAGGGGCGCTGGATCGGCAGCAACCTGGCGCCCAAGGGCTCGCGCCTAAACCCGATGTCGGGCCTGAAGCGCATGTTCGGCATGAACGGCTGGATCGAGATGGCAAAGGGGCTCGCCAAGGTCGCGCTGCTGGGCGTCATCGCCTGGAACTGGGCGAGCGGTCACATCGCCGATCTGGCTGGGCTGGGCCGGGGCAATCTGTTCGGCCAGCTCGCCTATGGCTGGCACGCCATCGTCATGCTGCTGTTCGCACTGTCGGGCGGGCTGGTGCTGATCGCCCTGATCGACTTTCCGGTGCAGTGGTTCCGCCGCAACCAGCGCCTGATGATGACGATGCAGGAGATGCGCGACGAGCATAAGGAAAGCGAAGGCTCTCCCGAAGCCAAGGGCGCGCAAAAGGAACGCGCGCGCAAGATCGCCATGGGCGGAATGATCCCGGCGATGAAGGAAGCGCAGTTCATCCTTACCAACCCCACGCACTTCTCGGTGGCGCTGGCCTACGATCCGGACAAGGCCTCGGCCCCGATCGTGCTGGCCAAAGGCCGGGGCGACAAGGCCTTGGCGATGCGAGAGCTTGCGGCGGAATATCAGGTGCCGGTGCTGGAATACCCTTCGCTCGCCCGCTCGGTCTACTACACCACGCGCGAGCGGCAGGTAATCCGCGAGGAGCTGTACGTGGCCGTGGCCGCGATCCTGGCCTTCGTCTTCGCGCTCAAGCGTGGCGAACACCCGCCCCGCCCGGACGTGAACGTGCCGCTGACACTGCGCTTCGATACCGACGGCCGGCTCGATCCGTCCGTCGCTTAAGAGCGCCTGCGCACCTTAAGCGCGGCGTTCCGCAGTCGTTCTGACAAGCATGAGCACGGTGTCCACCACAGGTTCCACAGGCGCGACGCAGTCGCTGGTGCAAGCGCTGGGCGCCGGCAGCGGCGTCGACATGCAGGCGCTGGCGACGAATCTGGCCACCGCGCAGTTCGCATCGCGCATCAATCGCGTCACGGCCAAGTCCGAGACGCTGACCGCGCAAGTCTCCGCCGCATCGAACATCAAGTCGATGATGCTGGCGTTCTCCACTTCGCTGGGTGATCTGGTGCGCAACGGCAACCTCTCGCCCCAGCCGCAAATCGCCAATGCGTCCGTCGCCAGCGCCACGCTTTCGGGCACGCGGCGCCCCGCCGGCACGTTCTCGCTTGAGGTCAAGGCGCTGGCGACCGGGCAAAGCGTTGCTACCCCCGCCTTCGCCACCGGAGCGACGGTCGGCGGCGGCACGCTGCAGCTGCGGTTCGGTGCAAGTGCGGATGCGGCCGCGATCGACATCGCGGTTCCTGCCGATGCCAAGCTGGGCGATGTCGCCAGCGCCATCAATGCCCGCAACGCCGGGTTGAGCGCCTATGTCGCCACCAACGCACAAGGCATGCAGCAGCTTGTCATCAAGGGGCCGGAAGGCGCCGCCAACGCCTTCACGCTGGAAGCACCCGCCGGCTCGGACCTCGCAAGGCTCAACTGGCCCTCCACGGAAAGCTCGGCCAAGCTGCTCACCGCCGCGGCCGACTCCGCGTTCCTGATCGATGGGCTGGAGCGTAGCGCCCCTTCGAACACCGTGTCCGAAGCCATTCCCGGCGTCACCCTCAAGCTGAGCGGCACAAATCCAGGCGCGCCGACGACCATTTCCTTCGCGGACACATCCTCTGCTATCAACAGCGCGGTCAGCGACCTGGTCGGCGCGCTCAACGAGATCG